>Ga0065704_10070237_pt1 | contig 52535 bp, 50 predicted proteins | sample SwiRhicommuniRL2_FD_59091 | JGI IMG/M metagenome (GOLD analysis project Ga0065704, IMG submission 59091) | Switchgrass rhizosphere bacterial communities from Rose Lake, Michigan, USA - RL2 v2 (version 2) | ecosystem: Host-associated > Plants > Roots > Rhizosphere > Soil | place: East Lansing, MI | reverse complement strand
GGCGGCCGGCCGGCGCGGCGGCGTGCGCGCGGGCCTGGGGGCCAGCCCCTGCCGCGCCCTCCGGGCAGAGCAAGAGTGCCACGCGGCCATGACGATGCGCGCACCCTGTCGGCTTCGCCAGAAGCCGCAGTGTACGCTCAACTGAACCGCGTACTGCCCGGCGCGTCAGCGCCGCTCCGCCATGCTGATCGTCACCCGGCAGGGCCGAAACCCGTCAGGGGTTCGGTCGTAGCGCAGCGGAGATAGAGCGGCGGTCCCGCAGGGAGGCGCAACGGCCTGATTTTTGACCGCTCGTCGAGTGGCGAAAGCTGCCCGGACAATCTGCAGCTAGAGACTGAACACAAGGTCCATATTGACACTTGATGTGCATTTGACTTATGGGCGCGCTTCCTCTTCCCCCCGGTGTCCCCGCTATTCGCCGCTATGGTCCAGGCGACCGACTGCCGGTCCAAGCGCAACGTATCTGGCTTATCCTCTCCGGTCACGTCAGCGGTCGCCCCAGCCCGCCGCCGCAAAATGCCCGCACCGTCACCTATGGTGAGCTGGCCTTGCGGATGGGCTACGCGGACACTCGCGCCGGCCACATGCTTTCGCGGCAGTTGGGAATAGTGGGCCATTATTGCCTGATGAACGATCTGCCAGCGCTCAACGCCATTGTCGTTAACGCCACGACCAAGGAACCGGGCGGCGATGTAGTGCTGACCCCAGGCCGGAGCTTCCGCGAAGAGCTGCGCGCCGTCTATCGGCAGGATTGGTACGAAGTCGGCGTCCCGACCACCGGCACGCTGCGCAAGGTTTGGGAGGCGAGTAATTGAGCGTGCGAAGCCGGCAAGGGTGCTCTGTGCTGAGCAATATCCGTTGTCCGGCGGATCGAGCATGACGCCCGCCGCAGCATGCCCCTATCTGCGCTACGCCGCGACAGAGGCTTTGCTATCGACGCGGTCGCGCCGCAGCCTGTCGGGATGGCCCTTCCGCGTAAGCTCCGCCGCCGCACACCTCGTCGCTGGGCCGAATGCCCGGATGACCTGCTTGACTATACTAATCGCGTGGCGCCGCGTCGGGCTTCATGCCGGTCGCGCAAGGATGACGAGCCGATCATCGTCACCGACGACTGGCCGGAGCAGGTTCCGATCAGCGACGCCGAGCTGCGCGCGATCGAAGGTCACATGCGGCGCGAGTTGGAGAAGCTGTTCGGGCCGCTGCCGTGAAGTGAGGAGTGAAGCGTCATGATCAGCACCGCCCTGCCACGAAATGAGGATGAGGCGCCGGTCGTTGCGACCGCTCGCGCCGCGCTCTACCTGCGCGTTTCCACCGGCCGGCAGGCCGAGAGCGATTTGTCGATTCCCGACCAGCGCCGCCAGATTGAGGGCTATTGCCTGTCGCGCGGCTGGGAAGTCGCAGCCGAGTTCGTCGAGCCGGGCAACACCGCGACGGACGATCGCCGGCCTGCCTTTCAAGCCATGATCGACGCGGCGATGCAGAAACCATCGCCGTTCAACGTCATCCTCGTCCACAGCTTTTCGCGATTCTTCCGCGATCAATTCCAGTTCGAGTTCTATGTCCGCAAGCTGGCGAAGAACGGCGTGCGGCTGATCTCGATTACGCAGGATCTGGGCGATGATCCGATGAGCGTGATGATGCGCCAGATCATGACGCTGTTCGACGAGTATCAGTCGAAAGAGAACGGCAAGCATACGCTGCGCGCCATGAACGAGAATGCCCGGCAAGGCTTCTGGAACGGTGCGCGCGCGCCGATCGGCTATCGGACCGTGGTCGCCGGGCAGCGCGGCGCGAAGATCAAGAAGGCACTGGAGATCGACCCCATCCAAGCGGAAACGGTGCGGCGCATCTACCGCATGGCTTTGAACGGTGTCGGTGATCGGGGACCGATGGGGCTCAAGTCAATCGCGACGTGGCTCAACGAGAACAACATCCGCACGCGCAACGGCGGGCGATGGGGTCTCGGCGCGGTGCACATGGTGCTGACGCGGACGACCTATATCGGCCAGCACCGCTTCAACACGCGCGATCACAAGACCAGGACGCCGAAGCCGGAGAGCGAGCACGCCGTCATGGAAGTGCCGGCGATCGTCTCGGAAGCGGAGTTCGAGGCGGTCCAGCGCTCGCTCAAGGCTCGCAGCCCGAAGATGATGGCGCCGATGGCGGTGGGCGGCCCGACGCTGCTCACCGGCATCTGCTTCTGCGCGTGCTGCGGCGGCGCGATGACGCTGCGCACGGGGACGAGCAGCGCCGGGCGGGAATATCGCTACTACACCTGCTCGACCAAGGCGCGGAAGGGCGCGACCGGCTGTCCCGGCATCACCGTGCCGATGGACCGGCTCAACGAAGCCGTGGTCAATCATCTCCAAGACCGGCTGCTCGACCCGGCGCGGCTCGAAGCTCTGATGGATCAGATCCTCGAACGCCGCGATGAGTGGGTGAACCAGCGCCGCCAGCATGTCGCCGACCTTGAGCGGCGTGCGACCGAGGCGGAAGCGAAGCTCAAGCGCCTCTATGACGCGATCGAGAACGGTGTGATCGACGTGAGCGACCCATCGCTGAAAGATCGCATCGCGGAACTGACCGCGACTCGCGACCAGGCCAAGGGTGATTCCGAGCGCGCGATGTCGCATATCGTGAAGATCGGCCCGGCGATCACGCCGGAGAGCCTGCGCGCCTTTGCGGCCGCGCTCCGCAGGAAGCTGCGCAACGGCGACGGGACATTTGCCCGCGATCAGATTCGGGCGGTCGCCCAGCGGGTGGAAGTCGTGAGCCGGAAAGAGGTCCGCATCCGCGGTCTGCGGAGCGAACTGCTCCGAACGCTAACCGCCGCCTCTGGCGTAGAGGCGGCGGTGCTAGGCGTTCGTGCTTTTGAACCGAAATGGCGCGCCCGACAGGATTCGAACCTGTGGCCCCCAGATTAGGAATCTGATGCTCTATCCTGCTGAGCTACGGGCGCATGCCGAACGCCTCCTAGCCTGCGTCCGGCTGGTTGGCAATGAGAGTGAAACTGTGCCGACTATTCAGTTGGCTTGCTCGGGCGGGACTGTCGGAAAGGCAAGTGGGATCACCGCGATGCCTTCCTCGAGAAGCTCCTGCGCCTCATGCAGAGTCGCCTGACCGTGGATCACTTCTGCGTCCTTCTCGCCATAATGCATAGCCCGTGCATCCTCGGCGAAGGAATCGCCTACGTAGCGTGAGGTCTTCAGCGCTTCGGCCTGCAACAGGGCAAGTTTGTTCATCATTTCCACCGCCTGCGGAGGCAGCGGGACATTGGACACCGGCGCGGTCGGCATCCCCGCAACCGGAGCCGGGCTCTGCGCCGACGGCTGCGTGGAAACGCGGCGCGGCGCCTCGGTCAACTGATTGCCCTTACGGGCGAGACGGGGGGCCTGCACCGCCCGCGTGACGTCGGCGGATCCGCACACCGGACATGCCAGCAGTCCGCGCTCCTGCTGGCCGGAAAAATCCTGCGAGGATTTGAACCAGCCTTCGAAACGATGCGATCCCGCTGAACATTCGAGGTCATAGACGATCATGGAGCCGCCTATGTGACAATTGGGCGGCGGTTGGCAAGGCTTGGCAGCTGTGCCCTCACCTCCGCAATGCGCTTCGCATCGATGTCCACGAAGCCCAATCCCGGCGCATCGCCGCCCAAGTCGAGGAGCACCTCGCCCCAAGGGTCGACGGCCAGACTGTGCCCATAGGTATCGCGTCCGTCGTCATGATGGCCGACTTGTGCGGCGCTCAGGACGTAGGCGCTTGCCTCCACCGCCCGTGCGCGCTGCAGCAAGTGCCAGTGCGCCGCCCCGGTCGGGACCGTGAATGACGCGGGGATAGCGATGACGTCGCACTTCGCGCGGCCCAGTGCCTCAAACAGCGCAGGGAAGCGGATGTCGTAGCAGATTGCCAGCCCCAGTAGGCCAAGCGGCGTTTCCACGGTCACGACCTTGTCGCCCGCTGCGTAGGCATTCGATTCTCGCCATGACCCGCCCGCCGCCAGATCGACATCGAACATGTGCATCTTGTCGTAACGCGCGCGGATCCCACCTGTGTCATCGATGACGAAGGCCCTGTTCGCCCACTTGCCGTCGCTCCTGACCACCGCGAGCGATCCGAGATGGACCCAGACCGATTCGCGCGCCGCCGCTTCGCGGACCGCTGCCAGTACGGCGTCGTCTTCTTCGGTGCGGACGGACACCCGAGCACGATCACGCTTGCGATCCAGCAGACCTGACATTTCCGGCGTGAAGACCATCGCCGCGCCCTCCTGCCGGGCCTCGCGTACTGCTTCGACGATGGTGAGGGCATTGGCCGCCGGATCTATGCCCGAGGTCATCTGCAGCAATGCGGCGCGGATCATGCGGCAGTTGCCTTCACAGGCCGAGAGCGGCGTCGAGCTTGCCCTCGCTGTCGAGCCTGCTGATGTCGTCGAAGCCGCCATAGGCCTTGTCGTTTATCAGCACCTGCGGAACAGTCCGCGCGCCTGGCACTCGCTCTTCCATCTCGGCGCGCTTGGAGCCGCCCATCGTCACGTCATGCTCTTCATAAGCCACGCCCTTTTTGTCGAGCAGGGCCTTGGCGCCCACGCAATATGGGCAGCCCCACTTCGTGTAGATCTCAACCTTTGGGTGGCTCATACGAGGTACCTTTCCATTGCAAATCGAGGCCCTTGAAACGGTGGGCCTCCATCATATCTAGGGATGCGAGTCATGTCCTGCCAAGGAATGACTCGTCCGCGAGGCGCCGGGTTCCCGGGTCTCGTACAAAACGAAGATTGCTCATTGGAGGATTTTTGTCATGAACCGTATCGATTTTGCACCTTATCGCCGCACCATGGTTGGCTTTGACCGCCTGTTCGACATGATCGAGAACCAGAACCGCGTGAACACTGGCGACAAGTATCCGCCCTTCAACATCGAGCGCCGCGGCCCCGATGCCTATCGCATCACGCTCGCCGTCGCAGGCTTCAAGCCCGGTGATATCGACATCACCGCACAGGCCAACCTGCTCATCGTCAAGGGCAGCAAGCCGGAAGAGAGCGCGGAGGGCGAATACCTGCACGTCGGCATTGCCCAGCGCGGGTTTGAACGCCGCTTCGAGCTGGCGGATTACGTCCGGGTCGATGCCGCCGATCTCGCTGATGGCCTGCTGATCATCGATCTGGTGCGCGAAGTTCCTGAAGCGATGAAGCCAAAGAAAATCGCCATCGGCGGCAATACGCTGACCGTGGTCGACAATGGCTCCGGCGCGGACACCGCCGCAGCCTGATCCGACATTCTTCGGCACGATGCATACGATCGGGGCGGTCCGGACATCCGGGCCGCCCTTTTTAAGTCCGATTTCCTTGCGCTTACACCAGCCGGGCCTGTCGCAGCGATGCTGCGATGAACCCGGAGAACAGCGGGTGAGGCTCGAACGGGCGGGACTTCAGTTCCGGGTGGAACTGGACGCCGACGAACCAGGGATGTTCCGGACGCTCCACGATCTCGGGCAGCAAGCCGTCGGGTGACATGCCCGAAAAGATCAGCCCGTTGCCTTCCAGCGCGTCGCGATAGGAGACGTTGACCTCGTAGCGGTGACGGTGGCGTTCGCTGATCTGGCCGGTGCCGTAGATGGAGGCGACATGGCTGTTTGCCGACAGGGTTGCCGGATAAGCGCCGACACGCATGGTGCCGCCGAGATCGCCGCCTTCGGCGCGCTGCTGCAATCCATCCTTGCTCATCCACTCGGTAATGATGCCGACGACCGGCTCCGTGGTAGGACCGAACTCGGTCGAGCTGGCAGCCGCGATGCCGGCCGAACGTGCGCCTTCGATGCAGGCCATCTGCATGCCGAGGCAGATGCCGAAGAACGGCACCCCGCGCTCACGAGCGAAGCGTACGGCAGCGATCTTGCCCTCGGCGCCGCGCTCGCCGAAACCGCCTGGCACCAGAATACCGTGCATCGGTTCGAGAGCGGCGGCGATTTCCGAATCCTCTCGCTCGAACACTTCGGCGTCTATCCAGCGGATGTTGACCTTGACCCGGTTGGCCATGCCCCCGTGGACCAGCGCTTCATTCAGTGACTTATATGCGTCGGGCAGGCCCACATACTTGCCCACCACGCCGATCGTCACTTCGCCCTCGGGGTTCTGGTAGCGGTCGGTAATATCGAGCCAGCGGGCAAGCTCTGGCGCCTTGGCGCCCTGCTCCATGCCGAAATGATGGAGCACTTCCGCGTCGAGACCCTCGCCGTGGTACTGCAGCGGCACCGCGTAGATGTTGAGTGCATCGAGCGCCTGGATGACGGCCTGTGGACGCACGTTGCAGAACAGCGCGATCTTGCGCCGCTCGCTCTCGGGTAGCTCACGGTCGCAGCGACACAGCAGGATATCGGGCTGGATGCCGAGGCCGGTCAGTTCGCGTACGGAGTGCTGGGTCGGCTTGGTCTTCAACTCGCCCGCCGCCGCGATATAGGGCACCAGCGTCACGTGGACGAAACAGGTCTGCTCACGGCCCAGTTCGTTGCGGAGCTGGCGCATGGCCTCGACGAACGGCAGGCCCTCGATGTCGCCGACGGTGCCGCCGATCTCACACAGCACGAAATCGAGATCTTCCGTCTCGGTCAGCGCGAAGTCCTTGATCGCGTCGGTAACGTGCGGAATTACCTGCACCGTCGCGCCGAGATAGTCACCACGGCGCTCCTTGGCGATGATGTCCCGGTAGATGCGGCCCGATGTGATGTTGTCTGCCTGGCGCGCCGAAACCCCGGTGAAGCGCTCGTAATGCCCCAGGTCAAGGTCGGTCTCGGCGCCGTCGTCAGTAACGTAGACTTCGCCGTGCTGATACGGGCTCATGGTGCCGGGATCGACGTTCAGATAAGGGTCGAACTTGCGAATGCGGACCCTGTATCCACGCGCCTGCAGCAGTGCCGCAAGGCTTGCCGCCATAAGACCCTTGCCGAGCGAGGAGACCACGCCGCCAGTGATGAAAATGTGCCGCGCCATGGGATTCGGGCCTTAAATTGCATGGGGGCCCTAGGGCAAGCGCCCAGAGCCTGAATCCACAGATCAAACGTTGGTAATTTCCGTCTGGCAGAGCCGGACGGCAGTTCCGTTACTGTCCGGCAGCTCCGCCAAGCGGATTCTCGGCCGGTTCCTGCGCCGCAGGCACATCGCCGCCGGCGGCAGGAACACCCGGATTGGCCGAACCCGCCAACGGATCGGCGGGCCGCGCCGGAGTGGCGGGAGCCGTATTGCGCTGAAGCGAAGTATCGATGTCCCGTCCGGTCGTCTGGTTCACCGCCATGGCGGCCAGAACGATGCTGAGCACCACAAACAGCCCGGCGAGAATCGCCGTAGCCCTCGTCAGGAAGTTCGCCGCGCCGCGCGCCGACATAAGACCCGAAGGATTACCACCGCCGACTCCCAGGCCTCCGCCTTCGGATTTCTGGACCAGAATCACGCCGACGAGCGCCGCTGCGACAAGCGCCTGCACAACGGTCAGGAAAAGGAACATCTTCGTATCAGCCTTCCGGAGGGGCTCAGCAGCCCGTCATTCGTCGCGCAGATAGGCGCAACTGCGTCGCGGCGCAACCCGCCGCGCGGAAACCCGCCCCGGCCCGGACATCGCCGGGCCGGTCGGGCCTGCTCAGTCGTCGCCCAGCGAAGCCGCGGCGCCGACGATTGCGAGAAAGCTCTCCGCCGTCAGGCTGGCGCCGCCTACCAGCGCGCCGCCCACTTCGGGCACGGCAAGCAGCTCTGCGGCATTGTCGGCCTTCACCGAACCGCCATAGAGGATGCGCACTTCCGAGCCTGCCTCGCCGTAGATGGCGATAAGTTTGGCGCGGATCGACTGGTGCATGGCGGCCACGTCCTCAACCGAAGGCACGCGGCCGGTGCCGATCGCCCAAACCGGCTCGTATGCGACGGAAAGCTTGTCCGGCGCTCCTTCGCCGCGCGGACAGGACCCGTCCAGCTGCGCGCCGACGACATCTTCGGCATTGCCGGCATCGCGCTGTGCTTCGGTCTCGCCGACGCACAGGATGACCGAGAGGCCCGCCGCCAGCGCGGTTTCAGCCTTTGCCTTGACGTCCGCATCGCTCTCTGCGTGAAGCGTGCGACGTTCCGAATGACCGACGATGGTGAAGTCCGCGCCTGCGTCCTTCAGCATCTGCGCCGAGATATCCCCGGTAAAGGCTCCGGTTTCCTGCGCGTGGCAATCCTGGCCACCCACGCCGATGATATCGGCAGCGTCGCGCGTACGATAAATAAGCGTGGCGGGCGGCGCGACCGCGACCTGCACCTTGGGAAAGCGTGCAGCAGCCCGGTCGATCGCGCGCGCCTCATTAAGCATCGCGCGCGTGCCGTTCATTTTCCAGTTACCGACGATATAAGGCAATCCAGCCATTTCAAACCTTTATCAAGCCAGGGCGGGCAATGGCGATGCCGCAGTGCGGGAATCAGCCTCGTCGCCCTCGCCGCGCTGCTAAGCCAAGCGGGTCGGCCTTGTCAAAATCCATCGTACACATATCCTAATTCCTGAGCCGTGCGATCACTTGTGCACGTGCAGCATAGGGCAAGGGATGGATTTCCCCGGAAGGTACAAAGTGCCATTGCAGGATGTCGCCAGGCCTCCTAAAGCCTGCGCCGTTTATCACGCAACCGCGCGTTCCGCCCCTGACAACCGCTGATCGGCTATTTTCATGCTCTCAAGTTTCCGTTCCATGCTGAAGTCCAAAGTCGGTGCCGCAGTGGCGCTGTTGGCCTTGGCTGTTATCGCCATTGCCTTTGCGAGCGGTGACATTGCCGGCATGCGCAGTTCCGGCGATGTCGGTGGCGCTTCGGTGGCAACCGTTGGCGGCGAGACGGTGAGCGCTGTCGAACTCAAGCAGGGCGCGATGCGCGCGCTTGACAGGATCAAGCAGCAGCAACCCACTGCGACGATGAAGCTTTTGGTCGCCCAGGGCGGCCTGGAGCAGGTATTAGGCGACCTGATCGACCGCACAGCGCTGTTCGTGTTCGGCAAGGATCACGGCATCCGCATCAGCGACCGTCTAATCGACAGCGAGATCGCGCAGATACAAGCCTTCCAGGGTGTCGATGGAAAGTTCGATCAGAACGCCTACCGGCAGGCGCTTGCCCAGCAGGGCATCTCGGAAGCCGCCCTGCGAGAAGACTTCACCTACAACCTTACCGCCCAGCAACTGATAACGCCCGCGTCGTTCGGTGCGCTCATGCCGGAATATTTGACGCGCCGCTATGCCACCCTGCTTGGCGAGACCCGCTCCGGATCGGTAGTGGCCCTTCCCTCACTGCTTTTCATGCCCGAAAAAGGCCCCACCGACGCGCAGGTGTCGGCGTTCTACAAGAGCCATACCGATGAGTTCATCCGGCCCGAACGCCGCGTGATCCGTTACGCCACCTTCGGCGAGGATGCGCTGAAGGATCCGCCGGCCCCGACCGATGCCGAGATCGCCAAGCGCTACGAAGCCGACAAGGCGGTCTACGCTGCGCAGGACAAGCGCCGCATCACCCAGCTCATCGTACCGACCGAAGCGGCTGCCAAAGCAATCGTTGCGGAAGTGAACAGCGGCAAGTCGCTGGAAACCGCTGCGACCGAAAAGGGGCTGTCGGCAGCGAAGCTCGAAGCCTTCAGCCGCGAGGAACTGGGCAGCCAGTTCTCGCCGCAAGTCGCCTCGTCCGTCTTTGCCGCCCAAGTCGGAAAGGTCGCTGTGCCCGCCAGGAGTGCGCTCGGCTGGCACGTCATCCGCGTCGATGAGGACCAGAAGAAGCCGGCGCAGGAGCTTGCCTCGGTCAAGGCGGACATCGCCGCGACCATTGCCGAAGAAAAGCGCCGCAAGGCCCTGACCGACATGCTGGCAAGGATCGAGGAGCAGTTTGCCGACGGCGCGAACTTGACCGAAGTCGCCAAATCGATCGGCGCTGCCGTCGCCTCGACGCCGCCGATCACGGCGGATGGCCGGGTCTACGCCAATGTTGGCGAAACCGCTCCGGAAGCGCTGAAGCCGGTGCTCGCCACCGCTTTCACCATGGATCAGGAAGAGCCGCAGGTTGCCGAAGTCGAACGCGGCAAGACGTTCATGATCTATGATGTGACCGATATCGCCCCGTCGGCACCCGCCCCGCTCGCTGAAATCAAGAATGACGTGGCGGAGGCGTGGAAGATCGATGCCGGGTCAAAAGCAGCCAAAGCCGCTGCGCTGAAGATGCAAGCCGAACTGCGCAAGGGCAAGACCATCGAGCAGGCGCTGGCCGGCGTCGGACGCCAGCTTCCCCCGGTCGAGAAGCTGTCGATGTCGCGGCCCACACTTGCCGCTGCGCTGCGCGAAGGACGGCAGGTGCCGCCGCCTGTTTCGCTGATGTTCCACATGGCTAACGGCACCGTCAAGGTTCAGTCCGCAGCGCAGGAACGCGGCTGGTTCGTCGTGCGGCTGGAGAAGATCGAGCCAGGCAAGGTCGAGTCCGACGAAATGATCGCGGGCGCTCGCAAGGAACTGGGCGGTCAGCTGGGCCAGGCGTTTGGCGACGCTCTCGCCAGCGCGATCCGAAAGGATGTTGGCGTCACCCGGCATCCCAACGCCATCAAGGCCATGCGCGATGAACTCTCCGGCGTCGCTCCCGCGGTCAATTGAGCATACGGAACCTAACGGGCGATGCTGCAGGAATCTGATCGATCGGCGACGCTAGGGCTTCTCTCGCAAGGGAAACCGGCGCTCCTTTGGCGCAAGCTCGTCGCCGACACCGAAACCCCGGTCGGGGCTGCGCTCAAGCTGTTCGAGGACGGGCGCGGCGATTTTCTGCTGGAATCAGTCGAGGGCGGCGAGACGCGCGGTCGCTACAGCTTGATCGGGCTCGATCCCGATCTGGTCTTCCGCGCCTCCGGCCCCGCCTGCGAAATCAACCGCAGGTGGCAATCCGACCGCGAGGCCTTTGCCGCGCTGCCCGGCGGCAGCCTTGACGAGTTGCGCGCGCTGGTCGAGGCTTGCCGCATCGACGTTCCCAGGGAACTGCCCAAGGCGCTTGCCTGTCTCGTCGGCTATTTCGGATACGAGACCATCGGCCTCGTCGAGAAGCTGCCGCGCGCTCCGCAAAGCGCGCTCAACCTGCCCGACATGCTGTTCGTACGCCCGTCGCTTATTCTGATCTTCGACCGCTTGAGCGACGAACTGTTCTGCGTCGCGCCGCTCTGGCCCGAGGCCGGTACGCCGGAACAGATCGTCGAAGCTGCTGCCGAGCGCATCGACGAGGCCTTGCGCCGCCTTGCCGCACCGCCCCCCGCCTCGCCCGTACAGGCCGACCTGCCCGATCCGGTGCGAACGCCGACGATGTCCGCAGGGGACTACGGCGCGATGGTGCTCAAGGCCAAGGACTACATCGAGGCCGGCGACATCTTCCAGATCGTGCTGGCACAGCGCTTTACCTGCGAGTTCACCTTGCCGCCGCTCGCGCTTTACCGCGCACTGCGCCGGGTAAACCCCTCGCCGTTCCTCTATTTCCTCGACCTGCCCGGCTTCGCGCTAGTCGGATCAAGCCCTGAAATCCTGGTGCGGGTTCGCGACGGTGAAGTCACCATCCGCCCGATCGCCGGCACCCGCCCGCGCGGCCAGACCGCAGCCGAGGACAAGGCCAACGAGGTCAGCCTCCTCGCCGATCCCAAGGAACGGGCCGAGCACCTCATGCTGCTGGACCTTGGCCGCAACGACGTCGGCCGCGTCGCCGCCGCCGGCACCGTCGAGGTGACCGACAGCTACACCATCGAGCGCTACAGTCATGTGATGCACATTGTCTCCAACGTGGTGGGACGCCTCGACACCGAGAGGCACGACGCCATCGACGCGGTCTTCGCGGGCTTCCCGGCCGGCACGGTCTCGGGCGCGCCCAAGGTCCGCGCCTGCGAGATCATCGCCGAGATGGAGCCCGAGACGCGCGGCGCCTACGCGGGCGGCGTCGGCTATTTCGCGCCCGATGGTTCGGTCGATTCGTGCATCGTCCTGCGCACCGGCGTGCTCAAGGACGGCGTGCTGCACGTACAGGCCGGCGCCGGCATCGTCGCGGACAGCGACCCCGCCTACGAACAGCGCGAATGCGAAGCCAAGAGCGGCGCCCTCTTCGCCGCCGCCCGCGAAGCCGTGCGCGTCGCCGGAGAGCCTGGCTTCGGGCAGTGAGATTTTCAATAGACCTTCGTCATTCCCGCGAAGGCGGGAATCCAGTTCGCACTCGCACGTGTTGACGCACCGCCCACTGGATCCCCGCCTTCGCGGGGATGACGAAACGAGGGAAAGGGGATGGGCGAAGGTCAATGCCTCGGCTTTAGCCCTCCTACTCCTCGCAGCCTGCTCCTCGGGCGCAGAGCAGAAACCGGAAGCTCCGCCGCCGCCGCCATGCGAGGGCGCTTCGTTCGAGGGCGCGGCGTTCACGCATTGCACCGCCGTGCCGGGGCGCCACACCATCCACACCGTGCTTGGCCCCAAGGGCGGCGCGCCTTACCGCAGCCTTTCGCAGCTCGCGGTAAATCGGCCGAACAAGTCGCATGAAGTTGCCTTCGCGGTGAACGGCGGCATGTTCGACGAGGCCGGTCAGCCGATCGGCTACTACGTCGAGGACGGCGAGCGCCGCCACAAGCTCAACCGCAACGAAGGCTACGGCAACTTCCACCTCCTGCCCAACGGCGTGTTCTACGGCGCAGCGGGCGGCCCATGGGCGGTGCGCACCAGTGAGGACTTCGCAAGCAAGGTGAGCAACCGTCCCGACTTCGGCACCCAGTCCGGCCCGATGCTGGTGATCGGCGGCAAGCTGCATCCGAAGATCGACGACGACGGCGCCTCACGCAAGCTGCGCAACGGCGTCGGCGTCGACGCCAAGGGCAGCGCCCATTTCGTCATTTCCGACGAGCCGGTCTCTTTCGGCAAGCTCGCCCGCTACTTTCGCGATGTGCTCCACTGCCCCAACGCACTGTTCCTCGACGGCAGCGTATCCTCGCTGTGGGATCCGGAACATGGCCGTGTCGACGGAGGGCCACCGCTCGGCCCCTTGATCGTCGTCGAGAAAACGGCGAAAGGCCCGGTAAGAAAGGCCGGCACATGATCCTCGTCATCGACAACTACGACAGCTTCACCTGGAACCTCGTCCACTACGTGATGGAACTGGGCGCCAAAGTGGAGGTCGTGCGCAATGATGCCATGTCCGCCGACCAGGCGATGTCCAGCGGCGCCCAGGGCTTCCTGCTCTCGCCGGGGCCCTGCACGCCCAACGAGGCCGGGATAAGCCTGGATCTGGTCGGCGCCGCCGCCGATGCCGGTAAGCCGCTGCTCGGCGTATGCCTCGGCCACCAGTCGATCGGTCAGTATTTCGGTGGTAAGGTCGTGCGCGGCGGGCTGATGCACGGCAAGACCAGCCCCGTCACCCATGACGAAACCGGTGTGTTCCATGGCATCCCCTCTCCCTTCACCGCCACGCGCTATCACTCGCTGATCGTCGAGGACATTCCCGAAACGCTGCTGGTCAATGCCCGATCCGACGACGGCCATGTCATGGGCTTCCGCCACGCCAGCCTGCCGATCCACGGCGTGCAGTTCCACCCGGAAAGCATCGCCACCGAGCATGGCCACGCGATGCTGGCAAACTTCCTGAAGCTCTGCGGCATCGACGCGAAACTGCCCGAACGCCTGAACGCATGAGCTTGCCCGATCCGCTCCACCCGATCGAGGAAGCTGAAGCGGAAGCCGCTTTCGGCCAGATTCTAGATGGCAAGCTGGCCGACGAGGATGTTGCCCAATTCCTGATCGCGCTGTCCGACCGGGGCGAGACCGCCAGTGAAATTGCGGGTGCGGCCAAGGCCATGCGCGCGCGGATGATCCCTGTCGCCGCGCCTGCCAATGCCATCGACGTATGCGGCACCGGCGGTGACGGGCATCACACGCTGAACGTTTCCACCGCCGTCTCGCTTGTCGTCGCGGCCTGCGGGGTGCCGGTGGCCAAGCACGGCAACCGCGCCGCCAGTTCCAAGGCAGGAGCCGCCGATACGCTGGAAGCGCTCGGCCTCAATCTCGACCGAGCCGGCGCCACAGCCGAGGAAACGCTGGCCGACATCGGCATTTGCTTCCTTTTCGCCGGCCAGCACCATCCGGCGATGGGCCGCATCATGCCGATCCGCAAGGCCATCGGCAGACGCACGATCTTCAACCTGATGGGACCGCTCGCCAACCCGGCCGGCGTCAGGTGCCAACTCGTCGGCATCGCCCGGCCCGCCTACGTGCCGATCTATGCCGATGCGCTCGCACGGCTGGGTACGGAGCATTCGATGGTCATCTCCGGCGACGAGGGACTGGACGAGCTTAGCCTTGCGGGAGGCAACGAACTGGCCGAAGTCATCGGCCGCGAAGTCTCGATGCGCCGTGTCTCCCCGCAAGATGCCGGGCTGGCGACCTCGCCGGTAGAGGCGATCCGCGGCGGCGATGCAACACACAACGCGGCAGCCCTCCGTGCCTTGCTGATGGGCGAGCCCGGCCCGTACCGCGATGCCGTTCTGTTCAACGCCGCCGGCGCTCTCATCATCGCCGGCGAGGCCGAAAGCTGGGCCGCCGGTGTCGAGGAAGCTGCCGAAGTAATCGACAAGGGGCTTGCCAATGCCCTGCTCAATTGCTGGATCGCGGCGACCAAAGGCTGAGAGAAACCATGTCCGACAAACTCACCGAGATCTGCGAGACAAAGCGCGAGGAAGTGGCCGAGCGCAAGGCCGTCGCCACTATCAGCGATCTCGATAGCCACGCCGCTTACCAGACCGCCCCGCGAGGCTTCGAAGCGGCGCTGCGCACGCGTGCGGCGGACGGCTTTGCACTCATCGCCGAGATCAAGAAGGCCAGCCCGTCCAAGGGATTGATCCGCCCGGATTTCCGCCCCGCCGAACACGCGATCGCCTATGAACGCGGCGGCGCGGCCTGCCTTTCGGTGCTGACCGACGCGCCCTATTTCCAGGGACACGAGGACTACCTGATGGATGCCCGGTCGGCAGTGTCGCTGCCGGTCATCCGCAAGGACTTCATGGTCGACCCCTGGCAGGTGGCCGAGGCGCGCGCGATCGGCGCCGATGCGATCTTGATCATCGTCGCAGCGCTGGACGATATGCAGATGGCCGAGATTGAGGCCGCTGCGCTCGAACGCGGGATGGATTGTCTCGTCGAAGTCCACAACGAGGCCGAAATGGAGCGCGCGGCGCGACTAAAATCGCGGCTGATCGGCGTCAATAACCGCGACCTGAAGCGCTTCGTCACCGATATCGGTGTCACCGAACGGCTCGCCCCGCTCGCTCCCGAAGGCACGTTGCTCGTCAGCGAAAGCGGCATCAACGCCCGCGCTGACCTGGAGCGCTTGTCCCGCTGCGGCGCGCGCACCTTCCTCGTCGGCGAGAGTCTGATGCGGCAGGCGGACGTCGAGGCGGCGACACGGACCCTGCTCGCCGGATAAGAAACGCGGCGGCCTGTCCTACAGAGGGGCGATCTGTCATGAAGGCGGAGGGCGCCCGCATCAACTCTCAAGGAATTCCGGCATGGCAAAATCGCTGACCCATCTCGACGACGAGGGCACCGCCCGCATGGTCGATGTCGGAGCCAAGGCGGAAACGCAGCGGATCGCGGTCGCTTCGGGCCGGATCACCATGAGCGAGGATGCGCTCGCCGCAATCCAGGCCGGCAACGCACCAAAGGGCGACATCCTCGGCACCGCGCGTATCGCCGGGATCATGGCGGGCAAAAAGACCGCTGACCTGATCCCGATGTGCCATCCGCTGGTCATCGATGCGATCAACGTCGATTTCATGTTCGAGGAAGGCGCGATCCGCGCCACCGCCACGGTAAGCCTGACCGGCAAGACCGGCGTCGAGATGGAAGCTATTACCGCCGTATCGATCGCGCTCGTCACGATCTACGACATGGCCAAGGCGCTCGACAAGGGTATGGTAATCGGCGCGATCCGCCTGATCGAGAAGCGCGGCGGCAAGTCTGGCCACTGGAAGGCGGAAGAGATCGCCTGATGGCCGATATGCCGCCCCGCACACCGCCAATACCGCTGGAAGAAGCGCAAGCCCGCCTGCTCGCGCTAGCCGCGCCGCTTTCCAGCGAGCACGTCGATGTGGAAGGCGCCGTCGGACGCTATCTGGCCGAGCCGCTGCAGGCCCGGCGCACCCAACCCGCCGCCGATCTTTCCGCGATGGATGGCTACGCCGTCATGGCGGAAACGCTGGACGGTCCTTGGGAAGTGGTAGGCGAAAGCGCTGCCGGCCATCCCTTTGCCGGCACCGTAACACCGGGGCAGGCGGTGCGCGTCTCGACCGGAGCGCTCCTTCCGGCGGGCGCGGAAATGGTGATCCTGCAGGAAGACCTTGCCCGCGACGGAAACCGCATCGTCCTTACCGGCGAAGCGCCCTCTCCCGTTGACAAGCACATCCGACGCTGCGGAATGGATTTCGCCCACGGCGGTGACATCCTTCCCGCCGGCGCGCACATCGGTCCCGCCCAAGCTGCCTTGGCGATCTCGGCCGGTTACAAGTATCTGCCAGTCTGCCGCATGCCGCGGGTCGCCGTGATCGACAGCGGCGACGAACTCGCCAGCGATCCAGAAGCCTGCCCGATGCACCAGATTCCGGCCAGCAACGGCGCTATGCTGACTGCCATGGCTCGCGCGCTGCCAGTGGAAGCACGGCGCATCGGCCCCGTCGCCGACACGATGGACGGCCTGATCGCTGCTTTCGACGAGGCGGATGGTAGCGATGTGATCATCACCAGCGGCGGTGCCTCAGTGGGGGATCACGATCTTGTGCGCCCGGCGCTGGAACGCTGGGGCGCTGCAATCGACTTCTGGCGGGTGGCGATCAAGCCCGGAAAACCCATTCTGGTCGCGACCCGCGAGCGTTCCACGCGCCCCGGACAGGGTCCGCAGATCTTGCTCGGTCTGCCGGGTAATCCGGTGTCCAGCTTCGTCACTGCATTCCATTTCATGATGCCGCTGCTGCGGACATTGCTCGGCAGCCGAACACCGCTGCCGATGACCGTGCCTACTCGGCTCGGCGCACCGATGCGAGCGAACGGCGCTCGCCGCGAATTCGTGCGTGGTTGGTGGAACGGCGAGAGCGCTGTTCCGCTCGCCCTCCAGGACAGCGGCGCGTTGTCCTCGCTCGCCGCCAGTAACGTTCTGATAGATCGCCCGGCGTTCGCCGCCGAGGCCGGGACCGGCGAGGAAGTAAAAGTGTTCCTGCTCTGAATTTGGCGGTTTTGCTTGACGCTGCGAATTTCGTTGCCTAATTGTTCTTCCAATGTTCGCAAGCGGAACATCCGTGAGCGATACGACAGAAAGAGGCGACGCAGATGTTGACGCGCAAGCAGCACGAATTGCTCCGGTTCATCCAGGTCAGGCTTGAGGAAAGCGGCATCTCGCCGAGTTTCGAGGAGATGAAGGAAGCGCTTGACCTGAAATCGAAATCCGGCGTGCATCGTCTGATCTCGGCTTTGGAGGAACGTGGCTTCATCCGCCGCCTGCCCAACCGCGCCCGCGCGCTCGAAGTGCTGCGCCAGCCCGAGGATGCGACGAGCAAACCCGCTTCCCGCCCTGCCCCTGCCAACAGCAATGAGCCGGTCACCCGCGCGCCGCAGATCGCCCCGCGGCCAGCCAACGACGTCGTCGAAATTCCACTCCACGGGCGCATCGCAGCGGGCGTTCCGATCGAGGCGCTGGAGGGCCAGTCGACGCTTCCTGTACCGGCGGCGCTACTCGGCTCGGGTGAGCACTACGCGCTGGAGGTATCGGGCGATTCGATGGTCGATGCAGGCATTCTCGACGGCGATTTTGCGCTGGTGAAACGCACCAATACTGCCCGCGATGGGGAGATCGTGGTGGCGCTCGTGCGCGGCGAGGAAGCAACGCTCAAGTACTTGCGGCGCGAGAACGGCATGGTCCGCCTGGATCCCGCCAACGCGGCTTACGAGCCGCAGATCTACGGCGCCGACGAGGTCGAGGTTCAAGGCAAGCTGGCCGGGCTGCTGCGCCGCTATCACTGATCTGTCTCAGCGGGCCGCCACCATCCGTGGCGCCCCTGATCTTCAGAGACAGTACGCACGGATTTTTCCGACAGGTCGATGGCAAGTCCGCCGGTGCGCTCCAGCATCGACCTGTCGGCTTTCAGCCATCGCGGAGCGCAGCTTCTTGGTAGCCAGCGGTCGGCGATGACGATATCCGCCTTGTCGCAGGCGGCGGCCAGTGCTCGCTCTGGCACCCTGTCCCGCCCACGGGCGATCAAGATATTCGCTGTCACATTCTCACTGCGTACCGGCACCGAGCAGAATTCCCTGCTGCACCGCGCACCCGGCCATCGATCTATCCTTACAGGTTCACCTTCCATGCCGGCGATTTCAAGCAGGTTATCACGCACATAGTCGCTGCGGCTTTCGCGCAGCACATAGAGCCGCCCCCGCGCCGTATCGACCAGTCCGACATGCCTGCCATCCCCTGAAACAAGTACGTCGGGCGAACTCAGCGTTGCCAGCAGCAGCGCGCCCGCGGTCGCCGGGATCAGCCCGAGCAGCCGGAGACGCCCGCCCCACAGCGCGAGCCAAAGTCCCCCTGCGATGAAGAGAAGGAATGCACCGGTTCCCATCGCCGGCATCACCGTCACCGCGCCGGGGCGGGATGCTATCCAGTGCGCGAGGCCGAGCAGCAAGTCGATCGCCTGGCCGGCCAGCCACCACACCGGCGCGCCAAGGCCGATCAGGTCAAGCAACAGGCCCGCCGCGATCAACGGCATTACCGCTACCGTCGTCATCGGAATGGCGACGATGTTTGCCAAGGCACCCAGCACACCCGTGCGATGGAAATGAAAAAGGCCGATCGGCATCAAGGCAAGTTCGATCACCACGCCGGTCACCAGCAGCATTACAAGGTGTCGCGCGGCGCGAGCGACAGGTCCTTGATCGCGCGGTGCCATCAACCGCCGGACAGGCCCGGACGTATGCAGGGCTATGATCGCCAGCACCGCACCGAAACTCATTTGGAAGCTGGGGCCAGTCACCGATTCGGGCCACACCACCAGTATGCAGAGCGCCGCTGTCGCCAGCATCCGCAGCGACAGCGCCTCTCGCCCGATCGCCAACGCCGCGAGCACCAGAAGCGCGCCGATGCAGGAGCGCACTGTTGGAACCTCCGATCCCGTAAGCAGCGTGTAGCCGATACCGGCAATCGCCCCCGTCCCAGCGGCCAGCACCGGCAGCCGCGCTCGTAACGCCAGCCATGGCGAAAGCGCGAGGACGCGCAAGGTCAACAGATAGACCGCGCCGATGACCGCGCTGACGTGCAGGCCGCTGATCGACAGCAAATGCGCGAGGCCGGCGTCACGCATCGCCTGCGCGTCATCCTCGGCGATACCTCCCCGGTCGCCGGTTGCCAGCGCCGCAGCGATACCGGCACCCCCGCCGGTAATCTTCGAGCGGATGTGCCGGGAGAGGTCGGCGCGCATTGGCTGCAGCCCCCTGCCCTCCGGCGTGCGCGTAATGATCTCGATCGGCCCCGTCACGGTGCCGGTGGCGCCAATGCCGGCGAACCAGGCGGTTCGCGCGAAGTTGTAGGCGCCGGGCAGCATTGGCGACGCCGGCGGCATCAGCCGGGCGCGAAACCGGATCACCGAGCCGGCGGCGGCCGCCTCCGCACCATCGGCCGTCGGGACATTGATGCGGACCCGCATCGCCTGACCCGTCCCGGGATCGCGCATCGCCACGAGCATCCGCTCGCGGGCGAGGGCCGGTTGCTCCTCACGCTCCAGCACCCTGCCAGTGAATACGCCCGCGACCGGGCGGGCCAAGGGCATCTGGCCGACTATCTCCGATCGGGCCCAAACCACGGCGCAGCCGGCCGCCAGAATCAGCGGCACCACCACCAATGCACGGCGGAGGTGCGGGTAAACGCGGCCCTCTCCCGGTAAGCACGCCATCGCTGCAGAGACCACCATGCCAGCCGCGCAGAAGCCGAGCCACCACTGCCAAGAGGGAAGCGCGAACCAGCTTGCGACGCCCGCACCGAACGCGACCACCAGCCATGGTGCGCGGTCGAATCCGGCGTCGCAAAGAAATCGCTCTAAATGGCCCAACCCCCTCGACAAGAGCCGTTTGCCGGTCCATGGCCGATGTTGCAGTGCAGCGCTTCGGACGGCGTCCGGAAGCGGGTTTGAAGGGATCGCGGCCTCGCTCGCCATGAGGCCATAGGACAGGAAGGTTGAGGTAATGGCAAGCGGCAGTGCAACGGGTGGAACGAATGGCCAAAGGGCCGTCGTGACGCGCTTTGCCCCCTCGCCCACCGGCTTCCTGCATATCGGCGGTGCCCGCACAGCGCTCTTTAACTGGCTCTTCGCGAGACGGCACGGCGGCAAGTACCTGCTGCGCATCGAGGATACCGACCGCGCCCGTTCCACAGAGGCTGCAATCGACGCGATCTTCGACGGCCTGAGCTGGCTTGGCCTCGACGGCGATGAGCCGCCGGTGTTCCAGTTCGCCCGCTCCGCCCGTCACGCGGAAGTAGCCACCGACCTACTCGCACGCGGCCACGCCTACCGCTGCTACCTGACGCCCGAGGAACTCGCAGCCCGGCGGCAAAAGGCGCAGGAAGAGCGCAGACCCTTCCGCATCGACAGCGAATGGCGCGACGCCGATCCAGCAACCTGGCCCGAAGGCCAGCCTTACGTGGTTCGCATCAAGGCGCCGCGCGAGGGCGAGACGGTGATCGACGACCTCGTTCAGGGCACCATCACCGTCCAGAACGTCGAACTCGACGATTTCGTGATCCTGCGCTCCGACGGGACGCCGACATACATGCTTGCCGTCGTCGTCGATGACAACGACATGGGCGTTACCCACGTGATCCGGGGCGATGACCACATCAACAATGCCTTCCGCCAGCTGGTGATCATCAAGGCGATGGACTGGGAAGTGCCCGCCTATGGCCACATCCCGCTGATCCACGGATCGGACGGCGCCAAGCTCTCCAAGCGGCACGGCGCGCTCGGTGTCGATGCCTACCGGGACGAGATGGGGCTGCTTCCGGAAGCAGTGTTCAACTACCTGCTGCGCCTCGGCTGGGGACATGGCGACGACGAGATCATTTCTCGGGAACAGGCCATGGAATGGTTCGACATCGACGGCGTCGGCCAGTCTGCTTCGCGGTTCGATTTCGCGAAGCTCCAGAACCTCAACGGCCACTACCTGCGCGAGGCCGACGATGCGCGGCTGGCCAAACTGGTGCTGCCAAAGCTTGACGAAGGCGCAGACCTGAATCTGCTCACGCGGGCCATGTCCGTGCTGAAGGTCCGTGCGAAGGACCTCAACGAACTTGCCGAGGGCGCTGCCTTCCTCTTTGCCAGGCGCCCTCTCGCGATGAGTGAGAAGGCGCTGGCGCTCCTGACCGACGAGGGGCGTTCGCGCCTGTCGGCGATCTGCGAGCGCCTTTCAAGCAATTTTGACTGGACGCTTGAGGGCCTGGAGGCCAACCTGAAAGCAATGGCCGAGGAACAGGGTCTGGGACTCGGCAAGCTCGCGCAACCCTTGCGAGCGGCCCTGACAGGTCAGACGACCTCGCCGGGCATATTCGACGTTTTAGTACTACTCGGACGGGAGGAAAGCCTTGCCCGCATCAGCGCGCAAGCGGACGTTCCCGCCGGGTCGCAGGCATAAGGAGTAGAATCGCGTGGGTGATCAGGTCAAACTAAGCGCCGGTGGCGTGGAATACGACTACCCAGTCCTGAAGGGCAGCGTGGGCCCGGATGTCCTCGACATTCGCAAGCTCTACGCCCAGACCGGCAAGTTCACTTTCGATCCCGGATTTACCTCGACGGCAAGCTGCGAGAGCGCGCTCACCTATATCGACGGCGACGAAGGCGTTCTCCTCCACCGCGGCTACCCTATCGGCCAGCTGGCCGAGAGTTCGTCGTTCATGGAAGTCAGCTATCTGCTGCTCAATGGCGAACTTCCCAGCAAGGATGAGCTGGAGAAGTTCGAGCTTACCATCAGCCGCCACACCATGCTGCACGAGCAGCTGCGCACATTCTATCAGGGTTTCCGCCGCGATGCTCACCCGATGGCGATCATGTGCGGTGTGGTCGGTGCGCTTTCGGCCTTCTATCACGATTCGACCGACATCGCCGATCCCGAGCACCGCAAGATCAGCTCTCACCGCCTGATCGCCAAGATGCCGACGATCGCCGCGATGGCCTACAAGTACTCTGTCGGCCAGCCTTTCGTCTACCCGGACAACAGCCTGTCATACACCGGCAACTTCCTTCGCATGACCTTCGGCGTTCCAGCCGAGGAGTATGAAGTCATACCGGCGGTGGAGAAGGCGATGGACCGCATCTTCATCCTGCACGCCGACCACGAGCAAAACGCATCGACCTCGACCGTCCGCCTCGCCGGTTCGTCAGGCGCCAATCCCTTCGCTTGCATCGCCGCCGGCATCGCCTGCCTGTGGGGCCCTGCGCATGGCGGCGCGAACGAAGCCGCGCTGAACATGCTCAAGGAAATCGGTACGCCGGACAAGATCCCGCACTACATCGAGCGCGCCAAGGACAAGAACGATCCGTTCCGCCTCATGGGCTTCGGTCACCGCGTCTACAAGAATTACGACCCCCGCGCGACGGTGATGCAGTCGACGGTTCGCGAAGTGTTCGAAGCGCTGAAGGTCAACGATCCGCTGTTCGAAACCGCGCTTCGCCTCGAGGAAATCGCGCTGAACGATCCCTATTTCGTCGAGAAGAAACTCTTCCCGAACGTCGATTTCTATTCGGGCATCATCCTCTCCGCGATCGGCTTCCCCACCACGATGTTCACCGTGCTGTTCGCACTTGCCCGCACTGTGGGCTGGGTCGCGCAGTGGAACGAGATGATTTCCGATCCCGGCCAGAAGATCGGTCGTCCGCGCCAGCTTTACACCGGGCCGACGCAGCGTGACTACGTCTCGCTCGACAAGCGCTGATAGAACACCGCGCATAAAAAACAGGAAAGGGCCCTCGCGAAAGCAGGGCCCTTTCTCATTATAGGCTCGTGGCTTTTAAGGTTGCGTTGGAGGAACCTGCGTCGGCTCCACCGAGTTCCCCCCGGCCTGTTCCCTGCGCAAGGCATCGCGGGCTGCCTCGACCGCGCGTGCGCCTTCCGCGCGCCCTCTGGCCAGACCCTTGGCAAGGGCATCGCCGTTCACCGACAGGTTCTCGTCCAGCCTGAGGTCCATCGCCTCGCCGTTTATCTTTACGCCGATGACGGCCTGTCCATCCTCGATCCGCAAGGTCCCGACATCACCCAGCGGAATATCGCCCAGGTTCGGTACGTCGAGAGGCTGAACCGGTCCCGACGGGTCGACCGAGCGCTGCGGCGCAGCGCGTTCTCCCAGAGCTTCCTTCATGAAGTCCCTCCAGATCCGCGCCGGTATGCCTCCGCCTGACACGCCCTTCAGCGGAGAATTGTCGTCATTGCCGACCCATACGCCGACGACCAGATCCCCGGCATAGCCGACGAAAAGCGCATCGCGGTTCTCCTGGCTTGTCCCGGTTTTTCCGAAATTGGGAGCGCGCAGCATGGCCGCCCTACCCGTACCTCGGTTGACGGCCGCCCGCAGCAGACGCTCGATATCCTGGTGCCGCGAACGGGAAAGGCTGTGCTTGCGGCCAAGCAGTCCGTCGAACCATCCCTCCTTTTGGGCAGCGAAAGCCGTAGGCCTGACCGGGAAGCGATTGGCCGCGATGCCGGCATATGCCGATGTCAGCTCAAGCAATGTCGTCGTCGCACTCCCAAGCGCCATGCTCGGGTCTCCCTTGGGAAGCGGAGACACTATCCCGAGCGCCCGTGCGGTATCGATCACCGCCTCGTCACCGACATCGCTGAACAGCCGCACCGCCGCCACGTTGCTCGAACGTGCGAAAGCATCTTCAAGGGTGATCGTTGGAGAATAGCCACCACCGGAGTTCGCCGGGCGATAGCTGCCGGCGGTGATCGGGGTGTTGGCGATCCGGTCTTCGGGTTCCCACCCGTTCTGAAGCGCGGCCAGATACACGAACGTCTTGAAAGTGGAGCCCGGCTGCCTGCGGGCCTGCGTCACCCGGTTGAACGGCGAATCGGCATAGTCTCGCCCGCCCACCATGGCCACGACTTCACCATTCGGGTGCATGGCGACCAACGCGACCTGCGCCTTGCCCAGCCGGGCATTGGCGATCGCCCGGCGGGCTACGGCCTGCAGCCGTGCATCAAGAGTGGTCGTATAGGTCTGCTTAGCATAGCTTTCGCTGTTGAGCAGCCGGGCCTGCGGCAGAGCCCAGTCGGCGAAGTAGGTTCCGGTCGGCAACGTGCTGCGGGTTCTCACATCGAGCTTTGGCGAGCGGACGGCGCGCGCCTCCTGCGCGGTGATATAGCCAGATTCGGCCATGGCGTTCAGGACCACGCGCATGCGCTGCTCCGCCCGGTCGTAGTGGCGCGTCGGGGCAAGACTGGACGGGGCCTTCATCAGCCCGGCGAGCATCGCCGCCTGCGCCGTAGTCAGCTTTTCAGGCTGCCGATGGAAATAGTGAAGCGACGCGGCCCGCAGGCCATAGGCGTTGTCCCCGAAATAGGCATTGGACAGGTATCGCTCGAGAATCTCGTCCTTGGACAGCCATGCCTCAAGCCAGAATGCGATCAGGGCCTCGCGCGCCTTGCGGCCTAAGTTCCGCTCGGACGAGAGAAACGTGAATTTGGCGAGTTGCTGCGTGATCGTACTGCCGCCCTGAGTCCGTCCACTGGTGAGATTGGTCCATGCCGCACGCGCCATGCCGCGCGGATCCACACCCCAGTGCGAATAGAAGCGCCTGTCCTCGATCGCGAGGAAAGCCTGTGGCACATGCTCGGGCAGCCGGGCAACCTCTACCGGCTCTTCGACCATGGCGCCGTTGCGCGCGATCGGCGTCCCATCCGCAGCGAGCAGCGTAATCTGGGGAGGCGATATCGGCTTGAGCGACTTGGACAGCGGCGCGGTGATCGCCAGCCAGCCGATCGTCAGGATCAACAGGAACAGCGCTGCCGCGATGACCCGGGAAAGTATCCAGAGCCTGCCGCGGCGGCGCGGCGCGGCCTCGTCGGGCGCAATTGCGTCTCCCTCTTGATAGGGAAATTCTTCTTCGTCTCCCAGATCATCCGAAGACAGCCGCCGCAGTTCGTTCATTTCAATGTTCCGGCTCATCCGCGACACGCGAAGGCTGTGGCTATAGCAGCTGGGTACGGGGTCCGTAAATCATTGCGCCATATTCCTGCCGCATCATGCTCCCATGGTGGCTGTGGACCAGTGGAGCCGACCGTCATGCTCTTCCTCAGGATCGCCGCTGTTGTTGTGGGAGCGCTTGCCGCTGCCATCGGATTGCTATGGGTCGGCCAGGGCACCGGTGTAGTGCTGTGGCCCGCCGATAGCTTCATGCTCGCGGACAGGTCATGGGCAATACGCGGCGCGATACTGGCCGCAGTGGGCCTGATCGTCATCTGGCTGGCACTAAGGTGTAACGGCCGGGGCTAGCAGGTAGTCAAGACCAGGTATCGGCGGGCACCTCGAGAATGAACCGCGCGCCCTGCCCCGGCGCGCTCTCCACTTGCAGCGTACCGCCCATGGCTTCGGCGAGACGCCGGGAAATATACAGGCCCAGCCCCGTGCCGCCATCACCGCTGCGACCGAGTCGTTCGAACTTCTCGAACACGCGCGCCTGCTGGTCTTCGGAAATTCCGGGCCCCTGGTCGGCGACCACGACCCTTGCCCTGTCTCCGGCGCTCTCGAGCCTCACCCATATGCACGAATGCTCGGGTGAGTACCTGATCGCGTTGCCGATCAAATTGAGAAGAACCTGCAGCACGCGCCGAAACTCGGCCACAGCCGGAAGCGAATCGCCCATCTGCGGGGCGTCGATGGTGATGCCCTTCTCCCTTGCCCTCACCCCCAGGATGCCCGCGGCCTGACGCGAAACCTCCGACAAGTCGATACGGTCCGGCGCGGTCCGAAATCCCTCGGATTCCACGACCTCAAGATCCGCCAGGTCGTCCAGCAGTTCCAGTAGCAGCTTGCCGGCGCTGGCGATTTCCCCGGCATAATCCGAATAGGCATCGGGTAGCGGACCGGCCAGACGCGTGCGAATGGTCTCTGCATTGGCTATTATGCGCGATATCGGCTGCTTGAGGACGGGGGCGATTTCCTGACCTACTAGGCTGCGCCGCGGTGTGGCCGCCGCTTCCTCCTGCGCTTCGCGCGCTATCACTGCCCCGGTTGCCGGCTCGTCGGACAGAAGCAGCAATTCAAAACCGGCCGGGTCCTGCGCAGGACGCATGTGTGGCACCAGCGATACCCGCCAGCGCCGCTGCGACCCGCGAGCCCCCACCCGGACGCCATCGAGAAGGCGCCAGTGCAGCGGCTGTTCGTGGAGCAGGTTTTCCGGTGGCAGGAACTCGGTCCACACCTGCCCAATTCCGCCTGCCATGGCATCGCCGACTTCGATCAGATCGGCAGCGTCGTAGGTGACCGCGAGAATACGCTGTTGGGCATCGAGTCGTGCGGAAAGTTCGGCCACGTGGCGATTTACCGTGACGCGGCGCCGTTCGGAAGCCGCGGGCTCCTCACTGGCGGCCGGCGCGGCATGCCAGGACCGCACACGGATATCGCAGCCGCCGCGCTCCGCAGATGAGTTGGGATCGACCTCGATCCATGCCTGCACCATTTCCAGACCATCATGCGCGCGAACGAAACGTGCCACCCGAAATCCGCAGTGACGGGCCTTGCGCACCAGTTCCAGCAATTCGGGTATCGCGACCCGTCCCGGCAAATGCCCCCCGCAACGCAGGTGTAATCCGGCCAGCGGCTCATCGGCGGAGACCAACTGATCCATGCCGTCACACGTCGCGCGTGCGAGAACGGTCTGTTCTTCGGCCATCACTGGCCATTCTCCAATGAATAGCCGCCGAGAATGGCCCCTGCGTCGGCTTGGCTCAAGTCACGCAGATTAGCCGGCAGCGGCGCATCCGGATAGAGCGCTGCCAACTGCTCGTTGATCTTGAGCGGCTCGGCGCCAGCGGCGCGCAGTGCAAGCGCCAGCCGGGTAAATTGGCCATCATGTGCAGCCAGCACCACATTTTCGCGCCGCTGCCACGATAACGTTGATGCGGCGCTCAAGAACAGCGTCGCTCCTGTCTCGATTACGTCCAGCACGGGCCAACCTCCATGAAGGATGCTCGCCAAAAGGTGCGACGCAGCGCCGAGTCTGGTGGCGCCTTCGTCATATTCGCTGCGCAACAGCGTTTCCATCTGGTCCGCGCGCTGCCACAGGTCGGCGTATTCGTAAGACAATGTGCGCAAGGTCTGGAGCACGCTGTGGAGAGCATCGACCGGAAGCTCGCGAAGCGGCAGCTTCATGCGGCTTTGGGTCTGGCGCCACCGGGCCTGCGCGGCAAGGAACGTGATCGCCGCGCTCTGGACCGCCATGTCCGCGCTGCTGATAAGCGACTGAAGCAGTGGCGAGACAACGGGATCGACGCCCAGCCGCGCGTTAAGGCTTTCGGCAATTTGCCATTCAAGCGCCAGCGAATGAATATGCGCGAGCAGCGCAGCGTCCTTTACCAGCTCAGATGAAAGCCGAACCGACAGTTGATCACTTTCGCCGTTACCGATCAGCTGTGCAGAGAGATCGCCGATCATGCTACGAACGCGTGTGATGGCCTCGTCGTTGAGCGCCGGATCAGGTTCCGCCGCGACAAGGTGACGGAGCACCGGCATGATCCCGTCCACGCGCGCGTCAGCGCGAGTCAATGCGCTGCGCAGCACGGTTTTCGCGCTTTCGCCGTCTGCCGGATGGACAGTCCCGTCACTCATCCTGCCAGATATAGCCGCCGTTGGTTAAGTCCCCGTTAGTCGCGCGATCGCGTCGGGAGGATTAATCCGACGATGATCAGGATCACGGAAATGATCTGTACTGCCGGTAGCGTCTGCTCGGCGATGGACGCAATTGCAAGCAATATGCCCAGCAGCAGGCGATCCGTGATCCATGACGCGGCGCGGCCGCCGACAACTCGCGGCAGCAATGTTAGCAGAAGCATCAATATCGCCGGCACCGCGACCCACGAAATCAGGCTTTCCTCCGCAAACCGCGGCTCGTCGATCAGGACGAGCAAAGCAAAGATGGCGTCGATGACCCATAGCAAGAGATCGGAACGCGGTATCGCTGGTGGCGCAAGGCCAAGTACTCGTCTTTCCGCGGACCGTAGCAGCCGCCCGGACTCGCCGATGACCCACGCGATCGCGGTCAGGAAGAATGCCGCCCAGACGATGTTGAACCATGCCAGTACCGCCCCGATGCCCAAGGTGGCGACGACTGCAGCCGAAAGGGCGTTGCTGGCATTACCTGCATGAAGAAGTGACGATCCGAGGGCCAGAACACCAGCGCGCGCTGCGGCACGTCCGGGCGATGTCACGCCAACGGAAAATCGCTGCCGCAACCACTCATTCTCCAGTTCCACCGCCTCTGCCTCAGTCCGCACCAGCCGCCAATCAGCCCCGGTGCGCACATCAACCGGAACCTCTCGCATCTCCGCCCCGCTCTGCAGCGCGATCCTCAGCAGCGCTGAACAGACATCGAAATCGGGCGGGAGACCCTGCAGGTTCTCAACGAGCTTTCCCGGCATTCGGATGATACCGGCCGATGCACGATTGAGATCGATGCGCTCGTAGCCCGCCGCCAGGGCGCCTTCAACGGGCTGGACAAGCACCAGCGATCCGCTCTTGGACATCAGCGGAACCACGCTTGCCGGTTCCGCGAAAAGGCCTTCGCCCATCACCACAACGTCGTCGTCAGGCGAAATGAACGAGACGAGTTGCCGGGAGTTTGCAGCAATCGCAAACTGAAGGCCAGCATCCTCGGCAACATGCTGCAACGCGATGATTTCGGGCGAGGTGTTGCGCGCCAGGCAAATCACGCGCTGGCAATCGAGCGCCAGTGCCAGCCCCAACTGGTGGCGCGCCAGACTGACCCCCGCGACGCTCAGGAATGCGCGCGGAAACGGCTGCCCTGCTCCCGCAGGCTCCGTCATGGCCAGCAATGCTATCCGCAAATCGATCCTCCAGCGCCCGCTGCCGAACTTAGGGAGGTAAGGGCGCGGTGCCAAGCGTCAGCGCAGAATCAGTCTGCAGACAACTCCCCGAGGTGCGCTTTAAGGCGGCGCACGATAGCAGGATCGCCCGGGGCCGTATCCAGTGCCTGTTCGGAAAGGATCAGCAACCCGGACGAGTGGAAACTCGCAGCCAGCCCTTTCAGGCGTTGTGCGGCCAGATTCCAGTTCCCGTCGCAGCGCGATCGTTCGAGCAGATCGATCTGGCGACCGACACTTTCGACATAGGCAGCGCGAAGCTCTGCCAGCAGCGAAGCGTCGCCGCCTGCGGCAGCTGCCAGCGTCTCCTCGAGTGCTCCTGGTTCATAGGCCATATCCCCAGGTTAGTGCCGCAAGCGTTAAAGTAGGGTTTATTGCCGGACGGACCGTGGTATTCTGACCGGATGGCAGGGGAAAACAGGATCATAGCTTTCGGCTCTGGCGAGGCGTCGGCCAACCAGACTGGCTCATACGATGCTGGCGCGGAAACGCCCGGCGTCGCCAAAGAGGCGCGCATGCAGGCGGAAGAAATAGACAGCTGGGCCTCAGATGACGCTGAGCGAGAGGGCGAGCGGAATACCGCGTGGATCATCCCGGCACTGGCATTCATCGCGATTGCTGCCTGGACAGGCCTCTACATAGCCGCCAATCTTTCTCAGCTGCGGCAAGGCATAGCCATGCCCTACGTCCCCGGCATGATCGCGGAATGGTGCGTCCCGGTCCTGCTGATCGGCATCGTCTGGCTACTCGCGCTGCGCCACAGCGTGCGCGAGGCGAAGCGCTTCGGCGACGTGGCACGTATGCTGTCGACCGAATCGGCACATCTGGAACAGCGCCTTACCACGGTGAACCGCGAGCTCAGCCTCGCCCGCGAGTTCGTCGCGTCGCAGTCGCGCGACCTGGAGACGCTGGGTCGTGTCGCCGCCGACCGGCTTTCGCAAAATGCGCACCGGCTTGAAGAACTGGTCCGCGACAACGGTGCGCGCGTAGATTCGATCAGCACCGTCAGCAGCACGGCGCTGGAGAACATGGAAAAGCTGCGCGGCCAGCTGCCGGTGATCGCGAGTTCCGCCAAGGACGTCACGAACAACATTGCCAATGCCGGCCGCATGGCCAGCACCCAGCTGGACGAGATGGTCCAGGGCCTGGGCAGGCTGAACGATTCCGGCAAAGCCTCGGAACAACAAGTGGCATCGCTGCGCGCGCGGGTGTCCGACACCCTTGCCGAATTCGAAAATCGCTGTGCCCAGCTGGAAAGCATAGCTGGTGCGCGTTTTGATGCGCTCGGCCATCGCAGCGAGGAGTTCCGGGTCCAACTCGACAAACATGAGGTCGAGGTTCTGGCAGCGATCCGCACCCGTGCCGAGGCCTTGTCTTCCGAGATCGACGCCACCCGCGTCCAACTCGACGACCACGAAGCCCAAAGCCTGGTCTCGCTGCGAGCGAGGTTGGCGGCGCTACGCGACGAGAGCGAGGTCGTCTCGCGGGCTCTACGCCTTACCGAAGATCGTGCCAGCGACGCGCTGCGTCAATCGCTGGAGGCGCTGCGCAGCGACCAGATCGCAGCCGCCGACGCCATCGAAGCGGCTCAGCAGACGGCGGTCGACGGCCTTGCCGGCCGGCTTGCCACACTCGCGGCCGAAGCCGAGCGGCTCGACCGCGAGTTGTCCGAGCGCGGCGACAAGCTGGCCATGGAAGCGGAGGAACGGCAGGCAAGGCAGGTAGAGCAGGAACGCCACGCCATCGCTCGCATCGAGCACATGCTGGGCGAGCTCGACGGCACGATTGCCGAGCGCATGGAACGGCACCGCCGGCACACCGCAACGCTGGAGGAGCGAGCCGAAGCCGTCACTGCCAAGCTCGAGCAGTTCGACACGCGGCTTGGCGAAATCGCCCGTCAGACCGGCACATCGGAAGCCAGCATCACCTCCAGCCTGGAGACCCTGACGGAACGACTGACATCGGCGCGCGGCACCCTCGCGGCGACAGACAACGATCTCGAAAAGCTGACCGACGACAGCATGCGGCTGCTCGAACTGATCCAGGCCAGTACCAAACAGACCCATTCGGCCCTGCCCGAAGCCCTCGCCATTTCCGAGGACCGGATGCAGCGGCTCGAAACGGCTATGAGCAATCTCGTGGAGGCGCTACGCCGCTCGGCCGAAGGCGGCCAGCATCTCGCTTCGGACATCCGGCAATCGGACGATCACCTGAATGCGCTCGTCGTACGCCTTCGCGAAGCTCAGGATGCGATATCGAGGCAGGGGCGCGATCATGCCGACCAGCTCGCCGATATCCGGAATGTCATCTCCGATATAGATTCTTCCACCGAGCGCGCCGCCGCCCGCGCCGGGGATGAACTGTCAAAGGCGATCGAGAGCCTGCGCGGCTCCCTGACCCAGGCCGTCGCCGCCATAGAGAATGACAGCACCATACGCATAAGCGCGGTCGCAGAGACCCTCGCGGAGGAAAGCGGCAAGGCTATCGACAAGGCCATGCGCTCCAAGGTTGCTGAGGTATCAGGGCAACTCGAACAATCGGTAGCCCATGCCGCCGGCGTCACCCGTGAAGCCGCGATGCAGATGCGCGACCAGTTGGCACGGGTGGACGAACTAGTCGCCAATCTCGAAAGCCGTGTCTCCCATGCACGCCACCGCGCCGAGGAGCAGGTCGACAACGACTTCACGCGCCGGGTCGCCCTGATAACGGAATCGCTCAACTCCAACGCGATCGACATCGCCCGCGCCATGTCGAGCGATGTCTCGGACACGGCATGGGCTTCCTACCTGCGCGGCGACCGAGGGATCTTTACCCGGCGCGCGGTTTCGCTTCTGGAAAACAGCGAGACCAAGGCCATCCAGCAGCTTTTCGACCGCGACGACGCCTTCCGCGAGCACGTCAGCCGCTACATTCACGACTTCGAAGCGATGCTTCGGCAGATCCTGTCCACGCGCGACGGCAATGCCATGGGTGTGACGATCCTGTCGTCCGACATGGGCAAGCTTTACGTGGCGCTCGCGCAAGGCATCGAACGCCTGCGAGGATGATATCTTGACCTCGTCCGTCAGGGTACGGCCGTGACGGTCAGCCCTCAGTAACCGCCGCTCTCAATAGCCAAGGTCATCGACCGGCGGCTTTCCGAAAAAGTTGAGATCGTCGAGCGTAATCCACTGCTCGGCATAGTTCGCGTAGTAGAGAGCAAACAGCACGGCCGCGAGCACCGTTGCCCGCAGCGCGACCTTCTTTGGCCGGAAATTCACCGGCGCGCTGTCGGCATGTCCCTTTTCGACCTTATGGCCATCGACCTGGTCTGGCGTTCGCAAGCCGAAGGGCAGCGAAATGAACGCGCTCAGTACCCAGAACAGGCCGTAGATCGCGATGATGGAGGTCCAGCGCATTGCCATGGGTATCAATCCTCCAGCAGCAGGACCTGGACCTGCGGTTTCTTGCCCGACCAGCGCGTCGCCGCGCGGCGGGCGGCAAGACGAGCAGCCTCGACGCGGCCGTCACGGTCCGCCTTTTTGGCGCGGCGCAGGGCCTCGGCGACGTCGCGCTGCGCTTCCTCGACAAACTCGGCATAGTCCTCATCGAGCGGTAAGCCCATCGCTGCGACCTGGACGTTGCCCTTGCGATCGGCGGCGACCGAAACGACCCCGTTGCCCGCGATACGTCGGCGCATGGCAATGGCCTCGCCATTGGCCGGTGCAATGATATCCCCGTCGAGCACGAGGCGGCCGGAACGGACCTCGCCAAACTTGCCGGGCTGGCCAGGCGCCAACCTGACAAGATCGCCATTCTTCTGAAACACTGCCTTGGGAATACCGGACGACAGACCGAGGCTTACCTGTTCCTTCATGTGGCGCACTTCGCCGTGCACCGGAACGAGGATCTGCGGCCTGATCCAGCCATAGAGAGCTTCCAGTTCAGGCCGCCCCGGATGACCGGACACGTGGATCATGCTCTGCCGGTCGGTGACGATCTTCACGCCGGCCTCGGCAAGGCGATTCTGGATGCGTCCGATCGGGATCTCGTTGCCGGGAATCTGACGGCTGGAAAAGAGAACGACATCGCCCTTCTCCAGCTTGATGGGGTGTGTGCCGTCGGCAATCCGTGCCAGGGCGGCGCGCGGTTCGCCCTGCCCGCCAGTCGCGACTATCATCACTTCTTCCCGCGGCAGGTCCATCGCCTCGTCCACGTCGATCAGTTCCGGCAGTTCCTTAAGGTAACCACAGGCCTGCCCGGTACGGATGATCCGGTCGAGCGAGCGGCCCGCGACACAGAGCTTGCGTCCGGTCTTGCGCGCAACCTCGCCCAGCGTCTGCAGCCGCGCCACGTTCGAGGCAAAAGTCGTCACCAGCACGCGGTGCCCTTCATGCCGGGCCACTTCCGCCAGCAGGCCGTCGTAGACCTCGCCCTCGGAACCCGAAGCCTTGTCGTTAAAGACATTGGTGGAATCGCACACCATCGCCAGTACGCCCTCGTCGCCGATGGCAGTCAGTTCTTCCGCCGTGGCAGGGACGCCGATCTGCGGCGCATCGTCGAGCTTCCAGTCGCCGGTGTGGAAGATGCGCCCATAAGGCGTGTCGATCAGGAGCGCGTTGCCCTCGGCTATGGAGTGCGCCAGCGGCACATAGCGCACGCCGAAGGGTCCGACCTGGAACTGCTCCAGATCCTCGACGACGATAAGCTCAACGTCATCAAGAATACCTGCCTCTTCCAACTTCGCCGCGACCAGCTTGGCTGTAAATGGCGTTGCATAGAGCGGCACGCCCAGATCCTGCGCGAAATAGGGCACCGCGCCGATGTGATCCTCGTGCGCGTGGGTGAGCACGATACCGATCAGGTTTTCACGCTCGTTCTCGATGAATTCGAGATCGGCAAACACCAGATCGACGCCGGGGTACTCGTTCATGGCGAAAGTCATGCCAAGATCGACCATCAGCCATTTGCCATGGCAGCCGTAGAGATTGACGTTCATGCCGATCTCCCCGGAACCGCCGAGCGCACAAAAAACCAGTTCTTTACCCGGGATCACTTGGAGGCGGCCCTTTCCGCAAGTATTGCAAGACCGTCAATCGTCAGGTCAGCGTCGACCGCATCGAATATATCGGTCGCTTCGTCGAACAGCACCGCGAGCCCTCCAGTGGCGATCACTTTCGCTGGCCGGCCAATCTCGGCGCGAAGGCGCGCGATCAATCCTTCCATCATTGCCACGTAGCCCCAGAATACGCCGATCAGCATCTGGTCCTCGGTATTGCGCCCGACGACGCTGGTGCTCTTGGGAACGGCGATGGCGATGCGCGGAAGCTTGGCTGTATTGCCTACCAGCGCGTCTAGGGAGAGGTTGATGCCTGGCGCGATTATCCCACCCTTGTACGCGCCGCGATAGTCGACAACATCGAAGGTGGTCGCGGTGCCGAAATCGACGACGATCAGGTCGCCTTCGTGCTTGGCATGCGCCGCGATCGCGTTGACCGCGCGGTCCGCCCCCAGCGAGCGCGGCTCGTCCACGTCGATGTCGATAGCGTAGCCGGCCTTGCCCATGCCGGCGATCAACGGCTCTATATCGAAGTAGTGCCGCGCCAGGATCTCGAGGTTGTGCAGGGCGCGCGGCACCACGGTCGAGATGATGATCTGGTCAACTTCTGCCGCCTTCACTCCGCGGATAGCGAGGAGTTGCATCAGCCAGACCGCATATTCGTCGCCCGTCCGGCGCGGATCGGTGGCGATGCGCCAGCGTCCCTTGATGGCCCGACCATCAAGCAAGGCAAATACTACGTTGGTATTGCCGGCATCAATCGCGAGCAGCATGGTTTCTCGAATCCCTTAGCGCGGGGCGTCTGACAAGAGGACGTCGCCAGCATGGATCATCCGGATCGATCCGTCGACAAGGGACAGCAGCAGATTGCCGTCAGGCGCCAGCCCCGCAAACGTACCTGTAACCTCTTCCTCACCCGGCGGAAGCACCGTCAGGCGGGTTCCCACATCGTGCGCCGCACTCTGCCAGCGCCGCAGAAGCGGAGCAAGCCCCGCGCTCCTCCAGCGCTGCAGTTCCGTTTCGAACACCCCAGCCAATATCTGCGCGAAGACGTCGCGCTCCGGCGCATTCCCGTGATCCACCAGCGCGGTGACTTTCCGACCGGGTATGTCCGGGCTGTGGACAAGGTTTACGCCGATACCGACGATGACGACGTCCGATCGCATTTCGAGAAGGATGCCGGCGACCTTGGCGCCGTCCAGCAAAAGATCGTTCGGCCACTTGAGCGCCACATTGCCCTGATCGGCGACGAAGCGGCGCACAGTCCCGTGTACCACAATGCCGGTCATAAGGGCGAGCGTGGCGGGCGACGGGTCCCCCGGCCCGGGGCGGACGACTGTGGACCCCATGAAATTACCGCTACCGTCATTCCAGACGCGGCCCTGTCGGCCCTTGCCCGCCGTTTGACGGTTTGCGACCAGCCAGTCGCCTTCGGCGAGGTAGTCGCCCGCCAAAAGCCGGCTGGCCAGATCCGCGTTTGTGGAACCCGTTTCGTCTACGAGAGTGATCAAAGCGCGTTGATGAGCGCGGTCGTCGCCGTATCGGTGAGGCCGCCCAGCCACTTCGTCAGCAGGAAGCCGAGCGGCGAGATGAATACGCACGAGCCGAGCAGGATCAGCTTGTGCCAGATGTCGCTCTCACCCTTCACCACATCCACAGACTCATCGAAGTAAATGATCTTGACCACTTTCAGGTAGTAGAACGCGCCGATTACCGAAGCCGCAAAGCCGAGAGCCGCAAGCACGATCATATCGCCTTCGACAGCCGCCTGGAAGACCAGGAACTTGCCCCAGAAGCCGAACAGCGGCGGAATACCCGCAAGGCTGAACATGATCATCGCGAGCCCCAATGCCAGAGCGGGGCGTGTACGCGACAACCCGGCAAGGCTCGGGATATCCTCTACATAATTGCCGTCAGCATCCTTGAGCATCAGGATCGCGGTGAAACCGCCCAGTGACATTGCGACGTAGACGGCGAGATAGAACAGCATCGCCGAAGCACCTTGCGGCGTCGCCACGGCGAGACCGACCAGGATGAAGCCAACGTTGTTGATGGACGAATAGGCCATCAGACGCTTGATATTGGTCTGGCCGATAGCCCCGAGCGCACCAACGACGATCGACGCCAGCGCGACGAACAGCACTATCTGCTGCCAAGCGGCCGCCTGCGAGCCAAAGGCATCGAGCATCACACGCATAAGCAGGCCCAGCGCAGCCACCTTGGGCGCCGTCGCGAAGAAGGTCGTGACCGGGGTCGGCGCGCCTTCATAGACGTCCGGCGTCCACATGTGGAACGGCACGGCGCTGATCTTGAAGGCAAGGCCGGCGAGCATGAAGACAATGCCGAACAGGGCGCCGTGCGAGAGGCCGCTGCTGATCGCGGCATCAATACCAGGGAACGAGGTCGTGCCCGTAAAGCCGTAGATCAGGCTTATGCCGAACAGCAGGATGCCCGACGCAAGCGCGCCTAGCACGAAATACTTGAGGCCTGCTTCCGCCGAGCGCCCGTCGGTTCGCAGGAACGCCGCAAGGACGTATGCCGCTAGCGAGTTCATCTCGAGACCGATGTAAAGCGTGATCATGTCGCCGGCTGAAACCATGATGCCCATGCCCAAGGCGGCGAAGATCACCAGCACCGGATATTCCGCGCGCATCGCGTTGAAACGCTCGAAGAATGCGGGCGCGATGACCAGCGATGCGGCTGCCGAAAGATAGATCAGGATCTTGGCATAGCTGGCAAAGGCGTCGGCGCGGAACTGGCCAAAGAAGGCCGACGTGTCAGGCCCCATCGCGCCGCTGCATAGCGCGGGCGCAACGATTGCCGTGGCCGCGACGAGCGCGGCGACAGCGAGAATCGAAATCAGACGCGAAGCCTTGTCGCCGCCCCAGGCGGCAATGAGCAGCAGGATGAGACCCGCGATGCTGAGTGTTTCTTCCGGCGCGATCAGGCGCAGCGACTGCGACCAGTCCATTAGTGTGCCCCCTCATGCGCAGCAGCTTCGTGCGCAGGCTGTTCTTTGCTCGTGGCGGCTCCCACGACCACCTTGCTGTCGCCCGCCGGCGCCGCGCGGGCGATCCGGGCTTCGAGCGCAGCGATATCCGCGCGCATCGGAGCGATGAAGCTTTCGGGATAGATACCCATCCACAGGACCGCGAGCGCCAGCGGCACCACCATCAGGTATTCGCGCGCGTCGAGGTCCGGCATGGCCGCTGCATCCGCGTTCTTCTGCTCGCCAAACACGACCCGGCGATAGAGATAGAGCATGTAGGCCGCACCCAGAATGATGCCGGTGGTGCAGATCAGCGCCGCCCAGGTCGAAACCTGATAGATGCCGCCAAGGCTCAGGAACTCGCCGACAAAGCCGCTGGTGCCTGGAAGGCCGATCGATGCCATCGTGAAGAGCAGGAAGAACAGCCCGTAACGCGGCATGTTGATAGCAAGCCCGCCGTAACGGTCGATCTCTCGGGTGTGCAGGCGGTCATAGATGATGCCCACGCACAGGAACAGCGCGCCCGAGACGAGGCCGTGGCTGAGCATCACCATCATCGAGCCTTCGAGGCCCTGCACGTTGAACGCGAACAGGCCGATCGTGACGATCGCCATGTGCGCTACCGACGAATAGGCGATCAGCTTCTTCATGTCGTGCTGCACCAGCGCGATCAGTGATGTGATCACCACCGCGGCCATCGACAGACCCCAGATCAGCGGCGCGAAATAGGCCGAGGCTTCGGGAAACATCGGCAGCGAGAAGCGGATGAAGCCATAGCCGCCCATCTTCAGCAGCACGCCGGCAAGGATCACTGAACCGGCGGTCGGTGCCTGGACGTGCGCGGCGGGAAGCCAGGTGTGAACGGGCCACATCGGCATTTTTACCGCGAAGCTGGCGAAGAAGGCGAGCCACAGCCAGGTCTGCACCTTGGGATCAAAGTCATAGGCCATCAGCGTCGGCACGTCGGTAGTGCCGGCGGTGTGGACCATCCACAACATCGCCACCAGCATCAGCACCGAGCCGAGCAGCGTGTAGAGAAAGAACTTGTAGCTGGCATAGATACGGTCAGCGCCGCCCCAGATACCAATGATCAGGTACATCGGGATCAGGCCTGCTTCGAAGAACATGTAGAACAGAAAGATGTCCTGCGCCGCGAACACGCCGATCATCAGCGTTTCGACGAGCAGGAATGCCGCCATGTATTCGCCAACGCGCTTTTCGATCGAATTCCAGCTCGCACCGATACAGATCGGCATGAGGAAGACCGAAAGCTCGATCAGCAAAAGCGCGATGCCATCGATGCCGAGCGCCCATGAGAAACCGGAGAACAGTTCCACCCGTTCGGTAAACTGCCATTGCGCACCGCCGATATCGAAGCTGAGCCACAAGACTACGCCAAGCGCGAGGTTCACCAATGTCGCGACCAGCGCCAGCATGCGCGCCGATCTGGCATCGAGAAACAGGCACGCCAACGCGGCCGCGAGCGGCACCAGCAACATCAGGCTGAGGATCGGAAAACCACTCATCATCTTATCCCGCGATCACCCAGCTGATGGCGCCGACAAGGCCCAGCAGCATGACTAGAGCATAGCTGTACAGATAGCCCGACTGGACCTTCTGCGCGTAAGTCGCCCCCCTGGCCACGACCCATGCGGCGCCGTCCGGGCCGAAGCGATCGATTATGCCTATGTCCAGGATCTTCCAGAACACCTTGCCCAGCCAGAGAGCGGGAACGACGAACACGTAGTGATATAGCTCATCGACCATCCACTTGCGGTACACGAACGTGTAGACAGGCCCGAGCTGCGCGGCGACCGCCGCCGGGAAGCTGGTATTGCGGACATAGCCGTACCAGGCGGTCACGAGGCCAAGCACCATCACGATGAACGGTGACCACTTCACCAGTTCCGGTACGCCGTGCATGGCGTGGATCAGGTGCTCGTGGAACACCAGCGCCCCCTTCCAGAACTCGCCAGTGCCTTCCGATACGAACGCGTGCTGGAATACCAGGCCTGCGAAGACGGCCCCCACCGAAAGCAGAATCAGCGGCAGAAGCATTACGGCCGGGCTCTCATGCGGGTGATACCCGGCAGTCCCGTCGTGCGCGTCTGCGGCGTGAGCGGAATGATGGCCCGTCTCTTCGCCCGAATGTTCCTCGGCCGGGTGATCATGATGATCGCCGTGCACGGCATGCTGGATATGCTCCGAAGCGGCCCAGCGCGGCTTTCCGAAGAAGGTCAGGAATACCAGCCGCCATGAATAGAAACTCGTCATCAACGCGGCGAAGATGCCCATCCAGTAGGCAAAGCTGCCCATCGCTGTTCCACTGGCGAAAGCGGCCTCGATGATCGAATCCTTCGAGTGGTAACCGGCGAAACCGACCCCGAACAGGCCGACGCCTGTAATCGCAAGCGTTCCCGCCGTCATCGCCCAGAAAGTGATCGGGATCTTCTTCCACAGGCCGCCATAGAAGCGCATGTCCTGCTCGTGGTGCATCGCGTGGATCACCGACCCGGCGCACAGGAACAGCAGCGCCTTGAAGAACGCGTGCGTGAACAGGTGGAACATAGCCGAGCCGAAAGCACCAACGCCCGCTGCGAAGAACATGTAGCCGAGCTGAGAACAGGTCGAATACGCGATCACGCGCTTGATGTCCCACTGGGTGCAGCCAATCGTCGCGGCGAAGAAGCATGTCGCGGCGCCGATGAAGGTGATGAACGTCATTGCCGTCGCGCTGGCTTCAAACATCGGCGACAGGCGGCAGACCATGAAGACGCCGGCGGTAACCATCGTCGCCGCATGGATCAGTGCCGAAACCGGGGTCGGGCCTTCCATCGCATCGGGAAGCCAGGTGTGCAGGCCAAGCTGCGCCGACTTGCCCATCGCACCGATGAACAGGAGGATGCACAGCACCGTCATCGTCTCGAACCGATAGCCGAGGAAGCCGATCGTCGAGCCATTCATACCGGGCACGGCAGCCAGGATTTCCGGAATGGAAACCGTGCCGAACACCAGGAACGTGCCGAATATCCCGAGCATGAAGCCAAGGTCACCCACGCGGTTGACGACGAATGCCTTGATCGCAGCTGCCGAAGCGGACGGCTTGCGGAACCAGAAACCGATCAGAAGATACGAGGCAAGGCCCACGCCTTCCCAACCGAAGAACATCTGTACCAGGTTGTCCGCCGTCACGAGCATCAGCATCGCGAAGGTGAACAGCGAAAGGTATGCGAAGAAGCGCGGTTGATCCGGCTCCTCGCTCATGTAACCCCATGAATATAGGTGCACGAGCGCCGAGACCGAGGTCACCACGACCAGCATGACTGCGGTCAGCGTATCCACGCGCAGCGCCCAGTCGAAGGTCATCGTGCCCGAGGCGACCCACGTCAGCACCGGAACGACCGTCGCTTCGGCACTGCCGTTCAGAAACCCGAGGAAGATCGGCCAGGACAGCCCGCAGGCGATAAAAAGCGCGCCGGTCGTGATCGACTTGGCCGCGACATTGCCCAGTTGCTTGTTGCCAAGCCCGGCGATGATCGCTGCCAACAGCGGCAGGAAGACGATGAGCAGGATCGACAATGTCTTATCCCTTCATCCGGTTGACGTCGTCGACGGCGATTGTGCCGCGGCCACGGAAGTAGATCACGAGGATAGCAAGCCCCACTGCGGCCTCGCCGGCGGCCACCGTCAGCACGAACATCGCGAAAATCTGTCCGGTCAGGTCGTGCAGGAAGGCGCTGAAAGCGACGAGGTTGATGTTCACCGCAAGCAGAATGAGTTCGATCGCCATCAGGATCACGATCACATTCTTGCGGTTGAGGAAGATGCCGAGAACGCCCAGCACGAACAGGATCGAGCTGACCACGACATAGTGTTCGACACCGATCACAGCTGGACCCCCGTCATAGTTGTACCCCTTGGCCCACTTCGGGCTTGACGTTGAACGTCGCCTCGTCCGGACGGCGTGCGTTCTGCTTGCTGATCTTCTGCCCGCGCGTGTCGCCGCGCTGGCGGTGGGTCAACACGATGGCCCCGATCATCGCCACCAGCAGGATGATCCCGGCCGCTTCGAACAGGAACAGGTAGCGGCTGTAAAGCAGCCCGCCGATTGCCTCGATATTGGACGCACCCGCAGGCGTCATGGCAGCACCGTCAGGCGTGCCCAGTTTCAGTGCCCCGGCGCGATAGGCGCCGATGCCAAGAACGATCTCAGCCAGGAGCACGATCGCGACCAGGGCCCCGAACGGGAAATAGCGGACGAACCCCGCGCGCAGTTCGGCGAAGTCGATGTCTAGCATCATGACGACGAACAGAAACAGCACCGCGACCGCACCGACATACACGATAACCAGAAGCATCGCGATGAACTCGGCGCCGACAAGGACCATGAGCCCCGCCGCGTTGAAGAACGCCAGGATCAGCCAGAGCACGGAGTGCACCGGATTTCTGGACAGAATGGTGATAGCCCCCGACGCGATCGTCATGACCGCGAACAGATAGAAGGCGATAACGTGAATCATGATGCCATGTTTCCCCTGCGCGCGCCCCTAACGGTACGGCGCATCGGCTTCAAGGTTAGCGGCGATGGCACGCTCCCACTTGTCCCCGTTGGCCAGAAGTTTCGCCTTGTCGTAGAGCAGTTCCTCGCGCGTTTCGGTCGCGTACTCGAAGTTGGGCCCCTCGACGATGGCATCGACCGGGCAGGCTTCCTGGCAGAAACCGCAGTAGATGCACTTCGTCATGTCGATGTCGTAGCGTGTGGTACGGCGCGAACCGTCTTCGCGCGGGGCAGCCTCGATGGTGATCGCCTGCGCCGGGCAGATGGCTTCACACAGCTTGCAGGCGATGCACCGTTCCTCGCCATTGGGATAACGGCGCAGCGCGTGCTCGCCGCGGAAACGGGGCGAAAGCGGGTTCTTCTCGAACGGGTAGTTGATCGTCGCCTTGGGCTTGAAGAAGTACTTCAAGGTCAGCCAGTGCGCCTTCACGAACTCCCAGAGAGTAAAGCTCTTAACGAGCTGGGCGACGCTCATACCGTGTACCTCGTAAGCATCAGATAACCCGAAACCAGCACCACGAATCCGAGCGACACAGGCAGGAAGACCTTCCAGCCGAGGCGCATCAGCTGGTCGTAGCGGTAGCGCGGGACGGTCGCCTTCACCCAGGCGAAGACGAAGAAGAAGAACAGTACCTTGAGCACGAACCAGATGAAGCCTGGCACAATGTAAAGGAACGGGATGTCCAGCGGCGGCAGCCATCCGCCAAAAAACAGCGTGGCATTAAGCGCGCACATCAGCAGCACGTTGGTATATTCGCCCAGCCAGTAGGCGGCGAAAGCCATCGACGAGTATTCGGTCTGGTAGCCGGCGACGAGTTCGCTTTCCGCTTCCGTAAGGTCGAACGGCGCGCGCTGCGTCTCGGCCATGCCGGAAATCAGGAACATCACCCACATCGGGAACAGCAGCGGATTGAACACAAAGCCGTTGAAGATGCCGAGAACGTGGCCTTGCTGCGCCCTGACGATGTCGTTCAGGTTGAATGTGCCCGCCCACAGGACGACGCAGATCAGGATGAAGCCGATAGAGACTTCATAGGAGATCATCTGCGCGGACGCACGCATTGCCGAGAAGAAGGGATACTTCGAGTTGGACGCCCAGCCCGCCATGATCGTGCCGTAGACGCCGAGCGAACTGATCGCGAAAACATAGAGAAGGCCGACATTGATGTCCGCCAGGATCGCGCCCGAATTGAACGGGATTACCGCCCACGCGAGCAGCGCCACAGTGAACGTGACGACCGGGGCGATCAGGAAGATGCCCTTGTTCGCCGCAGAGGGAATGATGGTTTCCTGCAGGAACACCTTCAGGCCGTCCGCGAAGGACTGCAGCAGGCCGAACGGACCGACCACGTTGGGGCCGCGGCGCATCGCCATCGCCGCCCATATCTTGCGATCGGCATAAATGCTCATGGCGACGCAAATCAGCAGCGGCAGCGCGATCAGCAGTATGCCGCAGATCGTGGCAACGAACCACGCCCAGTCATAGGTCATCCCGAGCGATTGGAAGAAACCGGTCATTCCGCGGCCTCCGCGATCTCCTCGCCGTGCAGCAGTTCTGCCGAGCAGCGCTGCATGGTCGCGCTGGCGCGGGCGATGGGATTGGTCATGTAGAAGTCCTTGACCGGATAGGCGATAGGACCGGAGGCGGAACCGCCGCCGACAGGCAGGACGCTCCCGTAGTCTGCCAGGCCTTCGATGCCAAGAGCAGGAACCTCGGAAATCATCATCTCACGCAATTGGTCGAAGGTGTCGAACCCGACTGACACACCGAAAGCGTCAGCCAAAGCCCGCAGGATCGTCCAGTCCTCGCGCGCATCGCCCGGCGCGAACACAGCCTTGTCGGACCACTGCACGCGGCCTTCGGTGTTCACGTAGGTGCCGGCCTTCTCCGTGTAGGCTGCAGCTGGCAGAATGACGTCGGCAGCGTGAGCGCCCTTGTCCCCGTGATGCCCGACATAGACGATCATCGAGCCGGCGAACTTCGTGTAGTCCACTTCGTCAGCACCGAGCGACAGCACCACCTTGGGCTTGGCGGTGACGAGGTCGGCGATGCCGCCTTTCTGCGCAAAGCCCAGCATAAGTCCGCCCATGCGACTGGCCGCCATGTGCAGAACGTTGAAGCCGTTCCACTTCGTGCCATCTTCGAGTTCGCGGACTATGCCGATCTGTTCGCCGAGAGAAAGAGCGGCTTCCAGCCCCCCCCTGCCCAGCCCGGCGCCGCCGACGATAATAGCCGGGCGCTTGGCATCGCGGATCGTTTCCCAGACTTGGTCAGGCAGGTTGCCGATGGCGGAGAGATCGTCACCGAGGAACTCGCCGCCGAACGTCGTCTCCCACTCGGGTCCGATCAGGAACACCTTGGCCCCGCGCTTCACTGCCTTGCGCAGGCGCACGTTCACCAGCGGCGCTTCGGCGCGCACATTGCTGCCGACGATCAGGACCGCGTCAGCCGTCTCGATGCCGGCAAGGGTCGAATTGAAATTCACCGCCGCGAGGCTGGACGTATCATAGTCCATGCCGGTTTGACGGCCCTCGAGCAGGGTCGAGCCCAGCGCGCCAAGCAGCTTCTTGGCCGCGAACATCGTCTCGCAATCGAGCATGTCGCCCGCAAGCGCTGCGATTGAACTACCGGGATTGAGCGAGGCGATGGCGGAGAACGCTTCGTTCCAGCTCACCGGAACCAGCTTGCCGTCACGGCGCAGGAACGGCTTGTCGAGACGGCGGCGGACCAGGCCATCGACCTGATAGCGGGCCTTGTCGCTGATCCATTCCTCGTTGACGTCGTCGTTGATGCGCGGAAGCACGCGCATCACCTCGCGGCCGCGGCTGTCGATGCGGATGTTCGCGCCGACCGCATCGGAGACGTCGATGCCGAGCGTCTTCTTAAGCTCCCATGGACGCGCCTCGAAGGCGTAAGGCCGCGAAGTCAGCGCGCCGACGGGGCACAGGTCGATCACGTTCGCCGACATCTCGTGCTTGGCGGCGTGTTCCAGATACGTGGTGATCTGCATGTTCTCGCCGCGATAGAGCGCGCCGATCTCGTCGACCCCGGCGATCTCCTCGGAGAAGCGGACGCAGCGGGTGCAGTGGATGCAGCGCGTCATCTGCGTCTTGATGAGCGGGCCCATGTACTTCTCGGTAACCGCGCGCTTGTTCTCATGATAGCGAGAGCCGCCCCGCCCATAGGCTACCGACTGGTCCTGCAGGTCGCATTCGCCGCCCTGATCGCAGATCGGGCAATCGAGCGGGTGGTTGATGAGGAGGAACTCCATCACCCCTTCCCGGGCCTTCTTGACCATCTCGGAATCGGTGCGGATTTCCTGACCTTCAGTAGCGGGCAGCGCGCAGGAAGCCTGCGGCTTGGGCGGTCCCGGCTTCACCTCGACCAGACACATGCGGCAGTTGCCGGCGATGGACAGCCGCTCGTGATAGCAGAAGCGCGGGATTTCCTTGCCGGCAAGCTCGCACGCCTGCAGCACGGTAGCGCCGTTGGGAACTTCCAGTTCCACGCCGTCGACTTTGACTTTTGGCATTATTCAGCAGCCTGTTGCAGCGAGCCGAGGCGCTCTTCGATGCGGCGCTCGATCTCCGGACGGAAGTGGCGGATGAGACCCTGGATCGGCCATGCAGCCGCATCGCCCAGCGCGCAGATGGTGTGGCCTTCGACCTGCTTCGTGACCTGCTGCAGCATGTCGATTTCCTCCAATGCCGCCTCTCCGGTGCGCAATCTTTCCATTACGCGCCACATCCAGCCGGTGCCTTCACGGCACGGGGTACACTGGCCGCAGCTTTCGTGCTTGTAGAAGTACGAGAGGCGGCTGATCGCGCGCACGATGTCCGTGGATTTGTCCATCACGATGACGGCGGCCGTGCCGAGGCCCGAGCCAAGCGCCTTCAGACCGTCGAAATCCATCGCAGCGTGGCGGATCTGCTCGCCGGGGACGAGGGGCACCGAGGAACCGCCGGGGATCACCGCGAGCAGGTTGTCCCACCCGCCGCGAATGCCGCCGCAGTGCTTCTCGATAAGCTCCTCGAACGAGATGCTCATCGCTTCCTCGACGACGCACGGCTTGTTCACGTGGCCGCTGATCTGGAAAAGCTTGGTGCCGCGGTTGTTCTCGTTGCCGAAACTGGAGAACCACGCAGCGCCGCGGCGCATGATGGTAGGGGCAACGGCAATCGATTCGACGTTGTTGACCGTGGTCGGGCAGCCGTAGAGGCCTGCGCCGGCCGGGAACGGCGGCTTCAGGCGAGGCTGGCCCTTCTTGCCTTCGAGGCTTTCGATCATCGCGGTCTCTTCACCGCAGATGTAGGCGCCCGCGCCGCGATGGACGAAAACGTCGAAATCGTAGCCAGAACCACAAGCGTTGTTACCCAGCAGGCCGGCTGCATAGGCTTCATCGCGCGCGGCGAAGAGCGTTTCCGCCTCCCGGATATATTCGCCGCGAATATAGATATAAGCCGCCCGCGCGCCCATCGCGAACCCGGCGACCAGCGCACCTTCCAGCAGCAGGTGCGGATCGTGGCGGATGATCTCGCGGTCCTTGCACGAGCCGGGTTCGGATTCGTCGGCGTTGATGACGAGGAAGCTGGGCTTGGGATTACCCGCCTGATCGACCGGCGGCTGCTTGGGCATGAAGGACCACTTCATGCCGGTGGGGAAGCCCGCACCGCCGCGACCGCGCAGGCCCGAAGCCTTCATCTCTTCGATGATCGCGTCGCGGCCCTTGGTGATAATGTCCTTGGTGCCGTCCCAGGCGCCACGCGCCTGCGCTTCCTTCAGGTTCCACGGCTGGTAGCCGTAGACATTCGTGAAGATGCGGTCCTTGTCAGCGAGCGCCATTACCACTCACTCCGATAGTCATGGTTTTCAGTGACCATCGCAGTCAGCGTGGTCGGGCCGCCCGAAGGCTCGACGGTGTGACGCCCCGGCTCCTGCGTGCCGGCCTTGGGCGTCTCGCCCTTGGCCAGGGCATCCAGCACGGCATCGAGGCGCTCGGGTGTGAGATCCTCGTAGTTGTCGTCGTTGATCTGCACCATCGGCGCCGAGGCGCAGTTGCCCATGCATTCGACTTCGGTGAACGACCATATGCCGTCAGGCGTGGTGTGCCCCTTCTTCATCCCGCGCTTCTTGCACGCCTCGATGATGTCGTCCGATCCGCGCAGCATGCACGGCGTGGTGCCGCAGACCTGCACGTGGAAACGGCCGATCGGCGCGATGTTGTACATCGTGTAGAAGCTGGCGACCTCCACCACGCGGATGATCGGCATGTCGAGCTGCGCCGCGACATATTCCATCACCGGGATCGGCAGCCAGCCCTGCGTATTTTCTTCCGCGCCGACCTGACGCTGGGCAAGGTCGAGCAACGGCATAACCGCGGAGCGCTGGCGGCCCGCCGGATAGCGCGCGATAATCGCTTTCGCCTTTTCGGCGTTGGCGTCAGTCCAGGCAAAATTGCCCCAACGCGCCCGCAGTTCGGGCGTATCGGGTTCGATAAAGCGGTCAGCCATGCTTACCCCTGCGCTTCAGCCACTGGTCCTGGCCGAAAAAGAAAATCTCGAAGCCGCCGATGGCGGTCGCCAGCATGGCGATCGTCGGCGAAGGTTCCATGCCCGCGTACAGGACACCGAAATACAGAGCGACAAGGAACAGGCCGGTCAGCGCCGCCCAGATCCGGATCATTTCCACTGTGTTCAACTTGGTCATCAGTCCCACCTACCCGCAAAGATCCGGCCCGCTACCGGATGAATTCCACACGAGAGCACTTGCCGCCTTCAAAACTGTAAACGGCGACTACGTCGAAGGGAACGACGAGATCGGACCCATCGGTCGCCGGGCCGCGCGTAACATGCTCGCGGAACATGACGTAGTTGTCGGTAACCTCGCGAGAGACGATCTCGGCCTTGTTCTGGGGCCAGCGGGCGAATGCCGCCTTCAAGCCGCTGCGTGTGCCTTCCTTGCCCTCGCGCACCACTGCGCCGCGATAGTTCGCCTCGCAGGCATCGTCGGTCATGTACGAAACGTACAGATCGGCGTCCTGCGCGTTGTAGGCGGCGATCATGGCCTCTGCGGTCGCGAGATTGCTCAACGGTCGCACTCCCCGAACACCACGTCGATGGCGCCGAGAATGGCGGTGGCGTCAGGCAGCATGTGCCCCTTGGACATAAAGTCCATCGCCTGCAGGTGAGAGAACGCAGTCGGGCGGATCTTGCAGCGATATGGCTTGTTGGAGCCGTCCGAGACGAGATAGACGCCGAATTCGCCCTTAGGGCTTTCGGTGGCGACATAGACTTCGCCCGCCGGGACGTGGAAGCCCTCGGTGTAGAGCTTGAAGTGATGGATCAGCGATTCCATCGAGCTTTTCATCTCTGCGCGCTTGGGCGGCACCACCTTGCGGTCGGTCGAAGCGACGGGGCCTTCGGGCATTTCCGCGAGGCATTGCTTCATGATCTTCGCCGACTGGCGCACTTCCTCGACGCGGACCATGAATCGATCGTAGCAGTCGGAGTTGGTGCCGACCGGAATCTCGAAGTCCATGCGATCGTAGACATCGTAGGGCTGGCTCTTGCGGAGATCCCAAGGGATACCGGCAGCGCGGATCATCGGGCCGGAGAAGCCCCACGCCAGCGCGTCTTCCTTGCTGACGAGCGCGATGTCTACGTTGCGCTGCTTGAAGATGCGGTTGTCGCACACGAGGCTCATGGCGTCCTCGAACAGGCGCGGCAGGCGCGTGTCGAGCCAGTCCCCGATGTCAGCCAGCAGCTTGAGCGGAACGTCCTGATGCACGCCGCCGGGGCGGAACCATGCCGAGTGCATGCGCGCGCCCGACGCGCGCTCGAAGAAGTTGAGGCAATCCTCGCGAATCTCGAACAACCACAGGTTGGGGGTCATCGCGCCCACGTCCATGACGTGCGATCCGATGTTCAGCATGTGATTGCAGATGCGGGTCAGTTCCGCGAACATCACGCGCAGGTACTGCGCACGCAGCGGAACCTCCAGGTTCAGCAGCTTTTCGATCGCGAGCACATAGGAGTGCTCCATGCCTAGCGGCGAGCAATAGTCTAGCCGGTCGAAATACGGCAGCGCCTGCAGGTAGGTCTTGTGCTCGATCAGCTTCTCGGTGCCGCGGTGCAGCAGGCCGACGTGCGGATCGATGCGCTCGATGACCTCGCCGTCCAGCTCCATCACCATGCGCAGAACGCCGTGCGCGGCCGGGTGCTGGGGTCCGAAATTGATCGTGTAGTTGTTGACGATCTCGCCGTCGGTGGTGGGCGATTGCTCGAGCTGCATGCTCACTTGTCGTCCTCCTTCGCGGGACGGCTGTTCGTACCGGCGGGTGCATCCTTCTCGGCGCGGTCGCCTTCCTTGGCCGGGGCTGGTGCTGACACCTTTTCCGCCGCCTTGCTGTCAGCGGCTTCGCCGGCGCCGGTATCGGCCTTTTTGTCCGTGGTTTTCTTCTCGCCCACCGGAGGCTGCGCGGGCGCTGCCTTCTCATCGCCGGGCAGCACATAGTCGGCGCCTTCCCACGGGCTCATGAAGTCGAACTGGCGCAGGTCCTGGGCCAGCTTCACCGGCTCGTAGACCACGCGCTTGTCTTCCTCGGAATAGCGCAGCTCGACATAGCCGGTCAGCGGAAAATCCTTGCGAAAGGGATGCCCCTCGAAACCGTAGTCGGTGAGGATGCGGCGCAGATCCGGGTTGCCCGAGAAAATCACACCGTACATGTCGAACACTTCGCGCTCGAGCCAGCCGGCATTGGGCCACAGTGTGGTCACGGTCGGCACCGGCGTGTTCTCGGCAGCGTTCACCTTCACCATAAGGCGGTGGTTCTTCGTTACCGAAAGCAGCATGTAGACGACTTCAAAGCGTTCGGCGCGCGAAGGATAGTCGACGCCGGCCATCTCCATCAGCTGCTGATAACCATGATCGTCGCGCAGCAGACGCAGCGCGTTCTCGATCTGGTCGCGCGCGATGGTGAGCACGATCTCGCCATGCTCCTCTTTCGAGGCGACCAGAAAAGGCCCCAGCGCGCCCGAAAGCGCATCGAGCACACCGTCGTTAGGAGCGAAGCGAGGAGCGGAGTGCAGAACGGTCATCTTTGGCTCCTCAACGCTCAACCGTGCCGATGCGGCGGATCTTCCTCTGCAACTGCATCACGCCATAGAGCAACGCTTCCGCTGTCGGCGGGCAGCCCGGGACATAGATGTCGACAGGAACGATCCGGTCGCATCCGCGCACCACGCTGTAGCTGTAGTGATAGTAGCCGCCGCCGTTGGCGCAGCTGCCCATCGAGATCACGTACTTCGGCTCCGACATCTGGTCATAGACCTTGCGCAGCGCCGGGGCCATCTTGTTGCACAGCGTGCCTGCGACGATCATCACGTCCGACTGGCGTGGAGACGCGCGCGGAGCAACGCCGAAGCGCTCCATGTCATAGCGCGGCATGTTGACGTGGATCATCTCGACCGCGCAGCAGGCGAGACCAAAGGTCATCCACCACAGCGAGCCGGTGCGGGCCCACTGGAAAAGCTCTTCAGTCGACGTAACGAGAAATCCCTTGTCGGAGACTTCTTGGTTGAGGTCCTTGAAGAACGACTGGTCAGGCGGCGTGATTTCGCCGGCAGGACCGGGGTGGGCGGCGCGGGCCAGCGGCTGACCTGCGGGGTTCACGAGCGTACTCATTCCCAGTCCAGAGCTCCCTTCTTCCATGCATAGGCGAGGCCGATCGCCAGCTCGCCCAGGAAGATCATCATGGTTGTCCAACCGGCCCAGCCGGTCACGTCGAGCGAAACCGCCCAGGGGAACAGGAAGGCCGCCTCAAGGTCGAAAATGATGAACAGGATGGCGACGAGATAGAACCGTACATCGAACTGACTGCGCGGGTCCTCGAATGCAGGGAAACCGCATTCGTACTCGCTGTTCTTGTCCGCGTTGGGCTGGTGCGTGCCGGTCAGCCTGGCCACACCCATCGGCAGGAACACGATTACGGCGGAGAGCAGCAGCGCGATGCCCAGAAATATGAGGATCGGCAGGTATTGCGACAGATCAGTCAATGGTCATGGCCTCTGTACCGAGTGCGGCTGCCGGACTCGTCTCCCACGGGGACATCCGGTCGTTGGGCGCGCTCTTAGGCCAGCCCAGACTCCATCGCAAGGTGTTGGAGTGGATTAATCGACCTTCTGCATTGCATTGCAACACACGTTTTGAGACCGAACCGTTGGATATTTGGCGATCACAGGGCCATAGCGCCATCACCGCGCCGAATTTTTCAAATCATTTCCGTATCGCCCGGTGGTCGAGTCTGGAAAAATAGGATCATGATCGCCACCTCGTGGTGATCGCCGGCATCGCACCGCGATCATCGCCTTTTTGCTCCGCATGAGACCGAGCGCCTAACTTGGGGCACCGATGCAAGAAGCCGGTAGGTGTTCGCTCATTGCAATTGATGCAATGCAGCATTATCCGACAGCAAGCTGTCTAACACAACGTCGTGAGAGGTACGCATATGGCCCAGATTTCGGTATCCGATCCGATCGTCATTCTTTCCTACGCCCGCACGCCAATGGGCGGACTTCAAGGTTCGCTTGCCGAAGTCGCCGCGACTGACCTGGGGGCGACCGCCGTGAAGGCGGCAGTGGAGCGCGCCGGCGTTGCCGGAGAAGAGATCGAGCGAATCTATATGGGCTGCGTGCTGCCGGCGGGCCTGGGCCAGGCCCCGGCCCGCCAGGCCGCGATCAAGGCGGGCTTGCCCAAGTCCGTGCAGGCGACCACGGTAAACAAGGTCTGCGGTTCGGGAATGCAAACGGTCATCATGGGCGCCGAGGCGCTTGCAGCGGGCTCGCTCGACCTGGTCATCGCTGGCGGCATGGAATCGATGACCAATGCGCCGTATCTCTCCAAAAAGCATCGCGGCGGCGCGCGGGCCGGCCATGACACGCTTTACGACCACATGTTCCTCGACGGCCTCGAGGATGCTTACGAAGGCGTTTCGATGGGCTCGTTCGCACAGGTGAGCGCGGACGAATACCAACTCACCCGCGAGGCGCAGGACGACTATACGATCGAGTCCCTGCGCCGCGCCGTTGATGCGATCAATTCCGGCGCCTTCAAGGACGAGGTCGTTCCCGTCACCGTCAAAACCCGCAAGGGTGAAGTCGTGGTCGATACCGACGAGCAGCCGCCGAAGGGCAATCCCGACAAGATCCGCACGCTGCGCGCCGCTTTCGCCAAGGATGGCACGATCACTGCGGCAAGCTCCAGCTCGATTTCCGACGGCGCGGCCGCGATGGTGCTCAGCCGAAAGAGCGTCGCCGAGGCCAAAGGCCTGTCTCCGATCGCGACCATCGTCGGCGTTTCGGCCCATGCCCAAGAGCCAGCCAAGTTCACCACCGCGCCTGTCGGCGCCATCACCAAGCTGATGGACAAGGTGGGCTGGAAGCTTTCGGACGTCGACCTGTTCGAGATCAACGAGGCATTCGCGTGCGTCGCCATGTTCGCAATGAAGGACCTGGGCATTGCGCACGACAAGGTCAACATCCACGGCGGTGCGACCGCGCTCGGCCATCCGATTGGCGCTTCCGGCACGCGCATTATCGTCACCCTTATCAATGCTCTCAAGGAAAAGGGCATGAAGAAGGGCGTGGCGTCACTATGCATCGGGGGCGGCGAGGCCACTGCGGTGGCTGTCGAACTCGTCTGACCACAAGCCGCGACAAAGAGACACCCCGCCATTATGGCGGGGGTTTCGTTTCCACGGGATCGAGAAGCAGATCAGACCAAAGGGCAA
>Ga0065704_10000250_pt1 | contig 52865 bp, 48 predicted proteins | sample SwiRhicommuniRL2_FD_59091 | JGI IMG/M metagenome (GOLD analysis project Ga0065704, IMG submission 59091) | Switchgrass rhizosphere bacterial communities from Rose Lake, Michigan, USA - RL2 v2 (version 2) | ecosystem: Host-associated > Plants > Roots > Rhizosphere > Soil | place: East Lansing, MI | reverse complement strand
GGCAGGTTAGCTCCTCTCGGAGGGTTCCCCGCCCCGGGTGCTATCCGACGCCGTGCTCTGTGGAGTGCGGACTTTCCTCGGTCTCGACAACGCAAGACCGCGATCGCCCAACCGACCTGAGGAAGCACTATCATACACGCGAGAGAAGGGAGCGTCAACAGTAACCAGGCATCTTCCAACAATCCTCCTAAACAAAAAACCACCTGTTGACAGTTTTGTCAATTGTCAAATTTCATTGGAGTTTTTCATAAAAGACATTAAAATAAGAATAGAGAATGTCACACTGAAAATTATGGAGTCTCTGTGAGCAATTGGCCCGGGAAATATGTCATTGGTCTAACTGGTAATATCGCCACCGGCAAAAGCGTTGTGCGCCGCATGCTGGAACATCTCGGCGCGTATACGATTGATGCCGACGCGCTCTCGCACCGTGTCATTTCCAAAGGAGCGCCGGGCTACCAACCGGTGCTCGATAAATTTGGCTCGTGGCTGCTCGATCAGGATGGCCAGATCAACCGCAGCAAGCTTGGACATCTCGTATTTGCAGACAACGACGCGCTGAAGCAGCTGGAAGATATCATTCATCCCTATGTCCTGCAAGCCATAGATATTCTTGCCCGGCGCGCCAGCCAATTGGTCATTGTGATCGAAGCGATCAAACTTCTTGAATCGAACTTGCATAGTCAATGTGACGCCATCTGGGTCACAGATGCACCGCAACACGTTCAGGTTGAACGTCTGATGCGTAAACGCGGAATGAGCCAGGAAGATGCAACCCAGCGTGTCAACGCTCAAACTGCACAAAAGGAAAAGCTTTCTGCGGCAAATGTTGTCATCACCAACAAGGGATCCTATGACGACTTATGGAAACAAGTTAGCGAAGCATGGAAGGCTGCCTCTCCCTCTCAGGAAGCTGGTCTTACCACCCAGGTCCTTTCCAAGCCGGTAGCCGGATCGTTCTCGCTCCAGCGCGGAAAGCCGCGCGATGCCCAGAAGATCGCGGACCTGATCACCCGCTTGAGCAAAGGCAAACAATCCATGACCAAAGATGAAGCGATGGAGGCCTTTGGCGATAAAGCCTTCCTCCTGCTGCTCATGGATAATGACCTGGTCGGCATTGCAGGTTGGCAGGTGGAAAACCTGGTCGCGCGCACGACCGATCTGTTCCTCGATCACAAAGTGCCTGCCGATAAAGCTCTGCCTTTGATCGTCCATGAAGTGGAACGTGCCTCCGGCGACCTGCAATGTGAAGCCGCGCTGATCTTCCCGCCTATCGATTTGGTCGGCTTCGACAGTGTATGGAAACAATTGGGCTATGAACGACGTTCTCCTGATGGGCTGGGTGTCCAGGCGTGGGAGGACGCTGCGCTTGAATCCATGCCGAAGGGTTCCGCGCTCTTTTTCAAGCAGCTTCGCACTGACCGCGTTCTACGGCCCATATAAGTGGAGACTTAATAGATCTCCTTTAAACACGAACGTTGTGAATTAATAACAGGGCGGGAAGGTGTTGCAAATCTGTGATAGAAACCGTCATGTCTACACTGCCGCTCTGCGGCGTGCTGCGCTCGCTATGCTCGTATTCGGTGTTCTAAGCCCAGATTCAGCCGGCCAGACTATACTACCGCTTGCCGAATAAATTACCAAACCTTTGGAGCGAAGTGTAGATTATGTTTTCAGTTTTTCGTTCAGGTAATTATGCGGCACTCTGTAACTGACGCAATCACGAATGGCAAATTTTCTTAATAACATCCTCTTTATATTCCAACGCCTCAATTGGTTGAGCGTTTTCGACATCCTGTTGGTCACGCTGATCTTCTTTGTATTGCTTTATTCTTTGCGCGATACACAGGCAATGGTCCTTTTAAGAGGCATGATCTTTCTCGTGGTTGCCCTCGTATTGTTGACCACTCTGGTTGCGCTGCCTGCCTTCTCCTGGTTGGTCCAAAGTACACTACCGGCGTTATTGCTCTCTATACCGGTCATCTTTGCGCCGGAGATTCGCCGCGCCCTGGAAAGACTTGGCCGGGCCGGCACTCTGACCATCGCGCAACCTGCGAGTCAGGCAACCGATGAAGGCGTGCAAAAAGTGATCCGGGCCGTGGTGGAAGCCGCCGCACGGCTTTCAGCACGCCAGCATGGCGCGTTGATCGTTATTCAACGGATGGACAATCTCGACCAATATATTGATACCGGTGTCCAAATGCGGGCGCATGTCACACCGGAATTACTTCTGCAAATCTTCTATCCTGATACCCCTTTGCATGATGGCGCGGTCATCATTGCGCAGGGACGGATCGTTGCCGCGTCATGCGTCATGCCATTATCGGCCAGCGGCATTCTCAATCGCACCCCTGAGCGGCAAATGGGACTTCGTCACCGCGCCGCTTTGGGCATCTCTGAGGTCAGTGACGCGATCTCAGTCGTCGTCTCGGAACAGAGCGGCTCCATTTCCATTTCGCATGCAGGTCGCATGATCCGCCGCATCGATCCTGAGCGCCTTGAGAACATCCTTGTGGCATTCTTCCGCCCGGATGCCACTGCGCCGCAACGAGTGTGGCTTCACCGCTATTTCCCCTATCTCTTCCGCAAAGATGATTAACATGCGTTCGCTTGCGAAGAACATTCGTACCTTCCTGCTCGCCCTTGTGCTCGGTCTCTCTGTCTGGGTATCCGCGGTCAGCGCGGCAGACCCCAATGAAGAGCAGCCTTATCCAAATCCCATTCCTCTTCAGGTGATCGGGCAGGACCCTTCGCTGGTGGTAACCAGTAATTTACCTTCCACTGTGGATGTGTCACTTCGCGCCCCACGTTCCGTCTGGGAATCGCTCACTGCCCGGGAAGACAGCGTGAAGGCAAGTCTGGATTTGACGGGTCTTAGTGCCGGCGAACATACTGTGGCAGTTCAGATCACGGTTGACATACGACCCTATCAGATCGTTCTCGCGAACCCGACAACGGTAACCGTTGATCTGGAATCGCTCGACACCCAAACGTTTCCGCTCGTTCTTTCATTGACCGGCCAGCCGGCAGGCGGATATCAAGCTGGCGATGCAAGCATGGACTTAACCGAAGTAACCGTTTCAGGACCTGCATCTCTAGTTAAGCAAGTGGCGCGGACGCGGGTTGTTGTCAATTTGGATAGCATCCGTGAAAGTATAGACGAGTCGCTTCAGATCCAGGTGGTTGATGGCCAGAACAAACCTCTGAAAGGATTAACCATCAATCCTGAATCGGTGCGAGTGGACATCCCGATCAGTCTGCAGGGTGGATTCCGCGATGTGGCGGTGAAGGTTATTGTGGAGGGACAGCAGGCAGCCGGCTATCGGATCGAGAATATTTCTGTGTTTCCGCCTGTCGTGACGGTTTTCGCGGAAAATCCCGAACTCGTCAATGCTCTGCCCGGTGTGATCGAAACACAGCCGCTCGATCTGCAGGATCGTCATGAAGACGTTTCCACGCGGCTTTCTTTGGACCTGCCTGACAATATTACAATTATTGGGTCGAAGACTGTCCAGGTGCAAGTGAGCATCTCCCCTATTCAAACCAGTCTGACACTCTCGAATCAACCCATCAATGTCATTGGTCTCTCAGAAGGGTTGAGTGCGCAGGTCTTTCCACCCAGTGTAGATGTAATCATCTCAGGACCCGTGCCTGTGCTTGATGCGTTGACATCCAAGGATATAACGATATCGGTGGATTGCAAAGGATTGGATGTGGGTATTTATCAACTTGAACCAAAAGTCAGCCCATTGGTGGATAATGTATTGGTAGAATCTATTTTACCCAGCACCGTGGAAGTGGTCATCGCGTTGCCTGCTACACCGACGCCGACACCAAGACCTTAATTCGCGCTCAGCGGAGAGCGGTGGTCTTCGCTCGTAGACGAAGCGCAAGTTATAGGTTAAGAGTTGCCGGGTTTAAATCGTAATTATTAAGTCGGCAATCGTGATCCAAAATCATAAATCGCCAATCGGAAACCAAAATGCCTAAACCAATTGTTGCACTCGTTGGCAGACCCAACGTCGGAAAAAGTACTTTGTTCAACCGCCTTGTCGGCGAGCGCCTTGCCATTGTTGATGACACGCCCGGCACCACGCGTGACCGTCTCTTCGGGGAAGCCGAATGGAACGGACGCACGTTCCATGTTGTGGATACCGGCGGGATTGATCCCACTCACGGCGGCAGGACTCCGCTCTCGATCGGGTCCGCGGATTTCATTAACGAGATCCGCCAGCAGGCCAAGGTCGCCATTGATGAAGCGGATGCAGTCCTCTTTGTCAACGACGGCGACACCGGCGTCACCACGCCCGATCTCGAAGTGGCAGACATACTGCGTCGCTCACAAAAAAAACTTCCTGATGGAACGTTCTGGCCTCCGATCTTTGTCGTGGTCAATAAAGCAGAATCACAGGTACGACGGGATGAGGCGCCTCAATTTTATGAACTGGGATTAGGTGAGCCCTATGCTGTCTCTGCAGTGCATGGAACCGGGACCGGCGACCTGCTCGATGCATTAGTAGCAGCTTTCCCTGCGCAGGAAGCAGAAGAGGAAGATGACAGCATCAAGATCGCGATTGTTGGGAAACCAAACGCAGGGAAATCCAGTTTATTAAATAAATTAGTGGGTGAAGAGCGGGCCATTGTCAGTCATATCCCTGGCACCACACGCGACGCGACCGATACAAAAATTGACGTGAACGGCCTGCAGGTCACACTGATCGACACCGCGGGGATCCGCAAGCGCGGCAAGATCGAACATGGCGTAGAACAATATAGTGTTCTGCGTTCGTTCAAAGCCATCGAGCGCGCGGATGTGGCGTTATTAATGATCGATGCAACGACCGGAATCACCGCCCAGGACGCGCACATCGCCGGCTTCATTCTCGACGAATGGAAATCATGCGTAGTGATCGTCAATAAATGGGACGCGGTCGAAAAAGATTCGTACTCCATGGAAGACTTCACCAAAAGAGTCCGCAACGATCTGAACTTCATGGATTATGTACCGCTGTTGTTTATCTCCGCCAAAACAGGTCAACGCGTGGATCAAGTCCTGCCGATGGCATTGCGCGTACAGGAAGAACGACTTGCCCGCCTGACGACCTCCAAGATCAACGAAGTCATTCACAAAGCCCAGGACGCGCACCCGCATCCCTCTCACGCGGGACGACAGTTGAAAATGTTTTACGGCACCCAAGTCCGCAGTGACCCGCCGACGTTCATGATCTATGTCAACGAGCCGAAGCTGATGCATTTTACATATTTGCGTTATCTGGAAAATCAGATTCGAGATGAGTATGGATTCTTGGGAACCCCGATTCGGATCGTGACGAAGGGGAGGAGAGAGTAAAGTGAGCTAAAGGATTTAGCTATCAGCATTCAGTCGCCAGCAAATGCTGGCGGCTGTTGTTATAATCATACTACTTTATCCAAGAGAATATCTCTTATGCAGCAAACCTACGACTACATCATCATCGGCTCCGGCTTCGGGGGAAGTGTCTCCGCGATGAGACTGACCGAAAAAGGCTATTCAGTTCTCGTCCTTGAAAAAGGAAAACGCTTCGAAGACAAAGATTTCGCCAAATCCAACTGGCAGTTCTGGAAATATCTCTGGCTGCCTGCCTTGCGTGCCCATGGCATTTTGCAGGTCAGTATTCTCAAAGGGGTAATGGTCCTGCATGGGGCCGGCGTCGGCGGCGGAAGTTTGGGGTATGCCAATGTGCTCGAAGTGCCAACCGATGAAACCTTTGCGACACCCGCCTGGAATCAAAATACAAAATGGGGTGAAGTACTTCGTCCGCATTACGAGACAGCCAAGAGAATGCTCGGCGTAGCGCGCAATCCGAACCTGTGGCAAGCTGATCATGTTCTTAGACAAATGGCGGATGAGATCTGCATGGGACACACCTTCCGCGCCACGGACGTCGGCGCGTATTTTGGCGAAGCGGGTGTCACCGTCGCTGATCCATATTTCAGCGGTGAAGGTCCGGCCCGCGCGGGATGCCAGCACTGCGGCGGATGCATGGTGGGATGTCGTTACAATGCGAAAAACACATTGCCTAAGAATTATTTGTATTTTGCAGAAAAGAAAGACGCGGTTATCAAATCAGAAGTTGAAGTAACAAATGTGAGACCATTGACCATTGACCATGGACAATCTATAGTTAACAGGCCACGTTACGAGGTCATCTACCAATCCTCCACTTCCCCTCTCAAGCGCAAACAAACCGTCTACGCAAAGAATGTTATTTTCTCCGCGGGCGTGATGGGAACGATGAAACTTCTCCTCAACCTGCGGGATGTGAAGAAGTCTTTGCCCAAACTGTCGGTGAGACTCGGCCATATGGTCAGGACCAACTCCGAGGCTTTGTTGGGAAGCGTGGCTCGCAAATCTAATATCAATTATTCGGAAGGCGTCGCCATTTCGTCCATCTACAATCAGGATGAGATCACACGCGTCGAGCCCGTCCGTTACCCTGATGGTTCGTCGTTGATGCGCGTCCTCGCCGCGCCATTGATCGATACCGATGTCAGTATACCCGTGCGCATTCTGAAATTTATCGGCTGGGCGCTAACACATCCAATGGATTTTGCGAAGGCGTTGATCCTGCCGGGCTGGGCACATAATGCAACGATTTTACTCGTCATGCAACATGCTGATAATCGTATGCGCTTCCGCATTGGACGAAGCGGATTCACACTTTTCCGACGCGGTATGGTTGCAGAGGAGGAACCCGGCTACGAAATTCACGCGCAGGTGAAAGGTTCGCACGAATTGACGCGCGACTTCGCAAATCGCACGAATGGCGTGGCACTTGGGTCACTGGGTGAAAATCTATTGGGCTTGCCAACAACTGCCCACATCCTCGGCGGCGCGCCGATTGGGAAAGATGCATCTGAAGGTGTAGTAAATGAAAATTTCGAAGTGCATAATTATGAAGGGCTGTATATTATTGACGGATCAATTATGCCCGCGAATCCGGGTGTCAACCCATCACTGACAATCACCGCGCTGGCAGAATATGCAATGAGTAAAATTAAAAAAAGTAATCCGTTGGTTGAGTAGCCTGAAGTGTCAGCCGAAGGCATATCGAAACCAACGAGTACCCTGTGGATAAATCGTTTCTTGAAGCGGGTAGTTTCGACTGCTCACCTGCACTCGATTTGCTTGGCAAATCGTGCGGTGTCAGTGTGCGTCTCAGCCACTGATGTAATAATGTAAATAGGAAACCATGAACTTCTCCCCCTCTCCCGACTTTGCCAATCAACTTGATCAACAGGATCCCCTCGCATCCTACCGCGAGCAGTTTGTCACCAATGATCCGGACCTAATCTACCTCGATGGCAACTCGCTGGGACGGTTGCCAAAATCCGTCATTGAACGGCTGAAGAAAGCCGTGGAGCAGGAATGGGGTTCTGACCTTATCCGCGGTTGGAACAAAGGCTGGTGGGAATCGCCAAAGCGGATCGGCGACAAGATCGGTTTGCTCCTCGGCGCGGCAGATGGACAAATGATTGTGGGTGATCAAACCTCCATCAATTTGTTCAAACTCGCTACAGCCGCGTTGACCCTGCAACCGCACAAAAAACGCATCATTACAGACACGTTCAACTTTCCATCTGATCTCTACATCCTACAGGGAATTGTAAAATTACTTGGTGATCATCACGAAATTATTCGCATCGGCGCCAGCGACCACGACATAACTCCGGACATCGCCGCGCTCGAAGCTGCGATCACCGAAGATACCGCGCTGGTTACGCTTTCGCATGTCACATTCAAAAGTGGTTATCTTTACGATATGGCGCATATCACGGAGCTCGCCCATCGCAAAGGCGCGCTTGTTCTCTGGGATCTGAGTCACTCGGCCGGTGCAGTGCCTGTTAAACTTGATCAAGCCAACGCCGATTTCGCGATTGGCTGCACTTACAAATATCTCAACGGCGGCCCGGGTGCGCCAGCCTTCCTTTATGTAAACAGGAAAATTCAAAACGAGGTTACCTCTCCCATCTGGGGCTGGTGGGGGCAGAGGGATCCATTCACCTTTGATCTCGATTATCAACCCGCCCCAGGGATTCAACGGTTTTTGATTGGCACCGCGCCTATGCTGTCCACCCTTGCGATGGAAGAAGCACTGACTCCCCTCCTTGAGGCAGGGATGGATGCGCTTCGTGCAAAATCTATTTTGATGACGGACTACGCTTCCTACCTGACCGATGAATGGCTGGAACCCCTGGGCTTCTCGCTCGGCTCCCCACGTGACTCTGCTAGACGCGGCTCACACATCAGCATCCGCCACGAGGAAGGGTATCGCATCAACCGCGCCATGATCGAAGAGATCAACATGATCCCAGACTTTCGTGCGCCTGATAACATCCGTCTCGGTTTTGCACCACTTTACATTTCATTTGCCGATGTTTGGAAAGGCTTTGATAGAATTCGTAAAGTCGTGGAAGAAAAACGTTATGAAAAGTATCCAAAACAAAAATTGACCGTGACATGAAGATCTGTAATATCGCCTGCATTTACAAGTAGTTTTGTAGAATCAGATTTAGAGGTACAGGGAGAGAAACATGTCTGATCTTGAATTGCAAACATTATTGGGTTTCAACGAAGAAGACCTTATTGCCAATCGCGACTGCAGGCTTTCAGCAAGGCAGCAGGAACAAATTAACAGATCGGAGCGGCTCAAGAAAAGATTATTTGCTGGAACAGGCATTGTCCTCGTTCTGACCGCGGGTAGCAACGCCTATGGTGTCATTTCCAGTGCAGCCAAACAGGGACTTTTATTTTCTGCTCCCTGGCAAAATCAGATTGCCAGCCTCGTGATTGGACTTGGGATACCGACCCTCTTATTCGGCTTTCTGGCCTGGGGCGCATTCACATTTTCTACCCATAAAATGGACCATTCCGTCCGGCCGGTCAGGGGCAGGGTACACTTTATCAAGATGGAAAAAGCCTTCGCTGAAAAAAGGCCGAACGGATCCATTTTCTACCAAACCCTGGAAGTCTATGAGTTACATGTTGGAAAGGTCAATTTTGAAGATATAAATCAAAGGATTATGGATGTGATCGAAGCTGGTGACATATATACTTTCTATTACGTGAAAGGTACGAAAAATATTTTATCGGCAGAATGCATAGCGAAAGGAAAATAGAATGGATGGAAAACCCGATACGATCAAAGTTTCAGCCTCTCAGCGCGAGGAGATCTTTGCCTCTCATGCAAATTTATACGTGACTGTGAAAGGCTCGTCAGTGATCAGTGGCACCGAAGCCATGAAAAAAGCAAAAGAGGTGAGTCAGCTCGTCGAAGGGCTGACCGGCTTTGGGCTGAGCCCGGACGCTATCCAGTTGCAGGGAATCCGAATCGAAACGGCAAGCGGCGCGTTGCTCAAATCCTCGAGCGCCATGTATCATCTAAAGATCAAATCAGAAAAAATCGAACAACTTGCAGGTCTGTTGGATATCATCGCAGAGCAAAAGAACGCGACGCTCGAACGAATCGAATGGAAGTATCCGGAAGAGGCTGCCCGCGACCGTGGCCTCGAATCTGCAATTTCAAAAGGCAAGGAACGAGCAGAAAAGGTTGCTGCCTCGCTCGGCGTCAAACTTCTGGGCGTTTATGATTTTATGGAAAATATATTTGATGAAGAACGACCGCCCATGCCTTTTCAGGCCATGGAAATGAGCATGAAATCACGCGCCGCAGCACCTGCTGAACCCAGCCTGAACATCGACATCCAGCACAGCAAGACCGTTCACGTGAATGTGGATATTTGGTATCGAGTGTCTTCCTTCTAAATTAATCTCTAGCACTTCTGTTCTAAAAATGATAAAATCGCTCTTCACCGGAGGAGCGATTTTATGGCCCCAGAAACCATTCAAGTGAATAATTTGAGCAAGACCTATCAGGTGCCTGAACGTGAAGGTGGATTTGGCGCGGCAGTACGCAGCTTTTTCAAACGCAAGTATAAAGATGTGAAAGCTGTACAGGAAGTAAACTTTAAGATCTCCCAGGGAGAGATCGTCGGCTTTCTAGGCCCAAACGGTGCTGGGAAAACCACTACGCTTAAGATGCTTTCTGGCTTGCTCCATCCGACGGGCGGCAATGCAAATGTGCTTGGCTTTACGCCCTGGGAATTAAAGCCCGAATATCTGCGTTCGATGACGCTTGTTATGGGACAACGCAATCGCCTGTCATGGGACATTCCAGCAGCGGATTCGTTTTTGCTCAACCAGGCAATTTATCGTCTTCCCGATGAAGAATACCAAAAGACCTACAAAGAACTCGACGAACTGCTCGAACTCGAACCTTTGATGAAAAAACCGGTGCGGAATCTTTCGCTTGGTGAACGTATGAAATGCGAAATTGCAGCGGGCCTGCTCCATCGTCCGAAAGTTTTATTTTTGGATGAACCTACGATCGGCCTCGATATCACAGGTCAGGCGCGCATCCGTGAGTTTTTGCGGGAATACAATCGGCGAACCGGCGCGACGATTTTGCTCACCAGTCACTACATGGCAGACGTGACTGCGCTATGCGAGCGCATTATTATCATCCATCAGGGGAAACTCAAATATGATGGTGGCATCAATGAGCTGTCGCGTAAGATCGCTCCTTTCAAACTGATCGGCGTGAGGCTGGCGGAAACGAACTCACACGATTTGAGAAAATATGGCACCCCGGTTCAAAATGAAGAAGACTGGGAGAAGCAATACATCCAGGTCAAAGCGGAGGATGTCACCCGCGTCACTTCTGGACTTTTAGCTGACCTGCCCATCCATGACATCACGATCACGGATCCGCCCATCGAGGATGTCATCGAGCAGGCGTTTAATCAATAGTAGGGGCGACCCACCAGGAAAGAACAGACTTCCATGTCTATCGTGATGGGTCGCCCCTACACTTAACAGGAATCCTTATGTTCAAAATCTTCCAGCGACTCTGGCAAGTCAATTGGGCGGAACAGTGGCAATACCGCGCCAACCTGATCATGTACCTGCTGTATTGGCTGGTCTCTCCCATCATTTACCTCGCCGTGTGGACCAGCATTGCCAACAGCAAAGGCAGCGTGAACGGATTCACTGCCAACGATTTCGTCACGTACTATATGACTCTTTTGATCGTCGATCAGATCACGAGTAACATCGTGATCCACACCTTTGCCTACAAAGTTCAGGACGGCTCGCTTTCGGGGGAACTCATCCGACCGATCCATCCCATGCTGACCAATGCCCTGGTCAACAACATTGCCTTCAAAGCCCTCACCATCCTGGGCTTCATCCCGGTTTGGATCATTTTGTTTTTTCTTTACAAACCCGATTACAGCCACCTGACGCTCACCGGGATTTTGATCGCCATTCCCGCCATGCTCATGGGATTCCTGGTTGGCTTTTTGCTTTCTGCTGCGATTACTTCCCTCGCATTTTGGACGACGCGGGTCTATTCCATTCACGAGTTTTATTATGCGATGATCCTGCTGTTTTCTGGCCAATTTGTGCCACTACCCCTGATGCCAAAACTCATTCAGGATGTTGCCCAGTATTTGCCATTTCAACTGCTTATTTACTTCCCCATTCAATTAATTTTAGGAAAACTTTCGAGCGCGCAAATTATCCAGGGGTATGTGGTGGGAACCATTTGGCTGGTCGTCGCGATATCCATCTTTACCTGGATATGGCGCAATGGTGTGAAACGCTTCTCCGCGGTGGGGGCGTAAGCATGAATACATTGAAATTACTTTCTGCATTCTTAAAAGTCAACATCCAGATGTCGTTGGCGTACCGCGCCGATACAGTGGTCAATATTCTTCTTAACATCATGTGGTTAGGCTGGGAGCTGCTCAGCTTGAGCATCATCTTCAATAACACCGAAACCATTGGCGGCTGGGGGTTCGGAGAATTGATCGCCCTGCTCGGAGTATTCCGTCTCGTCCACACATTGATGATCGCCCTGATCTGGCCTAACACCGAAAAGTTCAATCAGAGCATCCGAGACGGCTCCATGGACTATACGCTCCTGCAGCCGATCAATAGCATGTTCCTCGTTACATTTTCACGGATTACCGTCTGGCGGGCCTGGGATTTGATTCTCGCCACCGTCTTGATCGTGGTCGGAATCAATATCACGGGTGATACAGTTACCTCGCTTCATCTGCTGACCTTTTTCCTGTTGACCGTTTCCGGAGCGATCGTTATCTATAGTCTCTGGATTGTGCTCATCGCCCTGACGTTCTGGTTCACCAAGTTCGACAACAATGTCACCATCCTACAGGCACTGATGGACGCGGGCCGCTATCCTGTGACGGTTTATCCCGTGTGGCTGCGAATCCTTGTGACCTTCGTCGTTCCCATTGCGGTCGCAACGACTATCCCCCTCCAGGGCTTGCGTGGCGAGTTGACGATCAGCCGCTCGTTAATATTTATCGCGATCAGCATCGCCAGCTTTTTGATTGCCTCTCAGGTATGGAAAAGGGGATTGAAACAATATAGCGGCGCAAGTAGTTGAGAAAAAGCGGCAGTGATCACTGCCGCTTTTTTATTTCCGAGGAAATCCGAGAAGAGTATACTCAATGAGTTACTTATCATCTCATCACGAAAGGAAAACAATCCGATGAACATCAAACCATTCCGCGTGGGCTGCATGGGGGCTGGTAAAATTTTTAACGAAGCGCATCTCCCCGCCTATATTTCCCTGGATAGCATCGAACTGGCTGCTATTTATGATCCTGATCGCAAACATGCTGAATCCACGCGTGAGCACTATCTCTCGTTACTGAAGGAAGCTGGACAATCGACAGAAGAAGTCACCATCGAGATTTGTGATACGCCCGAAGAATTGATTTCCAAAGTAGACGTGATCGATATCTGTTCCCCGGCGCGCTATCACGCTCAATATGCGGTCATGGCATTGGAAAAAAATGTCCACGCGATGACCGAGAAGCCGATGGCGCGCACCTGGTGGGAAGCGAAACAAGTATCTGAAGCTGCGAATCATTCTCAAGCCCTGTTTCAGTTGAATGATGACAACTTGTTCATTCCGCGTTACCGCGCTCTGCGGAATGTAATTGACGATGGGATGATCGGTGAAGTCCAGCACATTTGGATCACACGCGGCTATCATGGCCCCGAAGAGCGCGGCGACTGGTTTTGGGATCCGATGGAGAACGGCGGCGGGGCGATCATGGATTATGGTTCGCACGCGGTTTCATCGGTTTGGTTTTTGGCTGGCTATGATAAGCAACCCGTCGAGGTCCGCTCCCTGGGAATCGAGGCGCGCCAGAAGCTGCGTCTCATCGGTGGCCGCTTTCGCCAAATTGAAACAGATGATGACGCGCATTTCAAGGTCCGCTTCTTGAATCCGAACAATGGTGATTGGATCACAGCAGTGATCGAAGCCACCTGGGCATGGCCCGAACTGGGACGGGACGGCAGCGACGTGCATGGCTATATTGAAGTAGAAGGCAGCACCGGAAATGTCATAGCCTGCGTGGATGAAAATGAACACAACTTTCTGCGCGTTGTCAGCCGAACGTTTGGTGAACGCATCCTTCATGTGGAAGATGCACTTTCTGAAGCAGGTTCCTTCCGCGCCGAGATCGATAACTTTGTCAAATCGATTCGGGCCGGCGTGCCATCCATTTTGAATGCGGATGTCGCTGCAGGTGGTATTCGCATGATCAACAGCGCGCAGCTTTCCGAATTGCGCGGTCGTGTCGCGATCACGCCAGAGCAGCTGACGAAGTTTAGCGAGGAGCAGACGACAGACGCGTCTGATGCATGGCAGGGTGGTGACCGAATTATCCAGGCCTTGTACGCGCCATTCCGTGTGAGTTGATAATGTCCGAGTCCGTTGTCCATCCGATGCTCACAAACATCCGCGCGCTGGCGGATGCAACGACCTGGCAAAAAAGCATCGATCTGGCAGACGAAGCCTTATTAAATTGGTGGAAGACTCCGCGTGTCATCCAGCAGGTTTATTTGGTTGGCCATGGTTCCTCGCTTTTCAATGGCTTGGTTGGGCAATATGTCATCGAACATATTGTTGGCATTCCATCCAAAGCCATCCCAGCTTTTGCTTTTTCAAAGTATATGGAGCCGAGACTGCTTGGACCGCAAACGCTCGTGATTAGCATCTCGACCACCGGTGGAACGCAATCGGTTTTTGATGCACTCGAATATGCACATCAGGCAGGCTCATCAACGCTGGCAATTACTGCCCACAAAGATTCAGCGATTGCACAAAATGCAGAGGCAGTCATTTTGACAGGCGGCGAAGACGATCAGATCTCAGTCAAAACGAAATCGTATGTCCAGGCATTGATCCCGCTTTACATGCTGGCAATCCATTTGGCCGGGGATGCACAGGTGAGGAATTACTGGCTGAATCAAATCAATCTGGCGGCACAGGGTGCACAGCGGTTCTTGCAGGAAGGCTGGGATCAGATCAATCAGCTCGCGGAAACATATGGCAGCGCTCAGAAGGTCTTTGTGCTGGGAACAGGACCCAACCTTGGCACGGCTGAGGAGGCCTCGTTGAAAGTGATCGAAATGGCAAAGATGTATTCGGAGTGTCAGGAACTGGAAGACTTCTTTCACGGCCGTTTGCGGGAGGTGGATCAAAATAGTCCCATGTTTTTTATCGCCCCCAATGGCCGCTCCAACCGACGGGTCTTGGATTTTCTGACTGTAATGGATACGATCCACGCCCCAGCCATTGTAATTACCGACCAGGTTACTTCAGGCATTCAACATCTTGCCACACAGGTGATTCAAATTCCAGTCTCGCTGGATGAATTTGCCACTCCATTGCTGTACATTTTACCGATGTATATTTTTGGCTACGAAATGGCGCTTCAGCGCGGTTATGATCCAACTGCGCGGCGTTACAACATCGTTCCACAGAATGTAAGATTTGAAGGTGAAGAATAAAAAGAAAAGAGCCAGAGAAATAGTACCTTTGGCTCGTTATGATAAAGGTTTACGCTGGGTTCAGTTATTCACTTGATTAAATTTCAGGCGGTTATATAAAGTGATCCCGGCCGCGGCAGACACGTTCAAGGATTCAACCTTTTTATTAATCGGAATACGAATCTGAAGCGTTGCAGCCTTTTCAATCTCTGGAGAAGCGCCTTCCTTTTCGCTGCCAAATACGATCAGCAGACGTTCAGGAATGGAGGCAATTTCATCCACAGTACGTGTGGCGTCAGCCGAGGTTACCAACAAGGACTGATTATTTTGCCTGCAATAATCAATCAACTGCTGCGTTGAGGCTGTCATAACGGGAAGGGAAAAGACATAGCCCCGGCTGGCGCGAATGAGCCTGCGGTCGTAAATATCGAGCGGATCCATGTTCAACAAAAGGATGCCGCCCACGCCCAGTGCAAGAGAGGTACGGATAATGTTTCCGATATTGCCTGAGATGCTTAAATCCTCCAGGACCACTACATCCATTGTGATGGTTTTCAAAGCCTCCAGTCCCAAGGGCTTGGGGGTTTCTGCAATGGCAAAGATGCGTGAGATCTTATCATTTTCAAAAAGCTTCTTCGTTGTGCGCTTTGCAACTTCGTGAATGGTGGCTCCGGCCGTGAGATTTTTCCGCAGCGTCTCTGACACAACTTCGTCTCCTGCGTAATAGACCGATTCGATTTCCACCCCGGCTTCCAGTGCCTGCAGGATATTCTCCTCATCATCGATGAGGATCTGATCCAATTCCTGTCGGCCCGTGCGGGTCAGCAGTTGACGGATAGGGCTTGACAAGGGATGATTGAGAGAATCAATGAATAATGGATTATAGGGCGCGTTGGTCGGTTGTTCATTCATACAGACATGATACTCTTGCCGGGAAACAGGGTCAAGCAACAAAGGGTTTAGAAAAGGTAAAATTGTCTTATTATTCTTTAGGAGCATTACATGGAATTTTGGCTATCAACAAGTCCGGTCCCTGGTGTAATTTTATGGATCATCCTTTATGTCAGTGACTATGTCCTCACGATTTATTCTGCACGGGGATTCCGTGAGGCGGGCCACTTTCAGTTTGAAGGCAGTTTTGAATTGACTCCTCAATTTCAAAGCGATATTAATGCTCTCAAGCCGGTTTCAAAACGACATGTTATATTGCTCATCCTGTACAGCCTATTGATTGTCTTTATCTGGTGGTTTACAAAACACCTGCTCTTTTTTCCCTGGACATATTTGTTATACCTTGGGATGTTCCTTTTACTGGAAGTCGCCGTCCATTTACGACATTTACGAAACATTTCTCTCATTCGAGAGATCAGAAAAAATGGCGGTGTGGAAGGCCAGATTTCTTATAAAAAATGGTTTTCTTATCGAATCTCAGCCTCGGAGTTCTATCTTTACTCTGCGGTGTTTCTCGTTTTTGCCCTGCTGACTTATAGTCCATTTTTCCTGGGTGGTGCCATCATGTGCTTTGGAACAGGTTTCAAGCACAATAGGTTAGCCAGGAAGGCAAAAAAGGACGCTTCAGCCGCCACCCCCAGGGCGGAGGATGCTACCCAGGCATAGTTATCATGAAATTAATTCACGAAGATCAATACTTAATCGTCATTGATAAGCCCGCCGGACTCTCCGTCCTGCCGGATGGTTGGGAGAAGGATTCCGAATATATTGTCAAAATGCTTGAAGAAAAATTTGGCAGGATATTCATCGTTCATCGCCTGGATAAGATCACCAGTGGGGTAATGGTCTTTGCGCGGGATGCCGAGACTCATCGGGCCCTGAATATCCAATTTGAAAACCATGACGCGCTGAAAACATATCATGCAATTCTGGAGGGGAATCCAAAATGGGAGGAGAAGATCGCGAAACATCCGCTGCGCGCCAACGTGGGACACAAGCATCGCACGATGGTGGACGACAAAAATGGGAAACCGTCTGAGACGCAGTTCAGAGTGATTAAGCGGTATCCGGAATCGGCGCTGGTGGAAGCGAAACCCATGACGGGACGAACGCATCAGATCAGGGTCCATGCCTATGCACTCGGTCATCCACTTGTCGAAGATGTACTCTATGGAGCCCAGGATCGATATGGGCTTTCACGGCCTATGCTGCACGCGCAAACCTTGTCGTTCATCCATCCAGCCACAAAAGAGAGGGTGAAATTTTCCACGCCGCACCCGGCTGATTTCGAAGAAGCATTAAAAATTCTTGGGGTGGCCTATTGACCACCCCAAGATAGGTTAGCTACGGAACTCGTAAAGATTCCGAGAAAAACTCGTTGCTCTCTGTGGTCTCTGTGGCGAATTACGAAATTTTTCTGGCTTCCATGTAGAAGCGTTTCTCACGCGCCTCCCCCATCGAAAACGTCTTGCGTGGCAACGCGCCGTCGAGAATGACCGTCTTGAACAGCTCGGACTTATCCATGCCCGGCAGGTAAAAACCGGCGTTGTTTGGTTGACTACCCAGTTTCACGGTGACATCCTCGCCGTGGACGTAATCAACTTTTTCTGCACCATCTGCTTTGAGGAAAGCATCAATGAATGATTGGATGGTACCGACTGGCAAATTGGATGATGGATTTGCGATCTCGATCACACCGAATTGCTTGCCGCCTCTGACCAGGCCGATAGCTTGCTTCTCGCCCTTAGCAGAGTCCACAGCCTTGACCATCTCCTCTGCGCTTGAGACAGGCTTATAAGTTAAGTTCTCACCAAACGTTTTTTCGAGTTCAGCAAACAAATCTTTTCTTAATCCGAACAGCACGCGATGGATGGGTTCAAACTCAAGCCCTTCATCATGGACGTTTTCAATCTCGACCAAAGCGTAACGCGCAGGATGATCCATGCCAACCTGCGGTTTCATCTTTTCCCAGATCGCTTTAGCGGTCGCGAGCGAATGATTACCATCGCCCATCGCAAAGAGCAACACTGGTTGATTCTTATCGATGCCATATTTCGCAGCGAAAGTTTCCGGGTTGGCAAGCCCACGCAGTGCACCAACAACCTGATCCTCAAATTCATGATTCACGGCATAACCTGCGAGATGTCCACTTCCGAGCATGAGGTCGAAATCATATAATTTTTCAAGTTTAGATTTCGCCTCACTCAGTGGCTCGATGACGCTGCAGTTCGGATCATCGATCAACACGAGGATATGGGGCAGTTCAAGCAACGCCCCTTCCCGAATCTTCATGCGCGGTGGCAGGCGATCAACAATCGTTCCCTCGGTCGCGCGAATAAGACTGGACGATCCTTTGTTGTAATTATAGGCTTCAAGATCCAGGCACAGGACAACACCTTTGCGTGTCTTGCCCGCGACCGTACGTTCCACGTAGACGAGTCCATCGTGTGGCTGGAGGATACCTTCGTCCATGTATTTACTCATGGAGGCCTGGATATTCTTGATACGTGCCTCTCCACCTGGTTTTTCAAGATAGACCTCGGGAAAGGTTAAATTCAACGTAGAGGGCGCATCACCGACGATTTTTTCGACATCGTTCCAGTATTCAGGCTGGGAAGTGAACTGGTCACAGGCGATGACTGCCCATTTGGTTAAGTCCGTACCCTGTTTAGGAAGAAACACTTGTGGAATTTGAATACCAAGGTCACTGATAATCTTCATGGACATATCCTTTAACAAATTTCTGTCTTTGTGAGGAGTAAAGCAACGAAGCAATCTCCAAATAAGTTGAGATTGCTTCGTCGGTAAGTTCACCCTCTTCGCAATGACATTAACTAGGCAGGCTGCATATTCTTGGCAAAATTGATCAACTTCTCAGCGACTTCCGCACCGACACGGTCCTGAGCTTCTTTTGTCCCTGCGCCGATGTGCGGTGAGCCGATCACGTTATCGAGCTTGAGCAGCTTCCAGTCTGTGGGCGGTTCTTCAGCAAAAACATCCAACGCCGCGCCAGCTACCTTGCCACTGGTCAACGCTTCGTAAAGCGCCTCTTCATTGACAATGCCACCGCGTGCACAGTTGATAATCCGCACGCCGTTCTTCATTTTGGCAAACTGTTCCGCGCCGATCATATTCGCGGACTCTTTGGTCTTGGGCAGATGCAGGCTGATGTAATCTGACTGAGTCAGCAGGTCATCCAATGTGACCAGCTTGACGCCGTTCTGGGAGGTGACATAGGGATCATAGGCAAGAACCTTCATGCCGAGCGCAAGGGCCAGCATGGCAGTTTTATGGCCAATATTGCCATATCCAATCAAGCCGAGTGTCTTGCCGCCCAGTTCAACACCCGTAAAGGCCTTCTTCTCCCATTTTTCTTCTTTCATCGTTGCAGTGGCTTTGTAGAGGGAACGCGCCAGCATGAACATATAGCCAATGGCCAGTTCCGCGACAGAAGCCGAGTTGGCAAGCGGAGTGTTCATGACCGCGATACCTTTGGAGCGGGCGTATTCGTGGTCAATGGTGTCGAGACCCGCGCCACCACGTACAATCACCTTGAGGTTGGGGCAAACATCGATCAATGGCTGACGAACCTTGGTCCGCGAGCGAACAACCATGCCATCATAAGCTGGCAAAACGGTCATGAGTTCTTCCGCGGTGATGTCGTCACGCACATCTACGGTCAACCCGGCGGCGCGCATCTGTTCAATATATTCTTTTTCGGTCTTGTCACAAATCAGGATTTTCATTGCTATACTCCTTGACGAATGGAAAATAATAACAGAAACCTACCCGGCTCGTGACCGGCAGGTTTCTGTTCGGGAAGTGAAGGTAATCACAAAACCATTTTACTTAGTGCGAAACTCCATGTCAACGACATAAATCAGGGTAGAAAAGTGCCAATTGTTCTTTGTGAATTGTCTGACAAACCATTATAATGAACTGAAGACTAAAAGTTTTCGCCCAAATGGGTGATTTTGCGCATGTCTGCGCATCTACAAACCATATATAGGAGCCATTTCCATGACCAAACGCGTCTTCAACTTTAACCCAGGTCCTGCGGTCCTTCCGCTCGAGGTGTTGGAAACAGCACAATCCGAACTGTTGGATTTCAAAGGCACGGGCATGTCTGTGATGGAGATCAGTCACCGCTCGAAGGAATTTGAAGCCGTTATCCAGACGGCTGAAGCGGATTTGCGGGAACTGCTTGGCATCCCCGCCAATTACAAGATCATGTTCCTGCAAGGTGGCGCGTCGCTGCAATTTGCGATGTTGCCCATGAACGTGCGCGCGGCTGGCACCTCTGCCGATTACATCGTGACTGGTACCTGGAGCAAGACCGCCATCAAGGAAGCCCAAAAACTTGGCGCGGCGCGAGCGGCAGCCAACACCGAAAAAGAAGGTTTCAAGTGTTTGCCTGATAAGCTCGATCTTGACCCGAACGCCGCTTACTTGCACTTCACAGCCAACGAAACGATCCATGGCGTGGAATTCACCACTGAGCCAACTCCACCCGCAGGAGTGCCACTGGTCTGTGATACATCCTCCGATTTCATCAGTCGCCCGCTTGACGTTTCCAAGTATGCGGTGCTCTATGCAGGTGCGCAAAAGAATGCCGGTCCTGCGGGCGTAACCGTTGTGATCATGCGCGAGGATATGATCGAGCGCACACCCGCCAACCTGCCCGTCATGCTTGATTACAAGACTCTGGCAGCGAGCGGATCCCTGCACAACACGCCGCCTGCTTTCTCCATCTACATTGTGGGACTCGTCTTCCAATGGGCGAAGAAACTCGGTGGCCTCACAGAGATCCAAAAGATCAACCGCAAGAAAGCGGATCTGATTTACACCGCAATCGACGAAAGCGGCGGCTTCTACCGAGGCCATGCGGCGCCTGAAGCTCGCTCTGTCATGAATATCCCCTTCCGCCTTCCCTCCGAAGAATTGGAAGATACCTTTGCCAAGGAAGCGAAGAAGAATGACCTGATCGGTCTCAAAGGCCATCGCTCGGTCGGCGGTATGCGTGCCTCTATTTACAACGCCATGACAGTTGAAGGTGCTGAGGCACTGGTTCATTTCATGAAGGAATTTCAGAAAAAGAACGGATAATCGTAGACCTAATAGAACTGTAACGCAATCGCCCGTCCTCAAAAGAAGGCGGGCCTTTTTCTTTTGGTTATAATAACCCGATGGACTTCTTTTTCCCCGAAGATCAGCTCCAACGGATGACCCCCGAAGAAACCCGCATTACATCCCTCACTGCCCAACCCTATCCGGATGGGTATCGTGTGCACGTCAACATTGAGATGACACCCTTTCAAAAGCGCCCTCATATTGAGGTAGTACTCAATGATTCAGCTGGCGACGAAGTCGCTTCCACCAGTATCGTCGAACCCATGGGCTGGAAGCTTGAATTCACCATGCATATTCGCGGTGAACTGAAAAACCCATACACGTTGGAAGCAACACTTTTTTATCCCGACGGACCAACAACGGAGCCACAGATATTTAAATTTGATGTGGAACCGCCTCAATCGGAACCTCAATCTGATTCCGCTTAAACAATATTCTCCATGCTGAAAACATTTTCCCGCCTCGCCGCGCTGACGACGATTCTATGTTTTGTCATTCTTTCCTTCCTTGGTTGTTCTCCAGAGGCCACCCCAACTTCTGAAACAACGGTTTCACTGGAGCGGCCAACGGCTACAGAAAAGTTCATTCCGGTTGTTACAAAAAACGCCGAAGAGGTTGTCATCTTCTCTTATGAAGAAGATGGTTATGCTCATCTTTTTGCGTATGTCCCTGATAAGATGCCTCTCACCCGCATTACGGCCGGAGATTGGGATGACATCACCCCCTCGCCAAGCCCGGATGGTAAAAAGATCGCGTTCGCATCCAATCGCAACGGATTTTGGGATTTGTATCTTTTGGATCTGGCAAGCGGGGACATGAAACAACTCACGAACACACCTCAGTACGAAGGCGCACCCACTTGGTCGCCGGATGGCTCGTTCATCGCGTTTGAATCGTATGAAAATGAAAATCTGAATATTGTCGTTGGCCCGGCAAATGATCCGTTAAGTGACCCAATTCCATTAACCACCTCCTCCGCTTCTGATCACTCCCCCGCCTGGGCGCCGGATGGCCGTCATATCGCGTTCATTTCAGATGGAGAGGTGATTCTTGCAAATCTGGATCGTACCGATGAGGGTCGATTTCAAAACCTGAGTCACACCGAACTGGCCTCTGAATCACATCCGGTCTGGTCGCCGGATGGAAAAAACCTTGCCTGGGCATCCTCCTCTCAAGGTGTTGGACAGAGTGGCATCTATGTTTGGAATTCATCCAAAAACGTTCCCGCCATATGGGTAGGAGATGGAAATTGGCCTGCCTGGAATCCGGCTGGCGATCAGATTGTTACAACCGTGGCAGCTCCCAACGCTACCTATCTCACGATTTATTCACCGGCTGGGAAACTTCTGCAGGCGCTGACTCCTTTCCCTGCCCCAACATTGCGTGGATTGCTCTGGGCAAACTTGACTCTGCCTGAATCATTACCCCAAAATTTTCAACAGGCCGCTGTATTAACTCCAGCTCCGCTTTGGGCTCCCATTGGTGACCCAGTTTCAGAAGGCACCGACGGAAGATGGTCGCTTGTTAATTTGGAGGGCGTGCAAGCACCTTACCCACAATTACATGATCTTACAAACGAAGCCTTTGATGCACTGCGTCAACGCGTCCAGCTTGAGGTGGGCTGGGACGCGCTGGCAAGTTTGGAAAATGCCTTTGTTCCGATCACCACTTCCCTTGACCCCGGCTTTAGTGAAGATTGGCTTTATACGGGCCGGGCCTTCGCCATCAACTCGTTAATGACCAACGCCGGCTGGATGGTGGCGGTGCGCGAAGATTTTGGCGCGCAAACCTATTGGCGCTTATATCTGCGCGCCCAACTGCAGGATGGTTCCCTGGGTGAACCTTTGCGCGACACGCCCTGGGATTTAAGCGCGCGTTATAACCTCGACCCAAAAGTTTATGAACAGGGCGGAAAATATAGTGATGTTCCACCGGGCTACTGGGTGGATGTGACGGCACTGGCAATTCAATATGGATGGGAACGCGTTCCGGCCCTTCCGAACTGGCGCACGTTTTATCGCGGCGCCCGCTTTACGGAATTTGCTCTTACAGGTGGATTGGATTGGTACTCCGCAATGCTTCAACTTTACCCACCCGATGTTCTCGTCACCCCAACGAAAGTTTTGGCTCCAACGCTGACCCCCACGCGCACTCCCCTGCCCACCCGGACTCCTTTACCCACGCGTACACCACGTCCAACCTTCACTCCGTTACCTACACGTTCACCAACGATTACCCTGACTCCCACGGATACACTGGTGCCATCCGCTACCCCGCCGACTATCATTCCATGAAGAAGTTGTTCATTCGTCAGGAGTTAGTGAGATCATCGCACTCGAGGGGTATGTTCGCATATCGCAACAGCAAGCTGTTGCACTCCAAAGTTTTGTTGATTCTATTAATTGCCCTTGTTGGCTGCGCCCCTTCGCCTACCTTGGAAACGGAAGCAACTCCAACGGCGGTAATTGCCGGCGCAACAGCGACACAGCCCGCGGCTGTGATCGAAGCCCAACCCAAATCCACGATCGCGCCGTTTCGCTTCGTCCTGCCAACGCCGGGTGCGGAGCCAGTCTCCGGCTGGCGGCCACCTCTTTACCCGGTGCCATGGGCTGTTTCCCCCTACGATCATTTTTACTTTGCGCGTCCCATTGCCGCAGATAATGTCAACTGGCCTCTCGCGGAATACCGTTATGGAGGCGTATTCTTCGCACCCAATATCGTGCATACAGGCGTCGACATCGATGCCGATGAAGGGACACCGATCCTTGCCGCCGGGCCTGGTACGGTCGTTTCAGCAGATTGGGGTTTGTATACAGAAGCGCCCGGAAATGTCACTGACCCTTATGGGCAGGCCGTGGTGGTACGCCATGACTTTGGATATAAAGATCAGACACTCTTTACCGTGTATGCTCATATGAGCGAGATCATCGCGGTCGTTGGTCAGCACGTGGAAACGGGCGATGTACTTGGCTTGGTCGGCGACACCGGCGCCACAACGGGACCCCATTTACATTTCGAAGTGCGGTTGGGTGCAAATACTTTTTACAGCACATCGAATCCTGAACTATGGATGGCTCCGCCGCAGGGCTGGGGCGTTTTGGTTGGACGGTTAACGGATGAGGATGGGAAGTTGATGCATCAATTTCCGGTTGAAGTGCGACCGATGCCCTCTGAAGTGCCCCTGCGAAAAGTATTGACATATGCAGAAGGCCTTGTCAATAGTGACGAGTATTATCAGGAAAATTTAGTACTAAGCGATTTACCGGCTGGGTTATATAAAATTGCGTTCAAATATAAGGACAAGGACCTGCAATTCTGGGCAGATATTTATCCTGGTCAGGTAACCTACTTTACATTTACCGATGAAGATGGATTTCAAGTCGTTCCACCCCCTGTACCAACACTGGATTTTTTGCTCGGGACAGCGACCGTTACACCGTGATGAAAGATGAACGAAACAAATTCATCAAATACTCAATCGAACGACAATCAAGACGAGTGGAAATCATGGCCGCCAGAATTTTTTCTATCTATATTGCTTTATGAACTTCGGAGCCCTCTCATGGCAATAAAAGGTTATGCGAGTATTCTTTCGGACGAAGAAACCAAAGAACTCCATCCGCAGGCGCTGGAAAACATTTTAAAACACGTTGAAAAAATCGAGAAACTCTGCGATGGTATCGCGGATTATCGACGAGAACTTGAAAATAAATCTGACACTTGAAACTTAGATCTGTGGCTACTTCCGTACCTTGACGTTCAGAACATCTGTGCTATACTTCTCACTTACACATCATTTGACCCTTAAACTTTGTATTTGGAGATTAAACCATGTCCCCTCGAAAATCGAAAGCTGCCGCTGCTGAAGAGCAGATTGAAATTCCATCCAGAAATATAGATGGCGCAAAACGCGCTGTGCTTGATAAAGCCGTTGGCGATATCCTTAAACGCTATGGCGACGGTTCCATTATGCGCCTGGGTGAGGCCAAGCATATGGAAACAGAAGCTTTTCCCACCGGCTCATTGTCCCTTGACATCGCACTCGGCGTCGGTGGCGTTCCGCGGGGGCGTATCACAGAAATTTATGGACCTGAATCCTCAGGAAAAACGACGATTTGTCAGCACATCGTAGCGGAAGCCCAGCGAATGGGCGGCGTTGCTGCGTTTGTTGATATGGAGCATGCCCTTGACCCGGTCTATGCCGCGCGCGTCGGTGTGGATATCGACAACCTGCTCGTTTCACAACCGGATACCGGCGAACAGGCGCTTGAGATTACTGAGACTCTTGTCCGTTCGGGTGGTATCGATGTGGTCATCATTGACTCGGTCGCTGCGCTGGTTCCGCGTGCTGAAATCGAAGGTGACATGGGCGATCCCTCCATGGGCGTGCAGGCACGTTTGATGTCTCAGGCGCTGCGCAAGCTTTCCGGGGCGATCAATCAGACAAAAACTGCTGTCATTTTTACAAATCAATTGCGCCAAAAAATCGGCGTGATGTTCGGCAACCCAGAAACGACCACCGGTGGACAGGCGCTCAAGTTCTATGCATCGGTCCGCCTGGATGTGCGCCGTATCCAGGCAATCAAAGTTGGCGATGAAGTCATTGGAAACCGCACACGCGTCAAGGTCGTCAAGAACAAAGTTGCCCCTCCCTTCCGCACAGCTGAATTCGATATCATGTTCAACGAAGGGATTTCAAAATCAGGTGATGTGCTTGACCTCGCGACCAAATTCGAAGTGGTTCAAAAGCGCGGTGCCTTCTTCTCGTATGGAGATATCCGCCTGGGTCAGGGACGTGAGAATGCCAAAGATTTCCTGCGCCAAAACCTTGATCTGATGAACGAAATTGAAGTCGTCATCCGCCAAAAAGCCTTGAGCGGTGAAATCGCTCTCCCGCTGGATTTGGGCGTTGAAACAGATGGCGGTGGTGCCACAGTCGAAGAAGAAGTATAAATGCCCTGTTGGGGCGACCCGCTGGGTCGCCCTTTTTTTATTATGATTCAACTACATTTGGAACGTTCTTTTTCCAGCCGATCGTTACTCGCCGTTGTTCTGACTCTTCTCTTCCTTTCAGCTTGTTCTCCCGCTCCGACCCCTACTCCCTTTCGCCCACCCACAATCCAGGCCCCACTGATCGAGCCAACTTTTATCATTCACCCTACGCAGGAAATTGTAGTGATCCAATCCACTCCTTTACCAACAATTGTGCCAACTATAAATCCTGAGAATTGTGAGAATAATCTCACGTTTGTCGAAGACCTAACCATTCCTGACAACATGTTCACCACATTTGGTCTGGCGCTCGACAAGCAATGGCTCGTCCAAAACAGTGGCACCTGCAACTGGAGTTCTGGTTATCGTTTGAAGCATATCGGGGGAGCAGAACTCGGCGCACCCGAAGAGATTGCTCTTTATCCTGCCAAAGCCGGGGCACAGGCAACGATCCAAATCCTATTCACCGCGCCGTTCACGGAAGGCTCGTATGAAAGCGCCTGGCAGGCAACGGACCCAAGCGGAACTTCATTTGGCGATCCGATCTATATCAGAATTGCCGTTCAATAAGGAGACAAAATGGCAGAGACATATTCGGTCAGCGATCATTTTGTGAACAAGGAGTCATCGGTCCGCGCCTTATACGATCAATTGGTTTCCCTTTTGCGCACATTCGGCCCGGTTGAGGAAGATCCAAAAAAGACCTCTATTCATCTCAACCGTAAATCAGCCCTGGCAGGCGTGGAAACCCGCAAGAATTATTTTCTGCTTAACATCAAATCCGATCATTCGATAAAGAGTCCGCGCGTTGAAAAAGCGGAGCAAATTTCGTCCAAGCGATTTCATCACAAAGTACGGATTTCCTCTCCAAATGATTTCGATGAAGAACTGAAGAGCTGGCTCAAAGAAGCCTCTACTCTTTCGGAGTGATCCCAATTCCAAAGAATGTCAAAATTTGATGAGTATCGCCAAACGCTGAAAAAGCTGGATGATTGGATTCCATTCTTGCGAAAAGAATCCGGTCTGCCTGGCCCGCGTGGAAATTTGGAGTTGGCGTACGCCGTTGCCGAAGAAGGGAACGAAAAGCAATTCAAACAGTTTTTATCGTTCCAGGCGGAGGAGAACACGCCAGAAGTATTTCTGGTTTTTTGCGGTGTCGTTGGATTGGGGAAATTGGCAGCGAGCGATTCAACCTATTTTGAACCATTGCGAAAGTATGCATCCGATCCCCGCTGGCGGATTCGTGAAGCTGTAGCAACAGGTTTACAACTCGGTGGCGATCAAGATATGGATTTGTTACTCAAAGAAATGCAAGCCTGGAGCCAAGGAAATTGGTACGAGAAGCGCGCCGTCGCCGCGGCACTCGCTGAACCACGATTATTGAAACCTCCAAAATATGCAAAGAAAGTACTGAAAATTTTGGATGATATTACTGTGTCAATGGAGAATGCCGATGGATCCAAAGACGAGGGGTTCAAAGTTCTTCGGCAAGGGATGGGTTATTGCTGGAGTGTGGCCGTCGCGGCATTGCCTGAGGTAGGGAAACCTATCATGGAGAAATGGCTGGTCAGCCCGGACAAAGATATCTACTGGATAATGAAGGAAAACTTGAAAAAGAAGCGTTTGGTCAAAATGGACGCCGATTGGGTCCAGGCATGTATTAGGAGATTAGAAGTAACTTCTTAGAATTAAAAAAAGGAGATAAGGCTGTGGCAACGAATAATGATTTGCCGATTGTTTTCGAACAACTCAAAAACATTCTAAAACCTTACGCAGAGAAGCTTACCATCAAAACAGATACACCAGACACCTATTATATTGATGGTCCCTACAGTGACAAATGGAAGAAACAACTCTTCTTCGGTTCCGCGCAGGTCAAGAAGAATTATGTTTCCTTCTATCTTATGCCCGTTTATATGTATCCTGATCTGCTTCAAGACATCTCACCCGAATTGAAAAAGCGGATGCAGGGAAAATCATGCTTCAACTTTAAAAAGGTTGAGCCCAATCTTTTCGAAGAACTAGCAGTTCTAACTCGCAAAAGTGTCGAGAAATTTCAACAGGAGAATCCCTCATGAGTGGACAAGATATTACTTTTGATGTTAAGGGACAGCCTGCGACCGGTTATTTATCAGTCCCATCTCAATCAGACGCGCCGGGGGTAATTGTCCTTCACGCGTGGTGGGGATTGAATTCATTTTTCAAGAGTCTGTGTGACCGCCTCGCTGAAGAGGGATTTGTTGCATTTGCCCCGGATTTGAATGAAGGCAAAATTGCCAGGACTATTGACGAAGCCAAGCAGATTATGTCTGAATCAAATTCTGAGCGGAAACACGCCCTTGCTGCAGCAGCTCCCGATTTTTTACGCAGCAGGCCGGAGGCCAACAAAGAGGCTTTTTCGTTGATGGGCTTTTCTATGGGCGCGGCCTGGGCATTGGAGCTGGCAAGCGAATTTCCGGAACCTATCGGCAAAGTGGTTTTGTTTTATGGGGTGAATGAAACAGAATTTTCGAAGATCAAGGCCGAGATTGTGGGACATTTTTCGGATGTAGATGAATGGGAGCCATTGGATGGGATCCAACAGATGGAAGCGGATATGCGCGCCGCCGGGCTCCATCCGACGTTTTATATTTATCCAAATGAAAGCCACTGGTTCTTTGAAAATGATCGTCCCGAATATGATCCTGAAGCTGGTGAGTTGGCCTGGAGGCGCACTCTGGAATTTCTGAGAGAGTGATCAATAGATTTGAAGGGGAGTGCATAATATCGAAAACATCATCTCATTCTCACGAAGTACACCGTGACGGTGTGAACGATCGAAGGGGTGACACTGGCATCGCACGATTTGTTTAGCAAATCGAGTGCAGGTGAGAATCCCTGTGGATTTGAGCCGTATGGCTCAAATCCACAGGAGACCCTTCGCTACGCTCAGGGCGACATCTCGTTTATGTCTTTGAATTTATAGCCACTCCCATTTGAGGCAATACGAACCGGATAATTCCTGATAGAATAGAAGTAACGAAAGCCCTGCGAATGGGCTTTTTTTATGCAGGAAAGGCAAGGATTTCTGATCTGAATGTACTATAACTTTCGACTCTTCTGGCGCACAACCTATCGTTCCTTCTTCGCTTCAAAAAATACTCCTGCTCATCTCACACGTAAACGAATTACATTCCTCCTGCTGTTCTATCTGGTCTGGCCCATTGGCTCGCTCATCCATTGGTTCTGTTTCTTTTTGGATGACATTCTTTTTCCAAGATATAGAACACAACCAATTGATAAGCCGCTTTTTATTTTGGGGAACTTGCGTAGCGGTTCCACCTTTCTGCATCGTTTGCTCTCCCGAGACTCGGAAACCTTCACCAGCCTTACAATTTGGGATATCTACCTGACTCCTTCGGTAACACAAAAGAAAATTACACAATTTGTTTCTCACATAGATAAAAAACTTGGTGGGCATTTGCATCGCCTGCTGCGTGAATTCGACCGACGTACGTTGGGTAAATTCAAAATTCATCGCATTTCCTTTTTCCAGCCTGAGGAAGACGAAAACATTCTCCTTCACATTTGGGATTCATTGTGGGTCAGTTTTCTCTTTCCCTTTATGGATGAATTTCCTAATTATCAGCACTTCGATGAAGCCCTCCCGCCAGAACACAAGCGCCGGATTATGGGATTCTATAGATCCATGCTGCAACGGCACATGTATGCTACCGGCAAAAAATATTTTGTCGCCAAGAATCCCGCTTTCAGCCCCAAGATTGAAACCCTGCTCGAATTCTTCCCGGATGCGCGCATTATTTATCTGGCGCGCAACCCGTTGGATATGCTGCCCTCCAGCATTTCATGGATCAACTACGCCCGCCGCGTGTTCACTGAGCCAAAGGAAAAATATCTTTATCTCGATGAGATCCTGGATTTTACTCAACATTGGTACCGCCATCCCCTCAAATTTCTGGATTCGCATCCTTCGCCCCGACATTTGATCCTGAATTACGAGGATTTGATTCAACGCCCGGAGCAGGTGATCCGCGCGTTCTATGAGCAATTCGGTTACCCAGATAAACCTGGCCTTGATGACATTGTGGATGAAGCCGTGAAAGAGACTCTCTCCTTCAACAGTGACCACATCTACTCTTATGAACAGATGGGATTCACACGCGAGCAGATCGTTGAATTGTATGCAGACATTTTCGAACGCTTCGGCTTCGATAAGCGTGAGGATGAGTTATCTGCCGTAGTGGCAACAACTGTGAAAGTATCCGCGATTGATTAAATAAAATCTCCCGAAGAAAAATCTTCGGGAGATTTTTTTGTGATCAGGAAATCTTTTTCTCCGGTACCGTGCGTCTGGATGATTCCTTTGCTTTACGCGCCGCGATCTTTTCTTTGGCTTTTTTCTGCAAAAGGGACTCGCCTTTGACGGTCTTCTTCGCGCGTCGAGTTTTTACTTCTTCAAGCGGTTGTTGTTCTTCCACCATTTCGGCGACAGGCTTCTCACCCACCTGATCTCTAGGACTGCTGCGCTGGTCCACACTGCCGCTCTGCGGCGTGCTGAGCTGGTATTCTTCTTCCCAATTTTCGGCCAACTTAAGATTGACCGCTTTGTAGCGCGCCATCAATAAAACCGCGCCGGCAATCGCCATCAACGCTGCAAAAATACTTGAATAACTTATTCCCAAAGCGGCGATCTTTGGCTGGTCAGGGCGGAAAAATTCGATGATCACTCGTCCAACTCCAGCCAGTACGAGCCAACTCGCAAATAGCGCACCGGGCTTGAGATCCTCCTTATAGCGTCTCGACAACCATAACAATAGACCTGCTGAGGCAAAGTTCCACAACATCTCATAAGCAAAGGTTGGATGGAAGCGCGTTGTTTCAACGGGAAAGAGGTTCAAATCCTTGTACTGAGCGAGGCGGTGTTCTCCAGAAATCGGAATTCCCCACGGAAGAGTTGTCGGCGGCCCATAAAGTTCCTGGTTGATAAAGTTTGCAATCCGCCCAATGCCCTGCCCAACCAATGCGGCAGGACCGGCGGCATCCAGAAAGAGCCAGGGATCGAGTTTGTTCAGGCGAAGATATAAAAGCAAGGCTACCGAGCCAAACAGGAAGCCGCCAAAAATATGCAAGCCACCTTCCCAGACTCGGATGATGCTGGCAGGATTTTCAAAATAAGAAGAGTCGCCTCCCAGAGATGCATTGAAAACATACCAGAGCCGCGCGCCAATGATGCCAGCGGGCAAAACCCAGATCAACGCGTCCCAGATGCGGTCACTGTTTTCGCCGCGGCGTTTAAGTTCACGCTCAACAATCAGGGCGCCTACAACGACGCCAATCATCACGATCACGCCATACCAGCGCAGAGGGAAATCATAGCCAAAGATATGAAATGTGTGGATCACAGGATTAATCATTTACACCTCAACCAAAATTTTCACAAATTATACTGCCTTGACTCAACATTTGAGAGTTTGCAGTAAGCAGATTGAGCATCGTGATCCCAAATCAAATATTAGTCTTTTATTACTTTTGTCACATTTCGCTTGTGACAAATTGCACATGACGGTATAATTGGAATCCTTACAATAAGAGTCAACGTTTACTGATTAAGTAAGCGTTTCCTGAAGACGCTGAAATGCTCAAAATCAACCGCCAAACCGATTACGCTGTCCGAGTTTTGCTGGCCCTTGCCAAGCGTGGCGAGGGCGCACGTCTTTCGAGCGCCGACATTCAGCAGGAAATGTTGATCCCCAAGGCATTTATGGCCCGCATCGTTGCACAATTATCCCGCACGGGATTGATCAACACGTTCCCGGGCCGCGACGGCGGCTTGATGCTTCCCCACTCTGCCTCACAGATCACACTCAGGGATGTAGTGGAAGCGTTCGAGGGACCGATCCTCCTTTCGGCGTGTTTACAGGTCAAGGGGGAGGATGATTGCCCGTTCCAAGCCAATTGCCTGGTCCGTCCCAAATGGGGACGCATTCAGATAGCAATGCTGCGCGAGATGGCATCCATCACATTTGAAGACCTGGCTAAGGAGTCTCTCGGCGTTCCAATGGTGGTGCCAAGTCTTATTTAGGAATTCGTACGCCTGGAGGGCGCATATCTCATTTTTTCAAGGAGAGTCTATGGACCCCATCTTACTTTCTCGATTGCAGTTTGCTCTCACCACGATCTATCACTGGCTGTTCGTTCCATTGACGCTGGGACTGGGGTGGTTCGTAGCATTCATGCAAACTCGCTACTACCAGACTAAAGACGAAACCTGGCGTAAAATGTCCAAGTTCTGGGGGAAATTGTTCCTAATCAACTTCGCCATCGGTGTGGTAACAGGTATTGTGCAGGAGTTCCAGTTCGGCATGAACTGGAGTGAATATAGTCGCTATGTTGGCGACATCTTCGGAGCACCACTCGCGATTGAGGCCTTGCTGGCCTTCTTCCTGGAATCCACCTTCCTAGGCATTTGGGTTTTCGGTGAAGGCAAAGTCCCTGAGAAGGTACATTTAGCTTCGATCTGGCTGGTTGCGATCGGCTCAAATCTTTCTGCCCTGTGGATTTTGCTTGCTAATGGCTGGATGCAGCATCCGGTCGGTTTTGTGATCAACGAAGCAAATCATCGTGCGGAGTTGGTCAACTTCTTTGCACTTGTCGGTAATCCCAAAGGTTGGTTGTTCTTCTGGCATACCATCTCCGATGGTCTATTGATGGCCTCCTTCATGATCCTGGCTGTCAGCAGTTACCACATTTTCCGCAAACAGAACATTGATTTCTTCAAGCGCTCCTTCACCATCGCTTCAGTTGTTGGATTAGTTTCCAGCGTTTTGGTCTTCCTGGGCGGGCACACCATGGGCCAGTATATGTACGAAACCCAGCCCATGAAATTTGCTTCCATCGAAGCGCACTGGGAAACATCCCAACCGGCTTCGTTCTCGATCCTTACCATTGGAGATTTAACTGGCAAACGCGAAGTCTGGTCAATACGGGTGCCAAGAGTTCTGAGCTTCCTTGCCTGTAACAATTTCAATTGCGAAGTCAAAGGTGTCAATGAACTCCAGAAAGAGGAAGTACAAAAATTCGGTCCAGGAGATTACATTCCTCTGATGGTTGTCACCTACTGGGGATTCCGTATCATGATGACCTTTGGCCTCATGATGATCCTGCTTACTGCATACTTTGTCTGGGCAAACATGCGCGGTGACATTACCCAAGCCAAATGGATGAAGTGGCTGCCCTGGGCGCTCATCCTTCCCTACCTTGCGAACGCCAGCGGCTGGATCCTGACCGAAATGGGACGTCAACCTTGGATCGTCTACGGCTTGCTCAAAGTGCAGGATGGAGTTTCCCCGAATCTCACGAACCTTGACCTGCTCATCTCACTGATCGGCTACACAGCTATCTACGGCTCGCTGGCTGTTGCCATGGTCAAACTCATGAAAAAATTCGCTATTGCCGGACCAGACGGTGCCATTCATGAATCAGTGGATGTTGAAACCGAAAGCGGCGGTATTGGCGATATTTTGCCTATTGGCGCTCAAGACTAACAAGAGAGGCATAACATGTCTTACGAATTTCTCCAAACCCTTTGGTTCATCCTCATCGCCGTGTTATGGATCGGCTTCTTCTTCCTCGAAGGTTTCGATTTCGGCGTGGGCATGCTCCTGCCCTTCCTCGGCAAAAAAGATATAGAGCGCCGCGCCATCATCAACACGATTGGCTCTGTGTGGGATGGAAATGAAGTGTGGCTGCTCACTGCCGGTGGCGCGACCTTTGCTGCCTTTCCAAACTGGTACGCTACCATGTTCAGCGGTTTCTATCTGGCACTTTTCCTGCTCCTGATCGGCTTAATCCTGCGCGGTATCTCCTTCGAATATCGTTCCAAGGACGCCAATCCTGTCTGGCGCAACCGCTTCGATTGGATGATCGCGATCGGTTCATTTCTGCCATCCCTGCTTCTTGGCACAGCATTTGCCAATCTCGTACGCGGCGTACCGATCAATGCAGATATGATATACACTGGTAACTTATTTACCCTGCTCAACCCGTACGGGTTGATTGGTGGTATCACCATGGTCTCTGTATTTCTCCTGCATGGGGCAAACTTCCTGACCTTGAAACTCGATGGGGAACTGCGGGACCGTGCTCGTGAACTATCCAAAAAACTCTACTATGTAGCGGCCGCAGCGGTCCTTCTGCTTGCAGTTGGCACTTACATCTTCACCGATATCAGCACAAAGATAGGCATCAACCCTGGTGTCATGCCCATTGCATCGGTTGTCGTTTTGCTGGTAACAATTTACTTCATCAACCGCAACATGGAAGGCTGGGCGTTTATTTCCACCGGGCTTCACATCATACTCACGCAAATCGCGTTCTTTACACTGATGTTCCCACGTGTAATGATCTCAAGCACCAACCCGGAGTATTCGCTGACCATCTACAATGCTTCTTCGTCACAATACACGCTGACAGTGATGTCTATCATTGCTTTGATCTTCGTCCCAATCGTGCTTGCCTATCAAGGCTGGACATACTATATGTTCCGCAAGCGCATCACTGCTGACAAGCAAACACTGGTCTATTAAACAAAATTTACCGATAAAATAGGCAGAGGGATTGATAATTATCCCTCTGCCTTTCTTTTTCTGGATTTATTATGCATCGCAGACTACTTACCCTCATACGTGATTCTCGTACCGCGCTCATCTTAACGGTCCTTTCAGGGTTTTTAGCCGGTCTACTCACGATTGGCCAGGCCTACCTCCTCAGCAGTACCGTCAATGGAGTCTTTCTTGAAGGACACACACTTGCAGAAGTTGCACATTGGCTACGACTTATCCTTCTGATCATCGTGGGGCGCGCATTTCTGACATGGGTAAACGAAGTCAGTGCGAACATCGTTGCGGTAAAAATCAAATCTGGCCTGCGCGACCGCCTCTTCAACCACATTCTGAATCTCGGCCCTGCCTACACCCGCGGACAGCGCACCGGCGAATTGACCACCGCCGCAGTCGAAGGCATTGAGGCGTTGGACGCATATTACAGCCAATATCTCCCGCAACTCGTTGTTACAGCACTGATTCCAATCAGCATCCTGATTGTTGTCTTTCCCATTGATTTGCTCTCGGGCATCGTCATGCTCGTCACTGCGCCATTGATTCCGTTCTTCATGATCCTGATCGGCAAGGGAGCAGAGCTCGTGACGAAGCAACAATACCAAACCCTTTCGCGGCTCTCCGCGCATTTCCTCGACAGCCTGCAAGGACTTACGACTCTAAAATTATTTGGGCAGTCCAAAGCACACGCGAAGAACATTGAGAAGGTCAGCAATCAATTCCGCGATACAACGCTGGGAGTATTGCGAATCACGTTCCTCTCAGCACTTGCATTGGAATTGCTCGCCACCCTCAGTACAGCCATCATCGCCGTTGAAATCGGTTTCCGTTTGCTATATGCAAGAATGGAATTTCACGAGGCATTTTTCATTCTCATCCTTGCCCCTGAGTTTTATCTACCCTTACGAAATCTGGGAGCCCGTTTCCATGCAGGCATGTCTGGCACAACGGCAGCAAAACGGATTTATGAAATACTGGATACGCCGGTAATCAGCGATCAGCTTCCAGCGATCAACAATCAGCCGGTTGAACGAGTAAATTCCATTAGATTTGAAAATGTCAGTTACACATATCCAGATGAAACGACATCAGCCCTGGACAATATCACATTAGAAATCAATGCAGGTCAACATATCGCGCTTGTAGGTGCAAGTGGCGCCGGAAAGTCGACACTCGTTAATCTACTGCTCGGCTTTGTTCAGCCGACATTAGGCACAATCTGCATAAACCATGATCCTCAAATTACGAATTCTCGCGAAGCATCCCTTGTGGACGAATTTCGCAATTCAATTGCCTGGGTGCCACAAAGACCCCATCTTTTCCATGACACATTTGACGCAAACATTCGACTAGGCAAGCCTGATGCGATGAAAGAAGAAATCATCGAAGCCGCGAATGCCGCGCACTTGCATGAATTTATCGAAACACTTCCCGAAAAATATGAAACAGTCATCGGCGAAAGCGGAGCCCGTCTCAGTGGTGGACAGGCTCAACGTCTCGCGCTGGCGCGTGCCTTCCTGAAAGATGCACCAATCCTCATCCTCGACGAACCAACCTCCAGCCTCGATCCTGAAACCGAATCTCTGCTCGATGAGTCTACGCACCGCATCATGCAGGGACGCACCGTCATCACAATTGCACATCGCCTCAACACGATTTTTAGAGCAGATCAGATTATCGTGCTTGAAGAGGGTCGTATCGTTGAACAAGGCACACATCGCGAACTGCTCAACAAAAATGGCGCGTATGCAGAAATGGTAAAAGCTTATGAAATTTCAAGTGAACAAGTAAGAAGTAAGAATTCAAAGGTTGAAGACCTTCAACCTGCAACCTTTGACATTCAACCAGCCAGCAGTCTCCACGTAAAGCGTCCAATCTCTACTCCTGAAATAACAACTATCGCGAAGCATACCTTTGGGACCAATAACTCATCCACCTTCTTTAGACTCCTCTCCTTCCTCAATGGCTCCTGGAATTGGGTCGCGCTCTCCGTTCTTCTCAGCATATTGACTATTGGCTCCAGTGTTGCGCTGATTGGTACATCATCATGGCTCATTTCAACCGCGGCATTGCATCCCTCAGTGGCTGATCTGGGTGTTTCGGTTGTGGGCGTTCGTTTCTTCGGCATAAGTCGCGGACTTTTCCGTTATCTAGAAAGACTCGTCTCGCATAACGTCACATTTCGTCTGCTGGCACGTTTACGGGTCTGGTTCTACGAAAAGCTCGAACCGCTCGCGCCCGCCCGTTTGATGGAATACAAAAGCGGAGACCTGCTCGCCCGCGTCACGGGTGATGTGGAAACATTGGAAAATTTCTACGTGCGTGTTATCTCACCATCATTGACGGCGGTATTCATCGGAATCATTGTCTCCATCTTCTTCGCCTCTTTCTACCCACCCATTGCTCTGGTGCTAATTTGCTTCTTCCTTACGTTAGGCTTGATCCTGCCACTCCTCGCCCAACTCTTCAGCCGCGCACCCGGCCAGAGACTGATCACTCAGCGCGCAGAGATCCAATCTCAACTTGTAGATGGGATTCAAGGGTTGGCAGACCTGCTGGCCTTCGGACAAGGCGCAAGACGCTTACAGCAAATTGCATCTTCGGGCTGGGAATATGGTTCAACGCAAAAACAGATGGCACAGATCAATGGAATCCATTCGGCGCTTGGAACACTGCTCACCAATTTGGGTTTATGGCTCGTACTGGTACTGACCATTCCGCAAGTAACAGCAGGGAATATTAAAGGTGTATTGCTCGGAACCTTCGCGCTGATGACTCTCGCTTCGTTTGAGGCGGTCAATCCCCTGCCCCTCGCTGCCCAAATGTGGAACGCGTCGCGCGAAGCCGCGAAACGACTGTTTGAAGTGGTCGATGCAGAGCCGGCGGTGAAAGAGACTGGAGAAAAGAGACCAGAAATTAGCTCACCGATCAGTCTCCATGTCTCGACTCTTTCATTCTCCTATCCCACCCAATCCAATCCCGCCTTGCAAGGTATATCTTTTGAGGTCCCTGCGGCGAAATCGATTGCCATTGTTGGGCCCAGCGGCGCGGGGAAGAGCACGCTCGCAAATCTCCTGCTCAGATTCTGGGATTATGAGGTGGGAGAGATCACTTTGGATGGCGCGTCGCTCAAGAGGCTGGATCAGGATGAAGTCAGAAAAAGGATCGCTCTCGTCTCACAGAACAGCTATTTCTTTAATACCAGCATCCGCGAAAATTTACGATTGGCACGCCGATCCGCAACTCAGGAAGAAATGGAATCTGCTGCGCAGGCAGCCCAAATCCATGAATTTATTATAAGCTTACCGAAAGGTTATGATACGCTTATCGGGGAGCAGGGCCTGAGGCTTTCGGGTGGTGAGCGCCAGAGACTGGCAATCGTACGCGCGTTACTGAAAGAGGCACCCATCCTGATCTTCGATGAACCGACTGCCAACCTTGACCTATTGACTGAAAAAGAGGTCCTGGCGACTCTCTTTGAAACAATGAACGGAAAAACATCTCTACTGATCACGCACCGTTTGGTTGGGCTTGAGAATGTAGATGAAATTTTGGTGATGGAGGATGGTCTGATCGTTGAAAAGGGTACGCAGCAAGAATTACTGAAACAGGGAGGTCTTTACCGGCATTTATGGGATTTGCAGAATCAAATCCTCCATGATGAAAATCAAATTTCCCTGGCAAAGATCTAAAGAAGGCTTTTCACAAATTTGCAAGTTGGTTACAAAAACGGTCAAATTGCTTGCACCACCTCATCGAACATGCTATAATAAGCTAACTCCCCAGTTGATTGAAAGACTTATGATTGCGTAATCTGGATGCTAGGCGATTCAACCTGCACGGGTTACGCGTGAACAGAATTTGAACGAAAATCCATACTCCTCCACAACCTAAGGGATTTCACCAGATTGCTTGATGCTATTCTGGGCAATTTTTGCATTTCATCCAATCCACCACCCCACCCAATGAGAAAAAACTATGAAAATACTTGAACTCGAGAACGAACCTCTTGTCAAACTGCGCGGTCTGGCAAAGGGGCTGAATATTCCTAATGCCAACCGTTTGAAAAAAGAAACTCTCGCCATGATGATCCGTGAGGCAGAGGCGCAAAAAGAAGGCATTGAACTGCGCGGCGGCATCCTGGAAATCATGAGCGAAGGAATTGGTTTCCTGCGTGCCACCAATTACAGGATCAGCGACCAGGACGTATATGTGTCGCAGGCTCAGCTTCGCCGTCATGAACTAAGAGCGGGCGATCTGGTCATTGGACAAGTACGTCCGCCACGTGAGAGCGAACGGCATTTCGGATTGCTCAAGGTTGAATCGATCAACGGTGTCGACCCGGAAGATGCCTCCCACCGACCCGTATTTGAAAACCTCACCCCGATCTTCCCAGACAAACGATTTGACCTAGAAACTGACCATGATACGCTCGCACCACGACTGATCAATCTGATTGCTCCAATTGGCCGGGGTCAGCGTGGACTGATTGTGTCGCCTCCGAAGGCGGGAAAAACCACTATCCTCAAGCAGCTTGCGAACTCCATTTCAACCAAATATCCAGATGTTCATTTGATCGTTGCCCTGATCGGTGAGCGTCCTGAAGAAGTGACCGACATGGACCGTTCCGTCGACGCCGAAGTCGTTGCTTCCACGTTCGATGAACCGGTCACATCCCACGTGCGGACCGCAGAACTCGCCTTAGAGCGGGCTAAGAGATTGGTAGAGATCGGCCGCCACGTGGTAATCTTGATGGACTCGATCACTCGTCTGGCGCGTGCTTACAACCTTGTGGTAAATCCATCCGGGCGCACGCTGTCAGGCGGCATGGATCCTTCGGCACTGTATCCGCCCAAACGTTTCTTCGGAGCGGCACGCAACATCGAAGAAGGCGGCTCTTTGACGATAATCGCCACCTGTCTGGTGGATACTGGCTCAAGGCTTGACGATGTTGTCTTTGAAGAGTTCAAAGGCACCGGCAATATGGAACTGCATCTTTCACGCAAACTGCAGGAACGACGCATCTTCCCTGCGGTGGACATCGAACGATCCTCCACGCGGCGCGAAGACCTTTTGCTTGGTCCCGATTTGCTGCAACGTGTCTGGCTGATGCGTCGCATGTATATTCAGATGATTTCCTCGCCTCCTGGTGGCGCGGGTATGGATCAGTCTGTCGCAACCGAAGCCATTGTCACCCGCCTTGACCGGGCCCGCAACAATCAGGAATTCCTCGAGAATTTAGGAAGAGATGCTTAGTTAATTTGTCTTTACCAGCGAGCCCATGAGGCAACCAGAATAATCTCCTCAAAATCGAGGAGATTTGCCACCCTGTGATTCGCAATGACACAATAGATTAGAATGCCCAGATTTTTATCATTCTACAATAACCACCGCTTCACGATCATCAGTTGGACTGCCACATTCATTCTCGTGGCCGGGCTCGTTACTGGCGCGCTGCTATGGAAAAAATCCATATCCTTACCACAAGCATTAGTACCTATACCAACTGNCTNTTCAAATAAGAATACGCTCCAAGTCTCTATGCCGGCNTTGGATGGACCGAAAGNCTTCGAATCAATTGGAAGGGAAATCCAGATCAAGACCAATGTCCCGGCGGATAAGCCGCGTTATGATGTCGAAGAATATCGCGTGGTGCATGGAGACTCGATCTTTGCGATTGCAGAGTCCTTTAAGCTCAAGCCAGAAACCATTCTGTGGGCAAATTATGACGTTCTGCAGGACGATCCACACAGCCTAAAACCGGGACAAGTTCTAAAGATCCCACCCACGGATGGCATCTATTATCAGTGGAAGGAAAACGACACACTTGATAGTGTTGCCAGCGAATTTAAGGCATCCATTGATGATATTCTTAATTATCCGGGCAATAGTATTGATCTCACCAATCCCAAAGTTGACTCAGGTTCATGGGTGATGGTGCCAGGTGGACAGCGTGAATTTGTGCAATGGCTGGTGCCAACAGTAGCCAAAGGCGCTTCTGGAACATCTTCAACCAGTCAGAGTGCCTGCTCAGGTGGCGCTGTAGGAAGCGGAGGCTTTGTCTGGCCCGCGGATAATCATTTCCTATCGGGCAATGATTACTGGTCAGGTCACCTGGGTATTGATATTTCCGATGGCGAAGGCGGGGCGGTCTATGCAGCGGATAGTGGTGTGGTCACCATGGCACAAGGGGGCTACAACTATGGTTACGGCAACGTCATTCAGATTGATCATGGCAACGGATATTCAACAGTCTACGCCCACCTTAGCGTGATTGGCGTGGGCCTGTGTGAAAGTGTCGGTGCAGGTCAATGGATTGGCTCCGCCGGAAACACTGGTAATTCAGAAGGTGCTCACCTCCACTTTGAGGTCCGTCAAAACGGAGGGTTCATTAATCCCTGGTTTGTATTGCCTTAAAAGTAAGGGCGACCCTTCATGGTCATTTTCCGTGATTTGGCAGTTAGACTGTTGATCAACTCATAACCCGTCTATTTACGTGGCGGGTCGCCCTACAATTCCCATGAATCAAAAGGAACTCGAAAAGACTCTCTCGAAATTACCGCTGGGTGATGTGCGGTATTTTGATTCCGTCGGTTCAACCAATACTGAGGCTCTTGCCTGGGCAACCAACGATGCAAAAGACCTGTCGCTTGTGATCGCCGATGAACAAACGGCTGGGCGAGGACGCCTCGACCGAAAATGGTTTACACCAAAAGGAGCTGCCCTTGCCTTCAGCTTGATCATGCGTCCTGCGGCGGAGGAAAAACCGTTTCTCACCCGGAGCGTGGGACTGGCCGCGCTTGCCATAGTCGATTCGTTACAAACGCGCGGACTCGTCGCTCAGATAAAATGGCCAAATGACGTCTTACTGAACGGCCTCAAAGTTGCAGGCATCCTGGTCGAATCGGTCTGGTCAGGCGAAGAAGTGGATTGTCTGGTGATCGGCATTGGCATAAATATCTTCAAAGGTGCAGTTCCATCTGCCGGGCTGCTGCAATTCCCGGCCACCAGCCTCGAAGAATCGCTGGGACCGAACGTCCAACGAGAAGAAATATTGCATGATATTTTGGCAGGGATCATTGCACTTCGACCCCATATTGGCACGGATTCTTTTATCGCCTCCTGGGAAAAAGTGCTCGCGTTTCGTGGCGAGCAGGTACAAGTCGAAGAAGGAAACGGGAATGCAATTACAGGCAAACTGCTTGGGCTCGAAGCCGATGGAAGTTTGAGATTAAGCGATGAGCAGGGTCACTCCTTAACAGTACGATTTGGGGATGTGCGCCTGCGTCCGCACCCGTGATATACTTTGCAACGAGGTAAAAATGTTTGATAACCTGCGTGATTCAGCCGAATCCTCCTTCTACGAAGAAGAACCCAATGATCTTTATAAAGAGCCCATTGCACAACCTGCACCCAAACGCCGTCGTGCAAATAATGCGCGTTTCCTGGGGATGACGGCGCAGCAACGATTTCTTATTTCGGTGATGGTGATGTTCACTGTTTGTATTATTGGCACGCTGGCAATGTTTGTGTTGGGGAAAATGTCTCTGTTTTAAGGTTACTTTGAGCTAAAACTGTTTTAAATAAAAAAGTCCAGTAATGAACTACTGGACTTTTCGCTTATATCAGTTGTGGTTGTGGCTCTTCCACTTTTTCATCACCATTGAGTTGGGCGCCCGCTTTTTTCAAATCCTCTGCCGCGATGCGAGCCACCGATGCAACACTATCTCCCTCCTGAGGTTTGATGAGATGTACTCCTCGGGTGGAACGCCCTGCTTCTCTGACGTCTTTGACTTTAATACGGATGGCTACCCCGTTGGAAGTAATAATGGTTAGGTCATCCGCCTTTTGGATGACACGCGCCGCCACAATCTTGCCAATGTCTTTCAATGCTCTCTGATCAATGGTCGAGATACCCATTGTTGCGCGTCCCTTGGGAGTGTAGGCAATCAATGGGGTTTGTTTTCCGAAGCCACTGCTTGTAATCACAAGCAGCGAACCGTCTTTCTCGACTACATCCATGCTTGTGACGCAGTCCTCGTTTAGGAGACGAATTGCCTGCACGCCCGCGGCTTGCCGTCCCATGGAGCGGATTTTGCCTTCATTGAAACGCAGAGCCTGCCCATGCTCAGTGACAAAGATCACCTCGTCATTGCCACTCGTGAGGCGCGCCCAGCCAAGCTTATCTCCTTCATCCAGAGACATGGCGATCAAACCCGAAGGGCGGACCGAGGCAAACTCCTCCATCACCACCCGCTTGACTTTGCCGTGTATTGTCGAAAGCACGCAGAAACCATGAGCGGAAAAATCCGAGACCGCGATCGCGGCAGTAACACGCTCGTTCGGGTCTAGGGCAAGCACATTGACAAGAGGAATACCTTTCGCCGTACGGTCAGCATCCGGGATTTGGTATACCTTCTCAGAATAGACTTTGCCATGGTCGGAGAAGAACAGCATCGTGTCCAGGCTGCGAGCTGGGAGGAGTGCAACCACTGTATCCTCGTCTTTCGTGGTGTGGCCCATCACCCCACGTCCGCCGCGACTCTGTGAACGGAACGCCGATGCCGCGACACGCTTGACATATCCACGCTCGGTAAGGCTGATCAAAACCGCTTCATCCTGGACCAAGTCTGCTTCGCTGAGCGATTCGGTTGCTTCCGCCGCGATGCGCGTGCGACGGTCGTCGCCGTATTTTTCGGCAAGGTCGTGCATATCATCTTGGATCAATCCGAGAATCTTCTTTGGACTGGCCAATAAATCCTCAAGCCGAGCGATATGCTCGGCGACCTGTTTATGTTCTTCTTCGATCTTCCAGCGTTCGAGGGCAGCCAGTCTGCGCAACTGCATATCCAGAATGGCCTGCGCCTGGATCTCACTCAATTTGAAGCGGTTGACTAGGTTTGCTTTGGCAACATCGGCATCTTCCGATTCACGGATCGTCTTGATCACCGCGTCGAGATTTGCAAGCGCGATCAAATAGCCATCCAGAATATGTTGGCGAGCACGGGCTTTCGCCAGTTCAAAATTCGTGCGGCGAACAATCACTGTTTGCCGGTGTTCAATGAAAATCTGTAATGAGCGCTTAAGCGGCAGAGTACGAGGTTCACCATCCACAAGCGCAAGCAATTGCACGCCGAACGTGGATTGCAGAGCGGTATATTTGTAGAGCTGGTTAAGGACTTTCTTTGGCTGAGCGCCACGCTTGAGCTCAATCACAATACTCATGCCGCGCTGATCCGATTCGTCACGGAGATCGGAGATTTGATCGATCCTATCTTCACGCACCAATTCAGCAATGCGCTCGATTAGTGTTGATTTATTAACCTGATAAGGGATTTCTGTAATGATGATTTCATGCCTGCCGCTCTTCCCCTCTTCAATATGCGCCACCCCACGCACGACGAGACGTCCCCGGCCGGTCCCATAAGCAGACTCGATGCCTTCACGACCGACGATAACGCCACCGGTCGGGAAATCCGGCCCCGGGATGCGCTTCATCAACTCACTCACCGGGATATCATCCATCGTATCGTAGTTGTCGATCAGAAAGATAATGGCATCCGTCAGCTCACGCAGGTTGTGCGGCGGAATGTTAGTCGCCATACCAACGGCGATACCCGATGTGCCATTGAGGAGCATATTCGGCACGCGGGCGGGCAAAACAAGAGGTTCTTCGAGTGACTCATCAAAGTTGGGTCCAAAGTCCACGGTATCTTTATCAATATCGGCGAGCAATTCTTCAGCCAGTTTATGGAGGCGGGCCTCTGTATAACGCATCGCAGCAGGGGCATCACCATCTACTGACCCAAAGTTGCCTTGTCCATCAATGAGCATATAACGCATGGAAAAATCCTGCGCCATGCGTGCCATCGTCTCATAGACAGCCGAGTCACCATGCGGATGGAATTTGCCCAGCACTTCCCCGACAATACGGGCGGATTTCTTATAGGGAGTATTCGATCGGATACCCAGTTCCTGCATGGCATAAAGGATGCGGCGATGGACAGGCTTCAACCCATCCCGAGCATCGGGCAGAGCACGTGCTACGATTACGCTCATGGCGTAATCCAGATAGGCGTCGCGCATCTGGGCGTCTATATCCACTTGTTGGATATTACCGGTTTGACCGTTTTGAGGAGTTTCGTCAGCCATAATTTTCTCTTACCGCTTGTCTTATAAATTACTAAACTTCTGGAATGATGTAGAAGTAAGCATCCAGCTTTTAGTTTAGTTACGCATGCGGCACTTCGTAAAAGGGGGTATCGGCATAAAAAAGACACGAAGGACGAGATTCTGTGACTCCGCGTCTTAACTAATGAAAGGTATGCCTGATTTACTCTAATTATACCACCTCCTTCACGTGTCATTTTCCATTTTTTCGACGCCAAACAGGTATTTTTGCGGCTAGATAACAAAAAACTCGCCTTTCAGCGAGTCTCTTTTGGTGCCGAAGGTGGGACTTGAACCCACATGAGGGAACCCTCACTACGCCCTGAACGTAGCGCGTCTGCCAATTCCGCCACTTCGGCTTTTTTGTGCGGACTGAATTTTATCTCAAAGATTGGTTTTGTCAACCTGAACGATATTTTGTCGCGGGAAGGAGCAAATTATCGGTCATTTCTTCAATGACGCCACTATGCAGTGCTTTTTTCCTATTGCAAAGTTCTCATATGTGTCTATAATTATTTTAATTCCAAATTGCAAGCCCTCTAATTGAGCAGCAAAAATATCTCCTTCCCTACGCCCATTCCGACAGGAGGTGATAATTTTATCTGATAATAAATGTTCTTTTCAAGCCATGCCATGCTTTATCCAATTTGAAATTGGATACGAGAAAATTACAGAAGACTTTCTCAGAAAGCTGCATAGGCCTTTCTCCTGTTGCATTGATGCCATAGTCTATGCGCTTTCAATCCTGGAGGAATATCCAATGAAACGAATACTTGTTTTTGCAACGATCCTCGCGCTGATGATTACACAAGAAGTCGGCGCGAGCGGTTTTAGTGTTGCTCCACTCACCGTTATTTCTGGCCCTAGTCCTTTCGCAGGTTGTCCCAATATTGGCGGATTAGGCAACCCTCCTGGCACCAACTACGTTAACGCCGAAGAGGAGCCGTGGGTAGCTGTGAATCCAACCAATCCTAATAACATAATTGCTGTCTGGCAACAGGATCGCTGGTCGAACGGCGGCGCGCGTGGCCTCGTCGCAGGCGTGTCGCACGATGGTGGCGCAACTTGGAATGAGACCTATGCTCACTTCACTTTCTGCTCCGGCGGCACGGTCGAGAATGGGGGCGATTTCGAGCGAGCGTCTGATCCCTGGGTGACGTTTGCCCCTAACGGCGATGCATATCAAATCAGTCTGTCGGTGAGTGCAGACCAGGCGACCTCTGCTATCTTAGTAAGCAAGTCAACTAATGGAGGCAATACCTGGAGTGAACCAACGACGCTCATTCGCGAGACCTCGTCCTTCCATTTCAACGATAAAGAATCCATCACTGCCGATCCGACTGACTCCGATTTCGTCTACGCGGTCTGGGATCGCAGCCGCAAGCCGGGTGAAAACGCCAGCTTTAATGCCCTGCATTCGTTCGCATTCCGCGGCGATGCGACGTTCTCTCGGACAACAGACGGCGGTGCGAATTGGGAAGCACCACGCAGCATTTTACCGACCAATGCCAACCTGTTTACCATCGGCAACCAGATCGTGGTCTTGCCTGACGGCACACTCGTAGATGTTTTTGGGCTAGGCCAAGGATCGGGGGTACAGCCCTCGGTGAATCCCTTTACTATCTCGCTTGTCCGCTCAACCGATCAGGGCCAAAGATGGTCAAGGGTGATTGACATTTCCACAGATCAGGCCCTAGGAGCCTTTAACCCTGATACAGGTAGGCGGATTCGAGCAGAAGGTGGTATTCCAGAGATCGCGGTAGACCCTGCCAACGGTTATCTTTACGTGGTCTGGCAGGATTCGCGGTTTAGTGGTGTGGATGAAATCGCCTTCTCTATGTCCACCGATGGGGGTTTTACCTGGACAGCGCCAATTAAGATCAACCAGACACCACGGAGCGATACTGCGGCCAACCAACAGGCATTCGTGCCGAATATACGCGTCGCGGCAGATGGCACCGTTGGAGTAACCTACTATGACTTTCGCAACAATGATGCCAACCTCGGCGTGCCAACCGATTACTGGATTGTTCACTGTCACAGTGACTGCTCTGACGCAGCAAATTGGGGCAACGAAGCGCGCCTTTCCACTACATCGTTCGATATCGAGCAGGCGCCTGCTGCCCGCGGACCATTTGGCTTCTTCCTTGGCGAGTATGAAGGATTGGCTAACATTGGCAACAGCTTTGTGCCAGTATTCATTCAAGTGAACAATGGAAATTCGGCGAACCGTACAGACGTTTTCGGAACGATGACTTCGCCATAACTTTGCCAGTAAACTGACTATTTCGCTGAAATCTCCTAATATAGTTTGTGCCAATTCAAATGGTTGCTGTCATTGCGAGACGCATGTCTCGCAATGACTTTTTTGAAGGTATGCCTACCTTTCAAAATTGAAAATCAAAATCGAATTATTGATGGAACAAATTACTGAGTGATGCGTCATGTGTGTGCCCTGACGTACAAAGACTTTCATCGCCTTTCAATTTCATTTCAGTACTGTTAGGGGATACAACTTAATAGTCAAAACTGCGTTAATAGAGATAGATCGAAAGGAGGTATTCCATGTTTGTCCTGATCGTTTTAGTTTTCCTGCTCTTGTTCCTCGCCCTCGCTGGTGCGGACCTGCTCGTCTCGAACATCAATTCAGATGAGCTGAGCAACATGGGTGTTGAGGAAAAGTCATGATCGAAGACACCCATATTCCGTAGCCCGATGCCACGCCTTACAGCGAAAACGGCATCGGGCATTTTATTTTAAAGGGCAAGCCGGTGGTCAAGTATAATTAGAGTAAATTTTCACTGAGGCAACCCATGGACTTCTCTCTTTCCGCTGAACATCAAATGACACAAAAAATGGTGCGCGACTTCGCACAAAAAGAGATCGCACCTGTGATCAAGGAATATGACCGCAAGCAGGAGCCAATTCCGTCAGCGTTGAAGCGCATGGGCGAGCTTGGCATTCTTGGTTTACCTTTTCCCGTAAGGTATGGCGGCGCGGGCATGGATTACATCGCCTGGGGCCTGGCCTGCGAGGAACTCGAAGCAGTGGATACGTCGCTGCGTGTGGTCATGTCTGTGCATACGGGGTTATGTGGGATGACCATTTTCCAATGGGGAACAGAAGAACAGAGGCAAAAATTCCTCGTCCCATTGGCCACCGGTGAAAAAATAGGCTGCGGGGTCTTCACAGAACCGGGCATGGGCTCGGATGTAGCCGCGATGCGGACCTCCGCTAAACGGGATGGCGATGCGTACATCCTGAACGGCGAAAAGATGTGGATCTCCCTCGCCTCCAAAGCGGACCTTGCGCTGGTCACGGTTAAAACAAACCCGACCGCCTCCAGGCCATCAGAAGCGCTCTCCTCCTTTGTTGTTGACCTACACTCCCCCGGCGTGACACGCGGCGATATCCACGGCAAGTTGGGGGTACGGGCCGGTTCAACGGGCTGGATCAATTTCCAGGACGTGAGGGTGCCTGTCGAAAATCGCATTGGTGAAGAAGGCGAAGGATTCAAGATCACCATGACCGGCTTCGATCATGGACGTTATACCGTTGCCTCTGGCGCGACGGGCATTATCCGTGCCGCGCTGGAAGCCAGCGTCAAATATGCCAAGACACGTACAACATTTGGAAAACCCATCGCCGAGCATCAACTCATCCAGGAAAAGATCGCCAGGATGTCGCAGGATTATGAAATTGCTCGGCTGCTTTACCTGCAGGCGGGCTGGATGCAAAACATGGGCAAGCGCAACACCCTAGAAACCTCCTACGCCAAGAAATTTGCCACGGAAGCCTCTTTCAATGCAGCAAATGAAACGATCCAGATCCACGGCGCATATGGGTTCAGCGACGAGTTCGATGCAGAACGCTACCTGCGCAACTCCAAAGGCGCGGTCATTTACGAAGGATCGAGCGAAATTCAAACGCTAATCCAGGCAGGTTACGCCCTGGGCGAGCGGACGGACCGGCCCCTGCGTTGTGAACTCCCCGCTTATGATGAAGAGTTCTGGCAGGGATAATGCAATATGGAAATCAATCCACTTCACACGAAAGTCGATAAACTCATCCAAACCAGGCGCGGGACTGTCGTGCTGGAGAGTTCAAATGGATTCCCGCGCGGGGAGTCCAATCTATATTGCATTTCCACAGACGAAAAAGTTATCTGGGCAGCCGAAAAACCTGACCCATACACGTTATACTCCCGCGTAAAACTCAATGAAGATGGTGAAACGCTCTCCACGTATACGCTCAGCGGCCACGCCTGTGAATTGGATTTGGCAACGGGGAAGATTTTGAGCAAGACAAGTATTCAATAAACAACTTGGATAAACCTCCCTTTGCTTTCGTTCTCGCTTTTCTCGTGTTTAGCGGAATATTCCTTAACAATACCTATAAACTTTGGTTTAAAACGGATACGTACTACCAAGACATTTATAATAGCCTGACCCACGAACCTTCGCTCTATCCATTCAGGGAATTCTTCCTTCATCGGATGGAAAACAAAAGGAATTGGGTGCTCTGGCAAAAAGTTTTTAGCATGTTGGGATTGATTGCTGTGGCTGTAGCAGATCTTTTGGTAATCAGGGCGTATTTATTATAATCCGTTATTGCGAGCCTTCGGGAAGCAATCTCACTTGCATGATTTGCCGAGCAAATCACACGCAGGTGCACACCTGCCCTGGCAGGCAGTGCCAGGGAGTGCTGTTGGAAAAAACACCTCTCTTCGCAATGACGAGATCCTAAAAGGAGGACTCCTTTGAAAATCATCGCCTGTATTAAGCAAGTGCCCGACTCGGAGGCGAAAGTCAAAGCCGAGAATGGGCAAGTCACATGGGGGGACGCGCCGCTGGTCATTAACCCGTTCGACGAGTATGCAGTCGAAGGCGCGCTCCAGCAGAGGGAAGCCAATAGTGGCAGCACAGTTACCGCATTGTGTATCGGACCTGAGTCGGCGCGCGAGGCGCTCAAGCACGCGCTCGCCATGGGCGCGGACGATGCTATCCTCGTATCAGATCCTGCACTGAATGAACTTGACACGGTTGGTGCAGCGCGCGTCCTGGCCGCGGCGATCCAGAAGGTCGGTAGCGTGGATATAGTGGTGTTCGGCCGCCAGACTCTCGACAACGGCGCGGGCATCACGCCTGCACAGACTGCACGCATTCTTGGGTGGCCAATGCTTGGGTTGGCTGGTCAGGTCAAGGTCCAAGATGGAAGCGTGACTGTTGATCGAGTCATTGAAGAGGGTAGGCAAACCGTCAGCGCGAAATTGCCCGTTGTGTTGAGCGTTGTCCAAAGCATTGGCGAACCGCGCTATCCTTCGTTCATGGGCATCCGCAAAGCTTCAAAAGCAAACATCCCTGTCTGGTCGCTGAGTGATCTGGACGTTGGCGCGCCCAAGTCTATTGTGAAACGAACAGAATTGATGAACCCGCCGGTGCAAGACACAACCATCGAGGTCATCACCGGCGAAAGCCCCGCCGAAATCGCCGATAAACTCGTCGACAAAATCCTTGCGGAGAAGGTGCTATGAAAACCTTTGTGTATATTGACCACTTCAAGGGCGAGGTCCAGCCCGCTTCGTGGGAGGCGCTTGGGCTTGCAAAATCTCTTGGCGCGGCGAGTGCAGTTGTCTTTGGCTCGGGCCTGGATGCGATCGCAAAAGCGGCTTTTGAATATGGCGCTGACGAAGTCTTCGTCGCGGATGACTCTGCACTGACAGATTACCGCGCCGAACCGTACGCATCCACACTTTCGGCGCTCCTTTCCTCGCAAAGCCCAGACCTGATACTGCTCCCGACGACGACACGCACCCGCGAACTTGCCGCGATGACAGCCGTGGATTTGAACACGGGCGTGTTGACCGATATTTCTGGACTTGAAGCCAACGGGGATCAGCTTGTCGCAACCCGTCCGATCTATGAGGGCAAAGTATTGGAAAAGACCGTCTGTACAGGGAAACCTGTGATCGTGACCATCCGTGGACGTGCGTTTCCCAAACCCGAGGCGGACGCGAGCAAATCAGGAACCGCTACGAAGGTGGAGGTCAAGGCTGAGGCGCTCACCAACGTGGAAGGATATTCTGCATCTGAAAGCGCGGTGAATCTCGGTGACGCGGGAGTTATCGTCTCGGGTGGACGCGGCGTCTCCAATAATCCGTCTTTGCAGGCTCCGGCAGGTATGGACGAAAAACAAGCTGAACTTTGGCGCGCTCAACAAGGCTTTGCGCTTGTTACAGAACTTGCACAGGTGCTGGGTGGCGCAGTCGGCGCCTCACGTGCCGCCGTGGATGCGGGCTACATCCCCTACTCGCATCAGGTGGGACAAACTGGCAAAGTGGTCACGCCTGATCTGTATATAGCCTGTGGCATATCCGGCGCGATCCAACATTTGGTTGGAATGAGGAATGCGAAAGTGATCGTGGCAATTAACAAAGATTCCGATGCTCCGATTTTCAAGCAAGCACGTTATGGGGTGGTTGGGGATCTATTCCAGATTGTTCCTGCTTTGACGGAAGCGTTTAGGAAGAAGTTGGGAAAGTAGAAAAGTAAACCCGCATCCAGGGAAATCAGACCTTCGAGTCATTCCACTCGAAGGTCTTTTGTTACTTTAAATAAAAAATCTGCCTCGATGGAGGCAGATCTCTATGCCCAGATTTGTTTTATGTTTTTATTGTATAACAATCTAAGGGTAATTGCAATGCGCAAAAAGAATACTTCTTTTTAGAAAACCAGAGTCGTAGAATGCAAAGGGAATTACTTATTTCCCGAAACCGAATTACCCTTTGTTTTTCAATCGGAGAAAAAATGGACAAGTCTCCACACACGAGTGGTTTTGTAAGTGTAAACGGAATTAATTTGCATTATCTTGATTGGGGTAGGAGCGATGAAGTACTCCTGTTCCTGGCAGGCTTGGGGTGTAACGCGCATAACTTTGATGATTTCGCCCCGCGCTTTGTCGATAAATTCCACGTGATGGCATTAACCCGCCGCGGTCATGGAGAATCGGATCACCCTGAAACAGGCTATGACATCGACACGTTGACAGAAGACGTCCGGCAGTTTCTGGACACCGTTAGGATCAAAAAAGTGATTCTGGTAGGACACTCCATGGCAGGTGTAGAACTTTCCCATTTTTCTGCGTTGTATCCAGAACGAGTCATCAAACTGATATATCTGGATGCCGCTTATGACCGCAGTTCAGCATCCTATAAAAATATGGTGGAAAAGAGTCCCCTGAGGCTTATCCAAGCCCCGGGTCTGGATGTTGATTATTATTCCGAGGAAGAGTATTTCGTCGCTATGAAACGGGTTTTCCGTATTTTGCGCCAGTTTGGACAGAAGCGATGGAAGACCAATGTCGACACGAGATCATGAAAACACCTGAAGGAAAAATCGTTGAGAAAATGAGTGATGAGATCAACAAAGCCATCATGGACACTTTGACCAGTTATGTTCCCGAAGATTCGAAAATAAAGGCCCCGACGTTGGCCTTTTTCGCAACTTCCAAGGGCATCTATGCACTTTCCGATGACTGGATGACAGAAGAACAGAAAGCTCAGATCATGAATCACTTTGAAACAAGAGAGAAGTCCTGGACCAGGGAGAATATCGAACAATTCCATCATATTGTCCCGCATGCAGTGATCATAGAGATCCCACAGGGACATCATCATTGTTTTATCAAGCACGAAGAACTGGTCTATGGAGAAATGCGAAAATTCTTGCTTGATTAGGTAATTGTTTTCGGTGTGACTAATCTTGCCCCAATAATAGCTGCCAAAATCATAAAGAATAAAACGGCTAATCCTCCACAGATACCAGCAGCGGAAAACGAGGCGGCGAGTCCTTTCAAAGCCACTTCTTCATTTCCAAAGACCTTTTGAGAACCGTCGCTGTAGGTGCACGTCAATTCTGTGAAGTGACCTGTCCCACCGCTGGGATTGGTCGAGTCAATCGGCGAGCTGCCAAAATCATGGTACGAATAATCTGTAGCATCCCGACAAAGCACATAAGCGGTGAGCCTGTCGAACAAAGGCGGTATCCCTGCAATCATCGCGCCGCCAAAGGGAACAAAGAAAATTAAAGAGCCGC
>Ga0065704_10070236_pt1 | contig 53133 bp, 29 predicted proteins | sample SwiRhicommuniRL2_FD_59091 | JGI IMG/M metagenome (GOLD analysis project Ga0065704, IMG submission 59091) | Switchgrass rhizosphere bacterial communities from Rose Lake, Michigan, USA - RL2 v2 (version 2) | ecosystem: Host-associated > Plants > Roots > Rhizosphere > Soil | place: East Lansing, MI | reverse complement strand
GGAAAGTAGAAGTGGTGGTAGTCAATGAGCCAGTAGAGTCAGTAGTGACAATCACAACTGCGGTATCAGTGTTTGAGTTACCATTAGTATCAGTCTTAGTTTCAGTGGTAGTGTAAGTAGTTAAACCGCTTGGAGCACCAGTAGGGAAAGTGTATGTAGTAGTAGTCGAGTGACCAGCTGAGTCACTACTAATGGTACTTCTATCAGTTGACTGAACGGTGGAATTACCATAAGGAGGTGTTGGTGCGCTAGAACTACCAGTAATACAATGACCATCACTTTTTAAACAATCAGTAGAAGAAATTGGGAAAGTAGATGTGGTGGTAGTCAATGAGCCAGTAGAGTCAGTAGTGACAATCACAACTGCGGTATCGGTGTTTGGGTTACCATTAGAATCTGTCTTAGTTTCAGTGGTAGTGTAAGTAGTTAAACCACTTGGAGCACCAGTTGCTCCTGATCCTGATGGTGCAATTGAAGATGTGCCTGAAGAGGCTCCTGAAGTTTTAGCTGAAGACGCACCTGAAGACGCACCTGAAGACGCACCTGAAGATTCTGCTGAAGTTACTTCTGAGGATACTGCTGAAGATGCTGCTGAAGACGCACCTGAAGATACTTCTGAGGATACTGCTGAAGTTGCTGCTGAAGAAGCACCTGAAGATGCTGCTGAAGACGCACCTGAAGATGCTGCTGAAGTTACAGTGGAAGATACTGTTGAGGATACTGCTGAGGATGTTCCTGAAGTTTTACCTGACGACGATGATGGGATAGATGAAGACGAGGAGCTTGTTGGTGGTGATGGAAGGTTCTTACATGGAGAACATGCGTCAGGTGGGGTGGCACCAGCAGGTACTGGACCATTGTATGTAACAGCGCCAAGAAGAATAGGAATGAAGCCTGTACCGTAATCAGCAGTAACAACTCTAAACAAGCTTGGAGAGTAGCCTGTTCCAATATGAAACTTCTGGCTTAAGAGAGGGAAGTTAAGTTGCAAAATCCCTGTTACCACATTATAGGAATATGGGTTGAATAATTCCAAAGGTAAACTCAAACCAATGACGTTTCCATTACCATAGCCTGCAACTTTAAAAGTTTGAGCAAAACTCAAAGCTTCAACTCTAAGACTTGAGCTTGAACTTGACAAGAAGATGGTTTGGTCTGGGTCAACTCTCAACAAAGAGTTTTGTATCCAAATATTAGCATTTTTTCCAGCTACAATACAACCTGAACCATGGATTGCAGTAGTTTGCTGGTAACTTTGGTTAATAAGACAGATTGTTCCCTTGTTTGAAATCGAAGATCCAAGAAGTCCAAGTGTGACAAATCCAGTGCTTCTTGTGTTTTGGTAGAAAGAAAGTAATCCATTGTTATGCCAGTTGATTGAGGTGATCGAAATAAGTGGTATTCCAACAGAACCGTCGCCGCCAAAGTACATTTCACCATCGTTAGTGAAAGATAAACCAGCAAGAGTATAAATCGGGGCAGTAAAAGACCGAACAGAATTAAAAGAGATAATACCTTTGTTCTCAATTGAGTTTAATACACCGAAGAGGGTGACTGTCAATGCGATCAAAGAGTTGTGACTGGTGATGTAAAATCCAGAACCAGATCCAACTTGAAGGGTACCTGTGAAAGAGCTGATAGCATTGTTGATAATAGACCAATAGACGTTATCAGTGATGACAATATCTCCAATAGAAAGATCAATGAGACCACTGTCAACAGTGTCTTTGGTGATCACTCGGGCTAATACAAGACCCAAGTTCACGATTGCAAAAAAAAGATAGCGTTTTAGCATTTGAAGGTTAAGCGAATGTGATGTTTAAATACTAAATTCTGGAGGAAGTAAGCGAAGGATTACCTCCTTATATAGTTTTTCCAGATTTTCATATTCGGTTTGCTTGTGTCTGGATATGCTACGAAAAGTCCCGAAGAACGGGTTGCAAATAATCTGCAACAGACAAGAAGTACAAAGTCTGCAGCGCAACTTTATTTTCTGGAATGGCCAAAAAATATTTCACTGACTGAATTTGGAGCCATCTGCATAACACCGCGCACAAAAGTGATCTCCAGAGCTCTGGGGTCGAGTGGAAAAGTAATTGTTGAAATACATTCTCCTAATCCATACAGCGTCCAATAAATCCGTGTTTACTTCAATTATTGTCTTCAATTACTTTGTTGGGAGATTTCCGTTCCCTTCGAAGTGAAAGCATCGATATTTGGAAACAAGCTCCATGAATTGAGTTCAATTATACGAATAGTTACGAGTTTACAGAAGCTCCAAACAAAAGGCAAATGAGATATCCCCATTGTTGCTTTGTAACAACGGTTCAATATATTACGAATATGTTTTCATACCTAGAATATTTACACCAACAGGCTTTCGTGTCCATCCATAGGTCCATGAAAAGGTTTAGCCAAAGGGTTTATCATTATACGCCACCAGTTAACAATCAGAGGAAGCATCACTATATGTCAACGGCACACAAATTTCTATTGTTGAACGAAATGGAAACCTTGAATACAACATGCCGTCTGTATTTGGCAACTATTTAGTTCTCGAGACCTTGTTTTAAAGTTTTAGAGCTTTTAACAATAAACTTCAGGGTTCGTATTACACAAAGTATCGGGTGCTCGTAATCAAGTATCACCTGGCCATCGAAATCCATTACGGGTTTGTAAAATTTGTACAGTACTACCCTTTGTGTTACCAACGATAAAGATCAGCATTTTGTGTTGCATTTATATTGGTTGATGTTATATTTTTTCTTTTCTTATTATCATCAGTTACCATTTTATATAGAAATAAATTAAAGGAAATTGTCCAGGTATAACTGCTTCTTGATGTGCTAGCAACCTCATCGGACTTAATTCTGTTTTTTTTTACTCCCACGGCCCGTGGGACGAAATAAGCAGTTGCTCCTCGTCAATTTAATACTTATTTTTTAAATGTGATGCCCGCGTCTGGCTGCAAAAAATAATTATCTGCAGGATATCGCTTTCCAATTTAGTTTGACGATGTATAACCCGACTAGACTACATAACCAATACCACATATAGGCTATTTCAGAATAAATAACTACTATTTGGGTTCGTTGTAACAAGATTTATGTGACTATTTGGAATATCTGTGAGGAAATTAACCAAAGTGGGTCTAGATCAAAATAGTCTCATTATTTTAGGTTTCAACATACACGAACAATTCAGATATCGCAATGAGCTAACAACAATACAAGGGTGGGATCATATTGTACTTGGCAAGGATGGAAGTCTCCTTTGGTAGGTGGAAAATAGCTCAACCCTGAAATATTTACACGTGGGATAGTGATTTACTAAATCCAAAGTGATGATTTCATCACTGGATCTGAGTTCAAACGATCAGTAATGTGATCTTTATTTGTATTGGAGAACTAATTCAAGTGTAGAAGTGCATTAACTGTCTGAAGATCCAACTTCTCCCAAGCAGACCCGCTCTCTTAATTGTTTCTGGTAATACATCCGGAGTGACAAGTACAAAGGAATGTGATAGCTGTCTTCGGGATGTGCATTAATATCAGCTATAAATCAGATATTTAGGTATTCATTCGAGAAATATTTCAGTATCAGGATAGTTTTATTATCAACCGTAACCGAAATCATCTATAAACATGAGTTAAATAGTAAATAATTCAGTAATAATCTTTACAATTTGAAGTATATTACTCAATATGGTAGAAGACACTAGCGTGACACCTACCACTACATCTAAACCAGCTGAGGGGAGCATGTCACTTTCGCTTAGGGACCCGTGGATGGTGACGACTACGAAAGTTGTTTTGCCAAAAAGAATCACGCTGATGGAGGATGAGCTGACTCTGCACTCAGCTATTCCTGCTAGTGTTGCTCATGTTTGCAATGTTTGGACATTCTGTGGCATCCCAAGATTGTTTTGAAAAAGGAACCTTTGGGCTTGAGAGTGTGATGGGATGGTTCGTGTTTTGGCGTTGCTGACAGTTCGTTTCGGTGGAGATTCTTGCGAATGTGCCTTCTTCTGTATCTTAAAATGCTTTGCTTCAGAGCTCGTCCTGTAAAAACAGTGCTGGTTAGTCTGGGGACACTGGCACTTCTTTCTGAGCTCAGTGAAGAGCCAAAGGAATTGGGTAAGATTTTAGGACCCTTTCAATACCTATATCTGTCTCTGTATTCAGCTCTGCCGAATTGCACGCATCGTCATCACTAAGACGAAGCAAGTCGATAGCTATGAGTGAATCAGTTTTTAAGTTTCAAGCCGGAGAAATAAGCAATTCATTGGTGTTAGCATTTTAGAGTTGTCGTTTTTAAAGTCTTCTCGCAACATTTAAACTAATCACAATATGATGTGATGTACTTAGATTGTTACAGTTATTCTCTTGGTACTCTTACACTGCGGAGATGGTAGCCTCCTGATAATAATGCTTATCACGATGCATATATAATTAACAGAACTGGAGTCCTTGGGGTCTCAGCTTTCCCTAAAGGAAATGCCGGTACAATGTGACTCATCAAGACAGTCTCGTTTTTGATTGGCGTCACTTCATAAGCAGAAACAATAGTCGTATTCAGTTTGTTTTAATATTTTTTGACGAAAAAATAAGTCTACCTCAATATCAAAGATGCCACCCTAAACCAGCTATAATGCCCCGACTCTAATGTAGTTCCCTTTTGCTGATATTGGAATCAACCGAGTTGTCGTAGGTGAATTGTTTCAAATTTTCATTGGAATCATATTCATCGTAGCCCAACGGTCTAACTTTGGCGGCATGAGGGTTTGAGAGCCATCTTTCTTGAGTTATGAGCCGAGAATCGAGTTTCCGATGGAAAACGTACGCCTGTGACCACCTCCAATGGAATCCGATGATCTGTGAGACTTGTGACTTGTCGATGGCGCCGGTCCGGAAATAAAATGGAACGAAGTCTGCTTGGGTTTGTCAAATGATTGCTGGTGGAAGCTTCGGGTGTTCTTACTCTGGGTGGATGATTATGCAGGCTCTTAATGCAATATTATGAAATCTTACGAGTATTTTTTATATGCTCACTAACCCCGAATAATTATATTTTTTCCAGCATTGCCGCGCTCAACGGTGATGAGCTGATTGGTCTTCTTTTACAGGATATGACATCTGGAAGCTGCATAAAGTTGAATAAATAATAAATTATGTCAACACAAAAATAAATCTTGAATATCACGAAATATAAATAATAAATAATTTTAAATAACCATAAGTTGTTTTACTATATTTAGCTACCTTTTTGTTTTCATAATTCAAACTTTAATAAAAATCTTTTAAGATTGAAATAAAAATTCAATTAGGAAAAAAATAATCGGATATGAAAGTTGTGGAAATAGCTGAGTGCTGTTGTCCCCTCTTCAATCCGTATATTCCATTAACTCTTAATTTCCCTCTACGACCTCTATGATGTCCTATGGTGTTCCCCCATTTCTTGAAGTTTTTCTGGCTTCATCTGTTCGATCCGAAAAGTAGGGGATTCTCTGTGCCCGAGATATAGATTACTAGAAACGCTACACTTCACGAACCTTGGTACAAAATCATTAGCCTCTGAATTGTATCATGGCTTTATTCAATGAGAGTGTCTGATTCCTTCTGGATGCTATGTATCGAAATATTCAAAAAGAATGGGAAAAATCGGGTTTCTTTGATTTCGTTCTATACTTCTGGGATATTTTTTAAGAATGGACAGGTATTGATAGATTGTAGACATAAGTTACATGGTACTTGGCAGATATATGGACAAGAACTGGTCGCAGGTATTATCTTGCAATTGTTCAAATTAGATGAATTGATGAATTGGTAGCACATTTTATCGTAGAATAGTTACGATTAGAGCCCAAGATCTCAATTCATGAACCTCCATAATGCATATTTATACTCTCAGTCAGTTTGAATAACTAGCGAAATACTGCGTTTAGCTAGAGAATGGCCTAATATGATCATTTAGATTCTGGTATAGTCAACTAGATGTTATTTGGCTCTTCAATGCTAAGGGTGGTGAGTGAGGTGAAAAGAGTTGCAGCCAAAATGCACCGTTTCCCGCCATATTTAAACCAAACTGACACCACACGTGTTTTCTCCAGCTAAACTAACCGACGCTTTGACACCCGACCATCGTAGAGTGATCAGCCACTATTTAGTAGTCGGATGGGTTTTTTAAGTAGTAGTTCCCATCGTAATCTGCCTCGTTTTGCTTATATGCAGTATATAAAGTTATATGTTGGGATTTTGACGTTGATGCTGCGAGCTTGCTTCTTGTCACTACACAGCTCGCTCAACTAGTCATGCCAATTGAAGAAACTGATACTCAGGTCATCTTGACTCATCCATCTGATCCATCCACATCAGTAACAATCTTGAAATACGGAGCCACCGTCATCTCCTGGAAACAGCAGGGAACTGAAAGATTATGGGTCAGTGAAGGGGCAAAATTAGATGGATCCAAGCCGGTAAGAGGAGGTGTTCCATTGGTATTTCCAGTCTTTGGTAAGCAGAAGAAAGAATCGCATCCAACGTTCAAATTACCCCAACATGGATTTGCCAGAAACTCGACGTGGGAGTTCTTGGGCCAGACAAAGGAACTGCCCTTGTCAGTGCAATTTGGATTAGGTCCAGAACAAGTCGATCCAGAATTGTACAAATTGTGGGGAGAAGGCAAATACGACTTTACGTTGATTTTGAATATTGTTCTTGAAGCAGATAAGCTCACCACCACTATCGAGGTCGAGAATACCGGCTCGCACACCTTTGAGTTCAATTGGCTCTTCCATACTTATTTTAGAATCCCTGACATCACCGACACTTTGGTGAACAATTTGGTTGACCAGAAATGTTTTGACCAACTTCTAGCTGAAGAGTATGTCGAAAAGTCTCCCGTTGTTTCTTTCCATGAAGAGTTTGACAGAATTTACAAAAATATCCCTACAGACAAAACATTTCAAATCATCGAGTTTGGAAAGGTTTTGGTCAACGTTGAGCGTGACAACTTAAAGGACACTGTTGTTTGGAACCCATGGATCAAAAAGTCCGAAGGAATGGCAGACTTCTTGCCTAAGTCAGGTTACCTCAACATGTTGTGTATTGAGCCAGGTAACGTTTCTGACTTTGTTTCGTTAACTAATGGGGAAAAATGGCAGGGGTCCCAGATCTTATCCATTGGTGGAGAAATCAAAATCCAATCCAACATTTACTAGTTGATCTGAAATCGATGGTAAATATTATTCTACAGTATGAATATCGAGTTTTAGCGGAATCGTCAAATTTACTGGTATATTGCTATATCAGTTAGGGGGTATATTAATATCTATTCTAACTATCATCAGTTGAATCTCTCTTTGAATCTTTGAAACTTGTTCAAAGACTTTTGAGAGGAAGAAATCGTAGGCTTATCGTACAAAGTGTTTTGTTGTGGTATGGTGAACTTCCTTGGGGTTTCACGGCCCGATATTGATGCCATTGAGTTGGACGTAGTTACGCCAATCTTTTGGGCTGGACGGCTAGGACCCAATGGAGTAGAAGAAGTCTTTCCAAATGTAGTTGAAGACTTTCCAAATGTAGAAGAACGGGCAATTGTGGACTCCGAGGACATTCCGTGGGTTGAAAATGAAGGTTTTATGGATGTTGAAGACCTCAGTGGTGACATTCCTGTCTGCTTTATAGATGTTGAGGATTTCAGGGGAGAAATAGAAGTAAAATGTTTCATTGATCTCAGCGGAGAAAGCATCGAAGTGGACGCTGGGGGTTTCATGGTTGCTGGTCTCAGTGGAGCTGAATTCACTGAATTTGGAACTAGACTTGGTATGGATGATTTTCTCTGTAGTTTTGGAATAGATGGTTTTTTCTGCAAAGTATGTTGTGGTACAAAGAAGTTCTGTGTCTGTGGCGAGTTGTTAAAGGCGAAAGGTTGTGTGTATGTATTTTGTGAAGTTCCCTGAAGATTTGCGCTGGACGGTTTCTTTTGCAATTGGGGGATGGACAGTTTCTTTTGTAGCTGAGGAATGGATGGTCTCTTCTGTAGTTGAGGAATTGAAGGTTTCTTGTTAAGGTGTGGTACGGAAGGCTTTTTGTTGAGTTGGGGGATGTTTTTGGTCAGCACTCCAGCCATTTCAAGTGACGACGCTCTAAACTTATTGCTGGGCGGAAATGGTTTGATAAACTTTGATTTTCCAGGAGATCCATTTCTAGCCTCGGCAAATACGGGGTTGTCATCACTCTTAAGTATCAGGTTCAAGTTCATCAATCCCTTGGAAGGTGATATCTTCCGGATCGGGCTACTGGCCAATACTTTTTCAGGTGACACTGTTGTGGATGCTTGGTAGTTGAGAACTTCGTCGGGACCGTTTAGAGTTCTTCTTCTCTTGTTGTGAGACTCGTCGCTGAACATTTCCAAAGAATTCAGCTTCTTTTCGGGTGACACTTTTAGTGGTGATATATGTTGTTTATGATGTATTTGGTGGATTGAGTCGTGAACATTCTGATGATCTATATCCATATTGTCATAATGGTTTACAGAATAATGGTCTGAGATCGATTCCATTTTATTAAATTTGGACCAATGGATCCCGCTATATCTCTTATTTCTTCGTTGTTGTACACTCCGATGGCCAAGGTCGGGAGGAGGAGATTTGATGGATTTGGAGATCTCATTGGCCCTTGAGTTCAACTCTGCCAATACGTTGTTCGTGAGTTTCTTGGAGTATCCCTTGTTCAACATCGATGATGCCACGTTAGTTCTAGCATGGTAGTTTTCTTTGTCGGGAGGAGATATCACAATATCATCAAGATTTGGATATATGGGAGACTTGTTTCCACTTTTGGGAGAGTTGAGCGTCAAGTATTTGATCTTTCGTATGGGTGTGCTTAACTCGAACGATGTGTTATATGATTTGTTGATGGAATGATTCGGCGAGTTGTCTTGGTTTAAACCACATATGTCGATATCCATATTTGTGAGCCACCAGTATTGGATTTGAGCTGGTCTTGTTAGATCTGGGTCTGTGTTTAGCAGTTGGTGGTCTATTTTCGTGCTATAGGATTAGTCCTGATGGGTGCAAAAGAGTGTTTCAACAGTAGCTATTATGGATACCACTTCCGAGATGGTTATATCTTCTAAGTTGGTTGGTTCTAGGTCAGTTATAGCTCACTAGTAGGACTTTAAGGAGACATTTAAATTTTTACATAGATTTGATTTTCTGGTAATTATTGATGTAGTATGCCTATTTTGGATAGAATGTAAATATATCAGAGTTTGATCACAAAATGAAGATTAAAAAATGATTTTCCACGACCTGGAAACTAGATCGTTACCGCAATATACAATTCATAGGTGGATTGATTTATACATAATTACTTCCATTGGAGAATTTATATTTCGAATTAGATGTAATGGTTTTAATACATTGTACTTTAGCCAATAGTTTATGTTTTTAGCTAATTGGTGAATATTTTGGCTAATTACAGTTTTCTATCGCGATAATGTTTGGGTGACTTTTCAATCATAATGTTGGTAAATGGTGATGTTCGGAGCTATTATTATCGGACTTATAACGGTTAAAAGGCTCTTGACAAAAATATACTACGCTTTTCCTATATGTGAGATAGTGGAATTATTATACTTAAGATCCATAAACTTAATTACGGGACAGAATTGTTTCGATGAATTAATCCCGAAAGATAAGAATAAGAAGAAATAGGCAGAGTAAATAGTCAACTTTCATAAATTAGTGAAAGATTTATTCATTATTTCATTTCTGATTTTTGAGTTGAATATCCACAACTTCATCCTCTGCCGTTAATCAGTTTGACAATACATTTCGATGAATATCAGTATGAAAACGATAAATCTCATACAGATAATGAAAATCACTTTCGTTTAAAAATAGTCGAAATTTTAAGATATCCACATTTGAAGGGGGAAAAGGTATGAGCAATCAGAGTGAATATGAAGTATTATGTAACAAGTGAAATACTAAACTAATGATCGAATTGAGTGACACTTTGCACCCATTTTTGCAGCCAAAAGTGCGAGTTCTTCAAATAACGGCCGTGGGTTCTAAGGGCCACGGCTACAGCAGAAGTAATACAACTTAAAAAGTCTAACTATAAATAATTTGCAATCGGGGAATATGACACATTCAAGTGTTCTACTAAATTAATTGTAAGTAATGTAGTAGATGAATTTAGTTGTTGCTCAGGATTAATATCATAGATCTAAAAAAACTAATTCTTGAAATCTATACCATTTGGTGGACTTCTAGGAGTTTCAACTGGTTTAAGAGCTTGCGGTGATATCTCGAGCACATTTCCGTACTTTTGACTTGCTCATCGAGTCCGATGATCTAAGGGAGAGATACTATACTAATTGATGATCAAATTAGTCGACAAGATAATAATGCTATTGACAAATAATAAAACAGAAATAACAATATTTAAATAAGAATTAGTATTTACTTGATTTAGTATATGGCTATCTATCTATATAATATTAGCAAGAATTTTTACACCTCCAATTGTATAGACCTTAAATATCACTAGAATATCAAATATAGAACGACTCATCTGCATATGTCCCATTTATATTTGCAAGCAAATAATTAATGCCTGGTTAGCTCAATCGGTAGAGCGTTTGACTCTTATTAAGGATATCAAAAGGTTGCGGGTTCGACCCCCGCATTGGGCTTTATCTTTTTCTATCTACAAAAGATCTTCTTACCCCTTCGGGTAATTAAATTTTGCGACTCATCCTCGGAGTATAACTGGCCGAATTTTTTTCCCAGTTAAAGATACTCCCCCAATATTACCTGCCCCGTCTCGGAGTTGGAAATACATTAAACATGCATTTAACCCCGACACCTCTACGTTTTGTGCAATTTAAGAATTTGCGACAAGGAAAATCCCGGAACAAAAGTCTTACAGTGCGGCAATTGGCCGTTTGGCATGGTGAACGATCATCACCACCGTGATGAGAAAAATCCGGAAGATGACGTGCATACAGGCAAGTATGGAATTCAAAGAGGAGTATACAAAAGATAACGAAGTTGTGCATAATTACCATATAGGGGCATTGGATACGAAAAGGATAAGACTCAATAATGTACTAAAGTTTAAGTCCTCTGGGGACTTACAATAGAGAATGGAGATTAAGAAATAGCCCTTGCGTTAGTCCGTCTACGACAGTCCGGAACTATTGTCTCCGGAACTGTACATAATCAGTATTTCGGGCTTTAAGTAGTATTGCGATGCAACTCCGAGAACCAATCGAGCTGTGGAACTCGCTTCACAATCAGCACTTCCAAGGAGTTAAGTGATGTTGGAGTTATCACCGATCAGCTAGATACCATGTAAGTAGTTAGGAGGGTAAGGTGATGCTCACAGCACCAGGTTTTGCTCATACCTGGTAGCGCAATATTTCCCTTAGAAATCGTCCACGTTAGTGCATACACTGGAGTTGTTTCAGCTTGAAGCGATTAAACCATGTGATGTACAAGCCACATGATAAGGAGCGGGTGTGTACTTTGTTGTTGGTATGTTGCTTGACCGGGTGTCTCCGACAAGAAAAGTTCCGTTTTGGATATTATATTCGGGTATAGGCTCTCCGAAATGTCAACGATACCAGATACCAGGTGAGTCTAGCAATCAGAGATATGTGTGAGATTCTGCCGAGCTCCGCTTGTCCTACCTGGATAAGCAACCTTGAATTAGGCAAAGATATATCTATGGTCGACGCATGTGACTGTGGCACAACTCGCTTGTGACACCGAAATTCGTTCTCGGAGTTTGTAGTCATAGGTGAGTCTCACGGGTAAATAAGAGCGACGTTATTTTTATTAAAATCTCGGGGGAAAGGATATTCCTGCACGTTGACGAATAGTCCGTACAGATAAAAAGAAACCTCTTCATAACAGGAGAAAAATGGAGGGGAAGATTGGTTGATTTTTAGAAAATCCCTTCTACGGAGTAGTCATAAACAAACGTCGTCTGAGGAGTCTCCTGGCTATTGTGGGCCAATTTCGGGCTCACATTACCTGCGATCCAATATGGAGCAACTTTAATAAGGACCTCACTGTTAAAATCGAGGTGGCGAAGTGAGGGGACATCGTCGTATAATAGAGGAGATCTCAGAGCTAGTGAGGAGTATTATAGTTGTACACATTATATTTACTTCGCCCAGAGAGGGGAGTTCGACTCTGCGAGGAGCGAAATGAGAATAATTGTGGGACTCCGAAATCCGAGGACATTCTATGAAACTCAACCGTTGGACGAACGGTTCAAAAAAATGAACTGCGACAAGCGGGCCCTATTAGAACGCTTGTATATAGCTTTTCCACTGCATTGTAGTATACTTCAACCATTGGCTGTTGTTGCAAGGCTTTCATTGGTTCCTCTGTTTCCTGGCACTTTCGGACTTGGTTCTCATTTTTTTTATTTCGTTCCTCCGACTTTGTCCGTCGGAAAATCACAGCCCTTTGTTTTCAGGAAGACTCATCCTTCCGAGGTTTTCCTAAACCTCACCAAATTCAGGATGAGGAGAGATGACTCGCGAGACTGTAAGTCTAGTCCATTTCACTTCCACATATGATGAAAGGAATAAGACGTATTATGAGTAGTCCATCCCATTCACTTCACCCGATATGTTCACCCCATAGCTGAATAAAGCGCCCTTTTCTCGTTTCAACGACTTTTCCCATTCATTACATCGTCGTCGGCCACTATTGAACCATTTTCGGAGTATAGATTTGACATTTGGAGTGCCTCACAAAAAGTTTAGACCCCTTGAAACAGGACTCCAGATACCCCAGGAAAAAAAAGAAAGAAAAATTCTGCAATCAAATATATAAAGAAATAGACGCCTGCCCTTTCACCTACCTGTGTTTTACGTGCCTACACCTTTTACACATAAATTTACACAATATATATTTACGCCTATATAACTTATACACCTTACAGGCATTATGTCGTCTAACTATTTATTATCGTATTCTATAATGAATCATAAGTCACATGAACTCAAAATGCAACCAATATCCTTACCTCCACTCTCACCTATAATAAAGCAGTTGAACTTGGATGTGAATTCCCACCACCAACTCCACCATTTCGGTGTTGGTGCCTCACAATTCTCCGGCAAATACCATGGTGTGGTCTTACCACCTTTAAATAACTACACAACTTCATCTATTCATTCAACTTCTAGAACTGGTTCCAGTACTCCAGAATCGTCATTAACGGAACACAACTTATTAAACTTGGACAAGAGTGGATTAGGATTGTTGTCTTCAACCATAGCCAATTTACATTGTGAGAAAAGAGAATCTCATTCCTTGACTTCGGGAAGTAGTGTCAGCTCGGCTTCACCAATGTCATCGCCACACATGGAAAATGCGACAACACATGAGCATCCGGTCGCCCCCTCAAGTGCCATGGCCGCCACCAATCTCACAAAGAGCACATCTACCAAACGCCGCCAACGTCTTGGTCCATCATGTGACTCGTGTCGTTCCAGAAAGGTCAAGTGCAATGCAGACATTAGTATAGTACTGAAATCGCTTGTCGACCCTTCTGAACTTTCAGAAACAGGAATGACTACATCTCAGATCAATGACTTACTTCAAAACCAAGCACAAATCTCGTTCAAAGACGCTGATGACACAGCTGTTTACTTTCTTATTTCCAATGAAAAGGTCATCAAGCTCCGCAGTTGTAAATCATGCAGTGTCAAAGGTTTCAATTGTTGCTTTTCAAAGGGCTTCACCAAGGAAGATATAATGATGAATAATAAGAAAAGTGACGTGCCGATGGTTGTCGAAACTCACATTGTCGAATCTCCTAAGCGTGTCAAGCCTGCAAAAATCGTCAAAAAGAAGGTAGTCAAACCTTACATTGAACCAAAAAAGTCTACACTCTTTTCGTTAACTTCTGCATTGACCAAGAATCTTGCTGAAGACAAGGAGGACGCAGCAAACTCATCTAGAAAGTCGTCTTGTATTTCATGTCGTAAGAGAAAGGTCAAGTGTGTGTTCAACTCGGAGTTGAACAAGTGTGAAGGTTGTCATAAAAAGAGTCACGATTGTGTCTTTGAAAACAAACAAAAGTAGATTCTTGGGAAGGTCCCTAATATTCAATTCTGTATTTATACTTTAGCATATAATTTAATTTGGTTCTGGGTGTGTTAATAATGGCGTGAGCCTATACTGTAGAAGAATTAGGAGTATTTGTTGGATGAGCTTGGTTCTTAACGCCGTTCACCGAAATACTTCTAGAAGAAGTCAATAATGGGCCTGTTTAATATAAACGAAATGCCTGGTATGCTCTCTGGTTATACTATATAGACATATTTTGTAAGCCCGAGACTCTTGAGTTTCAAGGTGTTCTCCTAATCATTGCATACCACTTCTATTGCGGTAACGATGTTGCACAAAACTCATGACACCAATTGTGTCAAGGACAATTTTGACAGAATGCTGGCGCACGAGGTTGACCAAGGATACTATGGTTGCTAGAATTAGTGTGTATTCACAAATAGTATGATGGTGATGACATAATATCAGGAAACTTTTGGAGTCATCGAGTATGGCCCAAGTTCTACATTACACGACTAATCTTTGTAGATGACCATGCCCCACTAAATGTATCGCCATTTCGGCCGTGAAAAATACGTGGTTCCTCTCTAACTATTGGCTCTGTATAATATATAGGGCATACTGTTCTGTCTGGTGCACACACGATATCTTCATAGTTTCATTTTGTTATCTTGGCCCTTCATAATTTCGGATTTGTTTGGGGGTTAATTTTCGAAGCGCTGGTAAATCTCATCGTTTTCCAACAATTTAATACTCGCGTCATTCTTCTTGTATATCTTGACTTAAAGGCTCAAAGGCTTTGGTGTCTAGACTACTTGTGACTGTCTGGCTAACTATCTTCATTCTGGTAACTTCGTGATCATTTGATTTATCATTTGGTCCAACTTTTTCATTGTTGTTTATCCCCACATTAGACATTACTAGATTACAAATTACATTAGACTTCCGCAATTTCTGTTAAATATCAACAAGGATGAGTTCTGAACATTCACCGTCTCCAATAGACTTGAAATCCATACATCTTGGAAACCCTTCCAATAATTCTTCCTTTTCAAGTATTGGTTCCCACTCTAGTATGACCCAAAGCTCCATGTATAAAAGTCCCATGAAAACGAAACATAATTCACATTTGAGAATCGATGTACCAGAGACTTTGTCTAGCTCGCAGTCCCCTGCAAACAATAGTGAAGAGGAGTCTGATAATGAGTTTCATGAGTTTCGTGGAAATCTCAGAACCCAGTTCGCGTCGGCGAGTCCTTGCTTGGGGGCTCCAATAGAATTCTCGGAGAATTCTCCTTCTACCATATTCGATAACATTACTCACCTTCCAACGCCTGTTATAAGTCATGGTTCATTTCAATCTACATATAGTAACGTTCCGTTGGACATTGCAAAAAGTAGATCGTCTCCAAAACATTATAATGACTCCATGCTCCCATCACCTCCAAGAGTCATATCTGATTATAAACCTGTTTCTGTTCTAGGTCGAAAGAATTCTCTTTTGGAGAATAAGCCTAGCAAGAGATTTGTATCTAATCCAGTTGGGCTTTTTCCTCCTCCTTCCAATCACAATTCTGGTTCATTGATAAGTCCAGTGTCGTCGACTACCAAAGAGTTCAAGAATACTCTCAAATCAAAAGTTTCCGAAGATATTGAAAACACACAGTCCTCTTCAAAATACCTGAATAAAACTTTCTACTCAAGTAAGTTGCTCAAAACATTCAAGTTTGTTGAGGAAATTGGTCATGGAAACTTTAGTACAGTAGTGCTTGCCAAAGATTCGAACAATAGTGATGACCTTGGGATAGCTATCAAAATCATTTCAGTTCCAATTGATGATATCAACGAGATTTCAAATTTCAAATCGTACATTAAGCGTGAACTTAGCATTCTTCATCAAATTCATCATCCTTGTGTTATTGAAGTTCTTGATTATTCTATCAACCTCGCAATCTCCCGTGAAGAGATAGAATCTCCAGGCTTGTTTGACGATATCGACCCTTCGCAGGATAATCAAATAGTCAACAGTGTTGATTATCTCAATCTTCAAGAAAACAGTGACCAGTTGATCATGGTCAATTATTGTCCTGGTGGCAATCTCTTGCAGTTCCTCTCCAAATTCAACAACTCTCTTGTCAACACAAAGTTATATTACTGGAAAGTCCTCAAAAGAGTTGTGAGTGAGTTGATCGTTACAGTGGCTCACTTGCATTCTATGGACATAGTTCATCGTGATATCAAATTAGAGAACATTCTACTCAACTATTCATTGGACAAGCTTGCACAATTGTCTGAAACACAGAAAGCGCTAATCAACTTGACTGACTTTGGTCTTTCCAAGAAATTAAGAGACCCTCAAGAGCTTTTGTCAACTCGATGTGGATCTCAAGATTATATCCCACCGGAATTATTAATGGGGTTGAAATATGACGGTAAGCTCTCTGATTCATGGTCTGTTGGGGTGGTCATATATTCTATCTTGGAAGATCGATTACCTTTTGATTTACCTCCACTTTCCATGCTTGAAGCAGCTGGGGTTTCTCCATCAGTCATTAAACGTAAGACGTCCAAGCAAAGTTCTGCTCATAGAATTGCCATGATAGATTGGGACTGGTACAAAATCAACGGATTACTGCAATCTACTTTAGTTGACGAGGAAATAAAGGCAATTATCACTGATCTCAAGGAGGTGGTTGATGTTTTGTTGGTACGCAAGAACAAACGTCTAAGTGTTTCCGAAATATTGGAACAAAGTCGCTTTTCGTGGATTAGGAATCAAGTTCCTTCGTCGTTCGTGAAACCATTGGCCCGTTGCTAAACGCTGTATTTTCATCCATGTCTATTTCATTTCGCATTTGTTGTCTTTTTTGAAATTAATTCAGTTCTTTATGTTGAAAGTTTTGGAAAGATGATATACATCACTTCATCAAGATCAATGTGAAGTAATATTCACAGTATTTCATCGGAACATCGAGGTAATATTCATATTACTCCACAAGATCAAGAGGAGGCAAGATCTTGCTCGTAATCTCGGAGAATCTTTTTTCTCAATTCATTTTTCACCTTTCTCGTAGACTGCTTTTATATTTATCCTTCGTTGTACTATATACCACACTCTTTACACTTCAATAAACAATGTATTACTTTCACTAAACGAGTTATAAGTCAACGTTGAATTGATGCAAAAAATGTCGCCTGAATAGGCTGCCGCGACATTTTTCAAGACCGAAGAGAGAATGAAAAACGACCAGTGCAAATTCATTTTAAAGGTAAAATGGCAACTTACTTCAAGTGAGCATTACAGTTGTTGGTCAACTCATCATACAATCATCACTAGTATATACACAACGTATTCCTCCAGTCACGCAGTACAACATTTTCCAATTTGCTGCATTTATACCTTGTATTTAGAGACTGTGAAAGTTCACCAACCGCCAACCTTCTTTGACCGCATCATAAATTGAATTTTATTGATGATTCATTAATATAGTATAGAACAAGATATCAATCATTCAAAGTAAGAGAATCAGTACTTATTTCAAATCTATACAGAAAATTTCACATACCACAAACACACAGGGTTTACAACTAGCTCTAAACTTCAACCTTACTTCAAGAACCAATAAGTAACTACAAATTGTATACACAAATCAGAAAGTTAATCAAAAGTCATACTTTCATTCAAATATCCACAAATTAACCAATATCTCAAATATCCACAACCAACCACTATTTCTCAAATATCCACAATCAACCAAAACATATCACCATCTCTTATCTCATAATAAAATATGACAGAACCTGAGAGCAACAATCCCTCTAATGGTACATCTAATGGATCAACAAAAAATGGTATATTATCTGCATCAAAGCTTCCAGAGATCCCTCACATTTCCAGTAATATTCTACCATTATCTAACATTCTAAAATTTCACACCCAAGAAGCATACAAACAATTAACCACCATAATCGAGAACTTATCAGTAACCCATGAAAGTGAAAATGATTCCAGTCGTAAGAAAAAGTTTCTACAACTTATCATTTCGTTAAGACAAGACTTTATAAAGTTGTATACACTTGTGAAATGGGCAGCTAATTCCAAAGACGTATCGAAATTCATTGATCTTTTGAATTGGTTTAGAATTCAAGAGTTTCAATTCGAACAATTGTCGTTTCAACTTAATGCATTAAACAGTTTCTCTGGAGCCAAATTACCAAACTCAGATTTAATAACTGCATTACAAGTATTCTTCAAGGGTAGACCACAATTGCCATCATACAATTTTATCAAAGTACCAAAAATTTCATCAGAGAAAACATTGGAAGTATTGAAAGATTTGAATCTTATTTTAATAACTCGTATGGCTTTGACAGATATACCAGAAAGATTTATAAATAACTACGTGATACAAGATGGGAGAATATTCTTTTCAGTACCTGATGAATTCCAAATATCAATCACAGTTGCCAATGATTTAATTATCGATGAAGAATCTGAATATCATAAGTCCCCATTTTATTTTGTTGATTTCAAATTTCTCTTTGGGATAAACCCAGAAACTTCGTTGATTACTTACAAAGACAACAAAATCATAACAAAATTACCAAAAAGCTCGCATGAAAAGTTGGAAAAAATCGTTAACAGTGTACTCCTAAACCAAGGACTCAATGGTTTGTACGATTTATTGCACAAGTATTCGATATCATTCAAACTCTACTTGATATCAAAGCAGTTGAAGGAATTGGTTGTAAATACAAAATGGAGAAATTGTATACAGTTCAACTATCAAAATGGAAAATCTTTGATAATTATCAATTATTGGTCAGGACATTACTTATCAAGAAACTGGAAGTCGTTTATTGAAATTGGAATTGATCGCAGCTACACCTTAAATTTCAGATGGTTTAAAAATGGAAGGTACTTTCTTAACCATGGGATCACGGAGATTTTCAACAAGGTAGAAGGAGAAGAAGACGACGACGCTAATGAGTCGCAAGATTTGAGTATTGATTTCATTATCAATATTATTGTAAATAAACATTCGGAATTGTTGATGAAGAAGATATATGAAGAATTTGAAATGAAATTGAATGAACAAATGGTAGAAACACAGGCACCTCAAATGTCGTTCCTTACTCCCCATCAATTGCTTATCAAATTGTCACCAAATAAGTCAACCATATTTGCAATCAACCCTACAAACGGATTCTTTTACTTTATCGACCCTACGCCCATTCAAAACCAAATCACCAAGAAAATCAATCAACCGGTCAATACTAAAAAATCGTTCATTACAGAACAAGACATGATTGAAAATATCGTTGAAAATTTGATCCAACTAAGACTAGAGACATTTACGAATGAAATTTATATCAAATTATTGACAACAGAATGGATAAACAACGATCTTACTAAATTGAACGATTTCGAAATCGCCAAACTCCTTGTCAACTACGAATTCAAATATTCTCCAACTATTTCCAAAATACAATTCTACCGTCGGAAAACTTGGCCATCGAGTTGGTTTCTTATAAGTTTGATAGGTGGAATAACATCATATTCCAACTGGTGGGTTTCAAGAATCAAGTCTGTTAATGGTGAATGGAAAATACAGTGGATTGAGGAAATGAAATGGGAAGATGATCATCCTACTGAGAAACTTAACTCTTTACAATTGTCAGAAAATTCAAAGCCATCAGAAGCAGTACAACCATCGAAAACAAGTATCAGGACCAGAGTTGATCCCAGCTTTCTTAATTATGATTTCTTTAATAATCTTTCAACATTATGTTCAAATATGATCATTGATCATATGATTTTAGAAGAATTGAAATTGAGAAATATCAAATTTATAAAGGTTGATGCAGTTGAAGAGATGTTGAAGAAATTTAAGATTACATTGAACGAAGAGAGCATCGATGTCAAGAATGATGATACCAAATCGAAGCCAATAATTTATGAGTCGGTCTTAATGTTATACAATCAGAATCTCCTCCCCGTCTATAACTCGTCTACTAGTTTATTTCTCAAGATCAAACTCATCAATTTGAATAATGATACACAAATGAGATTGAAACTCTTTGGAAACTTGCGGAACGTTGAAATCAAAGACTCAACCTCATTCTCAAGTTTGAATTTAAAAGTCACCGAAACAAATGGGTTTGAAATCGAAGACTTGATCAATTTCTCAACGAAACTTAACGGCGAGGAAGAAAAGGAATCAAACCAAATGCTCGACAACATTTTCAAAAGCTTGAGCAAGTTGAGTAAATTGATTAAGGTCTTGGACCAGTTGAAGAAGTTCAAAGTCGAGGTTTTGAACAATTCCATTAATGATATTCTGATAAATATTCACAAGAATTTTGGCCATTTGGTGATAGATTTGCCAGACCGAATTACGGACGAATCAGAAAATGAAGGCTCATCGGCCCTTCAATTACATACCAACCTATCGGATAATGATATCAATCTAATTCTCCAGAATTTGAACAAGTATCTCACGAACCATCCTCTGCATTCAATTGAAGCAATATCAACCATCATCAGTTATTTAAACGAGATCAATCCAATTTTGAAATCAATCCAACAAATCAAAAAGAACTTCAACCAACCTGAAAACCAGTACAGGCTACAAAACGGGTTGACCAAATTGAACTTCGATATCAAATTGCCAACACTTAATATGATCCAATTAATATTCAATTTCAATTACCAAACAAATTCGTCAAAGAAAATCTCGAAAGATCGAATTATGATCAACTTGACGTTCAAGAGAAACAAATTTGACTCCACCAACCGCAATCTCATCAAGCTTTCCTTGAAGGATAATTTAAACTTGAAGAATATGAAGTATAAGAAATTGTTTGAATTGATATTCAAGGCCATTAATACGTTTGACTTGGAACAACAAAAGAAATCGAAGACTGAAGGACTTGAAGATTCTTGTTTGATAAAATTGAACTATGATTTCTTAGTGAGTCCAACTTTGATTGAAGATTTGTTGGTTAGGGTCGCAAACTGCTTTCTTTTGTACTTACAGGGAGAGAAATCGTAATAATGAATACTGAGCGAAGCGAAGTATTTGTGAATTATATGAAGATTACAGATTATATGAAGATTACAAGCCAACTCGCTTATACTCTGTGATATTCGGTGATATTTGGGAAATAGATGAAATACTCCTCTTCGGGCTCTATAGTGATCTATTTCCTGTTCATTATTGTACCATAACGACTGTTCATTACTTTTTGAATAATGAATACTGAGCAAATGCTCAAATCAATTGGGAAATAAAAGCGTTTGATTAATTAATACTGAATACTGAGCAAATACCCATATTTCTGATATTCATGAGACTGCTCATCAGTAACTAGACTAACTCTCTAGTGATAATAACCCCGAATACTAATAATCAGCGATTTAAACTCTCGAGGCGATTATGCGATGGACTCTACATACAAATAATATCAAATATCCCGGTGGTGAACTGATTATTCAAGCTTCAATGAAGACTAATTAGAGGCTTGATATGATTGTCATCTGAACGAGCTAATCTATAGAGCTGAAACTCTGTAGCGTGCTGGATATTACTATTTTAAAGTCTTCCAGCTATCTAAAAAACTGACGACGTTACAGTTACTTATTTAATTGACTCTGATTCAAGTGACTCTGACTCATGTGACTATTTCTATAGAAGTCACATACCTAAACAATGTATTAAATCTTGTCACATTAACAATATAAATCTAAATACGATGAAATAATTATCAAACCATCAAATTAATATATAATTATTATCACATGAACCCTTCCAAGACACGTAGAGCCTTCTCTAGTCTTTGGATCCCTATCTCGTACCTGCTGGCATCTAGCACCATATCCAGGGTCAATCTGGACAACGAATCGACGATCTTTTCAATCAATTGTTTTTCTTTGATTGGTAAGTTTAACTGGCTGAACTCTTCACCAATGATTGTTCCGTTCATGCTTTCCAATAAGTTGATCAATGTGCTGTAGCTGAAAGGCTTGAGGTCGTGAGAAGATTTTCTTTTTGAAGCTTTTGGTTTGTTCTTATTTCTCTTTTGTTTGGGTTTCACGATCGAGTCTTTTACTGACTTTGCTCTTGGTAGTTTGTGGACCAATACGGGTTCTCCGATGTCGTAATATTCGTCCTCAAAATCGCCAGGTGGTGTTGGGTCTGTTGGTGGAGGGATCCCGGAGTTTTCATGAGTATTTTCATGAGTATTTTCATGAGTATTTTCATGAGTATATTCACCCATTATCACACGTGGAGAGTCTTCAGGTTTCTTATCGTCAGAGTATTTGCTCGTTACCGAGAGCTTGTTGGTCGCTGGAGATGCCATAATTGCTTTGTTGGGAATTTGTGGAGTTTCAAGGGTAGACACACTTCTGCGCTCGGTGGCTGGATTTTCAAAAGGTTCTGGTCCAGCTAATGGTCTTTCTTTTGAGTCCAGAATTTCTCTAGACTCTTGTGGAGAATATGGTTCAATAGAAAGTTCACCGTTAAAATCAGGATTGTGAACAACACTCTCTGAATCAACACCGTCGACGGTGGAATCATCCAAGCCCTGCTCATCTAAACCCAGCTCGCTTCTTTGTCTCTGAAGAGAAACTTCTCTGGCTTTTATGATATTGTCTTTGGAGGGCCTAGGTGGTAATTCACCTGAGGGTAAGCTAGTCTCTCTGTGTTTAGTGTAGAATCCTTGTCCGCTCGTCTCTCTGGGTTTTCCATAAAACAATCCTGGTTCACTAACATTCTGAAAGTCTTCTGATCCCTTCCAATCCTTGGAACTTGTTCTAGAGTGCAGTTCAATGGAAGACTCGTACCTTGATGAGGAAGTCTTGGCTGACTTGAAAGATTTCGTCTTTACAAGTGGAACAGAAATTGTATGAGGTGTAATGGTGTTTCGAGACTCAGATAAACTTATCGCTTGTTCTTCAACCCCATCAGGATCTTTTGGATCTTCTTGAAGATTGCTGGCGCTTTTCATCAACGCATCCAAATCATCACTGATAGCCAAAGACTTGTGTTTACGATGTTTATTCCTGGTTTTAAATTCATGTGACAAGTGTTTGGATACGTCTCCGCCGATAATCTCCGACTTCGGTCTTCTTGGTGATCTTGCAGGGACGGAGCCTTCGATATTGGTGCTGTACGAATAATCCGGTTGGAGTTGGTTGTGTTGGTTGACCTTTTGTTTGGTAGTTGGTAATTTTCCCAATTGAACAGAGCTTGCCTCTGATGTAAGATCAGAGATATCGATATTGTACTTGAATCCACCCACATCGATCTCCTTCTCGTCGTTTCCAACAAGTCTAATATTTCCTGGAAGTTCGCCCAAATCATCCACGCTGTCAATATGTCCAGAGTAGTCGGAGAAGTGAGACAAATACGATTCTCTGGTTCCTGGTTGTTGGGGTGCTGTTGGAGGTTGGAACCCTTTAAAATCTGACGAGTTCGATTTGAGAGATGTGGAATTGTCGAAATCTGACGATTTGGAGGAATGTGATTTATGGTTGCTGAATTCACGTTGTGGAGGTACTGGCCTATCTTCTTGAAGGAGAACCGTTCTATCTTCCGAAGGTCTGTTTTCCATCGAAGTCCTCTGAGAGGCTTCTCTCAAAGGCGACTCAGAGTCTTCTCTGGGAGCCGACTCGGAACGTTGTGAATTCATGAAATAGTATGGAGAAGTTCTGGTAAGCAAATAGACGACTCCTGAAACTTATATGGTTTGCAGGGCAAAGGAATACGTTCCCCACTGACAATTGGAGTCAGACATTCTTCACTTTATCAATTTGAAATTTTTGGTGTTTGTAATTTGACTTAGTTAGGAAATGTAATTGTAGATTATATAATGGCTTATGTAATGGAGATTGATGAGAGTTAAATTGTTAGAAATACAAACTAAATATATTCTAGACTAAGGATCTAATAAAGAACGCCACAAAATGTGTGAAGGATGAAACCGAGGATACTTAGTTTCAGAAGGTTTATCAGGTCGTATTCTCGAGACTTTTTTTCCAAATCTCCACTTAACTATGAGACTTATGAGAACAGATTGAAACGGTTTACCAAGTTATACAAAGAACCAAATCAAGAACCAAAATCATATAAAGGACCACTAAAAGGATCACTGAAAGGATCACGAAAAGGATCAGATCAAGGATCTGTTCCTGTGGAATTGTTTCTTGATTGTATTAATGCTAATCGTCAACTTCAGTCACAGAAGTCGTTCCCTACTCACACCAGAGAGGTTCTAGATGACACTTTTCTAGGGAGAGTGGATAACTCTGGACTTGAAAATAAGCTCTGGAATCTACTATTTAATAAGTATCACCAAGGCTCCATCAATCAGGTGGTAAAATCGTATATCTCTACTCCACCATCTCCTGTGAAGAAGATTTTCAAGGTGACTTCTGTGAATTTCCAATCAAATTTAAAACAGTTGAATGGTAAGTTGATCAATTTCAAACACATAGATAAGTCTGTCATCTACACAGCATTAAATAAGCTATTGGATAATAAGGATTATTATGGTGGCTTCAAACTTGTTGAAAATACTTTGGAGTCGAGAGAATATCTTAGACATCGAAAACAACTTCTAACAAGTGCCGGTGTTGGACTCGGAATGTTCAACTTGGTTGTCACAGCTGTGGAGACGCTTTTCTTGCCGTCAATCCCACCACTTTTATACTTGCTGATGAATGTTTTGCTGTCGCTTGGGTTGGTTTATGGATTGCTACAGTTCCAAATAATACAACATTTGGGAAGATTAAGTTGGCGACCCCACAATTCAAAATTGTATAATTACATCCACCATGAAGAACTTGTAGCCTTCAACAAGATCATCACACACTTTGAAGAACATAACGAGGTCAATATTCGAAACTTTCATCACAGTAAAGTGAGAAAACTCTCCAACCTCAAAATGTTTGACCAAAATGATTATATTTTAGAATTACCAAACTCCAGCACAGAGTTAGCGACCATAGATTCATTTCATGAAGAGACGGATATTCTCCAGCTTCAACAGTTTTTCAAATTCCAATTGAACTCCAGGAAAATGGTTTTGAACGATCTTCTGGAGGAACTAATGTTTTTAGAATTCTGGCTCACCCATGGTGAAAACTTTGACTGGGTCGAACCTGACCAAGATCCTGCGGAGATATTGAAGTTGGAAATCACCAGTCTGAATAATGGATGATCTGGTATATGTAATTATACCCAAGCTTCCATGCATCAGTGTAACTAGTTCTCAAATCTATCATATATTACGTCATCCATTCATTAAGTCATTAAGTAATTGAGTCATTTTAAGTCACTTTTCAATATATTTTCTCTGCATTGTACTCCAGAATCATTATTGTAGCTGCTCATTGTCCATATATCTTACTAAATCATCGTTAAGTAGTTATTCAAAGGTTTCAGTAAATATATCTATAATCCTGTATATAAACCAAGATGGAGACTAATATTTAGATAACCACCCACATGTATCCCAAGTCTCCACGCCAATTAACTTGAAGTTCTGGAACTCTCACTATTAACAGGACGTCGATCTTATTACGCATACCTTTTTAACATGTCGTTCCAGTCAAAGTTCATGGAACTTAAAACTCCTACAGATTTGGATATCGTTTCTGATGTTCAATTTACGAGTCTGGCCCAGAACAATTTATTGGTTTCATCATGGGATAATCGGATTCTACTCTATGATTGCGGAAACGTAGATAGAGACCCTGCTAGCTCGGCAAGTGTTCCGTTGATTACACATTTTGAAACAGAAACCGCTCCGTTATGTATGGTAAACGTGGGGACCAACTCCACTTACGTGGGGCTTTTGGACGGAAGTATAAGACAGATCGACTACGAGAATATGATGGTGAACAAACATGAGAATTTGAATATCTGTGAGCAAGAGCAGGAAATCGGACACGGAGTCAACCACTTGTGTCAGGTCAAGAATCTGCAGGATACGATAGTGGCCAGCACGTTTGATGGGCTGTTTCGAGTGATCGATACGAGACAGAAAAAACCCGTCTTGATCAACCAGGAGAATCATGGCCACTTTGCGAAGAAACGCAAGATCTTCACGATGGACACTTCGCAAGATTACTTGATGTTGGGTCTCAACTCGAATCTGATTGAAATCTACGACTACAGAAATATGAACGTTCCGTTTGAGAGGCGAGAATTGGGCTTGAATTATCAAATCAAGGACTTGAAGGCTCTCCCCAGTAACGATGGGTTTGCGTTGTCGACTATTGATGGCCGGGTATCATTAGAATACTTTGACTCTTCGCCAGAAGTCCAGGCCAGTAAACGATTTACTTTTAAATGTCATCGTGAGCTCGATAAAGTCAACAATACAGATCTTGTGTATCCAGTGAATTCTATAGCTATTCACAAGACGTATGGGACGTTGTTTACTTCTGGTTCTGACGGAGCGTTATGTCTTTGGGATTGTGAAAAGAGGAAACGGATCCGGATGTATCCCAAATTTCTTTCACAAGAACTGCCACAGCGTCCAGAGAGTATAGTTAAGATTGCTCTTAACCAAGACGACCGGATGCTAGCAATTGCAACGAGTGACGATAATTATAAGAAGGTGAGGCGACTTTCTGACAACTCGAATAGGAGGAGCCCAAGTAGGATTTATTTGAGAGTTTTGGAGGAAGGGGAGTGCATGCCTAAGAACAAGATCTGAGCGAAGCGAAGTTCTTGTGAATGATCAAAATGATCAATGCGAACAAGGACAAGATAAAATGAACAAGTTCTGATCAAACTTCTCTCAGATCTTGTCAGATCATTATCCAGATATGAAGATGTTATATTGATTTTAACCTCCTAAAGAAAAACTAGAGTGATCTAGTCTGGTCTATTCTTATCGTCCCTGATCTAAGCCCATCTTCTCTTAAACATCTCCTTATATCTCACCAGCACAGTCTACTAATCAATCATCGTGCCAAATCATGGTCAATATTGTTGCTAATGAAACTCCGAAACCACTTCCTCACAATAAGAGAATTGCTCAGAGATATATATTTAACGGCATCATATTAGCCAATATGCCTCAGCCACTCGTTCTGAACGAATATCATGAAAGTGGGTAGTAAGTGAAAATATCGACGAGATGAAGAGAAACCTCGAGGTATTGATGGAGAAATTTTTATCTTTTCCTAACGGGAGCATGAATAGAGGAAAGAATCTACAAATCAACCAATTGACATATTTAACGAACCCACTAAATCTTAAGGTGCTAAGTCATCCATACCTGAAGACCTGGCTATTTTAAATGGAGCATTAAAGGGTGCAACTTTAATAGTACTCAACTTCCAGACTGACCAGCGATGATTATGAATAAAATCATATAAATGTTATATATAAATGAAAGATATAATCTCAGTTTCGAGAACCTAATAATTCAGATACCACTTGTTGGTTTAGAGACCACAAATACTTAGAGAGAAATTACTTAGAGACCGTTGATTTATTTGGAGATTGCTATTCAGACCAGTATTCTCTCTAAACTATTCTCTCTAAACTATTCTCTCTTTACTATTCTCTCTAAACTATTCTCTCTAAACTATTTTTTCTAAACTTTTCTCTCTTTCAACTATTCACACTTTTAAATATTCTATCTCTAAACTACTTTTCTTGCCTAGCTACAAGACTTTATTTTTGACTATGATTTAATTACATAAATATATTCATAGTTAGTGAGATGTTGGTCTTCTTACCCTCAACCAACGGTAGGTTCATTTTATTTGCAGCCAAATTCCATCTCATTATTCGAAATTTCGTGAGAAATTCCATCTCAAAAATTGTTGCTATCCGCCATTCTTCTTCACCATGTCATTCCAGCACCAGACCGAGGCTTTTACAGGTTGGTTGTCATCTAACGATGTTCATTTGTCGTCTAAAGTACAAATCACCGACCTCAGATCGAAAAATATGGGCAGAGGAATCGTTGCAACCGAGGATATTGAAGCAGATGAAGAATTATTCACCATTCCAAGATCGATTATAATAAACGTTGAAAATTGTGGACTTATACGAGACTATCCTGACCTTAGCAAGAAATTCGTTGATCTCAACCATTGGGAGTCGTTGATAATCATTTTGATGTACGAAATCAAAGCCAAAGGGTCCTCTAGTTTTTGGGCACCATACTTCAATATTCTCCCTATAAACGATGAGGAGAACTACACGTTCAACCAGTTGGTTTTCTGGAACGATGAGGAATTGAGCCATTTGAAACCGTCGTTGATTCTTGAACGTATCGGCAAAGATATGTCCGAGGTGATGTTTTCCAAATTGTATCCTATTATTGTGGAAGAAATGGAGTTAAGTATGTTGAAAAATATCACAATTGATGATTATAATAAGGTGGCTTCGATAATCATGTCGTATTCCTTTGATGTTGACAATGGAGCTGATGAGGAGGATGAGGAGGATGAGGAGGATGAAAACGAAGACGAATCGTCGAAATCTAACAAGGGCAACTTCAAATCAATGGTGCCTCTTGCAGATACCTTGAATGCAGACACAAACTTGAACAACTCCAAGTTGATCTACAAAGACTCGTCGCTCGTTATGAGGAGTATTAAAAAGATATCTAAAGGTGAACAGATCTTCAACACCTACTCCGACCATCCCAACAGTGAAATCTTGAGAAGATACGGATATGTCGAAAAGGATGGGAGCAAATACGATTTCGGTGAGGTTCCGTTATCTGTGATCAAAACGTACTTTATGAAACAGAGCAACTTATCAGAATCAGATCTCGATGATATCTTTCTCTTCTTGACCGAGATTTTGAGTGAGGAAAACGAAGATGACGAGGTGATTGAGATTATCTTGGACTCGTACGACTGTTTTAGTACCAACGAGGTGATTCTCGAGTTGATCTTTCTTATTCAAGTTCTCACGATCTTGATTTCAATCCACAGAATCAGTTCCATAAACTTGATGACCAAAAATGCAAAGTTTCAGTTGGTCAATAGGATTTTCAAGAAGTGCTATCAACTTATAGAGTCAAAGAGATTGACCAAGGTGTTTTTGACCAATTTCGAGAAGATTCTCAACACCAGATTAGCAGAGTATCCCAACATCGAGACCCCAGAGGGCAACGACAGACGTTTCTTGGCCGACGTGGTGGTCAAGTCGGAGTACCAGTCTTTGAAAAACTGCTTAGACTTGGAAAAGACGTTTAGTGAGTATAAGTTTGTGGACGATGAAAAGTTGTTGAAGAATATTATAAAAAAGCGATTTAGTGAAGATAACTCAAGTGAGGAAGATGTTAAGAGAACAAAACGATGAAATGGTGAGAAAGCGATAATAAAACTAAGATCTGAGGTGCTGAGGTACTGAATAGTGGTAGTACTTAAGAAACAACTGATACTGCAATAGTGACATTGTAATACTGAGATCGAATTTGGATCCTTAACTCTTCTTTGTTGAGTTTATTTCTGGCTTGATTGGTAGATTTAAGATCTATAAAGGTACGAAAGTCCAACTGGGTACTGGAAATGGAGAATTATCATCGAATCGATATTTGACTAATTTCCTTAAATCTGCCATATCCATATCTACTAGATTTTACAGATTTTTCAGATTTTTGAAGACTTCAATCGCCAGGAGGTGATACCAATCACGACGATAATCAATAATTACGTACTAATCATTACTTACTAAAAACTACTTATTAATCAGTCCCATTATCGTGGACCTCATCTACTCTCAATATTTATTTGAAGTTAATTTATAGACGACTTATGGATATTATGTAATATAAGACAAACAACTTTTGAAATGGAGCAAGCCCAGTATATGGCTCGTTACTCTCTTAAACGTGATAAAAAATGACCTGATAATAGCCATGGGCCGTTTGGCTAACGGCCTAGAATTGAAATGATTAACCATCCAGTTTTCTTCTGAAAACTATAATAAATGAAATGCCGTTCTTGAAGGTATATCGTGTGGATACCTATGTAGTATCATGAAGATACCTTTGTAGTATCATGAAGAGATCTAATTGGTGTTAGATTCACTAGTCTTAGAGACTACTCTGAGAGACTAGATCTTTTCTGAACAAGTATCGTCAATACTTAAATTCGATTTGCACGAAGCCAGCGATGGTGGAGACTCTGAATTGAAGGAATCTTGGGCTATGGGAAGTGGTCTCACTATCAATGGTCTCGGTCTGAGGACTTGGAAGCCATTTTCGCCATTTCCACCATTTCCACCATTTTCCCCGAGATTAGACTTTGTGGCCTTCCACAACCAGGTAAACTTTCCAAGCAATCCCTCTTGGAACTTTGTAGGAGGCTGACTGGTGTGGCTGGAACGAGATTTTCGATTCTCTCCCCAGTTATTTCTGGAATCCCACAATGCCTTGACCTCGGGATCTATGGAGTCGTCGATAAAGTACTTATTATAGATCCTGTCTCCTTCACGGACTCGGTAGTCGCTTGTGATTTTTCGGAGGTTGGAGAACTTTTGTTGTTCTTTGAATGTTTGAAAGTCACTCAACGACAATATGGCCGAGCTAGCGTCTTCCCGAGGCGTCGACTCACAATCGAAATATTCCTTTCCACAATACGTCTCCTTGGGCTCTGAAGGCGGACTGGACACTTTTTTCAACTGTAGTTCACTCTTGGCCCTGTAGTAGAGATCCTCGACCTCTTCTTCTTCGTTATCTAAATCAATATCGATCTTGGGATAACTATTGAATTGGTTCTCGAGAAGTAGAGAGTTGGAATCTTTAGAGGGTAATTCTTTTGATTCAGAAATAAATTTGTTCTTTTGGTCAGAAATGAATGTGTGATTTTGGGAAATTAATTGGTGATTTTGGGAGACTAATTGGTTCATATCCTCACGAGGTAATACCTTGCCAGTGTATCCAACAGGATGGTACTCAAACTCCTTAACAAAATCGTCCAAACTGTTGACATTTCCTAACTTATTAGAGTACTTAGCATACTGCTTGCGTTCACGATGTGTCTTGATGATGGAAAGGACGGTGATTACAAAACAATAAGCAAGCTGGATGATGAAAACTACCGCCACCACCAAGTGTATGACCAACTGAGTATAAGCCACGTAGGTTCTTGAGACTTCACTAAATCCCAATTCACGAATGTACCCTATACACAACAATGTCACCAAGAGTCTCGCCAACGGAAGCATCCAAATAGAAGATCTCCATGAGAGGTTGACGAAGTAAGGTCTCACTATGAGTAACGTGGCGATGTCGGAGGCTTCGATGATAATAAGACACGCTACTTGGACGAGGCCATTCAGTTGCAACCCCCCAATAATGGACAGCTTGATTAATACGTTGAGAAAGTAGTAGATGACGTAGAACACTCGTTGAGGATGGTATTGGTGGTACAAGAAGCCCCAGAGAAGAATCGTCTTCATCGAGGTGTAGAGCTTGGCCACATTGTTACTGGTTGTGATCCGTTTGTTCTTGATGGTAATGAGGTAGCTGAACGTAAAGTAAAGTACCATGGCTACCCATGCAAACAATAACACAGATCCAAAAACAATGCTAACTATCGGGATCCGTGTGAAATCTCGAACAACTATACCATTGGGTAGTTCGTTACGTGTTCCATTGGGAGAAATCAAGTGGGTGAGATTGCCTAGGAATGAAGAATCGATGGAAGAAGTGTGAGTGGAGTTGTATTGATTCAGTTTGTAGTCATGATTCAGTTTGTAGGCATGATTCAGTTTGTAGGCATGATTCAGTTTGTTGTTGGCGATATAGGCTGTAGGATCCAACAACGAGTCGTAAGAAGCATTGGCAGAAAATGCATTCTTCCGAAGAGTACTCAAATCGGGAAAGAATATATGATGGCTATTGAATCTGCCTGCATCTGATAACATGTAAACAGTCAACACAACAAAAGGTACTGCAAAGATGACAAAAAAATTGCTGAGAACTTGTCCTCCAATAAGATACAAGTTCTTCTGGCGGGTGAACTGGAAATAGTCGTTGTTCCCCTTGCGAGCTCGGTCGACCAAGTGTTTGATGAACAAAAAGAGTTGTTGAAGAAAGATCAGTACAAGGATCCAGATCAAGAGACACAACATGAAGTTTGGCCAGTTCAGCTGGACCGAGAATTGATTGCTGAAATAGACCGTCAAACTTTTTAAACCTCCAGTGTTTAAAGTTCTATAGATGTTATCCAGCCCAACGCTACGAAAGCCTTGTTTGTTGATGACGGGATACCCGAGAAGGGCACACCACCTGAATTGGCCGATTAATGGTTGGAAGAATCCGGGGTATTGTAAATCAAGTCCACCTGCAAAAAGAGCAAACTGAAGATACATGATGATACGTGGAACGGTTGCATCCAACTGTTTTAGCAAGTTCTCGTTACAGACTGTAGAAGCTGTGAATAAGAACGGGTTGGACGATTCTTGGTATGATGAATAGACGATAGTGAATATGTTGACAATACCAGTGACCACCAATAAAACAATGATACCCACTAAAATGGTAAAAGAAATGTTTCTTTCCTGGACAGGCGTAACGTAGATCCGTTTGCAACCGACTGTGAGGGATGTCAGGTCGTTGGGAATAATAGAAAAACGGACCAGGTACGAACCCAACCTATTAAAATGGTCACTGATATCCGCTTCAAAGTAAAGTGCGAACGAATCATTGATGTATAGTGGACACTGAACCAACGAGCCCGTGGAGTTACTGAAAAGACTTTCGATGGTGGAATTGGATTGGCCAAAAGTGTCATATTTCTTACGAATTACCGTCCGATCGGTGGGTATGGTGTCCCTCTTACCATCAAGTGTGAAGAATCTTAAACTTGGATCAGCTTTAAAGCTCGATGGTAGAAAAGTGTCAGGACGAGCCAATTTCAGGCCAAATGTACCTTCGATGCCAAAGTGGCTCAAGTTGATTTCATCGACACGCTTCGATAATCCGAATGCTGGATCTATTTCAGATTCAGACCTAGAATTCCTGCTATGTCCGGAAAAGTTTAGTCTCTCGGGAGCTGGTATGTGAGTGGCAGAAGCCGGTGCTACTGAGGATGTTTGAAACCGTGGACTGCTTCTAAAGCTCGAGTCGTTCTTGACCATAATCATATCACAAAACCTCATGTCTCTTTTGATAAAAGTCTTTCCCATGAAATCGATTTCAACATGAAACGTAGTAAACATATTTGTAGTAGTATTGACATCGGTGATTACGGGTTTTCTCGACTTTGTGGTGTTCTTTTGAGGATATCCCGTATCGACATCATCAGAATCCCATTCAAAGTATGGACACCCTTCAATGACCTTTGAGTTCATTAAGAACTTGAGCTTCTTGTCTTTTTTATCTAGAGCAACATCAATAACAAAATGTTCTAGACCGAAATTGTCTGATATTAAGCTGCATCCTTCAGTGGCCACAAATGCCGAGGCGGTGAGTTTGATACATAGAATAAATCCAAGTAGTAGAAGAGGAAAATCCACTCCTCTATTAAAAACAATCATAAACGAATATTATACCATAAGACGGTTAGAAATGAGTCAGAGTGGAATGATTTGAATCAGGCACTGGGCTAATATTCAAGACTTAGAGTCTTTAATGTCACTAATGGTACTAGTTTAATCTCACTAATCTCTGATCTCTCTAACTCACTCTCCACTAATCTCACTAAAGCTTCTTGAATGCTTCAATAATAACTATTTCTTTAAGCTCGCTCGATCTCCCTCCAGACTAAGAAATTCCAATCACTAATCTCTATAGTATCCTATTGGTAGAGGTTCAACTAATATCGATATCAGTAGAGTCTTGAGCTTATTGCGAGACTTGAATATGAGTTATTACAAGACTTGAGCTTGAAACAGAGCGTGTAAATTTGCAAGAAAACTTCTCATGGATTTGTAATTTCTTTTGTAATCGAAGGTTATACGAAGGAGAAATGGTTGTGGATATTTAAGGTTTCTGGAAAATATAATTGCGAAGAAATGAGTTAACCGAGGTGTGGGTAAGTGAGAAATTTGTGGTGACAACTGAGTCTGGATGGCTGCGAGGGTTTACTAACTGTATGGAGCGATGATGGATGGCCCTTATAAATTTAAGTTGTAGAGCCTAAAGTGAGAAGTCGCGTTTAAGGGAGATTCTTGCATATGCCTGCGTTTGTCAGTCCGGGGCTTGGGTAATTCGGCACAGCCGATTTTGGCCCTGGTCCCTTTGTGGAACGCCTAGAACTGGTGAGGAACTGCTGGGGAAATTCAGTGGTGACTTCTGTCGGACTAGATGAGGAAAAAGTCTCCAAGGAATATTTGAAACATTAGAGGCTTTGTGTCCAGGACACCTTTTGTGATCCACTCATTAAAGGCTATGGATCCGGGGCACCTTTAAAATTTAAATAAAATGACAATTAGAAAATCAGAACTTTTATGATTCTCTTGATTTGGCTTCTTTAGGCTCTTCTTTAGAGGCTCTTGACTTGGCTTCATTACATTTGTGTCTGCTCGTGTCGATGACTCTGTCTCTGAGGATAAATTATGAGACCTCCCGAACCGAAAAAAGCCACGGCCCGAATCACTAAATCTCTCAAGGCTCCGCAGGGCAGCACTTCATGCGATGCTACAGCAGGTACTCCTAATTAAATTGCCGTTTTGGTAGATGATCTCATGTTGGTGCATTAATCTGCCGAAAGTCACCTGTCCTTAAATCATCTGGAAATCTCGAGAAACTTCTTAATAACTATGAACTACGTATCGTAAATATCCATATTAGCAATGTTCTTAATTAGAAAATGCACCAAAATAGTGTTTATATGTATGGTACAACACGTAAATGTCTAGAATCTCAGTACTGATCACATATTCCTTGGCCAGGCTTCTGAAATATGTAGAATTCTGTCATTGGAGAGGAGTAGTGAATACCTCTAGTCTAGAGATTATCTAGAGATTCCCTACTAAATCACTACTTCTGAGATCACCACACATTGTAAGAGTTCTACTTGCTAAAATTCTACTGCAAAACCTCAAGATTGTCTACTAAACCTATCAATAATCCTACTAGTCCTAAACTCCTCTAGTCATGATCGGGCTGAAATTTGAATTTAGTGTTGTATAGAAAAGCGGCTTTAGCTCAGTTGGGAGAGCGTCAGACTGAAGAGATTCGGTCACAGTTAATCTGAAGGTCGTGTGTTCGATCCACACAAGCCGCATATTTTTTTGAAGATTTTTACCATGAGAGTTGGACCAGGATAGTCCTAGAGCAGTATTAAATTTGAACCTCACCGTGTTTACCATAAGCTTTACATTTCACATATACTCTCGCCTCTTTATTGCAAGAACTACTTTCAATACACTACGAAAATACTACATTTCACTGACTCTCTTAATTAAATGCATTATGAAACATTGTTGATGAATCGTATATATATATAGAGCACTCGATTCAGCGTGCTGTATTGATCCCACACTCCTGACTTGGTTACAGAACCATAGACCTCGTGACGTTATGTCTAATTTTTCTAGAAATGTCTCTAATCTTAAAGTATCAATTCTCGAATTTTAGAGTTTACGTCTCGAATTTTAGAGGGTAATGTGTCCCTAATTTTAAACTAATATGTCCCTAATCTAGAGATCATATATTCTGTAATCATAGATCGTACTGTATAATTGCTTAGACTTTCTCTTTTCAAGCTTCCCTTATTCTAGATCTAATCATTCACCTTACCTCTCAATTTTGGATATAATCTTTGGGCATGGTAATTGATGGTACTCAAACTTTCCTTGTTAGGTCTGTGTACTTCCATGCAGTTCTTCAAGTCATGTTCGAAAGTAGAACATTGTAAGGCACCTTCACCGTTACTTGCCCAACAGTTCAAGAGCGACGACATCAACACAAAACATTGGTTGGTGGATTTTGCGACGGTAGGTCTTCTGAGTTTTAACCTCGGTAATGGAGGAAGGTTTTTTGGTGGTGGTCCAACCTTTTTGTAAGCCATTTTGATCAGTTGTGTACAGTAACTAACTATTTCAAGATAAAATTTTGTAAAAAAATGAATCTAGTATTTGGTGAGTGCACGCTTTTGATGATAATCATGTTTCTCTCTATATATATGAAATACAATAGTTCAGGAAAATCTAATTAGCGAGACATATCTGAATAGATGAATATGAGATAAAGGAGATGGACGAAATGGAATTAATAAAGAGTTTAGAAATTGGTGGAGTTAGTGAGATCAAACAATTTAGAATTGGTAGAAGTTAGTGAGATCATCCAATTTCTTTGAAACTATCAAATTGTTAAATATTACTAGGAAGTATAACTTCGATTTGATTATCACCGCCGAATTATTAGGTAGCACTGATCTTTCTCTAATAATCAATAAGCTCATCAAATTTCTTCCAGTTTGCATTAATTCCTCTACGTCTCATACTAGCATTCTTTGTCAAGCCCGGATTTCTATGATCAAATTCGTTATGGAGCCAGTAGATCCGCTTGAAATTGCGAGATTTGTTCGTATATGGATTGAATATCAACGCATCGTATTCCTGGGCCGCTACATCTGCCAGAGTCTGGAGCGGCTTGAACAATTTCGTGAGTTTAAACTTAATCACATGACCAATATTCTTGACCAACTTCTTCATGAACTTGTTCATGTCGTAGCTCTTGAAGTATTTGATGCGGATCAACGTGTCGATCTCCTCTTCGATGTTGAGTAAGAATAGTTTATAAAGATGGTTGCGCAAGTTCTTCCGCTGGCGTACAGTGTTGAGGATATGGGCATAGTTGGGGATAAGGTTGAATTCCTTAAGATGATAGTTGACGATAATCAACGAGTCTGATTCAGGCGAGGTTTTAGAGCTCGTCTCACAAAGTCGATATTGATTGTTCTGTATGCTTTGGTTGCGGTATAGCAATATGTTCGACGACACTGGTGTCTTTACGCAAGTTTCTACTTCGTTCTGCAACGATTTCCTCATGATTAGAATCTCGTTTTCAATGCGAATTACAATGTCCTTGTTGAGGGTGAGGGAGTTGTATGCATCAATGGAGTCGACGGTGATGGTGTTCTTGGGACTTTCAAAGATGGCGTCATACATCTGGTTAATCTTGTCCATGGCATCGCCCTTGGTGCCTGCAATCTTGGCCTGTTGATCCTTGAACCACTGTACTTTTCTAGGATCCACATTGCATGTAGATACGTCGTTCTCGACGATATCAAGATCGCGTTTATGGATAGGAATGACTGTCTTGAACATTTGCAAATCCTCAACAAACTCCTGGGGAAACTGTGCCTCCAGCATCGCAGAGCTTCCAGAGCGAAGAGGGAATCCTGATATACTCTTATCAAACCCTACGACGTTGTATGGTAAGTTGGACAAGTTGGCGTTGAACAAACGGAAATCTTTCCCCAAATGAAACATATCAAGTTCATTTCTTCTGAGCAAACGGAACTTCTTGGAAATCCCGTTGAATTCCTGTATGAGATTAGTGACTTGGTCATCGTATTTCTTATTGGAACGTAAGTGCTTAAGCTGTACAGACTTGTCGTGGTCCAATTTATCAAGGTCCAGATATATGCCATCTAACCTTTCCATATCTTTTGGATTAAGAATATCGATTTCTTCGGGTAACTCACGAATAATTGCTTTCCTATCAAGGTAGTGTTCGGATTGATAAGAAAAGAACTGACGCCCGTCATCGAAGTTCTTCTGGATAGTGAGGTCGTTGGTGGACATGTGTGATATGGTATCATAAAGATCGTTCATTCTTGAGATTTCTCCTTCATTCATTCTTGACATTTCTCCTTCATTTCTAGCGTCTGGTTGTTTTGAATGCAATGTTGCTTCGGAATTTTCTAAAGACTCGGCTTCAAGGATTGCCTTCTTATCCTGAACTGATACCGGCCGAAGTTTTATATTTGGAGCTTGTGACTTTTTCGGTTTGGCTTTTGCTTGTTTTGGCTTCTCTGTGGGTTCGTCTTGATTCACGTCTTTCGTTTCTGATGGCGGTTCCTGTGAGTCCGATTCATCGGAATTTATGTTGCCTTTTTGGAGAGAAAGCCCCAAGTTTTTCAAAACCTGTTTGGATTTTTCATCCTTTCTAATTATGGGAGAATAATTAAAGTACCTGACTTGTGTGCTATGTGTTCTAAGACTCCTCAGTAGCGAGGGTAGTATATACTTCATGATCTATAAGTACTAATAATAAGTGAGGACTGTAAATTGTCTGATTTTCAAGTGTGAGATCGGTCGTGTGTTGCCGAATTATTTATGGAGAGAAAGGGAATACTGAATCAAGAGAGGATTAATGGAGTAGAGAGTATAAATGAGACGATTAATGATTTGGAGAGAGTCAATGAGAGGATTAATGAACTACAGAGATAATTTTGGGTTTTTTAAAGAGAATTTCTGAGTTTTATGAGGATTACTGGATTATCTATAGGGCCTGTAGCATCTTTCCAATCTATAAATACTAGTAAATCGCCCATGAAGGGAACTATGAATTAGTACCAAAAAGTTGCTTCCTACAGATATACGTTCTAAGATAAACGTATTAGAAATCTACTATTTTGGAGCTGGAGATTGAATGAGCTGTAAGAATATCTTGGTAGTATCCACTGGGCTGTCGCTTGAAAGAAACCTTGGTTACAAAATCGAACCCCATAAACATAATCCCATTTCTAACCTGATGAACTAACTTCAATTATCATTTTATACTACTCCATCACTGGCTCTATAAGTTACTCTGAAATAATACTGTGAAAATTCACTTATGTTAAAAATTACATCAAATTTCGCAATCTATTTAATCTAAAATATTGTTCAATTTTATTAATTAAACGATTTCTTAATGAAATCATCTAAACTTAAGTCTCAAAAATTATTAGCTTAGCTGCCTGTTGTTAATATTATACTTTAGTTCATCTAGTTGTTACGGCACGGTATCTCTCTCTTTAACCTCTTCTTGGTATTCTTCCCTTTCCATGAGAAAATGCGTTACAAATATTTATTCAGTAAACATCTGTTCTGCAATAATAAAAGAAATGTCTAGAAAAGGAATAAATTCCGATATCATTCCCGTCCATTGTAGACGCGCTTTGGCTGCAATTCCACCTGGCTACCGCTAGTGTACTACACCAGTCAACAATATATGGCTCACCTTAGTTCCTTTAGTTCTACAGTGAGTTCTACATTTAGTACTACGGTTTGTTCTACAGTTTAGTTGTCAAATGTCTAACATAGTGTTGAATAATTATGTCTTCTGATCAACAAATTCGGTATTACATCCATTGGGCGTTGCAACAAGTGTTAATTATTGTACTATTCCTTGAACTTAATATAATCATGTTGAAACGGGCTCTAACAATATGTTGAATATCGACTCTAAATTTCATGTCAAATATCAACTCTAATCTATAGTCAAATATGGACGTGAAATTTCATGTCAAAAACCAACTCAAATCACAATTTGTTTCTACGCTCCAAGTATATCGTCTAAGAATTTTTACACTATTCTACACTTGGTGCTTTCGCCCCAGTATTCATAACGATCAACGTCTAGAATTGAAACCCATATATACCATACCTAATAAATATCAATAACCCGCTTGTAAGTGACTTGAGTTGTTAAGTCTCTTTAAAAGTTTATTTAACTCCTTTTCTTCATTCAATGCCGTCATCTCAATAAGAGGATCCACGGGAGTCAGTGAGCGACAAGGTTCATCCATCAAACTAGAAGTCGATGACACAGATGAGATGGAGCTTGAGGAGTTTTGACGATAATGATCGTAGTGAGGTTGTGATTGAATAGTTTGAAGAGAAAGCGATGAAGATCTCGATGTGGACGGCCTTGAAATAGAAGATCTTGAGATATTTGAGGAGTTGGATGGTGATTTTAACATCGTGTTTGAAGGAGATCTCGACATTCCTGAAGGAGATCTTGGGGAAAGAGAGTTTGTGGATCTGGATGGAGAGTAAGTGTTTGAATATATTCTTAAATCTTCCTTTCTTTCCTTTTGTTCTCTCAAGTACTTTCTCATCTTTTGAGAGTTTATGAGATCGGATCTGATGGGGTCCAAGAACGAGTCCAAGACCTCGACCATTTCTTCGTTTTCAACCTTCAAGTCCCAGTTCAATAAATAAATCAATTGTCTTTCCATCAAGTTTATGTCTTTAGTTGTGAATAATCCTTCTGTATATTTAGCCCAATGGATGTTTTTAGGGGAAGAGTCATTGTGAAACTTGGATGCCAATATCAAACATGACAACACAATCCTGTGTCTTGTACATGGTAAACCCTGGGCGTTTTTAGGCAACTTGGATTTCAATTTGTTCAAGTACACCAATGTAGCCATCAAAGTTCCGGTGTACACATTTGTGTATCTAACCAACTTGGTCAAGAAAGTCATCAACGAAGGCAATGGCTTGTCGTTGACGACTTTGGAATCTTGACACGGTAAGATTTGAAGGGTTGAAACCACTAACTTGTGGATCATATCATGAGAAACTGGAGTACTCAAGAAGATATTGAGAGCCTTTAAATCGAGAGATGAAACCATGATAATGTATAAGTGGATTGATTATAAGTGTAAGAAGCAAGTCCAGCGAGATCAAGTAGTCTGAGTAATAGTCCTCCAGTCCATTCTTCCCTTCACCGGATTCTCTTCTTTATATATTCTCTCTAGACTTTTCATAACAGGAGACTTCCTAAACAGACATAATTGGAAACGCGCTACTCCTTAACGCGAAATATTTTTCCGCGCAGGTCGCAAACTGAAAAATACGATTGTCGCGTGCAACGACTCCTGCCGTCAAAACCCAATTGTCCGCTCAGTGACTGTGTGGGAGTTCTTCCTGTTTTGTTCATATTATTAGATCCCCAGGGATACTGGACGCGTAGGGTCTGGACCCGAGTTTAGAACCTAAACCTAAACGTTTTTGATTTAATCCTTAGAATCTTTATTCTGTCTCGCGAGAAAAGATTGAGCCTTCGACGCGTTTCTTAGTGGTCCTGTCTAGTGAAAATTGGGGCGAGGTGCTATTTATTGTCTGGAGAAGGGTTTGAGTCCTAAATAGACCTAAAGGGTTTCCAAAGATATAAATTCTCCTTTAATATGCTGTTCTAGATTTATTGTCATTCGTGAAAAATTTTGAGACGTGGATCAAGTGTAGGAGACTGAAACAGGGAAGGTTGTGAGACGTAGAAAGTGTCGTTGAGATGTAAAGAAGTGTAGTTGAGATGTAAAGAAATGTGTATCTAGAGTGTATCTAGAGTGTGTATCTGGAGTGGGTATCTGGAGTGGGTATCTAGAGTGAGTTTCTGTTTGAGAACATTGCAGACAGATGTATTTTTGGGTGTGATGGGTGAGAGATAGGCTGAAATCACCAAGAATATTCACAAAAGAGTATACGCAGACGAGCACTCATCATCGGTATGTTTCATCCTCGATTGTGAGGTAGTCACGGTATTGTTCTGGATATAGTGACAAGAACAAGGGTGAAGTTTCGCATATGTTTTAAATAAGGAACTCTACCTTGCAACAGGATCAGTAGTAAAGTAGAATATGCGAGAGTAATACGTAATGTTCCCCTGCCATCCAAGCATAATACTGCAAAAATATTCACAATGTTTCTCACAAAATATTATTCAAATATCTGTGGTTTCAGATCTGTTTCGCTCTAGAAATCAGTTAATTCCGTAGAAGTTTCGTCTCACTTGGTTCCGAGTCGAAGTTTCACCTAGAAATCACTTACTTCTGAAAAGGTTCAAGTACAAATAACTTACCCCAACAAGAACGTTAAAATCCACTAAATCTCTACAATAGGTCTTACTCACGGAGCGTAATTAGCGAAATACGCAGAATATGCCCTCTACAACAATAATTCGAGTAAATCTTCACAATAAATCAGAAATTTGGGTATACTGGGTCTGTCATATGCATAAATGCTCAGACTGGTGCACAGCGTTTTGTCGTCACTTGTATTGTGTAAATTTACAAGAAATTATTATTTCTTGCTGGAAATTTCCAAACTTCCATAGTGAAGAAGAAAAGTCATCTATAATTTTTCGATTGAGCTTTTCTTTTATACTTGAAATTTGAGAATTTTTTAGGGTTACCCGGACATATTCAACATTGGCTGCAAATTATCAGCCCTAATACATCACAGCTTACATATCATTAAACATCATAACCCACAAAATATATCTCGCTATCTCCTATCAGATTCCTAGGGACTACACTCATTACATATCTGACTATTGTACGTTTCTTATATTGGATATCGATTCTATATCTAATTTATATCTAATGTATAATACATGCCTATAATAGATCAGGCTTGTCTCGCTCGAGGCCTATAAAGCTATCTACTGAGTTGAATATCTCATATCCATCCAAAAAAGAAGAGAAACGATTTACATTTATAACCCCAAGATTATCTGTGGCAGTTGCTGGACTTAAAGGGGTAGCAAACAGTGACATGCTTGGTAAGTCACTATACCCAGCATTGGTTGTTATATTGTTTGCACCAGAAAACCAACTACCTGCCCGGGGTCGAGGCGTCTGCCCAAATTCATTCGCAACAGTACTACCCTCCGCTAAATTGCTTGTGCCGTTTAAATCACTCTTCATGTTGGCCATTTGAAACCACAATAAATCGATCTCGGGATTCTCAATAAACTGGAAATCATCATACTCCGACCCTGTAGATTCTGACCCCAGAGTTCCGTTTGGAAATCGGTTCATTTCAGTAGACACCGATGGGGTTTTTGGAAATGAAGGTGTTGGAGGTTTGGGTATCTGTTGCGGTGGGGTGGAAACATCTCGGTGCCTGCTACTTGGATGCGAAAACTCAAGATCCTCGCCATTGATAGATTCCAATAGGTCACTTACGACAGGGAAGATCTTGGTCTTGCCAAACTTCTTCAATGCCGTCTCACTTATATTGGTCAACTCATCTATCTGTTCAAAATTTAAATCAAGGAACTTTACTTCGTCCTGGTCAAGACAAAATTTATAGAATTCCTCGCCTGAGATGATCTTTAATAAGAATTGTTGAGCCTTTGTCACCCGCCATGCATAGTAATACCGCTGACTCAACCTCGACATAGCTCCAATACAATATCGAATAATCTTCTCCAACATCTTTGAGAGTTTGGAGAACTTGGTAAACCGGAGATTATAGCTGAAATTTTCACGCAACTGAGACAGGTGATCCTCCTTGTTTTTCATACGGAAAATTGTCAGATTCAACTTAATCAAGCACGCAAATATAAAATGTCCAACCCTGTGAATTGAAAATTCAACTGTCGGATTCAAAATCAAGTCTGCTCCCTCTCCAAAATTGATATAGTTGTTAACAATCAACTCGAAAAACCCAGGAATGAACTCTCCACAGATAATAGAAAAGTTCTTCTTGAGATAAAAGTAGGCAAAGTCAACATTGTTCTTCCGTTCATAATAGAGATACAAATGGGTGAACAAAGTCATCGAAAACACTTTCATATTTATATATGTTTTGCACTTCATAATTTTGATAAATGGGAAGTGGTAAGTTTCCTGTTTGAACGGAACCAAATACTGCTTCAAAGTCCCATAGTTTGTGTTCAAGGCTATTTCGAAATCGTTGATCAAGGAAATCAAATACGGCATCCTCGTTGACTTTTTGATATCCAAACAGGTGTCAAGAATGTTGGTAAGTCGCTTGTAGTAGTTATCAAAGTATGCGAACGTGCTAATAACCCATTTTTCCATTTCCACGTCCTTTATATTCTCGTTTCCACTCTTATAGTACGGCTGTTTCGTGTCGAAATACTTTTCATTGATACTCATCGGGTTACCGAAGTGATATGCTTGAATTAAGTCAGTGACAAGCATGAAGAACCAAATCTTTCTGGCAACATTATTAAGACGCCCATCGTTACAAACATCACTAAAATTGTCGGGCTCACGATTTATTCCCATGGAGTACGCCATCTGCACCAATACCCCATTGAACACCTGAGAATACCCACCGTCAGCACCATCACCATCTTCTGGAGCAAATATCTGGTACAATCTCATGAAGAAAGCACACTGTAATACTACCAAGTTAGATTTTCTCATCAAGTCAAACTGATCAAGACATAATTGAGCCATATCTATGAGATCAATATTGATAGGGTTAGATAACAAATATTTTAACTCCTGCGCTGCTGGAGACGGGTCTACCGAGTTTAAATTATTCTCATTCACCCCGTTTCTATTGGAAAATAACGAAAGATACGCAAAACGAATCACAATCAACAAGATGCCAATATTTGCCAAATCTAGACGTTTCTCAATTGAAAGTTTCTCAATTTTAGCATCCATAAAACCTTCGGGCCCCAAGATCTTTTCCATGTCTGCCTTAAAGTATTCTTCATCTAGAAAAGGCAAAAATGGGTACATTTGAGAGAAGAATTTGTTGATCAATTTCCAAATCACCTTTTGCTTCGGCAAGATCATCTTAATTTTTTCTATTAGATGCAATTCTTGATCAATTTGTCCTTCGTAAAACGTTAAACCCAACGAAATTGCATGTTTGTTCATCAATTTGCGTTGGACATCCCCTTTCACAAATCCACCTTCTTTTGGAGCGTTCATTTTAGATTTTTCACTATTGGTATCTTCTTCAGAAGGTGTATGTGTACCTTTGTCGCCATTTGGTGCTTGCTTTTGGTCCTTTTTTTGGTCAATTGGAGTTCTCATCTCGCTGAGTTTCATATTTCCGTACAACCTTATATCATTATACCCGTCTTGGTCTATTGCTTTCTCTCTAAAAGCTAATTCCGCATCTTGTGTTTTCATAACTACTGGTTGAACACCACTTGGAGTCACCATCGGCTTGAAATGCATTGGAGAAGGAGGAGGAATATCTTTTTCACCAGTAGGCAAAACTAAAGGAGCCTGTTGAAGGTATCGACTAAACTCTAGCTGGGTTGAACGCATAAATTTCAATAGTTTCAAAGTCCCTGGATCCATTTTCATTAGGGAAAGCCAGGCAAAAGGTCCGTTATTTGTTCTTCTTGACGAGTCTTTGATATGGATAGGAGTGTAGGAATCATAAAAGTTTATAGTCTCCTCTTCTGAGGGGTAAGGATTGGAGCCAATATATGTGGGGTTCTGATCTGGATTATATCGGAGCGATTCCCAATCTATTTTATGGATATGGGGAGACGTATCGTTACGGTGTGGAAACAGCAGTTTTGAAGACGCGGATTCATAGTCTTGCAGGGATGTTGATGCAGGAGTGTGATACTGATTCCAACTAATTGGGGGCAATTTTACTGGACCAGTCGTGCTCGTTTTTGGAAGCTTCAATGGAGGTTCTCCTCTAGTTGCTAGAGAACTTGAAAATGCCGAAGCCGATGAAGATGTTGCAGAAATCCCAAAGGAGGTCTCGATTTCTTTTATTTTAGCTTTTAGCATATCTAATTGAGATTGAACTTCTGATGGTGCTCCTATTAAGGTAGACAGTGGAGCAAGACCATTTTGCGCCTGGTGTGAATTTTGATACTCCTTTGGGTGTGAAATGATTTGTGCATTATGATTTTGCTGATATTGAGGTGGTATCACTTGAGGTGGGTGGGGACGTCGCTGTTCTGGTGGAAATGTCTGTTGAAACCCCAGAGGCTCCTTCTGGCCTTCAAGAAATCTGTTGCTCTCAGCCTCATCCGATTCATCTTGATAAAACTTCGATTGCATTTCTTCAAATTTTGACTGAGCACCCTGATTTGAAGACACATTAGAGTTTACAGCAAACGTTAAGATAACGCCCGAATTTTCCGCTGGCGACGTCGATTCAAAGCTATTTTCACTGATATGGACACCAGCTATATCTTCATCCGGATAAGTGCATAAATCCCCGACGTTGTACTTGATACATGAGGAACAGGGCCGATTTCGATCACATTTGACTTTCCGTTTCTTACAGTAATTACAACTCAAGGAGGGTCTGTTGCGTTTCTTTGGATTCTTGGAGCTCTTAGTCATCTGAGAAATAGTAGCAGGAAACGCTGTTCTATTAAAAAATAAGAACGTTTGGTAACTGAAGTATAAGTTGCTTTGTTTTTCGTATCTTCAAGAGATTTATGTCTAAAGTTATCAATCTACCCGTTGACAGATTCGATGCAACGTCTTAAAATATCTTTATGGGTATTAAGGTACTGAGTTGTATTGGTATAAATTATCTATACCTAAAGTACTTTGAAACATCGCTTATATCGTACGGCTGCATTTATTCATGGCTTCAAACTTGCTAAATTGTGTTTTTGTGCTACCATACAGGATTACAGGATACCATCGGGTGAATCGGATATAAATCTCTATTGGGATATTGATAATTCCAGGTGACTCACGATGATTTCGATCGATTTAGTGATATTAGTGAGATTAATTCAATGAAATTAGTGACGTTTAGTGAGATTTAGTGAATATTGAATATATCTCTTGTTAAATACTGATCGAGCAAAGTATTAAATATTAGTCAATTATAAAAGAGTTTGGTTATGGCTGCGCTTACTATTAATTTAGTGAGTAGTGAGAATATTAACATGTAGTGAGAATATTAACATGTAGTGAGAATATTAACATGTACAGAGAAGAGACCTCAGAAGAACAGTGCAGTGGACTATTCAATAAATTGCTGATACTCAGTAATTCATTACCTCACAATAAACTTCGCTCATAGTTCTCTCAGTATTTAAAGTTGCAAAAAATCTGACTTCAACGGTTTCTATAACAACACTATATGCAGTACACGAACATCGGTAGATTCAGCTAGAGGAATAAACACCCCAATTGTCTCTACTAACTAAGTTAACATCTGGAGTAACCTTAACTAGCTCCCACTACACCTTAAAGAGTTTCTAGTAATATTAGCTAGTAATTTCCCACAATATTCAACATGGAATGTGGATTACGTAACCACTACCTGGTTTCTATGGAATACTAATCCCAGAGAAGTATTAACTTATGTGAGATTAAGTGGAGATTTAGTGGGGATTTAATGATATCTACTGACTGAGTGTGTGTTTGACTACCGCAACCGGACACAAATATGCTCAGTCCCACTATTTATATCAACCTACTGTTGACGTCCAGTAGTGAAACCAGTCCAGGGTAGTCGAGCCATGAGTTTGTTACTCTAGTTGCAGACTCAACAATCGCTCAATACTACAAATCTAGAGTGATCACGTTTCCGAAGGTACTGTATTATAATAGTATCCATTAATAGTACATATAATTATGAGACAATTTCTCCATCTTTATCATCTCCAGACTTTTAGGGATAATTTCCCAAACATCATCAAATCTCAAGCTTCAATTATTTGATTTCTAATTATTATCTTTAAACTACTGATATGAAGGAATTGAGAGATCCTAAAATCCCTAACCATACCGACTTCAGATTTTAAAATTATTCGGGTTTTTTAGCATTCTTTAGAATTCATCATTATTAAAATCTCCATAGACTTCGAATAGTTTCAATAATTCTTCGTTACCAACGGTCAAGTTATCGAAAACTCCATCGTTGAAATTTTTTTGCAGTTTGATTCCTGGGCCAGGCGAGGATACGGGTTTTTGAATTCGAGACGGTTTCGGCCCGTCACTTGTTTGACTTGTGCTAGGAGAAATCATTGACGACGAGCTATGGGACGACCCACTTCTAGTATGAGAATTGTGAGGTTTCTTGTTATTTGTGTCAGGGAAAGGGAGATGAAATGGGCCCCCACTTGGTGTTGTCCGGGGTAATGATACTGGCTCCTTGAACTTAATCTTTTGCTGTTGTTCTTTCGCCGCTCTAAAATCTTCACATAACTTGCATAGATATTGTAATTCATAAGTGGTAAAGAATTCCAACATATTAGTTCCCTCATGTGAAAACCTCTCATCATTCACGGTTCTTTCAAAGAACACACTGGGATTTTCGGTGCATTGTTTCAACACAAAGTACGTCATTACATACAACTTGTACGAATTGACATAATTACGACTCAACTTCCGAAAATTGCCCACAAACAACTCAGCTTCAAACAATACCACATTAAATAAAGTGTCAATAACTTCAAGACGAGGTTTCAAAATTGGTTCTCGAGGGAGTTTTAACGATAATTCCTTCTTGTGATGTAATAACCTGACAAAAAATGATGTGAGGAAACTATGCGTCTTAATCATACATCTTTCGTTGCTGGACGTTAGAATGAAGTCATAGTTGCGGCCAAATAACTCCACAGAATTATCCAAAACATATGACATTATGTACACTAATTGGACCACGCTCTTGATATAGATCTTGAACAATTCAATTCCCGCATTCATGGACGAGGTCTTGGATTCATTATACTCATTCTCATAATGGATGGCAACCATGTAGTACATACCTGTCAAATTGGTTCTCAATTGAATAAATGTGCAGTATTTAATAACTTTGATATATCCTTCCTGATGCTCCTTACTTGTGATATTGAATCCGGAGCAAGAAGGTGCCTCTTTAGCATGTTCACAAATCGATTCTTTAAAGAAGTCCTTACCAAAGAAATTGAAAAATACCCTTTCCAAATGATTTGTTTCATACAAAATGTCAATTACTTTTGGTTTGTTCTTGACATTGTTGATTTTGTTGACAATATTCCGGTAAGAATCACAAATAACTCGGATATTCTCCAAGGTATGGATCATTTGTCCACTTTTATCTTCAACTTGCGGCATTTGAACGTCACATATATCTAAGTTCATCAAAACTAAGTTGGTTCCACAATGCATAGCCGAAGTAGCATCATAAGTTATCAAAAAGTTCCAAAGACTCCTCCATATCTTTATCAAAGATTCTCTTTTACTGATTGCTTCATGAGCTACGTAACAAGTAGGATCACGGTTCATACCAATTGACATGGCGTGCTTCATAACACTACCAAACAATACTTGCGAGTCTGCACCACCCAAACCATGACAATCATCAGGAACCACTTTCCTATAAAAGTAAAGTAATGTCAAACATTGAACCAACTTGAACGAAGATTTTTCGGCTATGAGCTTATCAGAAATGCAAAGGGTCAAAACACTTATAAAAGTTTCCGAGTTAACCTTACTCATTTCTTTAATTATACTCTTTTCACGGTCATTGCAACCATTATTTGTTTCATCATTATGGATTAAACTCAAGTATCCGAGTCTTATAACAAGGAGGAAAATACCCACGATACTCAAATCATTTTCACTATCAATGGAGATTTCTGAATAAGATTCAGATGTCGTTAGTGAAAAAGTAGGTAAGATCGTTGATATATCCATCAGAAGAGAATTTTCGTCGACGATTGGAATAAAAGGGAAAACATGTTTGAAGAAGTTGCAAAATAAGACAAACGCGTTGACTCTGCTGGGCATTATTTGTAGAACTGCTTTTTCTACAATAGCGTAGAACTGACTTCTATTTTTCTTGCCAGAGTAGATCGAATGTAGTCCTGGAAGTATGTTGAGAATGTTTAGATTTGATTTTGTTCTTTGTTTATTCCGGTGTGGTGAAGTGGAGCTGCTGCATACAGAATCCTGATCACTCATATTAGCGCCCATGTTGCTATTAATACTCACTGAACTATTTGGAGTATCCTTGTTCTCAGGTTTATCTGTATTGAGAGGTCCCTCATTAAGATCTAACATTTGCGGTACTTCATCATCCCCTTCATCATCCTCTTCATCATCCTCTTCATTACTATTGTTGTCTGTGTTCATTTTTATTCTTTCAACGATCAACGCATCTTCATCTACTACGTCTCCAGGTTCTCCGTCAACATCTTTCTCCTCAACATCCTGGGAAGTTGGAGAATCATATTTTCGCCGTCTTTTAAAGTCCAATGGAGAACCTTCATTGTTGGTGCTAGACGAGGCGGAAAGGGGACTGCCGCTATTCTTCTTCTGTTTGAGGGTTTCCAACTTGATGAATTGCTTCATCTCGCCGCTTTTGAACAAGAGAATAGCAAAGTTTCTCAAAATTTTAATGAAAGGGTCACTTTTGGTCAAACCAACGTATGAAAGAGTACCTTGTTGTTGCCACAAGGGACCTTCAAGGTTTAACGAGAAACTAGCGTTGGTGAATACATTTATAGAATCGTATGGGTTCACATGGAGTGTAGAATTTGGCCCCAAGGGTATAGTTACTAAGGGAGTAGATGAGAATGATGCTGTAGATTGGGTAGGCGCTATGGGACTGAACTCATTGTTAGATTTGGAGCTTCTCATACTACTATTGCTGATTGAAGAGCTCATTGCAGTATTATTTAAACTGAACGGCATTCCTCCATGACCACCCAAAGAAGTTCGTGATTCGTAATTGGAGTTGGGACTGGCATTGCTGAAAGAATACCCTTTTGTAGGAGGAGAAATTTGCTGTCCTGAAGGAGTCTGGAAATTTTGTAGAACAGGTAATTGCGTAAAGGGTGAGTTTTGTTTCAGTTGATTCGCACCAGGTGAGATATGATACCCCGATGCTGGCGAGGGTATCAGCGCAGGGGGCATATATGAAGGCAGTTGTGCTGAAGGTGGTTGCTGAAGTGGTTGTTGAGGTGGTTGTTGAGGTGGCTGTTGCGGTGGTTGTTGAGGTGGTTGTTGAGGTGGCTGTTGCGGTGGCTGTTGCGGTGGTTGTTGCGGTGGCTGTTGCGGTGGCTGTTGCGGTGGCTGTTGCGGTGGCTGTTGCGGTGGCTGTTGCGGTGGTTGTTGCGGTGGTTGTTGATGTGGTTGTTGAAGTGGGTGTTGCTGTGCTTGTTGATGTGGGTGTTGATGCGCCTGTTGCGGTTGAAGTTGAGGCGGTTGAAGTTGAGGCGGTTGAAGTTGAGGCGGTTGAAGTTGAGGCGGTTGAAGTTGAGGCGGTTGAAGTTGAGGCGGTTGATGTTGATGTTGATTTTGATGTGGTTGTTGATGTTGCGGGTGCATCTGTTGTGGAGGCTGCTGATAGACTTGTTGAGCCCGATGGACCTGTTGATTGTAATATACTTGTGGTTGTTGCACTTGTCCCTGTTCCATAACTTGTGTATGTTCTTGATAGTGGAGTTGCATTGGATACGGCTGATTTTGGAATTGAGGAGGCTTTTCATAACCTGGAGTTCTTACGTACGTCTGCGGTGGAGGAATATAGGGTATTGACCCGGGTTGCATAGGCTGCATTGGTGCTGGAATTGACCCCGGTTGACCTGGTTGACCTTGTTGAATAGATGCAACATATGAATCGCCTTCATATGTACCTGGAGTAGGTATTGATCGATTGCGGTAGTTTGTAGATTGTTGGTAGTTTGTCGAGAATTCCTCTGATTGCGGATGGTTTCCATTTGGACTCAGCGGGGTTTGTAAAGGTATCATCGAAGGTTGAGGAAGATACGTTGTAGTCAGAGTGTGGTCATGAGGATCATCCTTCCCTTGCTCATAAAAGCACAAATGTGCAATTGATTTCTTCTTACAGGTACCGCAAACAGGTCTTATTCTATCACATTTAGACTTTCTCTTTCGACAAACAGAACATGAGGCAGGGACCCTATGTCTTTTTCGGTATGGTAATTCCATATGGTCGTCCATAATTGTGGTAAACTAACAAAAAACAGTCTGGATACAGATATTTTGTGATAGGATCCGTACTATTGAGCTCGAAGGAACAATATATCCAAGTACCATATAAGAAGCCCTGAAAGAACAGTGGAGGTTGTAAGAAAGTTGTATGGTGACCTCAATTTTTAAGTGGGGACGAATTTTGAGAAGAAAAACCTTTATACCCATTTATGAATCTACAATAGTAAAACAGTATTAGACATCACGAAAATGACTCTTTTTGTAGACAACTAGTAGAGATTGAGAGTATGTTGACTACCAGAGATTTTCAAGAGAACTTCTAGAGAATATATAGAGAACGAATATAGACTCATAGCAAAATATCTCCTTAGAGTGATCAACTTGATTGATGAAAAGGAGTCACAGAAATGAGGCGATTAAGACGCGGTAGACTGGGGACGAAACTACGGAACTATACGAAAAGGACTCTTTTGCTTCGTGACTATTGGCTACAATATACACATTTTATGGTTTTTGAATTAACAATGTTTAAGTTCTGCCATGTAAAATGAATAATAAGAAGGGTAGATTTTTAAGATTTTTAAGGGTTCAGTAAAATTCTTGCCAATCTCCAGGCTGAATTACGTATAACTAGGATAAGAATTTACTAAAGAGGATTTGAATATACAAAAGAGGATTTGAATATACAAAAGAGGATATGAATATACTAAAGAGGATATGAATGTACAATTGAACATATAAACGGTTTGTAAGCCCCCAGTAAACTATATTGTGGAAAATAGTGGAAATTTTCATAATTACCCCAACAAAAAGTTCCCCATGCCCAGAAACCTCGAAGTTTGCAGGGGCCGGCACGAGGCGCAAATTTATTCCCTCCCTTGATGCGCCTCTTTAGTGCACTATGATCACTATAAGCAAAAGCCACCAATTCCTATTTAGACTGTGCATTACGCAGGGAATTGTTCCTTACAGACAATTTATAACTCAGATTGGTGCAGGTGATTATTGGTCCTTAAACTGTGGGAGGGGCAAAGAGAATGTTAAGTTCAAGAAAATCGGTTATATCCACGTGATGCTTATAAAAGTTGCGATTCGAATGCAAGCCTGCATGCAAGATAGTAATAGAACAATAAAGAGCAGTTATAGTGTAACGTACCTCTTGTATAAGGGGCCAGTATTTATATATAAAAGCGAAGTAAATTGCAAATAAATCGAGATAATCAATCTAAAGCTTATGTATATAGGCCCGAAAGCAGACATTTACATATGCCCAAGCTTCATGAATGTTTACTAATGCTTATTTATTTTATCATCATTTATTAGTATTATTCTTTAATATTTCATTGACTATTGCAGCATATAAACCATTATTTCAAGCCAATTTAAAATCTATTTTAGCTTATAGTGGTTTATTAAATTTTGGTTACATAGTATTAACTATAAT
>Ga0065704_10000248_pt1 | contig 53241 bp, 28 predicted proteins | sample SwiRhicommuniRL2_FD_59091 | JGI IMG/M metagenome (GOLD analysis project Ga0065704, IMG submission 59091) | Switchgrass rhizosphere bacterial communities from Rose Lake, Michigan, USA - RL2 v2 (version 2) | ecosystem: Host-associated > Plants > Roots > Rhizosphere > Soil | place: East Lansing, MI | reverse complement strand
CGCAAATGGTTTAGTGGTAAAATCCAACGTTGCCATCGTTGGGCCCCCGGTTCGATTCCGGGTTTGCGCATCTTTTTACTTTTTGAACCCTCTGTTTTTTCAGTTCCTACAAATCAATTCTTCGCGTCTGTGCACGCAGTTTACACCATAAATCTCCAGTGATCTGGTCATATTTCATCCATAAAGATCTTCAACAACATGAATCTACATGACTTGAATCTACATAATCCTGTCCACATCGGATACTACGATCCATTCAGTATATATCCCTTGATCAAAAAGGATATTGATAACAAACTTCCTCTAACAAATCTTCATTGGAAATATCATTCTTCGAAACCTTTGAAATCCATACCGTTATTGCCAGTACAGCTTATAGAGGAAGTTCCCAAGAAAGGGTTGAATATAGCGTCTTCGAAGGTACCCTCATATGACCAGCCACACGTATACACTCGGCTTATGTTTGTGAAGTATGATAATATCGATACATACAGATCCCAAGTACGACCATTGATCAAGGAATGGTTGAAGCATTTGGTGTTGAATGCTGATATAGAGTGGACTATCGTATATTTTGTCCCACTGGCTACAAAAGACAAACACCTGACGATTATCAAGACATCCAATTTCGACAAGTTGAAGATTGACTTTGGTGCCGACGGCAAAGAGCTCTTGGCTCTTCCGCAATATCAGGCCCCTGACTTAGAAGAAGCAGAGAGATGTTTTAAACTACACGAGAGCTCGGATACAAATCGATTGGAGTCGTACAATGAATTGATACAAACTTTGAAATCGCTCTTGATCAAGTCTTTTGACTCAACTTACCAGAAAATCAACGAACGTTTGGATGCCACTTCATCTCTTGCATTAGCCCAATACTTTAATAAGCACAAATTGGCCGATCTTCTCAAAGACATGACTCTCTACCAAGATTCGCTCCACTACTATAATGAATTATATTCCGAATTGAACCTCATATATAAACTGGATCCTGACCAGTTCACAACAATACCACATATTCCAAAGAAACTAAACAATTTCAAGTTTGATACTTCCGAGAACTTTGAGTCTACAATTTCAACCCTCTCCAAACAAGACAAGTTAAATTTGTTCAGTTCAAAATGTTTAATTTTCTTTCACCAATCACGATTATTGCAATCTTTGGCCATTTCTGCCAATTCCATATCCATTTCTGCTATTTTCATCTCGAATTTGTATCAGAAACTTATCTTCTTCCTTAATGACTTATCTTCCACCTTTCCAGACGCAGACTTTGACGAGTATATCTATTGTATCGTTGATAACTATTTGGAGCTACCTATATCGAAGAAGCTCATGGAGATAAACAATATTCCAAAAACCGAGAACGGCGATGTTCCACTTCGACTTCCCGAGATTTTGGAATTCAAGGGTGAATTAAAACTCTTTCAAAGATCCAGCTTTGTACGTATAGCAAAAAGAAGAGGTTTCAGTGTCAATGGAATTAATCAAATATTTGATGAAATCCTGCTTGACGAAAGTGAGAAGCAACCCCAGACCGAGATTTCTTATGCCCCGCTCTTGGAATCTCTTAAAGAAGAGAAATCGTTCCTAGACACGTTCGAGAAGCTCACTGAAGATATCATTCAAGAGTTTGTTGCTTGCGACAGATCTAAAACTATCGATATGTTGAGTATTGACCTTGCATTATTAAACTATCAAAAGGGAAGTTACCAAGAGTCTATCAACATTTTACAGGACTCGTTTGACTTTTTCATCTTGAATGGATGGAACTTCATGGGTGGAGTCTTGCTAGAAATATACTTGGATTGTATTGAAAGGTTGAGTCCTGACAACCATCTTCTCATTTTGAATACGTGCATAAAATTGTTTGCGAACCTAATCAATAATAACGTGAATTCGATACAAATCGGTATCAATAGCTACAATTCTTTGAAGAAAAAGAATCAGATCTTAAAACTATTCGAAAAGGTAGAGGAAAATTCATTACTTGGTAAGCAATTGGTGGCATATCCCATAGACGCCCTATTCAAATCGAAAATAATTCCTTATATTAACGCGGACAGAGACACCACTTTGGACAGATATTATATCAACATAAAAATCACCAATCTCTTTGGAATTGATTTTTATTTCGATTCAATCTCCTTGGTTTTGAGCAGTAACGAAGACCAAGAACAAATAGAGTTTCGGGCCAAAAACATTGATATAGATTCCAAAACATATCACACTATCAGGCTATATTCAAACCATTTCAAATCAGGGTTACTTCACCCTGCAAAGCTTACAGTCTGTGTCAATGAAAATTTACAATTTTTTAAAGAGTATGAGATGCACGAAGGGGATAATGATGCTATGAATGCTACCGTAATTCATAATACCAGTGTCGGCGATATACAAACACCTGAAAATTTGCAAGAGAATTTACTTTTCTTCCAGGATTTGACGAAATTTCGAGGTGAGTTCTCAAATTCAAGAAATGTGCAATTGGGATCAACGGACTTGCTTTTGAGACTCTACAACACGCAGAATGCTATAAATGACATCAAAATATTATTGGACTCTAAAACGGAAGGTTTGAGGTTCACCGTCAACGAAGAATTTTTGTCCATTGACACCATAGACACAGACTCTCAACGGGATATCAAGATCCCGTATACATTCTACAGCGATAATAAGACTATTATTGTATCTGCGACGATTTCATATCTATGCAACGGGGAGAAATATTGCCATATGATCAGAAACGAGGTGGACACCAGTTTGTCAGTGTCAGTTTCTGTGCAAGACATTTTCAGAACAGACTATATCTACTCCAAATTCCAAGTGGGCACATCCGACCCTAAATTGCCCATTAGAATTCGCTCAAACAAGTTGATAACCACAAACGAGCATTATGAAATAGTCAAGCCCAAGAATCCATTGGCACCTTTGGTTGCCTTTGGAGAACAACCAGCAACAATATTCTACAAGATTATTCCTGACAACAACTATACAGTTTCTACTTCCGATAGTCTAGATTTGTTTGTGGATTATTCCAATCTCAACGAGGAATGTATTGCTTACTTGCGAGACAGTTCCCTTATTGAATTGGGCAAATTGAAGGTAGCTAGGTACTGGTGTTTGCTAGAGACTCTTATAGTTGGTCACGTCAAGTTTGATCTCAATAATTATGCAATTAACAATCGCATACAAATCACAAACTATTCTGAGTTGAGTCTACTAGTGGACAAGGTCGTGACTCAGTATGTTGAGCATACGCACGATCGATTGAGTATCATTGAAACATTGAAGACCCTTCTTGGAGATAACAAGATAACCATCAACGACAATGTTGACTTGGAGAAACACCAAATTTACATTTCTGTGCCCATGCCTCTTTTGAAATCGTTACAAATCGTTGAGTTTAGGTATGAAAAACACTCCCGATTTTTGGTAGGCGAACCGATTCAAGTTCAATTACTAGTCAAGACGATTACAAGATGGTGCGGTAACGACAACGAAGCACAATTTCTTGCACAATCTTCACCAGACAAGCTTTCTAACGGTACAAGTAAACAATTAGAATCTTTTCAACTTACAATTCAAAACGATGACAACTGGCTCATTTCAGGATTCAAAAAACATGCATTTGACGCTAGCGAGACGAGCCTCGACTTGGTATTGATACCTCTCAATGTGGGAAAAGTCTTGCTTCCAAAGGTAAGTATAAAATCAATGGTAGAAGCAGAATCTGACCCTTCCATGGATATTGAGTTCAAAAATGGTCTGGAAACATTGTTGGTAGTTCCAGATTTGAACAGCATCACGTTTTCTTTCTAGGAAAAGTGAAGCAATTATAAGAGAGTGTAACACCAATAACTCATATTTGTTCTGTGCCAGAACAACTGAGCCATAGAGAACCTTCTAGAGAACCTTCTAGAAAACCTTCTAGAGCACATACTTTTCAACAGAGGTCTTCTAGAGCAAATCATTTTCAGCTGAACTACTCTTATCGACTAAGATCATGGTCGTCTATGAGTTAACGTTGAAACATTTGAGACTCCAGTCATATAGTTAGGACATCTGAAGTTAGGACATCTGAAGTTAGGACATCTGAAGTTAGGACATCTGAAATTAGGACATCTGAAATTAGGACATCTGAAGTCTAAGATAACTAACAGTCAAGAAGATATCCTGCTGCTAATTAACATAGTAACCTCCGCCCATTTCCTGACTCATATATACTCTGTAGAACTATCTCAGCCATAATTTGCATCTATTTTTAACATGCTTCGAGATAACCAATGCGCACGACCCCATATTTTATCATGTTTACTAAAATAAACATTTCTAGACAATTCTTCTAACATTGGACAATTCTACTTCTAAGTAATGGTGAGAGACACAATCTACTACGACATCCTAGGAGTGGACCCTAGTGCTAGCGATGCAGAATTAAAAAAGGCGTACAGAAAAGGAGCCATCAGACTCCATCCTGATAAGAACGGCAACGATCCCAAGGCAGCCGAGAAGTTCCAGGAGTTGGGAGAGGCGTACGGAGTCTTACAAAACCAAGAGTCCAGAGAACTTTACGACAAGCTTGGAAAGGAAGGCATGAAAATCAACGCTGTAGGTAGCCAGGCTTCCGACATTGATCCAAGCGAGTTTTTCACTATGGTGTTTGGTGGCGACGGCTTCAAAGATTGGTTTGGTGAGTTGTCTATGTTGAAAGATAGCACCGATATGGCCAAAGTGTTTGACGAGGATGATACGGACGAAAGTATTGGAGGTTCCAGCGAAATCACGATGGTTGGAAATGAAACTAATCTTTCGACATCTGACAAAGATTACCATAAACCGACAACTCTTAGCGAATTGAAGGAAGAAAATCTCAAAAAGAGAAACTCCAAGTTGACCAAGGAGCAGCGTGAAGAACTCTACCAATTACACTTGGAAGCAAAGAAAGCGAAGCAAGAACGGATAGAAACCTTGGCCGCGAAGTTGGTTTCCAAGCTTGAAAAATACCAAAGTGTAGCGAAACAACCCGAATCTTTGGCCCAATTTTCCAATACACTTTCCAAAGAATTTGAAGACTTGAAGATTGAAAGTTTCGGTATCCAGCTCTTACATTTAATTGGAAAAATCTATTCCAGCCTGGCAAATGCCACCATTCTGTCGTGTAAAACGTTTGGAGTATCTAAAATTTTCACTTCAGCTAAGAGAAAATCAGGAAATGTCAAGAATGGATTCTCGATTATAAAGACTGCTTTAAATGCCCAAGCTGCAGTGGAAGAAATGATGAAACAAGAACAAGAAAACGACCCCAATGCCGAGTTATCCGACGAGGCAAGGTACAGACAAGCAGAAATGGAGAGTAATATCACAGGACATTTGTTGGCTACGGCGTGGGCCTCCACAAAGTACGAAGTGTCTGGTATTTTGTCTAAAGTATGCGACAGGGCCTTGAACGACAAACTGTTGTCGAAATTGGAGAGAATTAAACGTTCAGAAGCTTTGCTCTATATTGCAAAGATGATGACTAGTGTTGAAAGATCACCAGAGGAAGAAGAAGAGGCCAGAATTTTTGAAGAGATGATGGCCAAGGCAACTACTAAGGATTCAAAGAAACACAAGTAGTAGTGGTAATTAGTGAAGATACTATTAGTGAGGATACTAGTATATTTTGAGGACAATTCTTATGTTTAGAGACGATATTAGTATATTTAGTGAGGACATTGCTTATGTTTAGCGAATGGATATTTCTTATAATTAACTAATGGATAATTCTCATCTTTAGCTATAGAATTCTTTTATTCTTATATTCTTATATTTAGTGAGGATATTTCTCATCTTTAGCTAATGGACATTTCTAATATTTAACCAACGGACGTTTCTTATAATTAGCTAACAGATGACTCAATGATATTAATGATATTAATCACTGATAATTGATTTGGTTTCTTACTTTACGTATACTGATATCTCTATAGTCAACTCTTCTGTACCCCACACGACCCTCAAATATATTTGATGAATCCGAATTGAATCCGAACTTGATTTACAATCACAACTTCTACGCCACGATGTCCTCCAAACAAATCTTAGGATTATACAAACAGCTCTTAGAAAAGGCCGCCAAGTTCGACAACTATAACTTCCGTGAGTTCTCAAAGAGAAAGATAGTGGATTCTTTTAGAGCAAACAAATCGTTACAAGATGAGGCCGCCATCAAACAGTTTTACAACGACGGGATCAATAGTTTAGCACAATTACTGAGACAAACTACGATTTCTCAGATGTATACATTCGACAAGTTAGTTGTTGAACCATTAAAGAAACATCAATAGATATAAGTCTGATGAATGTCAGGAATAATTCAGATGAGTATCTTGAATAATATCAAGGGTCAATCCAAGAACCATCAACATCTATAATGATTAGATCTAGAACAATTTGGAATCATTTGTTTAGATTGTTAACCTTTAAGATTTCAATATTAGATTTCTTAATATCTTTTATCTGAACTTTAAGAACTAATCTAGAAATATGAATATCAATCTTGAAGCTATTAAATCTAGAAATTGTTGGTTCAAGGTGAGAATTATCGATATCTTGGGGATCTATAATGTATCTAAATGTGATCTTATGGAGTCATGTGTTTCGGTGCTTCTGATTTGACTCCTCGATGGAGTCTCCTGTATAAATACGGCAGTGAACTGAAGAAACGAAACTTTAGTAAATATAAATTCAATTAAATCTAAAGTAGTAAGGTGATTCAACTAAAGGTAGTTATTATATGACACCTTCAAGTTAAGAATGCTGTAGTTATCAAGGTAGCTAGTAGAATGATCTTTAAAGGGAAATTAAAAAAAATGACGACCTCGGTGAGGGTCGAACTCACGATCTCAAGATTAACAGTCTTACGCCTTAACCAGCTTGGCCACGAAGTCATTTTCTGAGGCTGAAAAATTTATAACGAAAGAGATGGCAATTAGAGTAAAATTACAGTAAGTGAAAGATACACTATTATAACACACGCAATATCTACCACTGTATACTCACACCCAAACTCAACGGAACACCGATTGGATACAGAATCTCAAAACCTTCTCACAATTGCTCTCTCAAAATCATCGCACAACTTCTCTCTGATAATCCTACGTTTGTGCTATACTATTCTGATAGGAGACGATGCATGTGTAAAGGAATTTTCGCTACCCATATCTTGCGTTCTACGCGGGGACAGCACGAGGATTCTTCTGGAGAAGGTTACTGAAATCTGTGACAGTACCGAATTATTACGTACCGGGAGGCCCTCTATTTTTGAGTCCCCACTCTCAAATCTCACAGGGACAAAACTCCGAAATCAGTTAAAATAAGGCACCACTTCTGATAATACCACCTCTACCCACCATGGACGGTGCAGAGAAAAAGAGATATATACATAAAAAACATACAGCGACCATATAATGACCATATATCGGCACTGAGTTTGATAAAGAATACTCCAAAAGAATCAAGTTTCACTCGTTTTCAGGTGCTAAACGGTCCCAAAATCGGTCCCCACTTATTTTTTTGCAATCGTTTCGAAATGTGTACCTGAGACCGAGGTCTGGAGAAAGTATAAAATGCAACCACATCGCTGTCAAGCGTGAAAAGACTAAATCGACAACTTCTAGGGAAACTATTCGTGACAACTTCTAAGCCAACATGTCTCTATTCTACGAAGGCACTAAACACATCGAGGATTTGATCTTTAAAAGTCTTCCTATTGACCCAGAATTGACAGGAAACGCGGTGGCTTTGCCCAATTCCATTACCCCAGGGTTTTCAGCCATCTACAGAAACGCCTTTTCTCCAGATAAGTTGATTCTGATCCCCCATCCACAATTAGATACTCTCTTGAAATTGTTTGACCATTCATTGTCGAACAATCCCAACAAAGATTGTTTTGGAACTAGAGAGAAGTTACCAGATGGTAAGTTCGGCAAGTATATCTTCCAGACTATCGGGGAAATCAATGAGCGTAAGCAGAACTTTGGGTCAGGATTGTATTTCATTTTGAATAACAATCCATTCAAAACCGACTCCGAGGTCCATCAAAGGCTTCATTACGATCCCAGGGCCACAGAATCTCCATTTATCGTGACGTTGTTTTCTGGAAATAGACCTGAATGGGGGATCGCCGATTTGGCGTGTATCAACTATTCCTTGACCAATACTGCGCTTTACGATACGTTGGGCCCCGAAACTTCGAAGTATATTTTGCATACCACCAAGAGTCCGGTTGTTGTTTGTTCCAAGGACAAATTTGCAATCTTGATCGGATTGAAAAAGCAGTTCCCTGACGAGTTGCGTAACTTGATCGCTTTGGTGTCAATGGACCCTTTTGGTCCACAAGACCTGGCTATCATCAGTGCCGCAAGAGATCAGAATATCGCAGCCTACGATTTCACCCAGGTTGAAAAATTGGGTGCAATTAATCACTTGCAAAAAATCAGCCCTACCCCAGACACCATCTATACCATCTCGTATACTTCAGGTACTACTGGCGCCAACCCAAAGGGTGTTGTGTTGACTCATAGAAACGCAGTTTCGGCATGTGTGTTTGTTTTGAGTAATCTCTCTCTCGATATTGCTGACCCCAGGGGCTACAGTTTTCTTCCGTTGGCTCATATATATGAACGGATGAACCTTCAGTTTGGGTTGTTCAAAGGGGTTGCTGTCGGCTTCCCGCAAGGACCGCTGCCTTTGACCTTACTTGAAGATATTAAAGAGCTCAAGCCCCATGTCTTGTCGTTGGTTCCAAGAGTGTATTCCAAGTTAGAGGCTGGGATTAAAGCACAGACCATCAACAATCATGATAAACCACTACTCAAGAAGGTCTTTACTGCCGCCATCAACAAGAAAATGGAGTTGCAATCGGTCAAGGACAATGACGAAGGAACTCACTTTGTTTATGATAAAGTGCTCCATTTGCTACGTAAGAAGATGGGGATGCAGAATCTCATTAGTTTTGCGACTGGGTCGGCTCCAATCTCAGTAGATACTCTAAAATTCATCAAGGCCGCTACCAACTCAGGAATGACTCAAGGATACGGTCTTACAGAATCTTTTGCGGGTATCTGTTCTTCTCGTAGGTTTGAAGCGAATCCAGGATCTTGTGGTCCAATCAGTATCACCACAGAGATGCGGTTGCGAGAAATACCCGAAATGAACTACTTCGCCAACGATGAAGGTGGTCCACGAGGAGAATTGTTACTCAGGGGTCCTCAGATCTTCAAAGAATATTACAAGGACCCCGAAGAAACTGCCAAAGCAATTGACTCAGAAGGCTGGTTCTATACTGGGGATATTGCAAGGGTTGACTCTTCCAACGGTAGAATATTCATCGTTGACCGTGTTAAGAACTTCTTCAAGTTGGCTCAGGGTGAATATATCACCCCAGAGAAGATCGAAAACACTTATATGGCCAACTACCCAGACGTTGCTCAAGTATACGTCCATGGAGACTCTCTACATTCCTTCGTGGTTGGGATTATTGGTTTAGAAGAGGCTACAGTTGGAAACTTGTTGACCCGACTTTTCTCCATCAAGCTCAATTCCAAAGAAGAGATCATTGAGTTCTTCAAAGATCCAAAGAACAAGAAGACGTTGCTTCAGGAAATGAATTCCGCCACCTCCAAGCATTTGAACGGAATTGAAAGGCTCCACAACATTAAAGTCATGTTTGAGCCCTTAACAATTGCCGACAACGTCATTACGCCAACCTTGAAGATCAAGAGACCAATTGCTGCAAACTTCTTTAGTCAAACCTTAGAGGACTTATATACCGAGGGATCATTGCTCAAGAATCAAAGCAAGTTGTAGTCCGGGTAAAGCAAATACTATTAGTATAGACAAGATTTATTTATTCAATATACCATTAAATTTAGATATTCTTCAGTGATAACCGGTGATCTCAGCAATAGCTGAAATATCTAACTATAAAATGATGTGAAATACTTCGCTAGGTTCAGTATTCACTAATAATCAAGAATAAGTAATATCCAGTAATAATCAGCAATAGTCACTAATTAAATTATGAGAAATGCTCAGAATCACTAATATTCAGTAACCTTTTACTACCAATCTCCAGAAATAATCACTAATCTCCAATGATCTCCAATGATCTCCACAAAAAATCAATAATCTTCAATAACCTCCACTAGTATTCAGTAGTCTCTATTAATAATCTCTAATATTCAGCAGTCTCCACTCATTAAATAATGAGAAATACTTCCGAGACCTGTTGGTCACAAAAGAAAAAACGGTTACCTACAGAGACGTCTAATAGAAAGTATGAGAGGTTGAGATAATAGAGAGCCACTTGGTGATTCATTGCACTGAAATTGAACCTTCAATATTAATTTACTAATACTTCCTGGGAGAGTCTAAGAATTATGTCTAAGTCACCATTTAATTCTTACTGACATTTAGAAACACTAACGATTTCTATAAAAATTGACAAATGGAAACTTAGCAAGATAAATTCATGGAACACTCCAGCCCTATACTTAATGCCTTCCATACACCAACTCTGAATAACGAGCTACTGTTTGGGTGTTTGATTGAAGTCACTGATATTTTGCAACTCATATTGGGTAGTGCCCAGGCGAAATATTTATCAACTACTACAACTGGAGGTCTGGTGGTACTGAAGAGATCTGGTGAACTGAAGAGATCTGGTGAAACTGAAGAGGTCTACGGGTGTCGGTATGAAGATTATTTGTACTCTAATTGTTAAAGATGCTCAAAATTAAATGCAAATTCTAGAGGGAAGTCTTCGGGATCTGGTGAACTAGTCACGAGCAGGTGTTAGACGAGAACATATACCAGGTGGCTGCGTTCTGAGGAGAATTAGGAGTCCAACCAGTACTCACCAATTCTCACTAATAATCAGCAATCTGCGGTAATCTGGACTAATCTCCACTTATAATCAGTAATCAGTACTAAGCAGTAATAATCAGTAATAATCACTTATTAAATGATGAGTAACCCTCAGAACAATCCACGAATAATCAGCAAACTCCACTATTCACCTTACAGAATTCACATTCACTTCGCTACGCTCAGTATTAATCTCACTAATTACATAATTCACAAATACCTCGTTACGCTCAGTATTTGCTTACTATACATACTTATAAGGGTTCATGATGGAGTTTGGATCATAATGTTGTTTGATATCCTTAATCATCTTGATTTCAATATCACTCTTGGAGTATCCGATATAGTTTTTCTTTTGGAAACCTAAACCATGTTCTGCAGAAATGGAACCCTTCTTGCTTTGAATGTACTCATAGACAAAAGGCTCTAAAACAGCTTCGACTTCTTTGTTGTATTCACGGACACAGACGTTCAAATGTAAGTTACCATCACCAACGTGGCCATAACCAATGACATCAACGACGGGTTTGGATGTGTCATCAAGATCCATCATGTTTGCTTTAGCAAATCTTTCGGAAGCTGCATCCACCAAACCATACAAATCAGCAAGTGGTAATGAAACGTCATATTTATATACACCTCCACCGATAGTAGAAGCTTCAGGAATAGATTCTCTCCAACTCCACAAGCTTTTCACCTGGGTATCGTCCTGAGCAATGATCCCATCATCGACCAAACCGTCTTCCATGGCAGTACCTAAGAAAGTCTCTAATTTTTCGTCGTCATGTTCTTTGTTGGAGCCAGAAGTTTCGATCAAGACGTAGAATGGATATTCACCACTTTCAATAGGATGATCCAACTTTAAATGACGTCCAGTCAACACTTGAGACTTACCATCCATGAATTCAAATGCAGACAAAATTTCTGATAACTCGCGACGGGCACCAGCAAACACAGAGAGAACAGCCTCATATGAAGAAACCGCCAACAATGCAACATTAAACGCTTGCGGTCTTGCTGGACATAAAATCGACACTCCTGTGATTATTCCCAAGGTCCCTTCGGATCCAATAAACAATTGTTTCAAGTCATAACCGGTATTATCCTTTCTCAAAGCGTTCATCGAGTTGTAGATGGTTCCATCAGGTAAAACAGCTTCTAAACCAAGCACAGACCCATGTAAAGATCCATATCTCAACAAACGTAACCCACCAGCATTGGTAGCCACAACACCACCAACGTGACAAGACCCTTTGGCACCCAAATCAAGAGGGAAGATATATCCTTTTTCAGCCAAGAAGTCATCGGCACTTTCCAAAACTACACCTGCATCACACTTGAGAATTCCACTGACTTCATCAAACGATCTGACTTTGTTGAAAGAACTAAGAGAAATAATGATTTCGTCAAAAATTGGATTGGATCCTCCAACTAATCCGGTGTTTCCACCTTGGGGAACAACCGCAAGCTTTTCGTCGTTACAGTACTTCAAGATCTTGGAGATTTGTTCTGTAGTCTTTGGTTTCAATACTAATTTAGACTGTCCGCGATACTTTCTCATCCAGTCCTCGTTGTAGAATAATAAGTCGTCTTCCTCAGTGACGAGCGCATGTTGGTCTTCCAACACTTGCTGAAAGAACTTGAGATCTTTTTCTTCCAAAGATTTATATCTTTCATCACGGTGGACCTTGGATGCGTATGTTTCTGCAGTTAATGCTACTGTTTTGGTACTGTATGATTGTGAAATTGACACTTGTTGACGGTAAAGTGGTTTGCATTGTGTACGCAATGCTAAACTCCTGGCGACATACCCTAGCCTTTTGATTCCAATCATCTTGAAGTGTAGAGAGTTGTAGAAAAAGTTTGACTCGAGATTTTTGTGAAAAAGTAAAGATCACGTGATAAAGAGTGATCTTTAAAAGTTAGTTTATTGATTTCGTAGTTCTAGAGCATGGAGGTTTCTTGAGTATAGATGATAATCGAGGAAGTGTTATATAGTAACCATCAATTATAGACTTGCTAAACCATCAAATATACTTTTTTAAATACATCAATTCATAATATGACGTATATACTTTTCGCTCCCCGAGTCATAAATGGGTTCGAATCTCTTAAGTAGTTGGTTTCTAGACACATCATTTATATAATAAGAAAACGAGTATTAGGAGATGAATATTTGACTGGACAGAGTTCACAGACCTAGCTAGTGAATCAATGAACTTGTCATGGCAAATTCTCATAAATATTCCCGAGATCTTTTACCACTAACGCACTACGATTAGATATTTGGCTGTGCTCAGTATGCAAACGCTCAATTACATAAGCTAAAACCCATGAATATTGTAGGTAATTTCTGGTTCAAATTTCCGGAAATTCATATATGATGTATTGGGGTCTAGTTCAAGTTAGTGTGGATGTCAACTTAATTGATAGAGGCAATTTTGGTCAGTATTCCAGGAGCTGAATCTACCGACGTTCGCGTACTGCATATAGCGCGTATATAGAAACCTCTAAAAGTTGGAATATTTGCAGCTTAAATTCTGAGAGAACTAGTTGCTTGGCTTATAGCTCTCGTATACATATGTTTATTTCGGGGACGATGAATTACTGGTATCGAGGAGTCTGTATTCCTATTCTTAGTATACTGAGCGTATAGTGTTTAGAACTCTTCAATAGTCTATTAAATATCTTATCTGAAACTCTTCTAGTTCAAAAATACTGTGAGTAGCGAAGTATTTGTTCATATCTCCGTAGCAGTATAGTAGCAGTTTACATAGCTCCTTCAGTAACTCTCCCTCACGAGCTCACTCGCTTCGTTCTTGAACACTTCTTGGTTTCATCAGTTAGCTTTGTGATCTTCTGTATTATTTCACTATCTTGCATATAATACAATAAATATGCTAAATGATATCTCGGTGGGCTGTTAGTCGAAGATCAAATACCACAAGTCCCAAAGATCTTGGATAATATTTGTAAATCAATACTTATCATGATATTCTACTTTCTTTCGGAAACTCTTTAATAAAATTCCATTAATTATGTATAGACTTCTGTACTTGATTCTCCAATGAACATATTGAAAAAAGCATACTTTGGTTGTATATATCTATACTTTTGTATTTCAAGAGTATTTTTATGCAGTATAATCCTATAACCAAGATTCTAGAGCATATTGCTGATATCGAACTTCGGTTTGTTCAATTCCTTTAACTATCGTATTCTGGCTAATCTGTAATATTATTCAATATGCAAATTCTCAGAACTTTCAGATTAACGTCTTAGTTATTGCAAAACTTCTACAATTAGTAGATCTCACTACTATTCATAAATCTCTATTACGGAGTCTCGATCCTTTGGTCATTTCTCTAGCCTGTAATCCTCTTTACTTGGCAAGTAAATGCCTTAAGGAAATAAGTCGTGTCCCAACCAACAATCTCTATATATAAACTTCAGCAAAGTAGCTACTAAAACATAACTAACAGAATTATACTGACTTAACCTTATGAACCTGCTTGTTAGTAATCGTTTCAGAAAATTTTCTTTAACTTATCGTTATCAATTTATCATTTACCCCCTTTGCTCACGTGACTTCTCAATTTGGTGAAGTATACGAAGAAAAATCAAGGAGTGATATTACTACTAGCCGTCCAGCCTTACAATGAAATTCGGGAATATATGGATCTACACCATTTTACTTGCTACCATTGAACAAACGGCAGCCATACAAATTCCATTTAGTTTGGGGAGCTATTTTGAAAACGACAACATTCCCCATTACACAACTCTTGAAGAAGATGACCTTCCCATACAATTGAAACAGTACGAAAACGACATTGTAGTCAGAGTTAAGTATGGCAATGACAAAGAATTGAAGAAGTTGTTACTTGGAGGTAGTGAAGACATTCAATTCAGCAAATGGGCCAAAAGCAACCTCAATCAGGAAGTAGATATTCAGATAACGGAAGACAACTTCATCCACATGATCGAGAGATTCCCTAACTTATCATATGATGTGATAATGGAAGATTTGGCCCAGACTGTATTTGAAAGTTATCCAAAAGATTTCAACCCCAGATTGACTAAGAAATCAGAAGGAACTTACACGTACCAAGCTACGGAAGAAGTTGTTTCTGCGACTAAGGCGAACGCACTTTCCGAAGTATTCTTCAAGGACTATCGCCCGTTAGAAACAATTGATGCTTGGTTGGATATTCTTCAACAGTCTTTTCCTGATGTGTTGACAATTGAAGAAATTGGCGAAACGTTTGAGCACCGTAAATACAAGGTTGTTCATTTTGCCGTTCCAAATGATGACATTGAACATCATGAGCGTAAGACAATCGTTATTACTGGTGGAGTCCATGCTCGTGAATGGATCTCGGTGTCGTCAGTATTATATAACATCTATGAATTGTTGAACTTCTATACAGAGAATCCCGACTCAAAGATTTTAGGTAAATTGGATTTCTTGTTTGTTCCCGTAGCCAATCCAGACGGATATGCCTATACTTGGGATACTGACCGTTTATGGAGAAAGAACAGACAGGAAACCACGAATCCAAAATGTTTCGGGATTGATATTGACCATTCCTACGACTACCACTGGACCAAATCCTCGGACTGGCCTTGTGGAGAAGAATATAGTGGAGAATATCCTTTTGAAGCCACTGAAGCGAAAATCTGGGACGAATACTTGAATGCCACCAATAACAACCATAAAATCTATGGGTTTATTGACTACCATTCTTATTCTCAAGAAGTATTGTTTCCATATGCCTACTCTTGTGACAACCAACCTCGTGACGAAGAAAACTTGATCGAATTGGCATACGGTATTGCGAAAGCTATCCGCATGCAATCCGGTAAGAGCTACGGGATCTTGCCTGCTTGTATCGATAAGGATTCCGACTTGTTGCCGGACCTTGGCTCAGGAACCGTGTTGGATTTCATGTATCATAATAAGGCGTTTTGGGCCTATCAACTTAAATTGAGAGACAGTGGCAGTCATGGATTCTTGCTTCCTGCAAAATACATTGGACCAGTCGGTAGAGAAATCTTTGCAGGCTTTAAATACTTTTGTTTATTCATCTTGGGTGAGGAATAAGCTATAGTAAGTTGTATTTGAGTAATAATAAAAGTTACATTTGCTAAGATATATTTGAGTAAGCTCTCAAGAAGTTATACTTGAGCAAGCTCTCATAAAGTTATACTTGAGCAAGCTCTCATAAAGTTATACTTGAGCAAGCTATAATATGTAGAAATTAGATGGTGAAATATTCATCTTCTAGTGTGTAATTCTAACTCTAAATTGTTCAATATCTAAACCCCTAACTGTCTAAACTACTGGCTGAATAAATTAGTTGTATCTTTTCTGATCTGAATATGAGTCAAGAAAAACGAGAAATTTGGTGAATCAACTAAACTAAGAATGAGAGTGGTGATTCAGAAGGTTAGGCTGGCCTCAGTCACAGTGGAAGAGAAAGTAATCTCATCGTAAGTACCAGGTGAACTATTGTCGAAAGTTTCGCTGATTCTAGGGCCACCCTACGATAATCCGAGTATCAAGAAATGACGATAAGGTATTAGTATCTGGAGTATCTGGAGTATCTGGAGTATTAGTGATGGAATATTAGAGATAAAGTATAAGTGGTGGAGAATTAGTGACGGAGTATTAGTGGATGAAGGGTTACTATAGAAGGATTAGCGGAAGAACTATTAGAGATGACGTATTATAATCTCGAATTAGTGTCTGGAGATTAGTGTCTGGAGTGTCTAAAATATTGATATCTAAAGTATTAGTGTCTGAAATGTCCTCTCGTCTGGTTTAATTCTCCGACACTTTTATGAACCGATCGAACTATCTTAAAAATATAATCATTTGACTGAAGATGCCACAGATGGTTGAGCGGATTCCGGAATTTCGAGAAAAACCGATTGGTAGGTCAAAGAATCCAGTGACAGATGCTCAGTTTCATATGAACTTAGTAACATCTCCCAGCAACTAGTCAGTATCTCACACAAGCACTATGAACTTTGTCTCACTCTAGCAACTTCGGTCGCTCTGTTTCTATGAACTTCGTCAATATCTCACACAAGCAACTTCGCTTCGCTCAGTTACTTGGCAGTTCTTACTAACATCTAGCATCGGAAAAGGTCTTATGATCTTGGTTGGGATCTCATCTACAGACACCATTGATGACGTAACCAAATTATCCAAAAAGTTACTTAGTCTTCGGATCTTTGAAGATTTGTCGACTCCTCCAGAAACCACCACCAAGTGGTATGGAAAACCTTGGGCCAAGTCGGTGATTGATGTCAAAGGTGAGATTCTTGCTGTGAGCCAGTTCACATTATATGGAACCATCAAAAAAGGAACCAAACCTGACTTCCATAAAGCAGCAAAGGGCGAAAGTGCTCTAGTTTTGTACGAAACTTTGTTACAGAATTTGAGAGCAGGCTTGGGGGACAACAAGGTCAAGGATGGAGAATTCGGTGCCATGATGGACGTAGCGTTGGTAAACGATGGTCCTGTCACTATAGTATGGGACACAAGTGATAATACATTATAGATATAGACAAATGTAGACTACCAATAAATTGAGAACAATACTATACATGAATTCGTGAATTAATATACTACAAAATTAAAGACTTTTAGACGAAAGCCCAGACTAGAAAAGGACTAGACGAGAGTAACCTGAATCTCTAGAATTCCTAGAACTAGTTTCAAACTGGTAGTTTTTAATCTTATCAATATCCTTAAGGAATCTCCACTCAGATACTTAATTTACTGAAGATCAAAATCACTCGTCTCTTCGCTACTCAGTTCCTCATTTAATCAAAGACCGTTACTAACACATGTAAAGGGACTACCGTAGGCACTGTCCCTGTATGACCAGATAATCGACTGTACGGTTGCATACAATCCCGGGATGAGGATATAAACTCCCAATGCAATCAAAACGACATTGACGATACATTCAGCCTTCACCAAGAGAGAGGCTCGCGTGAAGATCTCCCACACCGAGATACCCTTGATCTGCTCAGTCTTCCAGTAATGTAACTTTTTCAATTTGAAAAATGCCACGGCCCAGAAGATAAATCCAAACCAACAGTCGAACAATGAAGACATGAGCGAAAGCAAGTCTGAAAAGAATGGAATGACTTCTCCAATGACAAATGCTAACAACCACAAGGTCAAGTTCAACGAGGCCCACACCAACCAGCCCTTGACGGTATGTTCATTTCTATGGATGGAATCTGCTTTAAAGATCTTTAAGAAGAGAAACTGTGACGAGACATTTCCATATAATGAGCCCAAAAAGAGAATGGTGGGTAAGGCGAAACTAAAGGCAATTTTCTTGTAGTTGCCAGTAAGAGAACCAAACGACGGTGCGGTGATATAGGCGTTACCGACATACACATACACAATCGACCCAGCCAAGGCAAAGACTACTAGCTCACATGCAGTGACGATGTAGAGAGCCTTTTTGAAATCCTTGGGCTGTTTCATTTGCGAGATGAACGATGGATACGTGATTTGGCCCACGAATGTATAGACGATATTAAGCACGGCAGACATTATGGAGACATACGATGTCCCTTTTTCTGGCCACACTGTGTAGTGGACAGGAGCTTGTAATTTCTCATATCCATTTGGATGGTCTTGAATGGCTGCGAAAACGACAGAAAGAATCACTGCGATAAACATGGTGATGGCAGAAAAGTATGCCACGGACGAAAGCGACGAGAATGTTCTTGGAAGCGACAATGCAAAACAAATGAATGTCGTCACCACCGCAAACACAACCGAACAGATGGTGGAGTTGTCACTAATAGTGTTGAAATATTTTGCACCCACGAGCACGTGCAACGCCTGGATCAACGTATTGTTTAAAAGAAAACACACTGCCGTGGCATACCACACCCATTTGGACCCCCAGAACAAGTGTTGCCCAATATCACAGACGTTGGTTAGGTGGGGATATGCTGCACAATATTCGGTGATAATTAGACCAGTGTACAATACGATTAATGCGACAATAACCGTCACGATAAGCCCGAGGCCAAGTCCCAATACCGAGTATGACCATGGGAACGACATAATGGCCAAACAAATGTACTCTGAGAATAAGAGTCCGGCCGTTTTCTGCCACGAACAGTCTCTATAGTTGATATTATGCTCGGCTTCAAGTGCAACCACACGTTCTAGATATTCTTCGGGGGTAATATCACTATCCGAGGCTAATTTGGAATCGACGGAATCCAGGTCTTTATAACCATTTTCTAAGTCTTTGGATCCATTCTCCAAGTCTCTTGATCTAGCATCTATATCTTTAGAATAGTTTGATTTCAGGTCTTTTTCAGTTAGTAAGGCACCTGTATTCCTATATCCTCGAGTATTGTTCGTCTCTGAGAGAGACGGTTCATAAAGATTTGACGACATTTTCTATCAGCTTGCTTTCTCCAGAAATTTTCTCTAGAAACTTCCTATTTAATTAACCTTTCTCAAAACGTTATCTAGAAAACTTTTCTAGAAACATTCGCTACAAAGTTTCTTCGTTAATCTACATTTAATTTATACTATCGTCGGTATAAGAGTTCATAATCAGATCCATTCGCCAACTGAAATAGACCTGTGGCGAAACCATCACGAGCAATTAATACAAAATGATGAAATGAAACCTTAATTGTTGCTTGCTTTGTTAAAGAAGATCTTTATTCGAAAAGATCCGTGCCGCAATATATAAGACATACGACGGTCGAGCCCCTGACGGTTGTGAGACCCTGAGGCTACGAGACCGTTAAACCTTAGAACTGAGCAGAATCTCATAGGCCCTTATCAGATTAAACTTGTTCGCTGTTTCACTCACAGTTTCACACGCCAATCTCCACTAATCCATACTCATCACTTGTGAAATGTCGTTAAAGCGCTGTTGACGAATGTGTCTGAGCGCAGGGCCCAGTATACCGAAAAGAGGAAAAAGGAAAAACCGTCGCCTGAAAGCGGAGTGAAAAAGCAACAAATTGTGGCGGATGTCGTGAAAATGATGTCGTGAAAATGATGTCGTGAAATGATGTCGTGAAAATGCTATCATGAACATCCTAGACACTTCGTGAAGATAAAGATAACGGATAATAGTGAAGAGAAGTGATACGACGAGGAGAGTGACGCGCAGTGGAGTTGTCGCGACTTTCCAGCTTAAGAGAGGTAGAGGAGAGGAAACTTACGTATTAATGCGATAGATGACGACAAAGTTAAATAGTTGTAGGGACAGTTGACTTGTTATGCAAATAGGTGCCTCTAATTAGATTTGTAAACTACTACTAATTGAGTATTATTCTTCATTATCATATATTTGGAATGTCCATTAAAATGTGGCTTAGTACAGTTTGTAGGGAGAGGTTAATGTAACTTTGGAGACTAATCGGTAAATTGAAGTCTCTAGTAATTAGTGAAGTTTATATCACTAAGGTGATTAGTAAATTGATAGTCTCCGGAATTAGTATCACTAATCAGTAAATCGAAGTCTCTGGTGACCACTACAAAGTCACTAATTCCACTAGCGACTTCTAGCCCACTAACGACTTCCAGTTCCATTGATAACTTCTAGTTTCACTAATAACTTCCTTCACTAGCAACTTCTAGCTTCACTAACAACTCTTCTTAAAAACATGCTATAGCAGCAAAAATGACAAAAAGTATCATTCCTATCCATCCATAATGTTGGTTGGAAGTATCAAATCTTTCAATAGGATCCCATACAAATGGATCAAATATAGACGACGACACTTCTGGACGTCTATTAGCCCATGGGTTTAATTGGGAGATTATATTAAGCAAATTGCTCAAGAAGGTATTTTGAGAGTGTTGCGAACCTGGGATTTCCAGAATAATACCCTGGGCACCCCAGCTCTGGATCAAGACGGTACCTAGCATCAAGGCAACGACTCCAATTACCAGCCTTCCTATCACTGCTCTCACCAGTCTCGTATTCCCTTTCGTCACAGCCATATCGGTAACGCACAATTGTATTTTTATCCGAAAAACTCTTCTCTAATATTACTAGCCACAACAATAACCAATCGCCAACGTCCAATCGCAGTTTTATATAACAGTTTCATAAAGAACGACGTTACTACCATAGCAAAGATCAAGATTATCATCGCCATTGCGTATCGTACGATAAAATACGACACGTCTCCCACCCTGGCCATCCACTGAGTATATACGTTTCCTTCTCCTATTCCGTTCAAAAACGGGGGATCAAAGAGTAAAGGATCAACAATTACCAACCAGGCCCTGGGAATTACATTGGTTTGTAAGTCCTTATAAATATTATTCCATATTTCCGTCACCACCTCCATTGGTGGACTTAATGTGGTGGAGCTTTATTGATCATATTGAGTAGTGTGCGTTCAAATTTGATAGTCGCAGTTAGTATTGCGGCACGGATCAATGAAACGAAAACACGACCCTAATTCACTGCCAATGGCTGCAAAATGTCGTCGTGGGTGGAATTTGGATTTGACCACAATTCCCCATGATATGCTCGAATTGATATTCCTGTATGTTGATAAGAAGGATGTAATCAACGTGGCATCTTTGGATACAAAGTATCGTCTCCACTTTAAACCTTATATCTTCTCCCACACCAAAATGACGTGGTTTGATCTTCTTGAAGAGATAGAAAAGAGTAAATTAACATTGGAAAAGAATGAATTGTCACTGGAAAAGAGTCTAACTGGAACAAGAGACCTACTTGAAAAAGGTGGATATTCTCAAGAGGATGGATTTCTCGAAAAGTACAAGTACTGCATCAAACGTATACGGATCATAGACTCCTACTCATATGGCGAATGGCAGATCGACTTCTTGAAATATCTAGAAAACTTTCCATATCTTACTCAGCTAGTTGTGAATTCTGGTAATTCATCCAACTGGTTGAAATACAGGAGTAATAATTGTATCCGTCACTTGTCTCTATATTTTGATCCCGACCACTGTGAGACTCAGAACAAATTTCTTTCTATTAATCCCAAGAATATCATCCAGTTGATCAGAGCAACCAATCAGCCACGAATATTCAACTTGAATAACGTGAAATCGTTTTCACGACTTTCGCACCTCGAGCTCAATAGTTATCACTTCAATTGGGAACCTTCCGAACTTGCTACCATCCATCTAATTCTGCTTTCGTTGACAAACTGCACATGGGAGTATCCGTTCAGTCTCTCCCAATTCAATACAAATAACACGCTTCAGGCTCTCATCATCAAGTTCTCAAGCAACAACGCATTTATCCTATCTGAACGGTTCAACAAGTTCTTGAATAATGTTGACACAGAGAATCTTTCCAGTATCCAGACCCTAGTGATCAATTTTGATGCCGTCCCTTCTACAACATCGCCGATCCCATCTTTAGAAACCGTTATACTATCTTGGGATAAATACTTATCACTTGGGGTCCTCACACGATTTCTCAATCGCAATCGGTACCCTAATTTGAATAATCTCTGTCTCTATGGATGGCTTCTTAAGCTCCAAAATCTCTCAGAATACTTCAAAAACATTGACGCGAATCATTTACACGTCTTAGACTTGCGTGTGATGACTGACAGTAATAGTGGAGACTTCTCACAACGAAAGTTGATTCTAGAAGATATAAAACACGAGGCAAAGAGACAATTTCCCAACTTGAAGTTTAAAGTCTGTGTGATATAGTTCCGAATCATATATAGATAATTTTAGAATTTAGACATATTCTCTGATCATGCAATGAGTTAAGCCTCTTATAACAGTCAAACCAACTAGAATCAAATAGGTCGTGCACACACCGATACATTTTAAAAGTAAATATATCACTTCACTCTAAACTCACAATATCTTCGTCAGTAGTTTTCGTTGATAGCGTAGCGATATGTTGTTGCGAACACTCTCCTTATTGCTATTGATAGTGCTGTGTTTTGCAAACACGGAGACATATATGTTGAAGGTTCCTCGATATTTCAACATCTCTCCACATCCTGAACCCATCAGTCTTCATGATACATTGAACCGTAATATTTTAGAGCTCAATGATACTCACTCATTACTCATAAACTATCCCATAGAATCTAAAGATACGCAGCGTGTACAGACGGTCAATAATCTCTTAGAAATCCACAATTACAACTCCGTTCTTGCACCGACTAGAACATTACTCGTCAAACTCAATAATTACGACGATTCCACATACACATCTGAAGATTTGCTCAATATCAAACTTTGCTGGCCAGCCACACTTCCCTATGATTTCACATTATCTCACTATTTCTGCAAATTATCCGAGATCATTGCCGGAATACCCCAAGAAATCGATTCTTTTGATGTATACTTGAGAATCGATTACCAATTCACAGCACATACTTTCGACCCATCACATTTGCATGAAAAGGACTCTTTGCAGTTCCAGTTGTACATTACCAAACTACCAATATCGTGGCTTCCGATCCCGTTGGAGTTGTATGAGTATTTGATGTACTTTGTTGACCTTGGTATAATTGTTTGGACCATGACTCCCTACTTGTATGACTATTTGGTGAAAGCATAATATTACCACCTTATTTGTATGAGTATTGCATAATATTTAACAACTTTTGGGCCATGAAAACAGAAACTGCAAATTTGAGGTTGTGAGATCTATCCTGCACATCTTCATCCCAGGTATAGTGGACACTTCAACTCAACAGACTTTCACACAGAAAATCGAAGTCTTATTAAAAAGAATATTCTCCAATCACGTCCAGAATATCTTCTGCTTTAACCTTCTCTGGAATAATTAATCAAATATGGACCTGACTCCCTTCAGCTGGTTTTCTTCACTCCAGAAAGTACCAGAAGCTTTTCAGTTTCTCCCTATTTTCTCAAACACTTAGCATTAGAAAGAAGAAATCCGTTAACCCGATAGTCCGAGAAGCTCATCCAAGCATGGATCAATAAATATCAATCTGTAGATATCCAAATATACTTAGAAATGCATACTTTCGGAGGAAGTAACTTCTACTGAGGGAAGACTCTCTACTATTATTAGAAGATTCTGCCAATCAGTACTTGAGTAGCTTCATTTCATCAGCTTGATTTCCTTTCTCTCACTAGAGCTCTTAACTCCGATATCTTTTCATTATTAGATATCACTCTAGATTCTTCGGTTGATATTTGTCTTGGTGAACCTCTAAATATTCGCCTCCAAATATCCACCTCTAAATATTCACCTCTGTCCCTTCGGAACATCTCTTCTTCTGATGCAGCTTGAATTGCAGCCATTTCTTTCTGGACCTGCATATAACCCGGCTACATGATCACGCCAAACTCCCCTCACTACTGCGTTGTTGATGTATCCAATTTTCTATTGCAGAAAGGATGTTTCCTTCCACCTGTCTCAGCAATTTAAAATGATCCAGACTTAATTCTTATCATTAAGCCCATCCCTTATACAATAGTTAATATGTCATTACACGAAGACGATCCATTAGGACCACCAAAGAATACCCAAAATTTGGACTTATCCAAACTCTCGCCTCAAGAATTAAGGATTTACAAAATGTACGGCAAGTTACCCACCACGCAACAGATTTTAACATCCAAGTTCCAAGATAAGAAGTATTTCGATAGCGGTGACTATGCAATGCAGAAACAGTTAGGAGGTGACAACAAGAGAGTCACAGGGATCTCTTTAAAACACCCCAATGCCGAAAAGGTGAAGGAAATGTATAACAGAAACTCCATTAGCAGCACCAATGCTGGATTTATGTACAATGGAAAGAGTAGTTTGTTGAACGAGTCGACCCCTGAGAAGTAAAGGGGTTTTTGAACCTTTGAGCAAAGTGCTCTATGAGAATCTTCAGGATTCCCCTTGATCCGTTCCTCCGAGCACCCTTGAGAATCTAGAATTGGACTCGAGCCGGACCACGAATTCACTTTGTTGTATGAGATTCAAGAGTTCTTGAATATCCAGCTGATACGAATTATACCCGATAGAGTATTTTTGAAAAACTCTTGTATTGAGGTATTTGCCTTAGATGTTGTCCTTTTGCCACCATGATTTTGCTAAACATTCATTTGGATAACACTCAATTCTTTAGTTAGAAGTGTTGCTTGTGTTATTGACTAGTACAGGGTCTATTTTGTATGACTGTACCGCTAACTCAATTGGCCAACTGCCCTGATAACTGATGTACTTTGCCTAAGTGACTTTTGATAGCTGCTTTTAGCTGGCAGAAGTCCTCTGCCGAATTGAACTCTCTTGATAGCAGACTTTTAGACTGGTAGAATACTGCTCACTTTATCAGCCTTGCTGCTCTAGGCCGTCCCTTATTTAAAGGACTATCTAAATAAAGTTGTGCTTGAATTCGCTCCTTATAAGAGATCTATCTCTTCCTCAATATCGCGGATCCTGAAGATTCCGTACACTATCCCTCCCGAAGACACAGTAGGCTCTTGAGATTCTCAACCTATTTCACTTCACGTTTCTGAGCAACCCCACTACGATACCAGTAGTGTGTACCCTCTAGTATATAAAATTTAACGACCTTATCAAATAATGATAATATGCTTTTAGATCTGCAATTGTAATTTCTTCAGTGCGTAGGCGAGAGTTGTGAGATTGTTCTATAAAAGGTATGAAGCCTCACCAGAGTATGGCTGGTGGTGACCAGTTCACATTTTGTAGTGTTTATGTTGGCTAGTAGTGAACCAAGCAAATGAGAGACGGGCGAATGAACCAATAAAATAGTTATTGAACAGAAGAACTACTCAAGTTGTTCAGCAGAATCAATATCTGAACAGATGGGCAGCTGGACTTGTTGGGCAGCTGAACTTGTTGGGCAGCTGAGAGTGGCTGGGTACCTGAACGTGGTATAGCGAAGCTCATCAAATGTGCTGCCAAATTCTAGAAATCGTGAGTGCATTCTGATTATGAGTCTGTTCTCTAACTAGTCAATTCATCGTTTTCTAATAAATCTCTACCATCGCTAACAAATGGTATCGCTATATTCCTTTCCTTACAGTGAACATTTCAACTATTATAGATGACATGTAGTATCTGTTCCTTAGACGGATATAATATACTACTAGTTCGCAGCCACGAAAATAGCGATTTCAAGAAATATACAAATTGTCTCTATATCTTTAAGTTTGCAGCTTCAAATTCGAAGAGAACTATGAACGAAGTCTATTAGGGAGATAATTATTACTGGTACACAGTATAAATATTTTAATTGTCTATTTGAATTCGTTTAATTCACAATTTTCTCTAATTGAAACTCATCTTTCAGAATCAAATACCTCCCTACGCTCAGTACTTGCTCAGAGACGGGTAGTTGTATTGATGGGGCTCACTAATGAACGGTTCAACGATATTCTACAAGCATTCAATGACTTAATATTACTCTCTACCTACGATCTGCGTGGTGTAGGTGTTGAAATCGTTGGCAATTATTTGAAGTTCGCTAGCTCAGGAAAAGGATACACCAAGACCAGGCTTCAAGTGGGAAGTTCTGGATCTACAATGGTGCAAGTCGACTTTTCTATATGCTACGATGAGTTCTATCAAGTTCCGAGACTTTTCTTTCGTGTTTCTACTGAAGATGGTTCTTTAGCTATGGATAATTGTCCCAGTGTCTTAGGTGTTCGAAAGGAAATGGGTATAATTTATGATATGCATATCGTCACCAATGAGCCATGGTACACCATCCATCCCTGTGAGATGTATACATTTATGGAGGAAATGTTGGGGCCAGAAGTGGACGATTTATCGTATTTGAAGAGTTGGTTTGGTGTCTATGGGATAGGAGCTGTATTCTCCAACGTAGGATACCGACCAGGAATTGATACTGCAAAAACGGAGTGAAGCGAAGTTCTTGCGTGTGATCGACATGACCAAGATCTCGGAAGAAACTAGAGCTGAACAAGATTTGAACTAGAACATGGCATTGCTCAATATTAAACAGAGAAATGTCCATATAATATTAACATAATTATCTGGGTAGTAAGCCCAAATCTCAGCTTCATATGTGCCAGGTCATTGTTCTTACGGGATATAGTGTTGAAAATTTGGGATACATGGAAGGTTTATTGGCCCAATTGGCAATTGGAACGAATGCCAATTAAAAAGATTTACTTAGAAGAGTCTAAGGTCTCAAGATATGTAGAAGATGTTATCTATAAGGAAGATGATATTTTACTGGTACTCGGTATTTTATTGAGTCTACAATACTAGACTTGGTATGGAGTGTAGTGAATTGGTCAAACTCTAAAATGGTTGACTAAGATTAAATACTGAGTACAAAGAAGTATTAAAGTCGAGATGTTGAATAAGTCCTTCAATCTCACTAAGATTCATGAGTCCAGTATTCAGTAAGTCACTAAATCTTGCTAATGCTCAAAATGCTTCCTAATTCATTAAGTATCGCTACCAAGGGAGAGATATGATGGAAAAAGAATGAGATATATTAAAATTGATGGTTAGAGAGGCTGTATGAGTGAAAGCAGCTGTGGGTAGTCAAGAGTGTGGGTAGTCAAGAGTGTGGGTAGTCAAGAGTGTGAGTATCAAGTTAACTCACTAGCTCTGGGCAGCAACAAGCTAGCTCACTGGCTAGTATCATTTGATCTACTCCACCTATCGATAGTGCTCTCTCTAATCAAACGTCTTTGGCTCACAAAAGACTTTTGCTACGTTGCAGACTATACAGTACAAGCTCTATTAAAGTACAATACATAATTAAATAGAACGGGGTGATGGAGTAGCTGGCACAATTTTGAAGCATAGACCTAACGTTTATGTTTTATCATTGAAATGAATCTTGGTATTGTAATTCGACCGATAAAGTCATAAATGCCAACTCATCAAGAGATAGTCACACGGTGAATATCGATCTTTCAGGCAATAGTTTATTATCCATATTGGCAGCGGTATCTATGACTTTAGTAACTTTATCGATGGCCATTAGCAGCGTGCTCTTGCTACAGCTGGAGTAACGAGACTACTCATGAATATATGCAAATCTAAGCCGCTGGGACCTTCTTTTCTGTGAAAATACGACATGGGTATTTATCAGTAAACATACCATGCTCAGGCTCTTGCAAAATGGTCCAGTGGAACTTGTTCAACGATGGTGCCACGATAGGTTCACCTTGTTTTCCCAACAATTCACCCATGATCACGCTAGAAGGGACAGTGCTTAAAGTACTGGCCAAGCTGACTTCAGCACCGCTATCAACAAATACAGACAATTCTTTGGTACCCTTGTCTCCAATAGAGATTCTAGGATTGGTGGAAGAACCTAATCTTAATAATCCAGAAACTTTGGTTTGGTTAAAGCCATGGACTTGAGGATAGTTTCTTCTGTAATCTCTCTTGTAGTATGGGTTGCCCTTGATGTCACCGGCTGGGATGGTCACGTTCTCGTTATACGTCTTTGCTTCTTCAATCATGGCTCCTGGGGGAGTAGCACGGAACATAGATACGATTGGGTTACCCGAAGATCTGTTAGGAACTAATGCAAGAACTTGTCTCACTTTCTCCCAGATCCCTCTAGGCTGCGTTGTATATTTCTTCCATACTGGAACTGGTCCTCCAGACATTGTTAACTATGGTTGTTGTAAGGTTCTTGATTCTGCTTCTGCTTACTTTAAATTTTCTCACTTGTTATTCGTTGGTTGAGAAGCGTGCCAATTGGCTAGAGATTATATACAGGAGAGATATGAGTATGTTAACATACAGGATACTCTTCTTGATGCAACTGCATATCATATATTGGCTATAAACGGAGAGTCTATGTCCTTGGAGGATAAGGAATGGTCCAGCTTAGGCTGACGGTCAATGAGTTTCGGTTTCCTAAGAGGTCGTGGACAGCAATGAGTGGTAGCTTGAAATAGTAGAGGTATTTCTCAATTCGGGACAAGGAAATATATCACCATTAATAATAACTATTAATGATATGTTTGATACCTTTAGATTTAACGTCCATGATCTCTGTAAGAAATAGCTTATAATTCCCAGAGTATGAGAACTTCCTTAAGTACTAATGAGAACTTCTCTGAATAATAGTGAGAACTTCTCTGAATAATAGTGAGAACTTCCTAACCAGAACTAACCCAAACTTCCAAATACCTGTCTCAAACCCCTCTTGACGTCAAGATTTAACATCTAAACAAACCTCTTCCAATCTTTCCGAAAATGATAATTCCACAGAATAAGAAACTTCCGATCCAAAGTCCAAGAGCAATAGATTCTTCGTTTTCAAAAGTTTGATATTGGGTGACAAAGGCATAGTTTTCGAAATAGACGGTTGCACATGCGATGAAGGATACAACCAAACTGGCAAGGAATCCAGAAATAGTTCCATCCAACAACAACCACAAGCCGGGGTTCAACAACGACCACACGATCGAGACCTGCAAGAAAGAAGTCCACTCGATCTTACGAATGGCATAACTAATACCCAAAAAGGTGATTGCTGAACGAACGATATCGTTAAAGATGTTGGAATAACTTCTTCCTTGACCAGGAGTAGGATTAGATGATAATAAACGCTTACTGAACGCAGAAGGCAAAATCTTATCTAAAGCAGGAACGATTAATCCCATGAAACACCCTTGTAAGGCCAAAGCTACGAGTTCCTCCGTTGCTTCCCCTGCCACAGAGTCGATCTTGATATATCTTCCAAACTTGAACTTTTCAAAAAGTGAAAAGATGAACACATTTGTGATGGTCAACGGGAACGATGCCAAATTATTGCCGTTGAAATGATTATAATTTATATGCTTGGTGATCTCGTTGTAGATAAATGCACAGGCTGCTAAGATAAGGATCTTGACACCAATAGGTAATCTAAATAAATTGTGTGGTCTGTTGAGTGGGTTACTTAAGTCACCAGAAGTTGGAGAGTTCGAGGAGTCACTCACTTTCCTCATAGTAATATCGATTTCGGTGTCTTCGATATCCTTATTCAAATTCAACACCGAGTTATCGTTATATATCCCATATAACGACGGTTTCGTCAAATTGATGATGGAATCCGTCTTTTCCATTGGACGTGTTGGGGTGGTGGCCCCTGAGTTACGTCCCGATGTAGTCGCCGACGACATGCTTTTTAAATTCGTATTAGACATCGCTGCCTTTCTCATATCAGCCATTTTGTGGTCGCTGTTTTGGTTAATATATCGTTGGTTGTAATACTTTAGAAGAAAGAATATCAACAGTTAATTTGAATTTGATATTCGTTTTTATGCTCGCATGGACAATTCTCATGCTTATAAAAATGATAAAAACATACAATAAATTGTAAACGACGGAAGAAGAAGTTATAGGTAGAGTTATGTAAGGTGGCGTTAGTAAGGTGTTGTTAGTAAGATGTTGTTTGTGAGGTTTTGTTAGTCAGGTGGTGTTAGTAATGGTGAGTCTCGACAAAGTTGATATTTACGATTTGATAAGATCAGTACCGCAATATATATATGTATATAAAATCAAAGTCGCGATGAAAGGTTTGTAAGCTCCACTAAAAACAGGACTAATTCGAGTGACGGGATTTTATAGAACATATATGAGTAGTTTTATCATCAGTAGCTGCCAATTTAGTCATATCTAGCATGTGGTGGTGAGACTATATAACTGGTGTAGAGTGATGTCGCAAAACGAGACGCGACAAAAGTACGACAAATTGTGCGACAAATTGTACTACTTGAGGATGCGAAAACAAAACAAAGTCACAGACCAGAACCATCTACAACAATCGACGAGATGTCGAATGTATTTGAGACATTTGAAGGGAGCAATGAGGTCAATAAGCGGAACCAAATCTCAAGTGCTGACCCGGTGGATGGAGTGGAATCTGCTGACGAAGTGATCAACAATTTCATTGATAATATCGAGTACTCCGAAAGTGATGATGACGAAGGCATGGAGTTTCTCGACGATGGCGGCAAGATCTATTTCTCTTCGGACGACGAATTTGATGACAATGGAGTGCCTATAGAAGATGACTATGACGAACAATACGATTTCAAAGATGCGCTTCGAAGTGCTGGGAATTTTAGAGTCAAGAATAAGGGGAAATCAGCCAGTTCTAAATCGTACTGGAAGCGTAAAATGATGAGAAGTACAAATCGTGAACTTGATCCAGAAGTACGTCAGAATTTATCTTTGGCCAATGAAGCGTTTGTTAGAAACGACTTCCAAGTAGCGCTCAATCTCTATCTTGAGGTTATCAAAAAAGACCCGAAAAATTTCAATGCTTATAAAACTTTGGGGGAAATCTACAAGCAACAGGGAAGTTTGAATGAATGCTGTAATTACTGGTTACTTGCAGCGAATATACATCCGTGGGATAGTCAGTTTTGGGCAAGTGTAGCGGAGTTGAGTAATGAACTTGGCCATATTGATCAAGCCATCTATTGTTATACAAGAGCTATTTCTTCGGATACTCAGAAAAGTGCCAGATACATAATTCAAAGGGCAATCTTATATCGTGAAAAGAAACAATTTGGGAGAGCATTGGAAGGATTTCAAAGAGTTCTCCAATTGTATCCTTCAGATTCCACAATTGTCAAGAATTTGGCAAGTGTATACGTGGAACAAAAGCGTCTAAACGATGCAATCAACTTATACATGCGTATATTGGATAACAATATCAACCCTACATCTCTGAATCAACAAAAGTATCCGAAGTTCGGGTGGGCCGAGTTAAACATTCTTCTTGAACTTTATATACAACAGCACTCTTGGATAGTTGGTATTAAGGTTATAAAGATTGTGGCAAGATGGCTCCAAAATCGTGGCCTGGAAAGATGGTGGGACGAGAATGACGATGACTCGGAATTTGATCGTAAACGAAGATTCCAGGTAATTGACAAATTATCAGACGAACATTTGAAGGAAGAAGCTCGAGGAAAATATTTTGAGCTTCCTATTGATATAAGGTACAAGATTGGACATCTTCGTTTGGGATTGAACCAAAAAGAAGAAGCCATTCTTCATTTTGAATTTCTCTTAGATGATGTTGACGATATTGCTGATTTATACTTTGATGCAGGTAAAGTCTTGGAAGAACATGGGTACCATGAAGAAGCGCTCCATTATTTGACTAGAGCAGCGTCAAGTGATGATCTCAGTGAAAGCTCTGAGTTGATCAACTTATTAGGAAAATGTTTTCTTGAAGTCGGCGACTACCTCCAAGCCCAACAAGCATATCAAACTCTTCTTTACAATGAACCAGACAACTTGGATCACAAAATCGCCTTAGCAGAAGCATCCCATCATTTGGGAGATGCCGAAGGAGCTCGTAAGTTATTGCTCGAGGTGGCTTCGGAACGTGAAAATGCAACACCTCACGATGATGAAGAAGAACTCGAAGACGAAAAGGATGGCAATTTGTCATTGATCAAGAACCAAAAGTTGATCAGATCAGCAAAATCAAATAAACTCAGTGACCAAGAAAAGTTGGAGAATGAAAATAATGCTAAAAGAAAGGTTTTGGACAAATTCCGTCGGATGGGTAGACTTGAAGAATCAGTAAATAATGGTGAAAAGGTGGCCATCAAGACGTGGATGCAGCTTGCATCGCAGTTAATAGAAATGTTTATGAATGTCCGAAGCTTTTTCCCTCGTGATAAGAATAGAACATTCAAGGGAATTGTTCTTTACCGAAGAAAGAAACAGATGGGTATTGACGAAAAGCTTGCTAGAGTCTACAACTTGTACGAAGGGATTGTTAACGATGATAACGTATCGCGACAATTTCTTACCTCCAAAACAGAATATAGAGGACTCAAATATGATGATTGGTTTGAGATTTTTGTTCAATATGCGATTCTCTTATCGAAATATGAGAACAATACAGAACATGCTAATGAAATTATCGAGGTTGCAATGTCGGTAAGTATATTTGTACAAGATAAGAAGAAGGAAGCATTATTGAGGATGGTGAAATTGATTTTCGGAATTCAAAAGCAAGAAGCTGGCACCACAATCACCACGTACGTGCGATACTTTTTGATCAATAACCAGTTCTCACCTTTCATTTACAAGTTCTTTATATGTTGCTTTGCTCGTGGAATAAAATCATGGGAAACATTTGCCAATTATAATCATCAGAAGTTCTTTCTTCGTCAGTTAAAGGCATATGACTCTATTCTTTCCGATAAGAAAATCACCGGCATGGCGCGAATCACTGCCGATCTTCGCAACTCTGAATTCACCAAAGAACATCCTGATTTGTTGTATGTTTATGCGAATTTGTTGGGTGGAAGTCGAAGTTATGTTTCATCTGTGGTTTACCTCAATCGTGCGTATAAAGAATATGACCAAGATCCGATGATCTGTTTGGTCCTAGGTTTAGCACACGTTCACAGATCCATGCAAAGATTAAGTACAAACAGACACATCCAATTGCTTCAAGGAATAGCATACATTCTTGAGTATAAAGAATTAAGAGAACGCAACGCAACGGATTTTGAATTGCAGGAAATTGAATACAATTTCGGCAGACTTTTCCATATGCTTGGATTAACTACCCTAGCCACCCAGCATTACGATAAGGTGTTAGAATACCATGATCGGGTACAAAGCCTCGATCAGAATTATGATCTTCTGATGGAAGCAGCCTACAATTTGACGTTGATTTATAATATCAGTGGAAATTCGGAGTTGGCATCAGAAATTACGGAAAAGTATTTGACTATTTGAGTCACCATACTGAGCGGAGCGAAGTATTGAGAATTATACTGAGCGGAGCAAAGTATTAATAGAAGAGTTATGAATAGGGAAAGAGAATACTAGCGGAGTTAGTGTCCTACTGATATGGACACTACAAAGAGTGACTGGTAATTTCTCGACGCTAGAGAATAATAATGGAGATAAGAGTTTTGAATGGGGTAAGAGAAGAGAGAATATTATGGAGATTCCATTGATATAGACACTTTTTACAAGAATTGTCTACTAATTTACCAACCCTAGCTTTCTAATTAATGCTAGCTCCCACATTGACGCTAGCTCTCTCTATTCGACGTTAGGTCTCTAATCTAGGAGTATCTGGTAATTTACCGAAGCTCTCTCTCTACTTGACGTTAGCTCTCTAATTTATAAACGCTAGCTCTCTAATTAATGCTACTTCTCTCTCTAATAGACCCTACCTTTCTCTAATTGTCGTTAGCTCTCTCTCTCATCTCATCTCTCTAAGTCTATAGTGTATAATATGTAAATGTATAAATATATCAGCGCGCGAAAACTCAAAACTCAAACTCAAACCTGAGACTCATCTCTAACATCAAAACCACAACAACTAACGATGGTAAGATTGAAACAAAGGTATATTCTATTTGACGTACTTTATCCTCCCACCTCTAAAGGAGGTGTGTCTTCTGAAGAGTTTTTAAACTTCAGTAATTCTAGCGAGGATGCGCTACTCACATTGCACCAAACATCACCGACATCCATAAATCAAAAAACATTGACAAACGCCATTCGAAGGAACATTCTGGATCATTTTGGAGAGTTTGGGTCTGGTATGGCGGGAATGCAACTCACGGTGAAATATTTTAGTAATAAAACGTCTACGGGGATTATTCGATGTGGTAGGCAATCGTTCCATTTAGTGGTGGCAGCACTCACATTGATCGATAAGATCGAAGATAATAACGTCTTGATACGGTGTACCAGGGTCAGTGGGACCATCAAGAAATGTGAGGAATATTCCATAGCAAGAACCAAAGAGTTGATGTATTTGATCAATAAAAATAGTAAGGAACAGAAGGATTTGAATAACTTGATGTCGACATTTGAGGGAGATGTAGAGGATGAGCAGAGTGATTAAGAGAATAGAAGAGTTATTCATGAGGGAATTGGGCTGATGACTGGAATACCTCAGATATTTATAGGGACTGAATAATCTGAATATTCTGAATAACCTGTATAATTTGAATAATCTGAATATTCTGAATAATCTGAATAATCTGAATAATCTGAGATATTAATGGGACTCTAGATAATAATAGTGAAGATATTCATCTCAAGCTAGGTTTCTTCTTAATAATTTACATCTTTATTGGTAAGAAACCACCATCATCATTTAAAGAGGCCAACTAAAGCACCTCTACTGATAGTAGCAACATTATGGGTGAACTCTCATATAAATTGATCAAAAATTAACCTCGAAATTTTAAGATACTTGTTGAATATCAACAGCGGATAATTTGAAGCCTCAAGGCGTATTAAGATATGATTTCAACACGATTTGAGAATGCTAGTTCTTTTAATTCTGAATCTACTAGTCCTTCCATTCTCTATTCACAACGATTTTTTTATTTCTAAAAGAATATATTATGGGTCTAATTACATGAGTATAATGAAATTGTCTACTAGAGGTCCTAGGGTCTATGATCCTATCATTGAAGGTCTTTCGTATCTTCTGTTGCTAGGTTAATTGCACTGTCGTGGAACATCTGGACTGCTACATCCATGATGGGTTTGTCATTCACAAAATATTCCTCAAATCCTGGTAAATATCCAAGGACCACATTCAATCCAGTATCACAACTAACAAACGAAAAATTGAACGTATGCATGTATCCAAGATTTCCACTAAAGTAAATGTCGTTTATTTCGTATTTCCCACCAAATTTCGGAAGCTTGCCCAAATTTGTGATGACAATTGTTCTTCCTCCCTCAGCAGTGACCTTATTCTTGAACGAATCAAGGATATTGCAGTATTCGGATATTCTGTTGGTCTTTATATCACGAGTGGTTTCTAGCTCAGTCTGGAGGAGTTGATATTGATATTTCATATACTTTAATAACGAACCTTCAAAGTATGGAAAATCAGTCACCAACCTTGCAACAATGGATCCGTGAATAAAGCCTGAACCTTCGGTACGATATCTCCGTCCATCAATTGCACACACCGACCTAGTACCTATTTGTTCGTTGGGATGAGTCTTGGAGAATACCGTTGATTGGAGTGCATTCAAAGCTATAATGTGCAAATACAGGGTCAATTTCAAATCGTTTGCCTTACAAAATTTAATCATTTTCTTGACCTCTTCTGTTGTGAATCTTGCAATTTTGAACTTAGTTTTACAATCACCCAATTGATTGTTAAGATCGACGTGGTATAGTTTCGAAACACCAAAAGTTGGTTTTTTGAACCAAGAATTCGGGAGTAATTGACGGATATAAGCCAACAATGGTCTGAAGAACTGAAGTACCGGCTCAGTCACATGATAACGAAGAAACGTAAAGAAAGTCGGTTTGAATAGTTTAACTTGTTCGGTCACAGGAAGATGTACGGGACCGGGATTAGATTTCATGTCTTTCTCATAATCAAAAAGATCTTCAATCAACTCTTGTTCGCTTTCCTGGGACTCATCAAGGGCCTTTGCTATCTCTTTCTGAAAATGGATACCAGAATTTCCATCAAAGAAAATATGCTCATAAATCATCGAGATATACTGTTGGCCGTCTGCTTGTTGAAATACCTTGATTTTCCATAGTGGTTTGTCACAGTTCATTGGAAAGGTTTCGTCACCAAGCTGCTCGAGAATAGACTCATCAAAAGTATTAATATCAACAAACTCCGCTACATCACGAAACCGGATTTTCTCTAAAGGTCTTATAACCTGATTTCTGTAATTAACCGTAGAAGGTTCAATCTGATCTGTTTGGAAACAATTGAGAGTCATCACGGGATTATCATGAATCATGGTCTTGAGCGCATTTGAAAGTATTCCGGGCGTTATTGGTTTATTGTACTTGACCGTAATATTGAAATTCGTATATAATTTCTCATAATTACGGCACATGTAGAACCGTTCATTGAAGTCAGGTTTTCGAATATGAATATTTTGTATCATCGTTGGAGTTGGTGCTATGAATTTAGATTTCAATGGGACGTGGCCCCGCGCTTTTATCTATTGTTTATGTCGCGACATGACTAATTCTTGAGCCGTACGATCTATGTACGATTTATGAGTCACAAATACTAGTGATGATGAATCGTAAGCGGTACAGTTAGGACTGGCTATGGTAGCCTTAAACTCATAAATTAAACTGTTGAAACTGATAATTCAAACTGATGAAATAATAAATCAGGAAGAAATCTATTTAAACAATTAGATTAAATTAGATCAGAGAAGGAATATATTTCTGCACAATATTTCTGACGAAAATATTGAATATTGAATATTGAATATTTACTGACGAGATTCTAACCAAGAATAGAGTAAATCCAAAGCAGAATGAGCGGCTTCTTTATTTGCATCTGTTTTCATACCGAATAATTAGTATACGAGAACATATATTTGGAATTTATTCTGATTTTGATATATATAATGATCAAATTCATTCAAATCATATAATAATTACCGAAATTACTCAATTTTAAATTATTAGTTCCTTTTTTATTACTGTAATGTATAACACCTTCAAATAACTTCCATTACAATGTCCATTTCGAGATAATAAATGGTTTAAATTAAAATGAGTCTATGCCCTGGTGAGAATATGAGTATATGAGTATATGAGAATATTAGTATATGAGAATATTACTGACTAGAATATTCCTGAAGATATTATAGGTCCGGATTATTTAGCAATCCTAAGGTAATACATATATTTAACTGTAGCTCCTCATATTATACTATTCAAGATGATTACTTCCTAAACGATTACTTTTCAAATGATAACTTCTCGAGATAATACTAATATTAGTCCAACTAATTATACAATTCTGTATATTTCAGATACGGGTCAACAGTTTTTCATATTTTACTAACTACAACATTCTCTAAGGATTCCCAGGACGTCACCATACTATCTCATGGTTTATACCCTTCTATTCGTCAAACTCTCGTTTAGTTCTTAATCTCTACTGAATTGTTATATATTTTATGCATTTATAGGGAAATTTCAGTTTTGAGACTATGCGTTTAAAAGGAAGAACACACTCTAAGTCATAAAGATGGACATTCAAGTAAAAATTTTACAACCCTTACATTCTTCATACTCTCTTCTTACTATCCACTATGTCGTCTGTTGATTATTCTGTTTACTTAGTGACCGATTCTACCATGGTTCCAGCCGGATCCACTTTCTTAACTCAGGTTGAAAATGCTATCAATGCCGGGGCCACAATGGTCCAATTAAGAGAGAAATCCATTCTGACCCTTGATTTCATTGAAAGAGCAAGCCAAGTTCACGAGTATACTAAGCGAAAGGGAATCCCCTTAATTATTAATGACCGTGTGGATGTCGCGTTGGCTATCGATGCTGAGGGTGTCCATGTTGGCCAGGATGATATGCCAGCCAAGATGGTGAGACAATTGATCGGCCCAAATAAGATCTTGGGGGTTACTTGTTCGTTCCCAGAGGAAGTGGAAGCCGTTTGTAGGGATAATGTGGCAGATTACGTTGGTTTGGGTACGATCTACGCAACCAACACTAAGAAAGTGAAGGTTCCAGAGGGGTGTGGACCCATTGGAATTAGGAAAATGTTGCAAGTGTTGAAAAGACATAATCAGCAACATCTGTCCCCTATCAGATGCGTGGCCATTGGCGGAATTAACCATTCCAATGTTTCCAAAGTTATGTTTCTGTGTGCAGTGGAGGGTTTGGCAATCGATGGTGTGGCTATTGTCTCGTGTATAATGGCTAATCCAGATGCGGGACAAGCCACTAGAGACTTTGCTAGCGACGTTGCGAGGGCTAATCCTTGGAAAGCGCTCATTACGCTGGGCCTGGTTTCCACTACTCTTAAGGACCAAATTGATCTCGTTAAACATTGTAAACCTTTGGTGCATCACATCACCAATAATGTTGTTAAGAATTTTAGTGCCAATATTACGCTAGCAATTGGTGCTTCTCCAGCTATGTCTGAGCTTCCTGATGAATTTGATGAGTTTGCCTCGGTTCCTCATGTTTCGTTGTTGTTAAATGTTGGAACTCCAACTCCAGAAGTCTTGAGTGTCATGAAACATGCTATGAAAATGTACAATAATCATAACAAACATATTGTGCTTGATCCAGTTGCAGCTGGAGCCTCTCGTTCTAGATTGGAAGCTTCTCGAACTTTACTTAATTGTGGCCAGGTCTCGGTCATCAAAGGTAATTTAGGTGAAATTCTGGCTATCAGAAAACTCACAAGCACATACAAAGAAACGGAAGGTACGGATGTTTTGATGCGTGGTGTGGATTCTATTGCTAACCTTGAAGAAAGTCAGATCATTCAAATTGGCTGTGAAGTCTCGTTGGACTTTAAATGTATTGTCGTTATTACAGGAGTCAAGAATTATATTGTCAAAGGAGATGAAGTTGAAACTGTCGATGGGGGCCATGAATTAATGGGTTCCGTCACTGGTACTGGATGTTCCTTGGGAAGTGTAATTGCCTCATTCTTGGGTACCGTCGCTGACTCTAACTACAATATCTTTGAAATTGTCGTATGTGCTGTCCAATTATACAACAAAAGTGGAAGAACTGCTGGACAGATGTCTCAAAGTCCTGGAACGTTTATGATAAATTTCATTGATCAATTATATAAAGATACTAACTAAGTGATATTAGTTTAGAGGATGAAAAGTAACTATTTAAATAGTGACTGCATCAATAAACCATGACATAAATCCCTTCCTGTGGATGCTCTTGTAGAGAGCTTGAAAAAGACCCAATTTCAAAGTCTGTGACTTTAGAATTGAGCAACTATTCGTTGTTGTTGATATTGATATCATCACATGCTTTATGATCATGCGGAACACCTTGAAATACTCCTGAGCGTGCTTGTTCACTCTCGGACTTGAAATCCTCAGCATCAGTGAACAATCCACCCACTGGAATAGAGCTTTGGCGCGATGGAAATCGTCACCGTCTTAAATTCCATAGATATAATTGGGTTGGGCTATAATATCGCAACTTAAGCACATTTTGATTCTGTTGATGTCTTTCAGTGACATTTACTGTGTAGAAATCTGATTCTAAAAAGCCTTCTTCTTCAGGAGACCACCGTGTAGAACGAATAGCAGCTTGCAACTGAAAATTGTCTAAACTACAAGCAATGTTTAGCAAAGTTATATATCCAGCATTGTTCTGAATTCCAGATCCATCTTGTACAGATTTAGAATAAGCACCGGCCATAATTATAGTTTCATAGTCTCTAATAACGGTCTTCGTTGCTAAAACGAACTTTTGAAGGATAACTCTATAAATTAACTCTTCAAAATGAGTCTTTAAAAGACTTGCAATCGGGCGAGAATTCTCAAAATGTTTGTATAAGATCAAGATTCTGTACCCAATGTTCCTCTAACACGTTCTTTGAGACTGGATTATGAATCGTTGTTCCAATAGCTTCAGATGCTTTGCAAATCTGGACTTTTCAGAAACCAGGACCCTCATTTGAAAACCTTCTCCATATACCGTTATTAATTATCCTTCTGCTATTTCGATACTTGGACTACACTGAAAACCAGAGTGTCGGTGTTCCGCGATGTTCTCTTGAACCTTAATTGTCAACTCTGAACTTTAACTCTTGGGTAAAATATTCAGATGATCCATGAATTTTAATTAATTTTTAATGTAATCCAAAATCAACATGTGTTTTTGGAGCCAATCACTCTATTTGTGGCAAGATTATTAAAGCAGCCACGGATTTTGCTTCAACTTATCGGGGTAGGGCCAAACGTCGCCGATTTTATTTGTTTGATGGCACTGGACTAACATGACATTGTTCCAGTGAATGCTCATGTCTACCAGATTGCAGAAGAAACTACAAATTTAAGGGTAAACGAGATTTGAATAGAAGAAGATTTAGAAAGTATGACCAAGGTGACATATGGAGCCGTCAGATTATATTTCAAGGATCTTTTGTGAATATTCTGGCGGGTCCAACTTGTATTATTTGGCTGGTAATTCTATGAACGATCCTATTCTACATTCTAACTCATGTAAATCAATATGTTCTCCGGTCTTCATCATATAATATCCTGTAGAACTCTAGCGGAGGTCGCCAATATCCGAATCCAAACTTTTGTAAATTTCATACTAGCTACTTCTAGAAAAAATTTGCAGCTTAAATTGCAGCTAAAATGCAGCTATAATGCAGCAATAATTGTTTTGTGGTTGCATAAATTTCCTCTTTTGTTGTTGGTTTTGTGTCATATTGATAACAATTTTCTTTTTGTATGCATAAACTTAATGTCGGACGGACTTCGGAAACATGGGGAAATCCTTGTTTATTACATATGAATAATTCACTAGAATATCTTAAGTCCGTATAATATTCATTAAACTACAACAATTTATCAAAATAATTAAATTCAATGAAGGATCTAGTCAAAATATTGTTCAATTGTTTCAAGAAACCTTCCAATTATATATATAAATATATGTCAAAGAACCTCAACAATATACAATAGTATGTATAAATCAATAATAAACGTAAACTATTATATAATATCTAATGCCTGTAAATATAATATAGTCGTTTCAGGTCATGATGGATTTATATATACTTGAATAATATTAGTATTATCTCTTAAATTAGTTATTAAACTTTAAGGTTATTTTTCTTTGTGCCCTAATCAAGCAGCTATACCTTAATATTTTTCACCTTATAAGTTTAGCCTAGCAGCTTTTTCTAACATTTCCCCTAATAACTCTAACCTAATGGCTCTTCCTAACGTTTTCCCTTATCTATTACCTTCATTTTGCAACTGATGAAAATTCTCCCCATAATTTGATCACTATAAACTGAATAATTCGTAAACCGGTCTGTTTAAGACACCTATGAATACGACATTTCACTTATATCAATCCATTCAGGGCCCAATCAGACTTCACAAGCTTCTACCTATAATATAGAAACTATTAATTCCTGTATATAGGATCTCATTTTTATGTACCCGAAATCCTCCCTCAAGAAACAGTATCAAATAATACTTTATATATCAAATAACATATCAAAAATCATATAAAGTAATATTATGATATGGTACTTGAGGCAAAGAGAAGCAATAAAAGTGACAGCAGCAAAAAGTCTGCACCAACACCATCCCCAGTATCGAATATCGGTATTATTGGTTCAATAAAGAAGTTCCCCGAGAAAGAGTATGCAAAGGATATATTACACCAAATAGCTAAAGCAGTAGCACCAATAATACATGAAAACAACTTTAAAGTAGGGACTTTATGTGAAATGTATCCTAAGAATCCAACTTTGTTGGGTTTGAATGTGAACCGGGGTCAGAAGATATTAATCAGATTAAGGTCTCCTTCGAACGAGAGACTGTTTTATCCTATTGGAGATCTTATAGTAACATTCCTTCATGAGCTTACACACAACATATATGGACCCCATGATGATAAATTTTATAAGTTCTTGGATGGACTCAAGAAGAGGTTCGATGAGTTGCAGAGCGGGGGCTCTGTCTCTGGATATGTATGCGAGGAGGAAAGGTTGGGGTCTGGTTATAATGCTCTGGGAATGTATGTGTCTATACGGGAAAAACGGATTAAGGAGTTGAGTAAGCCAAAGATTACCATGGAATCCCGCAAATTAGGTTCCCTTGGAGGGGTTGAGAAGGTAAGGGATTTGAGATCGGTGCGGCAGAAATTGCTAGAAGCTGCAGAAAGGAGACAACGTGATGCTAAGTGGTGTCCTAGTAATGTTGATGTAGAAGAAGTCGAACCGAATAATGAAGAAATAGATTTGGAAGTGGTGGATGGACCGGAGGAAAAGCAGTCGACTACTAAAACAGAAGGAATACGGCTGACTACCACTTCAAAAGGACTGACTGGAACCATGGAAACAAAAAAATCATTCCTGTCTTATTATAAAGAGGTGATAGATTTGACATCTGATGATTATAATGAACCTAGGATTGTAGATTCCGAAATTATCGTCATAGATGGATGTGAAACCAAAAACAAAGAAAAAGAAGTCAAATCTCTCCCAAAGTCTATCTTGAGAAACTCAATAAGTGAACTGTCTGATTCTAATGAAGAAGGAGTGACAAAAGAACCCAGAAGAGTACAATTTTCAGGGTTGCTTCCTTCATTTGATGAAGAAAAGGATTCAAGTCAAATTGAATCTGATACCAAAGAAGACGATATCCAATACACAGTGTCTTCATCTCCTAGAACGTTCTTCGGAGACGAAGACCGATATCCTCGGCGAAAATTAGTTGCAGCATTGAACTTTGACCAGATATTAAAGAAAGGAGAATTGATATCTTTACACGAAAGCAAGGAATCTTTGTTTGATCCAATACTGCACGATCGAATAGAATCTTCAGAAGACTCTTCGGGACCAAAGAAGAAAGCAAACACTTCACTACTCAATCCTAAGAAGAAGAAAACCGAAAGAAAACGAGTCGAAACAAAACGAACTGAAACTAAGAGAACTGAAATCAAGAGAACTGAATCTAAGAGAACTGAAACAAAGAGAACTGAATCTAAACGAACTGAAACAAAACGAACCCCACGCTCTAAAAAGACAAAGGCTCAACAATCAGCACCTCCAAGAATGAAAAAGACTGTCAAATCAATAAGTTTTGATCAGTTACTCTAAATGCTCTAAATGCTCTAAAAGCTCTGAAAGCTCTGAAATAACTTCGTTGAAACGTGAAATTAACAGTTTTGACCATCCATGTATCACCCAATTAATATTAGTCCTCAATTAGAGACCACCAACACTTCAGTCTATTCCTTTTAAACAGTTATTCCAAACACCAAACACCGATCAACTATTCTTGCTCCTTATTTTATATTGATTATTCTATATGTTTAGCATCTTTATTGTATTATTAAGTATTCTGTTAGTCTCTGTAAAATTGCAACTTTGACTTATATACAGTAGAAATTTTGAGTATTCGAAGATCATTATCAAAAGTTCATTGGTGAAGTTTAGGACCACACTAGGACAATTACATGACAAATACATAATGTATGCCATCAGTAACGTTATAAGATGTCTCGCTATTGTGTCTCTATCTTTTTTTGGTAGTGTCCAGGGTTCAGACAATAAATTGACTATAGATCTAGAAGCGCCATGGAAATCAACCAGCTTCGAATTGAACTTAATTGAAAGTATAGCAGCTTATAATGAATCATTATACATACCAGCAGTACTAGAGATATTTGGAATCACATCTGATGATGAAATAGATCCGTTTTCTAGGACCCAATCTGATATATATCAACAAGTTTGCAAGAAAATTGGCTTGGATATCAAATCACAATCCATAATTGATTTCAACTTTGTGAATAAATACTACTCGCCCCGCATACAATCCCACTACTCATACTATGAATCAATAGTAGAACCAGGCTACGAATCCAGGCTAAAAAATGAATGTACTTATGATTCGTTTGGCAACCATATCCTCAAGCATGAAAACGATAAACTTCAGAACTGGATCCTTTACGATGAAAAATTGTATTGTTCAAAAGATGAATTATACGCCATACAGACGAATTCGTATTCAAAAGGTGATGTGTTACCTTTTGATAGGATAATTGGTGATAATAATGATGCTCCATTATTGATATTCTATGGAGATCATAAATCAGCAGATTTCATCGATTTCTTCAAGAATTTGTATGACAATTCTATTATAGGTAAGTTACGTTTTGTTTGGAGATATCTACCATCCAAGGCCACTCAAAATGACATTTTGACAGGATATGGTGTCGATGTTACATTAAAAAACTCAGACTATGTAGTGATCGATGAGAACGATATTACAGCCAAGTCAAAGAAACAACAAAAGACAAAGAGAAGTTTTGATATTAAAAGAGATTTATGGGAGATATCAGATCTTGATGAACCAGTTTTAGAAGGTAATATTCAAGACCTTGGGGTTAAGGTGAGTGCATTTTTATTGGAGAATGACTACGAAATTGATGATCTCGAGCTATGGAAATTGATTCTCCAAGACTTTCCAAAGTATGCAAGCAGTATTTCTCAAGGAAGTTTTGATAACGTTGAAGAGGTTAAACAACATATACTGTCCAATGAAAAACTAGGTTTATCTCCCGAATCAAACGGGATTTATATTAACGGCTCACCAATCCACAAATTGGAGTTGGATATCTTCAAATTGATAGATAAAATGAAGGAAGAATTGCACACTATAGAGAGATTGGTTTCTTTAGGATTCAGTGTCAAACAAGCAAAGTTTTTGATAGTAAAGTTTGCTTTAATAAGTGCAGTCAAACAGGCTCAGTTCCGGAATGGAAACACAGTAATGGGGAACAATGAAAACAGATTTAAACTCTACCAATTCAACTTCGCTAGCAAATCATCAGGAATCGTATTTTTGAACGACATTGAAACTGATGGAACTTATGAAGAATATCCTGAGGATAGAAGAGATGCATACTTAGGAAACGTGGCCCGTGGACTCAAACCAAACCAAATCCCTCCGCTCAAGGAAAATGTCCACGATCTTGTTTTTGCATTAAACTTTGGGTCAAAAGAACAATTGAGAACTTTGTTCACTTTATCAAAAGCTATATTAGATAGTGGTATCCCTCAACAGGTTGGATTAATCCTGATAGTTGGAGATGATCCAAATGATTATCAATTATCCAAAATATTTTATTATATTTCGAAAACATCAAGTCCTCCGGAAGCCTTAGCATTTTTGTACAAATACTTTGAGACAAGGAACGAGGATGAAGTGGCAGCATTACTTGGATCCATTCAAATCCAGAATTTTGAATTTGATGAGTCTACTTATCAAAATACTTTGGATAGATTTTCAATTACAGTCCCATCGGTTGCATTTAATGGTGTGATTTATGATTTATCGTCTCCAAACTGGCAAATTGCCATGGGAAAACAACTCTCTCAAGATATTAAGGTTTTAAAACATCATTTAAAGAACGGGGGAAAGGGAAAGCTAAAGGATATATTATATCAAAATGCGAAGACAGAAAGGAATTTGAACATCATTCCTCTTGACCCAAGTGAACTAATCTATAAAGCAATTGATGAAGATATCATAAAAGAATCCATTGCTTTCACAAAAAATTCGAAAGGAGAAATCTCTGGGACGTTTTGGATTATTGGTAACTTCAACAAGAAGAGCTTAATAACCCAATTGACAAATATTTTGAAACTCATTGAAAAATCGGATCAAACTTTACAAGTTCGAGTATACAACACTGGAGCAAATGTTCAAATCTTGAATACTCTTCAAGCTAAATATAATTTATCTCAGCTTGGATCGTCAGATGTCTTTGAAATTATAAAGTTATTGAACAAAGTGGAAGATGTTGAGCCTCTCGTTGACTCCAAGGCTATAAATTTCCTTGAATTCAAAGAACTACCTCTGCATCATGATTTTGTTTTATTCAATTCAAGATACTTCAGAATTGATAAACCATTAGCTGTCAAAGAACTAGAACTCTTAGTCGAATATGAATTCAGTCAAAGAATTCAAATCATTAAAGATGTAATCTACGCTTATACCGAGAAGTTCAACTTGAAAAAAGTCAATGAGTTCAACGATAAAACTTACAATGATTTAGACTGGTTCGATCTAGTTTCGGGTATCGTCACCAAATCTTTTCATGTGGATGATAAATCGTTTATTTCGGATGTTTCTAGATTTGATTTTGGTTCCTTGAACTATAATAATTCTATTGAACTTTCTCCTTATGATTCTAAAAAAGAGGTTGACATTCTTTTGATTATTGATCCCATTGAAGAGTACTCACAAAAGGTAATTTCGATTATAAGTTCTATAAAGGATTTACCATTTGTTAATTTGAAAGTTCTCCTCCAGCCAAAAACAGATTCAGAGTTGAAAATTCAACGTTTTTACAGAGATAGCTTTATTTCTTGTATTCCTCAATTTGATGAAAGTGGAAAATGGATCTCAAAATCTTCAGTCACCTTGACCTCATTGCCAGGAAATGAAATATTCACGACTGAATTGGACATTCCTAATAGATGGATTGTGGTAGCAAAAGAAAGCCCTCTTGGAGTTGATTTGGATAACATTAAATTTGAAAATTACGAAAATAAATCGATTTATGGCACTTATGAACTCAAAGGGTTATTGGTTGATGGAAATGCAAGAGACGTACAGATTGGAAAACCTCTGACTGGCGTTTCCTTCGAACTTTCTAGCTTGGATACGACTACAAAGAGCGATACAATTGTAATGTCGGCCATGGGATACTTTCAATTTCATTGTTTGCCAGGAATTTGGAACTTTAAAATAGCGAACGGAAAAAGTAGTAAGCATTATGGGCTCTTGTCAGCTTCTACAAAGAGATTCCAATCAAATAATAAGAATTTAGAATCGATTTTGTTGTCAGTTTTCGATCTAGGAGGATTGTCATTACAAGTCAGAACCCAAAAAAACCGTGGATATGTTGGAAAATCGCTCTTTGAGGATGTGGAAGTGGTAAAATCGACAAACCAGGCAGATATCAATATATTTAGTATTGCTAGTGGACATTTGTATGAGAGATTTTTGTCAATCATGACAGCGTCGGTTCGAAAACATACTAACAAACTGATCAAGTTTTGGATTATTGAAAACTTTGTTAGTTCACATTTCAAAAGATTATTGCCTTTGTTAGCCGAAGAGTATAATTTTCAGTACGAATTCGTCACCTACAAGTGGCCCAAGTTCTTACGTACACAGAGAGAGAAGCAAAGGACAATTTGGGGATACAAAATTCTCTTTTTAGATGTGTTGTTCCCTCAAGATTTGAAGAAAGTGATTTTTGTTGATGCTGATCAGGTAGTACGGTCAGATATGAGTGAATTGTTGGAAATTGACTTAGAAGGAGCTGCCTACGGATTCACCCCGATGGGTGAGTCTAGAGAAGATATGGAAGGGTTCCGGTTTTGGAAACAAGGTTATTGGTCAAAAGTTCTACAAGACGACTTGAAATATCATATCAGTGCTTTGTTTGTCATTGATCTTGAAAGATTCCGCCAAATTATGGCAGGTGATCGTCTCCGTGCACACTACCAAAAACTTTCAGTCGATCCAAACTCGTTAGCAAATTTGGATCAAGACTTACCCAACAACTTACAACGTCTGATTAAGATCCATAGTCTTCCACAAGAATGGTTATGGTGCGAAACGTGGTGTTCTAGCGAGTCTTTGGCCCGAGCAAAGACAATTGATCTCTGCAACAATCCTTTAACTAAAGAAAGCAAGCTTGAGCGTGCCAAAAGACAGATCCCTGAATGGACCAGCTATGATAATCAAATACAAGAATTAAGAAAGAAGGCAGAAGAGACGTTTAAACAGAATCTCTTAGAACGTGCTCAAACCGTTGATGAAGATAGCCTTTATGAAAAAGAAGACCCAATAGAAGAGAATGATAACTATTCAGATGATGAATTTGATCATGATGAATTGTAAGGTTACATTTGGAGTATAATGAATCTACCTTGAATGAATCGAGCTTGTTACTAACTTTTACCATATCACGTGAAGTGAGAATTCCCGGCACCGGGCTCAATTATTAGGCTTAGTATATTGGAACAATTTATTAGCGCAGGCTTACAATTAGCCCTAGCTCTGCCTAAGCTTAGTGTATACATTTTGTTTACTATATAGAGTATGTAGAAACCCGTCAGGGTTTATGGTTTATAAGTTTAGTGATACGAGTTAGTTATGCAGGATGAATGAATTTGGCTGCAAAAAGTGACTCACTAATTATGGAGCACCAAGAGAGAGTTGATTTTATAGAAACGAGGAAGCTTTGGATAAGGATAGCTTATAATTTATAGCTAATAATTAATAGCTAATAATTTCTAGCTAATGATCTATAGCTATTGACTAATAACTAAAGATTTATAGCTAATGACCAATAGCTAAGAACTAACTCCTATTTTTTGACATCAGGGAATTTAATGCCTTGGTGATTAGACGAGAAATCATTACCATACGAAATAAACAAAGACGCGTGAAATTTTAATATGCTCATAAGCTCCAGCACTATATATGACTAACATAACTACTGGAGACTTTGCAGTTTATTATTGGGCAGGTTGGTAAACTTACTCAACCCGATCCTGCATGTGGATATGAGTCACTTATCACATGGAGTCGTGCGCCAACATATTATTACCGTTACCGGACGATTTCGATCTATTCCTACACGTTTGACGTCGTATAAAACGAAGCGTAATCGCACCCGATACTATCTCGGAAATAATCCACCATGAAGATATCAGAAAAGCTACAAGCGGCACATTCGTCTTCGAATCCGCCACCGGCAACGTTCTCGTTCGAGTTTTTTGTCCCCAAAACGTCTCAGGGTGTACAGAATCTCTACGACCGTATGGACAGAATGTACGATTTGAATCCGATTTTTATCGACATTACGTGGAATGCCGGTGGACGCTCTTCCAGCTTGACCAACGAAATGGTTTACACCGCTCAGTCAACTCTTGGATTGGAAACTTGTATGCATTTGACATGTACCAATATGAAAGTTTCTTTAATTGACGAGGCGTTGCAGAAAGCCTACGCTTCTGGATGTCAAAACATCTTAGCTCTTAGAGGAGATCCACCATTGGACGGTAGTGAGTCTACTGGGGATTTCAAGTATGCCAAAGATTTGATCAAATATATTCGTCAGCATTACGGAGACCATTTCAATATCGGTGTAGCTGCGTATCCAGAGGGCCAGGGAGATGATGACGATGAAACGACTCTCAAGTACTTGAAAGAAAAGTGTGATGTTGGAGCGGATTTTATTATCACGCAAATGTTCTACGATGTGGACAACTTTATTAGTTGGTGTAGTAAGCTTAGAAAAATCGGCATCAACATTCCTATTATTCCAGGAATCATGCCTATTTCAACTTATGCAGCGTTTATTAGAAGAGCCAAATGGTCGGAAATCTCTATCCCACCACATTTCTTGGAAGTATTGGATCCAATCAAGGATGATGATTACTTGGTAAGAGAAAAAGGTACAGAACTTGTCAGTGAGTTATGTCAGAAGTTGCTTGATTCTGGCTTCATTAACCATTTACATTTCTACACCATGAACTTAGAAAGAGCCACCGTTATGATTTTGGAAAAGTTGAACTTATTCGAATCCATAAAGTCCTCAGATATCGTCAGTGGTGGAGAATTGCCTTGGAGGAAGTCTTTACATCCTCAGAGATCGAAGGAATCTATCCGTCCAATTTTTTGGCAAAACAGAAAGTATTCGTATATCACCAGAACTTCCACTTGGGATGAATTTCCAAACGGTAGATGGGGTGATTCAAGATCTCCTGCCTTTGGTGACATTGATTTATGTGCTTCTGAATTATTGAGACAATCTCCAAAGAAAGCATTTGATTTGTGGGGCTCTCCTCAGTCCTTGAAAGACTTATCTCAACTTATCACTTCGTACTTGACAGGTGATTTGAAATCTTTGCCATGGTCGGATGGACCAATTGGTGAAGATACAAACTTGATTATCGACAATTTAATTGATTTAAATAAAAAGGGATTCTTCACTATGAATTCTCAGCCTGCTCTTAACGCTATTAGATCGAATAACCCTGTGCATGGTTGGGGTCCAAAGAGTGGATATGTTTATCAAAAACAATATTTGGAATTCTTTTGTCACAAGGATGTTCTTGGAGAATTATTGAAATCGATCGAGTCTTTCAATACTCAATCTGGAGACTCGACTTCGAGCGTCCTTAGTTACTATGCTGTGGACAAATTCGGAAAATTATCAACTAATTGTAAGGATGATGATATCAATGCCGTCACTTGGGGAGTCTTCCCTGGTGAGGAGATTTTGCAACCCACAATTGTCGAAAAGACTTCATTCTTAGCTTGGAAAGACGAAGTTTACAGATTATTTACTGAATGGATCAAAATCTTCCAAAGTAATATAATCGATACTCCTCAAGAAACTGCTCAAGGTTTCGTTGATATGATTTCAAAGTTTAGTGATGAATATGTCTTGTGTAACATTGTCAACAATAACTTTATTGACGATAATCTGACTATTTTCAAATTAATTGATGATTTGAATGTTCCTTGCTTATGATTTTGTTGATCTCATTATTGATAAGGTTGAGAATTACTCTACCTTTCAAGATCTATCAATTACTCAGCCCTTCAAGATCTTCCAATTGATCCAACCACTTTTTTCATTTTGTATTGCTGTCCTTCGATTCAGCATTTTATTTTCCATTTTGTCCCTCAACTTTTACTTCACTTACGCAGGAAATTTTATTAGAGAGTACTCAACATACTCCATTCTGGTTCCTTCAACATAGAACCAAGAACTCAAAAGTGATCCTTTGCATGCGTTTCTTTTATGGGAGCTGCGCTCATTAATATTGCATTATGGTAAGAAATTCTTCCATATCTTTAATTCATTTCAACAATAGTTGCACTTCTTTCCTTTGGTTAGAATTATTTGGTTATTTAAAACAACACTCCTGTGTATAGTGACATCCTCAACGGTATGGCTATTAAAACATATATAATAGTTTATTTCAAAGTTAGTCTTTTATTAATTAGCTTCCATAGTTAACAATATTTGTCTGTTTATCGTGTCACGTGATTAGATATATATATTCTCAAAAATCTGCTGCGAATCTAAAATATCCTTAGTATACATAATATAAGTTAGATACCTGTACGATATATTATAATTATGTTGTGGAAATATAGTCAAGGTGAATTATTCTAAAGCCTCGGTATTAGTTAGTCACTCTATCTATGGAAATATCTTTTTCGTGCAATTTTGGCAGCAATAATTACTGTGTTGCAAACTCGCTAATTTTATGGCTGCAAGTTCACACAACTAGATCAAACAATCAGATGGAGACAATTTTACTACAATTCTTTAGCCAACATTACTACAATAGATCGGCCTATTTGACTACTACTCTTTAAATTTTACTACAATTCTTAGACCAATTTCAATTTTAAGGTTCTATTTTAGAATTCAAGAAATCTATGGAATCTATGGAGCAAAGTCAACACAAAATAGTGCAGCCTCGAATCAGGTATCAAACGAAATATTAGAAAGAGAAATAATAAGGCCCTGTTTTAAAGAAACAGTCGAAACGAAATAACTGAAGTTGAAATTAACTCAGATTAAAAGAACGAAATGAAAAGAACAAGCAAGGTGGAGATCAATCCAGTTGCTGGAACCAATGAATCACCAGCACCTTCGTAAGTATTAATGGGGCTGATGGATGAGGAAGAGGCAGAAGAGACACCAGGTGCAATAGTTTCTGGCTTAGAATGAGATCCAATGAGAACAGAGGTAATTGTGGTTTCAATATGGCTGGTAGTTTCGTGTTCTGGAGAGACTGAAGTTGGGGCAACGACAGGAGCTGAAGTAGTACCTGTTTGGGCGGAACCTTCTGAAGGAGTTACCTCGACAGTAGTTTGAACAGTAGTTTCAGTAGTGGTGTTAACATCCTTTGCTGGTGGAACTTCTGACTTGGCAGATGGTGTTGGAACAACTCCTGGTTTTTCCTTTGTTTCAGTGGTAGTCTTTGCTACTTCAGTGGACTTTGATTCCTTAGTTTCAGTAGCTGGTGTTTCCTTGGTATCAGTAGCTGGTGTTTCCTTAGTTTCAGTAGCTGGTGTTTCCTTGGTATCAGTGGTCTTTGATTCCTTAGTTTCAGTAGCTGGTGTTTCCTTAGTTTCACTGGTCTTTGTTTCCTTAGTTTCACTGCTGGAGAGAGTTGAAACGGTGGTCAAAGGACAATAAGTGGTGTAGACAGTGGTGTTTTCGTGATCCGTAACAACAGTGACCCCTGTTGGTGCTGTGGAGGTCTGACATCCTTGTTCATCACAAGAAGTAACAGTGACGATGGTAGTAGAAGATGCAGTGATAGTAGTGCAACTGGTGCTTGGAACATGTGTGATGCTTGGAACAACTGGTGCAGACGAGCTTGGAGCAGAAGAGCTTGGAACAACTGGTGCAGATGAGCTTGGTGCAGATGAGCCTGGAGCGGATGAACTAGGAACAACTGGTGCAGATGAGCTAGGTGCAGATGAGCTAGGAACAATTGGAGCAGATGAACTTGGAACAACTGGTGCAGATGAGCCTGGAGCGGAAGAGCTTGGAATAACTGGTGCAGATGAACCCGGAGCAGAAGAGCTTGGTGCAGATGAACCCGGAGCAACTGAAGAGCTTGGAGCAGAAGAGCTTGAAACTACTGAAGATTGAACAGATGAACTTGGAACGACTGGCGTGGTGCATGGAGTAGATGAACTTGGAACAACTGGTGCAGATGAGCCTGGAGCGGAAGAGCTTGGAACAACTGGTGCAGATGAACTTGGTGCAGATGAGC
>Ga0065704_10070235_pt1 | contig 53570 bp, 46 predicted proteins | sample SwiRhicommuniRL2_FD_59091 | JGI IMG/M metagenome (GOLD analysis project Ga0065704, IMG submission 59091) | Switchgrass rhizosphere bacterial communities from Rose Lake, Michigan, USA - RL2 v2 (version 2) | ecosystem: Host-associated > Plants > Roots > Rhizosphere > Soil | place: East Lansing, MI | reverse complement strand
GGTTTCTGTTCAACAAGCGTTTCCGTGAGTACCTGACACCGGACTTCGAGCAGTTCCTCGGCCTGTTTCGCTTCAATTTGCGCTACATACACGTTTCGGAAGTCGACGGCCAACTGCACATCCGCGTCCGTGGGCCGATGTTGCACTGCATCATGTTCGAGCAGCCGGTATTGGCGATGGTCAGCGAACTGCGCAACCGCGAGAAATACCCCGAGGTCGAGTTGGCCGACGTCACCCGCAAGCTGTACCAGAAGTTCGAATGGCTGGAGAAAAACGCCAGCCGTGAAGAACTCGCCGAGTTTCGCGTTTCAGACTTCTCCACCCGGCGGCGGCTGTCGTTCAGGGCCCAGCGTGAAGTGGTGAATATCATGCGCAGCGATTTTCCTGGGGTCTTTGTCGGCACCAGTAACGCTCACTTGGCTTACGAGTTCGATCTGCCCCTGATAGGCACCATGGCTCACCAATGGCTGATGGTGCATCAACAACTCGGGCGCTTGCGCGAGAGCCAGAACGCGGCGTTGGAAAACTGGGTGCGCGAGTATCGTGGCCGCCTCGGTATCGCCCTGACGGACTGCATCAGCACCGACTTCTTCCTCAAGGATTTCGACCTGTACTTTGCCAAGCTCTATGACGGCCTGCGCCAGGATTCCGGTGACCCTATCGTCTGGGCTGACAAGGTGCTGGGGCGTTACCAGGAACTGGGCATCGACCCGCGCACCAAGGACCTGATGTTCTCCGATGGCCTCAATTTCGAAAAGTGCCTGCCGATCCTGCGTCATATTCGCGGCAAGGCCAAATTCGGTTTTGGCATGGGCACCAGCCTGGCCTGCGATGTCGACGGGGTTGAACCGCTGAGCATCGTCATGAAGCTGGTGCGGGTCCACGGCGAGCCGGTCGTGAAGTTCTCCGACGACCCGATCAAGAACGTCTGCGAGGATGCCTCGTTTCTGCGGTACGCCGCCCAAGTGTTCAACGTTGCCCTGATCAATCCACAGTTGGGAGCCTGATATGACTACGCTTGTGCAAGAACGCATTGCCCGGGAACTGGGCATCGACCGTCAACTCACACGGGGTGGCGAAGCAACCGAGGTTGCCCGCCGCATCGAATTCATCAAGCAGATCTTGCGCGAGTCGGGCTGCAAGTCCCTGGTCCTGGGGATCAGTGGCGGTGTCGACTCTCTCACCGCCGGCCGCCTGTGTCAGTTGGCCGTGGAGCAACTGCGGGGTGAAGACTACGAGGCGCGCTTTATCGCCGTCCGGTTGCCCTACAAGGCTCAGGCCGATGAGCAAGACGCCCAGGCGTCCCTGGACTTCATCCGGCCGGACTTGATCACCACCAGCAACATCGCCGCTGGTGTTGACGGGCTGATGGGCAGTATCGCCATCGATGGCTTGCAGCCTGGCGCCGAGCTCATCGACTTTGCCAAAGGCAACGCCAAGGCCCGGGCCCGGATGCTGGCGCAATACACCATTGCCAATCTGAGCAATGGGTTGGTGGTGGGCACCGATCATGGGGCGGAGGCGGTGATGGGTTTTTTTACCAAGTTTGGCGACGGCGCGTGCGACCTGGCACCGCTGTCCGGGTTGACGAAGACTCAGGTGAGATTGTTGGCCGATGCGATGGGCGCCCCCGCATACCTGGTGTGCAAGGCGCCGACCGCTGATTTGGAAGACCTGGCACCCGGTAAGCTGGATGAGGTGGCGTATGGCTGCAGCTACGAGGAAATCGATGGGTATCTGATGGGCGAAGAGGTGTCGCCGCAGGCGCGACAGATCATTGAACGCGCCTACCTCAAGACGGCCCACAAACGAGCATTGCCCCGCGTCCCGCCTACCCGGTCTGAATGACCCTCAGATCTTGAAGGTGTTGACCATTTGTTGCAGGCGGCGTGACTGGTTTTCCAGTTCTGTGCAGGCCTGCAAGGTGGATTGCAAATTGCCGACCATTTGCTGGTTCAGGTCATTGATGTGGCTGATGTCGCGATCCAGATTGTCCACCACTGAGGTTTGTTCTTCGGTGGCGGTGGCTACCGACAGGTTGATCTCATCGATCTCGCCGATGCCCAGCAGCACGCGATTGAGTCGCTCGCCCGCAAGCCTGGCGGTAGTGACGTTGTCGTCGCTGTGACGCTGGCTTTCGAGCATGGCGCTCACGGCGCTACCGGCACCTGCTTGCAGTTCCTCGATCATGCTGTGGATTTCCTGGGCGGACTGCTGGGTGCGATGGGCGAGCGTACGCACTTCGTCCGAGACCACTGCAAAACCGCGCCCGGCATCTCCGGCACGGGCGGCCTCGATGGCAGCGTTAAGGGCCAGCAAGTTGGTCTGGTCGGAGATGCCTTTGATGACGTCGAGAATACGTCCGATCTTCAGCGTTTTCTCATTCAGGCTTTCGATGTCCTGGCGGGTATTGACCACCTGCGACGAGAGTTGCGACATGGCGCTGATACTGCGCTGCACCACCGACTGACCTTCCTGGGTCTGATCCCTGGTATCAGAGGCGCGGCTTGAGGCATGAGCGGCGCTGCGGGCGATTTCCTGCGCTGCGGCCCCAAGCTCGTTGATAGCCGCGGCGACGTTATGGGTCAGCGCCGCTTGAGTGTCAGAGCTTTCCAGTGACGCGTTTGACGCCTGGCTGACCTGTGCCGCCAATTGGGTGAGCTGGACACTGGACGCCAGGACTTCTCGGATCGACTGCTGGATACGTTCGACGAAGCGGTTGAAGCCCCCGGCCATCATGCCGAACTCGTCCCGGGACAGGCTGTGCAGGCGCTGGGTCAGGTCGCCTTCGCCATCGGCTATGGATTGCATGGCCGAGCCCATGCGGCGTAATGGTCGCATCAGGGCATTGATCAACAGACCGAGCAAACCGACCGTGACCAGCATGGCGATCAATGTGGCGACCAGCGCCGAAGTGCGAAACTCGTGGAGTGCGGCGTAGGCCTTGTCTTTATCCACTGAAAGTCCGATGGACCAGTGCAGCGAGGGCAGGCCGTTGATCGGGGTAAAAGTGACGATCCGCGTTCGGCCATTTTCCTGCACTTCATTCAGGGCGCTGTTGATGCTCGGCGGGCCTTCGGGGAACGCTTGGGCGAGTGTCTTGGTCACTCGTGTGTTGTCCGGGTGCACCAGGATCTTGCCGTCGTCGCTGACCAGGAAGGCATAGCCTATGCCGTTGAGGTCCACGGCATTGATGATTTTCGCGAGTTGCTCCAGGCTCAGGCTCGCACCCAGCACACCCACGGCCTTGCCATTGACCTTGATCGGCGCTGCTTGGGTCATGATCAGATAATCAATACCGGCACCGATGTAGGGTTCGGTCAGCACCGGTTCAAGGCTGCGAGCCGCGTCTTTGTACCAGGCGCGCTGGCGAACATCATACCCGTCGGGCATTACCCGTTCGGGATGGATAAAGAAACGACTGTCTTCAAGGCCGACGTAGCTGGCGATGAAGGTCTTTGCAATGATGTCCTGGGAGAGAATTGCGCCGATGTTCTGCGGGGTGGGATTGGCGGCGATGGTTTCGGCGGCACCTTCGATCAACAGGATCCGGCCTGCCAGCCAACTGTCGAGGTTCGCGCCCAGCAACTGGCCGGTGGCCTGTAGGTTGCGGTGCAGTGCTTCGCGGGTGCTGGCTTGCTGGCGATGGTCGTTGAACAACGAGAAAGACAGGAATACCGCCATCACGATGACGCAGGCCCCCAGAAGAATCTTGTGGCCGAATTTCAGATTGATGCCCATGAGGAATTCTCGTCTGGTTTCTTTTTTATTGATCGAATCCCCGCAGGCTCAGGGCTGGTCGAAGATTTAATGAGCGGGCGGATTTTGTCGAACTAGAAAAAACGATGGGCCATCGTGAGTTTTCTTGTGGGCATGAAAGAGGTGCGAATGGAGTTTTCAAAGGGGACCTCGGGTCCCGAACGGAGTGGGCAAATGACACAGGCAATCGGCATCAAGGATCGCGTACGAATCAAGCACGTCGAAGTCCTCTCGGATAATTGGTACGTGCTGCGCAAGACCACCTACGACTACCTCGGCCGCAACGGCCAATGGCGCGAGCTGACGCGCGAGACCTACGACCGGGGCAACGGCGCCACCATCCTGCTGTACAGCAAGGCCAAGCAGACCGTGGTGTTGACCCGGCAATTCCGCTTCCCGGCCTTCGTCAACGGGCACGACGACCTGTTGATAGAAACCTGCGCTGGCCTGTTGGATAACGACGACCCGCACACCTGCATCCGCAAGGAAACCCAGGAAGAAACCGGCTATATCATCCAGGACGTGCGCAAGGTGTTCGACGCCTTCATGAGCCCGGGTTCGGTGACTGAACGGGTGCATTTTTTCGTCGGCGAGTATTTCGATGAAGACAAGCAGCACGCAGGCGGCGGCCTGGAAGCCGAGGGCGAAGAGATCGAAGTGCTGGAGCTGCCCCTCGACCAGGCCTTGGGCATGATCGAGACCGGGGAGATTTGCGACGGCAAGACCATCATGCTGTTGCAGTACGCCAAGCTGCATCGGCTGCTGGATTAGCCCCAGGCCTCCTCTGGGCGACCCTCACCGCTGCCGAATCTTTCGCGATAGGCGGAGGGCGGCAAACCGATAGCGTTCCTGAACGCGGCCCGGAAACTCTCCACCGACCGATAGCCGCAGGCCTGGGCGATGCCGGCCGTGCTCTGGTCGGTGCTTTCCAGCAGCGCCCGTGCCCGGTTCAAGCGTTCCTGTTGCAGCCAGGTCTTGGGCGGCAGGCCGGTGGTTTCGACGAAGCGGCGCAGGAAGGTGCGCTCGCTCATGGCGACGCGGGCGGCCATGTCGCCGACGCTTAGGGGCTGGTCGAGGTTTTCACGCATCCACTGCAGGACGCGGGTCAGTTCGTTGCGTGGTGACTTGCTCACGGGGGCGATGATGAACTGGGCCTGGCCACCGGTCCGTTGCGGCGCCATGACCAGGCGACGGGCCACCGAGTTGGCGATGTGCGTGCCGAAGTCCCGGGCAATCAGGTGCAGGCAGGCGTCGATGCCGGCGGCGCTGCCGGCGGAGGTGATCAATTGCCCGGAATCGACATACAGCACATTCGGGTCAACCGTGATCAGCGGGAAGCGCTCAGCCAGTTCTGCGCAGAATTGCCAATGGGTGGTCGCGGTCTTGCCGTCGAGCAGCCCGGTGGCAGCCAGGGCAAACACCCCCGAGCAGATCGACAGCAGGCGTGCACCGCGGGCATGGGCGCGGCGCAGTGCTTGTAATAACGCTTCAGGAGGCGGTTCGTGGTGACTGCGCCAGCCGGGGATGATGATGGTTCGCGCGGTAACCAGTGCTTCGAGGCCCGCGTCGACGGCTATCCGAAGGCCTCCCAGCGCATGCATCGGTCCAGCGTCGACGGCGACGATTTGATGGCCATACCACGGTACATCCAGCTCAGGGCGAGGCAGGCCGAAGATCTCCAGGGCGATACCAAACTCGAACACGCAAAGGCCTTCATAAACGAGGATTGCCACGGTTCCGGGATGCGCATGCATTTGGCGTAAATCCACCGTTTATTGTCTTGCGCTGCACTGTAGCGGACGTGCCCGTGTCCCTACAATCGATCGCAGGTAATCGGGAAAACCAAGACGGTTGAGCCTTTGCAAAGGTGGATAAGGGACGCGAAATGAAGAAAGTCGCCGTGGTGGGCTGCACCGGTGCAGTGGGCATGACCATGCTGCAATTGCTTGAAAATACCGATTATGAAGTGGTGTGCATGGCCTCTGGCCGTTCGGCGGGCAAGCGCTTGAAGGTGGGGAAGGGCGAGCACCTGGTCGAAGCCTTTTCGGTCGAGGGTTGTGCCGAGTGCGATATCGTCTTCCTGTGTGTGTCTGGGGCTTTCGCCTTGGAGTATGGCGAGCGTCTGGCTGAGAACGCCTACGTCATTGATAACTCCTCGGCCTTCCGTTACGACCCGGCGATTCCGCTCCTGGTGCCGCCCATCAACGGTCAGCGCTACAAGGGCGAAAAACTGATCGCCAACCCCAATTGTTCCTCGGCTATTGCGCTGATGGTGCTGGGGCCGCTGCATCAGGCCTTCGGGTTGGAGAGCGCGATCATTTCCACTTACCAGGCCGCCAGTGGTGCAGGGCAGCCAGCGATGCTGGAGCTGCGGGAGAAGGCCAAGTCCTTCAGCGATTATGGCGACCGCGATGACAGCGAGCACTTCGCCCATAACCTGGCCTTCAACGTGATTCCCCAGGTCGATTCGTTCGAAGCCAATGGTTACACCCGTGAAGAAATGAAAGTGGTCTGGGAGCTGCGCAAGGTCCTGGATGAGCCGGCGTTGGCTATCAGCACCACGGCGGTGCGGGTGCCGACCCTGCGCTCCCATGCCGAGAGCCTGAGCCTACGGTTCAAAGAGCCTGTCCAGTCATTGGCGCAGGTGCATGAGTTGTTGCGCGCGGCGCCGGGGGTTGAAGTGGTGGATGAGCCGGAGTATGGCGCCTATCCGATGCCCATGACTTCCACCTACAAGCATGCGGTGGAAGTCGGGCGGATTCGCTACAACCTGATCTATGGCGAGCATGGGCTGGACCTGTTCATCAGCGGTGACCAGTTACTGCGGGGGGCGGCATTGAACGCGTTCGAAATCATGCAATTGATCAAGCATTGATCAAGTCCGGCCCCGAACAGTAGAAACGCGCCGCCGTGTTCAAGGGGTGCGCGTTTTTCGTTCAGCTGGATTGGGCCTCGCTGTCTTCCTGCATATCGTCCAGGTATTGCGGCTGGTCGGTCTGGTCCGGCAGTTCGGTCACGACGCTGAAGTCGCTGATCTCGATGGCGCCGACGCCATGACCGAGCAGATGGAAGGAAAACGCCTTGCGCTGCTGCGGATTGTCGAAACGGAGGTTCATCACCAGCGGCTGGTCAGGTGTCACCGCCACGTCTGTCGGCAGGTCCATCGACACATCCTGCTCGAACTCCTTGGCCTTGAGGGAAATGTAGGCGGCATGGTCTGCCTCCACGGCGCGGATGGTCAGGCTGACGCGGGTCTGTGAACCCTTGGGCATTTCCAGGTATTGGGCACCGATCAGGTTGTCGGTCCAGTCGTTGGTGACCTGGGCCGGCAGCGGGATCTTATCCGCACTGCCGAATTGATAATGCTGGTTCAAGGGCGTGCGCAACAGGGTCTGGTCCAGGGCCGTGGCCCGGACGCCGATCAGCCTGGCGCGCTGGCCGCTGTATTGCCCGCCGTAGGTAGCGCGGTCGGCGATGAAGCCGTCGCTGGCGTAGTCACGGCAATGCTGGAGGAAGTCGCACTCGGTAAAGGTGCCCTTGCCGTTGTGATAGCGCAGCTTACCGTTGGTGAACGACATGATTTCCCGGCCCGTCGGGTAGTCCCGGAACATCGAGCGGCCGGACAACGACGTGGGCACCGCAAAGCCGAAGTAGTCGAGGATCGAGGCGGTCAGGTCGACGTGGCCGTAGGTGCCGGACTTGATCCTGGGCAACGGCTCCGGCGCCAGCGTCAGGTTGAACCCCCAGGACGAGGCCAGCCGAACGTCGTCGATGCCATGGGATTCGTCCGAGGTGATGACCACCAGGGTGTTGTCCAGGATGCCCTGGCGTTCCAGGCCCGCCAGGAAGTTTTCCAGGGCGTCGTCCAGGTAACCTACTGCCGCCTGCTTGGCGGTGTCGTAGCGTTGCAGGTAGTCATCCGGTGCCGAGTAGGGTTGGTGCGTGCCCACGGTCAGCAGGGTCAGCATCCAGGGTTTGTCCGCTTGTTGCAGTTGCCCGACGTAGTCCAGCGCGCCCTCGAAGAAGGTCTTGTCGTCCATGCCCCAAGGGAATTGCAGATAGGCCGGTTGGGTGAACCACTCCATGCCCAAGGTTGTGTCGAAGCCGATGTGCGGCATGATCCGGTCCTTGGCCATGAACCGCAGGCCCGCGCCCTGCAGGAAATGCGTGGAAAAGCCGTTCTGGCGCAACTGGGCCGGCAGGCAGGCCTGGTTGCGCTGGGTCTGGTTGAGCATTTCGACGCCTTTGGGCGTGCCGTTGTCGAGCTTGTCGTAGTCGCCACACAGCATCGCGTAGAGGCCGCGAATGGTCTGGTGGCTGTGCAGGACGTAATCGGGTGTGTTCATGCCGCGCTCGGCCCAGGCACTGAGGTGCGGCATCAGGTTCTCCTGATAGCTGCTTTTCAAGGCCTGACGGTTGGCGCCCACGTAGGCCCCGGGAATGCCCTCCAGGGCGATGACCAGGACGTTGCGCGCACGCCCCGGTTCGGCCAGCAATCTGTTGCCATCGAGGTCCAGGCGGGTCAGCCCCTCCATCGGCGGGGCCGGGTCCACCGCATCGCCGTCGAGCCATTGTCGGGCCTGGTCCTGCCCGGCGGCGATACCTGCGGTGACGAGTTGGTGAGGCAGGTTGAACACGCTCCATTGGTCCGCCTCGCTGGGGCGCCAGGCTTGCAACGCGCCGTGGCCCAACAGAAGCAACACGGGCACGGCCCAGGCGTGGCGAGGCAAACGTGGCGCCTGGCGTGGGCGGCTGGTCCATTGAGTCATCAGCCAGAACGCCAGCGCGGACAACTGGATCGCGGCCAGCCAGGGATGGGCGAAGCCGCCGCTGGTGGAATTTTCAACGAACTGTGGGTCGGTCAGATAAAGAATGTCCGAAGGATTGGGCATCCGCCCGACCGCGCTGACCAGCTCGATGCTGGCCAGCATCAACGCGCTCCAGGCCAGCAATACCGGGAACGCCAGCCACCCGGGACGGCGATGGAGCAGCACGATCAGCAACCCGCCGATACCCAGGTCCGAGAGATAACCCAGCGGGTCGGACCAGCCCAGGGCGAGACGCAGGCCCATGGGGACGAGTAGTGCGCAGCCAATCAGGGCGATGAGGGCGGCGCGCGGATGGGTTGAAGCGCGATAAAGAACGTTCACAAAAGCAGGCCTTTCGGTTGAAACCAATCTACTGAACGGACACGACCCCTGTGGGAGCGAGCTTGCTCCCACGGAGGGTTGTTCCTTCGGTCATGAAATTGTCATGAGGAGGGATGGTACCAAGGGCAATCGCCCCTGGCCGAGGCAATGTCCCGGTGTCTGGCTGCGCTACGCTGTGGTTCACTGGCCCAGGCCTCTACAATGGCCGCGTAGCGCTGCTTTGAGACGCGCAGAAAACTTGTATCAGGATTTCTCATCGGGGGATGGATGGACAGGTTCCAGGAAATGCAGGTTTTCCTCGCCGTGGCCCAGGCGTCGGGGTTTTCGGCGGCAGCGCGGCGCCTGGGGTTGTCGGCGGCCAGCGTCACGCGGGCGGTGGCGGCGTTGGAGCAACGCATCGGCACGCCATTGCTGGTGCGCACCACCCGCAACGTGTACTTGAGCGAAGCCGGCCAGCGCTTTCTCGAGGACTGTCGCCGGATCCTGAGCGATTTGCAGGAAGCCGAGGATTCGGCGGCCGGCAGCCACGTCCAGCCTCGTGGGCAGTTGACCATTACCGCGCCGGTGTTGTTCGGTCAGTTGTTCGTCACGCCGCTGCTGGTGGATTACTTGCACCGGTTCCCCGAGGTCAGCATCAACGCCTTGTTGTTGGATCGCACGGTCAGCCTGGTGGAGGAGGGCATCGACGTTGCCCTGCGCATTGGCGAGCTGCCGGACAGCAACTTGCACGCCGTGCGTGTCGGTGAAGTGCGGCGGGTGGTGTGCGGTGCCCCGGATTTCTTCGCGCGCCACGGGCGGCCCCGGCATCCGGAGGACTTGGAGCGAATGCCCGTGGTGGCGTCATCGGCCATTGGCCAGGTCAAAAGCTGGACCTTCATCGATTCAGGCCAACCGTTGGCCGTCCGGCCCGTGCCTCGGCTGGTGGTGACGGCCAACCAGGCGGCGATCACGGCGGCCTGCCAGGGGTTGGGGATGACGCGGGTCCTGTCTTACCAAGTGGCAGGTAACGTGGCGGCCGGGGAACTGGAAATCGTCCTGGCCGATTTTGAATTGCCGCCTCTGCCGATCCATGTGGTGTACCAGGGCGGGCGCAATGCGCCGACGCGGGTCCGCAGTTTTGTCGATTTCGTCGTCGGTGCACTGCGCGAACATCCGGCCTTGAGCGGTTGAAGCATTGTTTCGCTGGCTGAAACAATGGATTGCATTTCTGGGTGATTCTCTTGGTTTTGCCTGGAGCGGAAGATGACCCCATCGACGCCGTTGTGCTGATGGCGTCACTTGCAGCGGAGTCGACCATGAACCCTATCAAGCACTATCACTTCCCGCTTTCCGGCCATTCCCATCGCGTTCAACTGATGCTTTCGTTGCTCGGGCTGCCTGTCGAAGAGGTCTTCGTCGACTTGGCCAAGGGCGCGCACAAACAGGCGGACTTCCTGGCGCTCAATGCGTTTGGCCAGGTACCGGTCATTGACGACGATGGTGTGGTGCTGGCGGACTCCAGCGCGATCCTGGTGTACCTGGCGCACAAATATGGCAAGGGCCGCTGGCTGCCGACCGATCCTGTTGGCGCCGCCCGGGTGCAACGCTGGTTGTCGGTGGCGGCTGGGCCGATCCATGCGGGCCCGGCCACGGCGCGACTGATCACGGTGTTTGGCGCGGCCTACAACGCTGAGGACGTGATTGCCCGTTCCCACAACGTGCTGAAAGTTATTGATCAAGAATTGAGCAACCGTGCTTATCTGGCGGGTGACGCTGCGACTGTCGCGGACATCGCCGGCTACAGCTACATCGCCCACGCACCGGAAGGCAACGTATCGCTGGAGGACTATGCCAATGTGCGGGCCTGGCTGGCGCGGATCGAAGCCTTGCCCGGGTTCGTGGGCATGCCGCGTACGGTTGTCGGGTTGCAAAAGCACGCCTGAAACGGAACTCGGTGGCGAGGAAATTTATCTTCACGGTGGGAGCAAGGCTTGCCCGCGATGAAGGCGCTGCGGTCTTTCAGAGATCGAGGCGCCTGTTTCGCGAGCAAGCTTTGCTCCCACATGACAGAGACAGGTCCCTCACCACAGCAATTGCATCGTTCCAGTAGACCTATGCGTAGGAAAGCGCCTTTTCCTCCAGCAGTTCCTCGTATAGCCGCACCCACTTGCGGCCCATCTCTTCAGACGTGAACAACTGTCGGTAACGGGCTTCGGCTCTGGCGCCCATTGCCTGGGCTTGTGCCGGGTTTTCCCACAGGGTGCGCATCGCCTCGCGAAAAGCTTCGGGATTGCTCGGTGGCACCACCAGGCCGGTTTCTTCGTGGACATTGATGTAGCTGGTGCCGGTGCCGATTTCGCTGGAGATCATCGGTTTGCCGAACATCGCGCCTTCGAGCAGCGAGATGCCGAAGGCTTCGGAGCGCAAGTGCGAAGGGAACACGATGGCATAACTCAGTTCCAGCAGCGCGACCTTGTCTTCGTCCCCCAGGCGTCCGAGGAAATGCAGGTTGCGCAGGCCCAATGCCGCCGCCTGGGCATGCAGTTGTTTTTCCAGCGGGCCGGCACCCACGATGACCACGGGGTAATCCACGCCTTTGAGGGCGTCGAGCAGAATGTGCAGGCCTTTGTAGTACCGCATCACCCCCACGAACAAAAAGAAACGCTCGCCCAGTTTTGCCTTCCACCCCGCCATGCGCTCGGCGTCAGGCTGTGGATAACTGGTCTTGTTCAGGCCGTAGGTGATGATCCGGGTCTTGGTGGGGTATTGCTTGAGCACATCGCTGGTATGAACATAGTTCGGCGACGCCGCGACGATGCGCTCGGCGCCGTCCAGAAAGCGCCGCATCAAGGGGCGATAGAGCTTGAGCAGGTGCCGCTGGCGAACGATGTCCGAATGGTAGGTCACGATGTAGGGTTTTTTCACGCAGGTGAAAAAATGCACCAGGTCCATGAACGGCCAGGGGAAGTGGTAGTTGATCACGTCCGCTTCGGCGGCCAGCTCACGGAATTTCCTGAACACGCTGTAGGAGAAGCCGGTGGACGCCAGTTGGAAGTCCATTCGCGCCTGATGAACGACATGCTGTCGGATCTTGATCGGCTCGGGCGCCGGCTGCCTGCTCAGGGCCAACACGGTGTTATCGATACCCAATCGGTCAGTGCTGTCGCACAGCTGGAAGATGACCTGTTCGATGCCGCCCATGGAGTCTGGCAAATAGGTTTTGTAAAAGTGCAGGACTCGCATTCAACCTCCCAAGACCTGGCGATACGCTTGGGCGGTGACCTTCGCACAGCGTTCCCAGGAAAAAAGCGCCGCTTGTTGCAACCCCGCTTCGCGACACGCTTGCCAGTGCTGGGGATCTTCCATCAACCGGCCCATGGCTTCTCGCATGCCTTGCGGATCGTCCGGCTCGCAATAATTTCCGGCTGGTCCCGCCACCTCGGGCATCGCCGAGCAGCGGGTGGTAATCACCGGTGTACCACTGGCCATGGCTTCAAGCACCGGCAGGCCAAAGCCTTCGTAGTAGGACGGGAAAATCAGTGCCCGTGCCCCCGCCAACAGTTGGGCGACCTGTTCGTCAGGCAGGTAACCCGCCAGACAAACATGACCGCCAGCCAGGGCGCCTTTCAACTCATCATTGAGCTGCGCCTGTTGCCATCCGCTCATTCCTACGATGAACAAAGGAAAGGTCTGACGTACGGATTCAGGAAGCCCGGCGTGGGCACGCAGGGCCAGTGACAGGTTCTTGCGCGGCTCCAGGGTGCCGACACATAGAAAGTAACGACCGTGCTCCAGGCCGTGGGCCTTGAGTACGGCGTCAATGGATGCGGGTTCGCGCGGATGGAAACGCGCCGCCACGCCCAGCGGAGCGACCCGCAGGCGCTCGGTGGGGAGGCCGAAATGCTGTTGCACCTCGTCGGCGATGAACTGCGAAACGGTCATGATCAGTTGCGCCTGCTCCACCGCCCGGGCCAGCCGCCGCTCGATCTCTTTCAGGCGTGCCGGCGGTTGCGTCTCGGGATAACGCACATGTGTCAGGTCATGCAGGGTCATCACCGTCGGGCCGTCAAAGGCCAGCGGCCACAGGCTGGGATCGTGGTACAGGTCGATGGCCTCGGGACGGCCTTGGTCAAAGCGTTTCTGTTCCAGCCAGCGTCGCGCCTGATAGGCACCCGGAACCCGCCGCAACAAGGGACTGAATCTCGAATAGCCAGGCGTGGGCGCTTGTGGCAGCTGCGAGTTCCAGCCCCAGCCGTGGAACAGCGACAACTGCACATCAGGCTCCCGGACCAGGGCAGTGGCCAGTTCCGACACGTATTGGCCGATGCCGGTACGTGGCGCCTGGAGGATGCGTGCGTTGAGGGCTATCCGCATGCTGTTTCCCGGTCGACGATGACTTCGTTAACGTGGCCCTCGATCCGCTCCACCAATTGCGCACTGGCCTGGTGCCAACTCAGCCATTGCCATTGTTCCAGGTTGCGCTTGGCCGGGAATACCCCGGTATGCTCCATGTCGATGACCAGGTTTGCCAGGCTTTGAGGATCGTCGAGATCGAAGTAGGCCATGAACTCACCGCCGATTTCCCGAAACACTTCAATGTCGCTGCCCATCGCCGGCAAGCCGCGCTGCATGGCTTCCACAAGGGGCAGGCCGAAGCCTTCCACATAGGACGGGAACACCAACGCAGTGGCGTGGCGATAGGCGTGTTCCAGGCTTTGGTCCGAGAGATTGTTGAACATGAACAGGCGGCTGTTGAGTTGTGGATGACGCTCGATACGTTCGATCAACGCCTCGCATTTCCAGCCGATCTTCCCGACGACGCACAGCCGCGCCTGGGAGCCGGCAGCCCAGGCCCGATCGAATGCATCGAGCAGATAAGCGTGGTTTTTGCGCGGCTCGATGGTGCTGACCATCAGGAACACCGGCTCGGGGCGCTTGAACAGCCGCAGCAACTTCGTATCGACGGCGTGGGCGGCGTTTATCTGGTCCAGTTCGCTGCCCAGGTGGAAATAGTCGAACCAGCGTTCTTGTACCTGCTGCTCGCCAATGCGCCGGACCATTTCCTGGCGCAGCTGGTCACGGATGGTGGCGGAGATGGCGATGTAGCCGTCGGCGGTGCGGGCAATCCAGTCGAACCAATGATTGAACACCTTGACCAGCCCGGCGTCGCAGAATTGTGGATGAGACAGGGGAATCAGGTCGTAGACCACCGAGATGATCCCGACGCCATCGCGCTTGAGCTGTTCGGCCAGGGGGAAGATATCCGAGTGCCAGGATGAATCGAGCAAGACCAGTTGATCGCCGGCCCGATGCTCCAGCGGTACGCAACGCTTCGGCAGCTCTTGGCCTTTGAGGGCACGGTCGAACAAACGTATCGGTATGCTCAAGAAGCCGAAGGCGAACAGTCGGCAGCCAACGTACAGGAGGCGACGGGCCCACAATGATCGGCTGAAGGGCCACTGCCGTGCGAGCGTCCTGTGCCAGAACCAGAACAGGTTGGCCATCTGTTCCCAGCGGATCCGTAGGCTGACCAGATCCAGTTTATTGGTCGACAGCGGTGCCAGGCTCTTGGCCTCGTACAACTTGCCCTGCAGCATGACCACTGGAATGCATTCACGTTCGCCATCCTTGGCCGGCAGTTCGCGAATCACATTGCGCACGACGCGCTGAATGCCGGAATTGACTTCCGGGTGTTCGAACACATAGGTGCATTCCACCAACAGACGGCTCATGGCAACTCCTTTTGCGGCACCGCTTCGACGACAGGCTGGCTCGAACGCCGGATGCAGGTCTCGGCCTGGAGCCAGGAACAGCCGACGAAATCCTCCTGGCGATTATTGATGACGTGAAACACCAACCCGTAGTCGCGCCATTCGAAATTACGGTCCAGGTGCGAATCCAGCCGCGACAGGCTGAGCGCGACGGAGTAATTGCCCTTGCCCAGGCGCATATCGAAGCTGAAGCGGAAGGTGATCTGTTCGCCGGCCTTGAGGTCGGTCACAGCTTTGTCCTGGCGATGGGTATTGATGCCGTACATGGGCTGGCCAAGACGGTCCTTGATCAAAAAGCCCAGCACCAGCCGCTCGATGTCCTGGCGGATTTCAACCCGCACTTGCAACACCATCGGCTGGCCGATCTCGGCCACTTCCACCGGCTGCCCCTGACTGTTGAGCAGTTGTACATCGATGATGCCGGCTTCGCCGGTGCCGGAAATCGTGCGCACCTGGCCGTTGGCGAGCATTTCCTGGCGGACCACCTGGCCTTCGCGCTGGGCCAGCATCGCGTTGTAATAATCCATCACTTCTTCGGGCTTGCCGCGCATCGCCATGCGCCCGTGCTCCAGCAGGATGGCGGTGTCGCAGATTGACTGGATCGCCGAGCGATCGTGGGACACGATCAGCAGCGTGGTTCCGGCCTTGCGGAAGCTGCGGATGCGCTCGAAGCTCTTGTGCTGGAAGTAGGCGTCGCCCACTGACAGCGCCTCGTCGACGATCAGGATGTCCGGACGCCGGGCGGTGGCGACGCTGAAAGCCAGGCGCATCTGCATGCCGCTGGAATAGGTGCGTACCGGTTGGTCAATGGCCTCGCCGATTTCAGCAAACCCTTCGATCTCGGGCATCAAGGCTTCGATTTCTTCCACCTGCATGCCTAGCAGCTGTCCGGCCATGAACGCGTTCTGGCGGCCGGTGAAGTCTGGATGAAAGCCCATGCCCAGTTCCAGCAGTGCGGCGACACGACCTTGCAACTGGATGTGGCCGCAGGTGGGTTGGGTGGTACCGGTGATCATCTTGAGCAACGTGCTTTTGCCGGCACCGTTGACCCCGACGATGCCGACGGCTTCCCCGGGCTGGATCTCGAAATCCACGCCTTGCAGGATCCAGTGCAACTGATGACGCTGGCGGGAAAAGGGGATCAACCATTCGAACAGCCGGCTCCAGCGGTTCGGATACTGCTTGTAGGCCTTGCCCAGGCCACTGACGCGCAAATGTCCCATCAGAGTTCGTCCACCATTTCACCGCCGCGTCGACGAAACATGCGCAAGCCCAAGGCGCATAACAGCAGGCCGACCACCAGCAACGGCACCAGCGAGCTCCAGACCGGCCATTGGTTGTAGAGAAACAGGTTCTGGTAGCTCTGCATCAGGGCGGTCATGGGATTGAAAGCGAGCAATTGCTGGATCGGCGGCGGCAGGATCGTCATCGGGTAAACGATCGGCGTGAGCCAGAACCAGAATTGCAGGCAAATGCCGAACAACTGCCCGACATCACGGAAAAACACGTTGAGGATCCCCAGCAGCATGCCCAACCCCGCGGCGAACATCACTTGCAGGGCCAGCAGCGGTACCAAGGCCAGCAAGGTAATGCCCGGCCAGCGCCCGGTGATCAACAGGAAACCGAGAAACAGCCCGAGGATGATTGCGAAGTTGATTCCGGCGTTGAACAGCACGATCACCGGCAGGCAGATCCGGGGGAAGCTGATCTTTTTCAGCAGGTTGGCGTTTTCCAGGAACATGCCCTGGCTGCGGGTGGTGATTTCCGCGAACAACCCCCAGGTCAGCAGCCCGGCGCAGAGGTAGACGCTGTAGGCCATGCCGTCTTCCACCCCGGGCAGGCGGGCACGCATGATGTGGGAAAAAATTACTGTGTAGACGAGGATCATCGACAACGGGTTGAGCACCGTCCACAACGCGCCGAACAACGAGTTGCGATACCGCGCCTGGAACTCGCGCTTGACGCTGCCAAGGACGAAGCCGCGATAGCTCCACAATGTGCGTTGCAAGGCCAGCAGCATCAGACGGCCCTGCCATAGTGATCTTCGAAGCGGACGATGTCGTCTTCCCCCAGGTATTCGCCGCTCTGGACCTCGATGATGACCAGGTCGATCACGCCGGGATTCTCCAGGCGATGCTTGTGGCCGGCGGGGATGAAAGTCGATTCGTTCTTGGCGACCAGGTGCGAACCCGAGCCGTTGTTGGTGACCTTGGCCATGCCTTCGACCACCACCCAGTGTTCGTTGCGATGGTGGTGCATTTGCAGCGACAGCGACGCGCCAGGCTTGACCACGATGCGCTTGATCTTGAAGCGTGGGCCCTCTTCGAGCACGGTATAACTGCCCCATGGACGGCTGACCGTGCGGTGCAGGCGATAGGCTTCGTGGTCCTTGTCCTTGAGTTGCCGGGCAACGCGGCGCACATCCTGGGCACGGTCGGCATGGGCCACCAGCACGGCGTCGGCGGTATCGATGACGATCAGGTTTTCCACGCCCAGGGCGGCCACCAGGCGGCCGTCGCTCTGGACGAAGTTGTTCTGGCTGTCGATAAACAGGGCGTCGCCGGTGGTGCGGTTGTTTTGCCCGTCGGCGGGCACCAGGCTGGCGACGGCGCTCCAGGAGCCGATATCGCTCCAATCGAAGGCGGCCGGGATCACCACGACGTTGGCGGAGCGTTCCATCAAGGCGTAGTCGATGGAGATGTCCGGCATTTCGGCGAAATGCGCTGCGGACAATTCCTGCTGCACACACCCTGAGGTTTCCACCGCCGTGCTGGCCGTGACACAGGTTCGCGCCTGTTCCAACAGCTCGGGGGCATGGGCTTGCAGCTCCGTCAGCAGGGTCTTGACCGAGAAGCAGAACATCCCCGAGTTCCACAGGAAACGGCCGCTTTCCAGATATTGCGTGGCGGTCTGCAGGTCGGGTTTTTCGACGAAGCGCACGACCTTGGCCGCGCCCTTGGTATCCAGGGGCTTGCCCCGTTCGATATAGCCGAAGCCGGTTTCCGGCGCCGAGGGCAGTACACCGAAGGTCACCAGGTGGCCGTTTTTGGCCAGTTCCACGGCGTGCGCCACGGAGGTCTGGAAGGCTGCCTCATCCTGGATCAGGTGATCGGCAGGCATGACCACCAGGATCGCATCGTCACCGTGCAGGGCCTGCACCGCAAGGGCGGCCGTAGCAATGGCCGGCGCGGTGTTGCGGCCCGTTGGTTCGAGCACGAAGTGACCGCGATGACGCTCCAGGTGGGCGCTTTGATAGTGGTCGCGGCTCTGGAAGTAGTACTCGCGATTGGTGACGGTGACGATGTCGCCCCGGCCGTCGAACAATCCCGCGGCACGTCGATAGGTCTTGCCCAGCAGCGACTGGCCGTCGGGCAAGAGCATGAAGGGCTTGGGATGGCCCTCGCGGGACACCGGCCACAACCTCGTCCCGGCCCCTCCGGAAAGAATCACGGGAATGAGCATGGCCTACTCCTTGGCGACGCGTTTCATGTCCGCATCCATCATCATGCGGATCAGGGTGTCGAGGTCGGTCCTGGGCTTCCAGCCCAGGACGCGTTGTGCCTTGGCCGGGTTGCCGAGTAGCACTTCGACTTCGGCCGGGCGGAAAAACGCCGGGTCGATCTTGACGAAGTCACGGTAGTCCAGGCCCACGTGTTCGAAGGCAATCCTGCACATCTCGCGCACAGTGGTGGTGACGCCCGTGGCCACTACGTAATCGTCGGGAGTGTCCTGTTGCAACATCAGCCACATGGCCTCGACGTAATCGCCGGCAAAGCCCCAGTCGCGCTTGGCGTCGATATTGCCCAGGCGCAACTCCTGCTGCTTGCCCTGCTTGATGCGTGCTGCAGCGTCGGTGACCTTGCGGGTGACGAACTCGATGCCACGCAGCGGTGACTCGTGGTTGAACAGGATGCCGCTGCTGGCATGCAGGCCGAAGCTTTCCCGGTAGTTGACGGTGATCCAGTGACCGTACAGTTTCGCCACGCCATAGGGGCTGCGTGGGTAAAACGGGGTGTGCTCGTCCTGCTGTTCGGCCTGGATCAGGCCGAACATTTCGCTGGTGGACGCCTGGTAGAAGCGCGTATGCACGCTGAACTGGCGAATGGCTTCGAGCAGGTGGGTGACCCCCAGTCCATCGACAATGCCGGTGGTCACGGGTTGGTCCCAGGAGGCCGCGACGAAACTTTGCGCGGCCAGGTTGTACACCTCGTCCGGTGCCGACTTGATCACGGCCCGTTGCACCGAGCAGGCATCGGCCATGTCACCGTCCAGGTAAACGATGTCCTGTTCGATGCCCATCTCTCGCAGCCGCCAGCGCGAGTCGCTGCTTCGTCGTGCCACCAGGCCGTGGACCTTGTAACCCTTGTCGAGCAGCAACTTGGCCAGATACGCGCCGTCTTGACCGGTGATCCCTGTGATCAATGCACTTTTCATTCTTGTTGTACCCGTATCTCCCAGTCGGACAGGATCGCCCGCAAGGATTGTTGTGTTGTTGTTTCAGGCGTCCATCCGGTGGCCTGTCGTAGCTTGGCTGGGCTACCACAGACGCGACGCTGTTCTGCGCGGCGAAGACGCGCAGGGTCCTGGATCAGTTGCACGTCGATCTGGGCGATATCGCCCAGTTGTTCGATCAGGCTGCGAATGCTCTGCTCGCGGCCCGAGCAGATGTTGTAGACCTGCCCCGGGGCGCCTTTGTCCAGCAGGGCCACGTAGGCCGAAATCACATCGCCGACATCAAGGAAGTCGCGGGTTACGTCGATATCGCCCACTTGCAGCCGAGCCGGTTGCAGGCCCAGCTTGATCCGGCTGATTTGCCGGGCGGCGCTGGCAATGACGAAGCTGTCCTTCTGCCCGGGACCGATGTGATTGAACGGGCGGGCCACCAGCACCGGCCAACCTTCGCTCATGCCCCATTGCAGGCTCAGCAGTTCGGCCGACAGCTTGCTCACGGCATACGGGTTGCGCGGGGAGGGCAGTTGCAGTTCGGTAATCGGCAGGTGGTCTTCGCTGACTTGACCATAGACATCACCGGAGCTGACGTACAGGAACGTCCCGGTGAAACCCCGGGTCTTGAGGGCCTGGAGCAGGTTCAAGGTGCCCAGCAGGTTGATGTGCAGGGTGCGCGCCGGATCGCGGAAGGCTTCAGGAACAAACGTCTGGCCCGCCAGGTGGATCACGGCGTCGGGAATCTCGGGCCAGAGGCCTTCCAGGGTCTTGGCATCCATCAGGTCGTAGCGGGCAGCGACAGGCATCACCTGCCACGCCAAATCATGACCGTTCAGTCGAGATTTGAGGTGACGTCCAACGAAACCGCTGAGGCCCGTAACGAACAGACGTTTTTTCAAGCACCAGCCTCCTTCGACGGTTGCTTCGTCTAGTGCGAACCGAGTGGGAAATTTCCGTAAGATCGGGGAAAAATCACTCAACGATCAGCCTGGAGAAGCGTTTGTTGTAGTTGTTTGGTTGCCAATCTGTGCCAATTTCGACGCAATTTCAACAGCGCAAACCGTGACCGGTCAGTTCTCATATTTATAGCGGGTTTATTCTCGCCGAGCGGTTCACGAACCCTTGGTGGATGTGTTTAGAATGCCCCTCGTCACGTTGCTCCTGGTGCTGATCTTCAAGTCGGATCGCTGGGGCCGGACCACAAAAAAACAAGAACGAGACGGGTAGCAAGACGAACGACACGTGGCGGCCCCGGGCCGGCTCGATGCGTGACTCGACCGTCATGAAGTGGGGCTGCCGGGATGGCGGCGCCATGATGGGATCCCATGAATTTCATTCTTTACTCGGACGTAAACGATCACTCCATCAGCCAGAGCCTCGGCCGCCCTGAGTACAGCTATTACTTCGTGCTCAAGGCCTATCGTCCCGTACTGGAAAGCCTGGGGCCGGTGCATGTGGTGTCGTCGGTCGCCGAGGTCGATCCGCTTTACCAAACGTTGCAGGCGGCCGGGCAGGACTGCTTGTTCCTTTCGTTCTCACCTCCGCACAAGACGCCGCTCGACCTGCTTTGTCCGATGGTCTGCGTGGTGGCCTGGGAGTTCGATTCGATCCCGGCCGAGCACTGGGACGACGACCTGCGCCATGACTGGAGCCGCACGCTGGCCCGTCATGGTCGGGTGATTACGCTGTCCAGCCACACGGCCGAGGCGATCCGTCGAACTTTGGGCGAGGGCTTCCCGGTGTTGGTATTGCCCACGCCGCTGTGGGAGCGTTTCGCGGCGGTTCGTGAGCAACACCCAAGCTTGCCGGTGAACCCGGGTACGACCTTGCAGATCAAGGGCTGCATCATCGACAGCCGGCCCCTCGGGCTTTCGGCGGACGGCTTGATCGCGCCGATCTTCGAAGAGGCGCCGGAGCCAGAACCGGAACCAGAGCCGATCATCGAGCCAGTCATCGAGCCACCACCCCTGACTTGGCGGCGGCGGGCATTCATTTCCCGCCATTACCTGCGTGAAATGATTCGTGCCTTTACCGGCAAGACCGAGCAGGGCCCTGTGTGGCTGTTCAAGCACAGCCTGTTGTGCTGGTATCGAGAAGCGGTCCGCGACTTGATACCGGTGCCGATACGCGTTGCGGTCAGCAGGATCCTGAGGGGGCCGGCACCGCCGCCGGTGATCGTCGAGACCGCTCCAGAGCCTGTTCCAGAACCCATTCCAGAGCCCGCCTCACCGGAACATCCCCAGGCCGTCCTGCCGGACACCAGCCAGGTGGTGGAGACCGACGTCAGCGGGGTGGTGTACGTCAGCGTGTTCAACCCCGATGACGGTCGCAAGAACTGGCATCATTTGATCACCGCATTCTGTTGGGCCCTGCGCGACGTCGAGGACGCCACGCTGGTACTGAAAATGACTCAGAACGACCTGTCGACCTACTACGTCGAGCTGTTGACGCTGCTGTCCCAGCTGTCGCCGTTCAGTTGCCGGGTGGTGGTGATGCACGGTTACCTGGGGGACGAACAATTCGCCCGGCTGTATGGCGCGGCGAGTTTCTACGTCAATGCGTCCCGCTGCGAAGGCCTGTGCCTGCCATTGATGGAGTTCATGTCCTGCGCCCGCCCGGTCATCGCACCGGACCACACGGCGATGCGCGACTACATCGACGACGAGGTGGCCTTCATCGTCAAGTCCAGCCGCGAACCGACCATCTGGCCGGAAGACTCGCGCATCTTGTACCGCACCCTGCGCCATCGGCCCGACTGGGGCTCATTGAAACTCGCCTACCAGCAGAGCTACGCCATGGCGAAGCACCAGCCGCAGGCCTACCAGGCCATGGCCGTTGCCGCGAACGAGCGGATGCGCCGCTATTGCGCGTTCACTCCGGTGCAGCAGCGCCTGGTGGATTTCCTGGCTGTGCCCGGTTGTGACGAAGGGCTGCCGTTGGTGCTCCAGGCAGGTACCGCCTCATGTTGATCATCATTTATTCGGAAACCAACCAGAGCAACATTCTGGAAAACCTCGGCAAGCCCGAGTACAGCTATTACTTCGTGCTCAAGGAGTTTCGCCCGGTGTTGGAGCGGTTGGGACGGGTCGTCGAAGTGACTCGGCCTGATGATGAGGTCGATCAGTTTTACGCCGATTGCCTGGCACGTGGCGAGGATTGCGTATTCCTGTCGTTCTCCCCCCCTCATCGTACCGCTGCCCACTACGCTTGCCCGACAATTGCGGTGTTCGCCTGGGAGTTCAGCACCATTCCTACCGAAAGCTGGCAGGGCGAACCCCGGCACGACTGGCGAGTGGTCCTGGGCGCAACCGGCATGGCGATTACCCACTCCAGCTTCACCGTTAAAACCGTTCGTGAAGTGATGGGAGAGGACTTCCCCATCACTGCCATCGCGGCGCCGGTGTGGGACCGCTTTGCGGCGCGCGGCGCGGTGCTGGCCCAGCGGTCGACAGTGGATCACATGCGCGTGCAATTGCGTGGCCTGTTGATCGACAGCCGCACCACCGACCTGCGGCCTTATGGTCCGCCGGCGCATCAGGCTGGTACGCCGCTGGTGCTGGACGGCCCGGCGCAGGATTGCGAGTTGCTCCTGGACGGTGTGATCTATACCTCCGTGTTCAATCCTTATGACGGCCGCAAGAACTGGAAGGACATGATCAGCGCATTTTGCGCGACGTTCCGCGACGTTTCCGACGCGACTCTAGTGCTCAAGCTGACGCATCACGACGTCACTGCCGCGCTCACCGACATGCTCCATCACGTCTACAAGAACCAGGCGTACCGCTGCCGCATCGTGCTGATACATGGCTACCTGGCGGACGCGGATTACGAGCGGCTGGTGGAAGCCACCCGATATGTGGTCAACAGTTCCTATGGCGAAGGGCAGTGCCTGCCGTTGATGGAGTTCATGTCCTGCGGCCGCCCGGCGATTGCGCCGCTGAACACGGCGATGGCCGACTACATCGACCACGACAATGCGTTTGTGGTGGAGTCGACCGAGGAGTTGACCGCCTGGCCCCACGACCCCCGGGCCGCGTACCGGACCCTGCGTTATGTCACTGATTGGGACTCGCTGTGTTCGGCCTACCGCGCCAGTTATGACGTGGCCAAAAACGACCCTGAGCGTTACCGCCGCATGTCGGCCCACGCCGTGCGCAGCCTGGAGAAGTTCTGCAGCCAGGCCAACGCCGAGCAGCGTTTGCGGGTTTTCTTCGAAGCCATACCTGAGCGGCGCCGGAACGCGCAGGAGTCGTGATCCGCCGATGGCTGGCCGGGCTCAGGCCTGCGGTGGAACCTTCGCCACCGCCGGCGACCGCCGTTTCGCCCCGGAATGCCGGCCTCTACGACGCGATGCTCGACGGCTGGTTTCGCAGTGAAACCGGCGAATTGCTCAAAGGCTTTGCCATCACTGCCGACGACACCTTGCTGGATGTCGGCTGCGGCGAAGGCGTGGCGACCCTGTTTGCAATGCGCCAGGGTGCCTCCGTGATCTTTACCGACAGCGAACAAGACAAGGTGCGCGACCTGGCCCGCCAGGTCGAGGCCCAGGCCGGTGCGCCTTTCCTGGGCCTGGTCAGCAACAGCCTGCCGCTGCCCCTGGCCGATGGCTGTGCGAACAAGATCGTCTGCATGGAGGTGCTCGAGCATATCCATGAGCCGGAGCCGTTCATGGCTGAACTGGTGCGCATGGGCCGGCCAGGGGCGCAGTACTTGCTCAGCGTACCGGCATCGGTGGGCGAGCATTTGCAACAAGGCATCGCGCCGCCGGGCTACTTTCAAGCGCCCAACCATGTGCAGATTTTCAGTGCCGAACGATTTGCCGCGCTGGTGGAGGAGGCCGGGCTGGTAATCGAGCATCGCCAGGCCAGCGGATTTTTCTGGGTCATGGGCATGATTTTCTTCTGGGCCAGCGAACAGGCGGCTGGCCGGGACCTCGAAGGTGCGGTGCGTGACCGTATCCAGGCGCCGTATCCAGCGTTGATGGAGCGCTGGGCGAGCCTCTGGCAGGACTTGCTGATGCAACCTGACGGTTTGGCGATCAAGCAGGTGCTCGACCGGTTCATGCCCAAGAGCCAGGTCATCATCGCGCGTAAACCCGATCCTTTCTCCGGGAGCACTTCATGAGCAGCAAGCGGATCATGGACATCGAGTTGCTGCGCGCCGTTGCGGTGATGGGCGTGTTGTTCCATCACCTGCAAGGCATGCCGTTTCCTGGCGGATGGCCGGGCCTGGCCGCCTTGGCCGACAGCTTCCAACTGTGGTGGGGCGTGGATCTGTTCTTCGCGATATCCGGGTTCGTCATCGGACGCAGCCTGATCCCGCAATTGCGTCGCTGCGACAGCCCTCGGCAATTCTGGATCGTCACCCGGGATTTCTGGATTCGCCGGGCGTTTCGCCTGTTGCCGTCGGCCTGGCTCTGGCTGCTGCTGGTGCTGTTCGCGGTGTTCTTCCTGAACCGTTCCGGCGCGTTCGGCAGCGTGCAGGCCAACCTGCAGGCGACCCTGGCCGGTTTCCTGCAGTTCGCCAACCTGCGTTTTGCCGATGCGTTCATGCACTATGAATACGGCGCAAGTTTCGTGTACTGGACGCTTTCCCTGGAGGAGCAGTTCTATTTGATCCTGCCGTTGCTGGTGTTTGTCTCGCGCCGCTATCTGGTGTGGGTGCTGTTGGCGGTGGTGCTGGTGCAGTTTTTCACCTGGCGGGCGCTGTGGCTGTCGGTGATCCGTACCGATGCCCTGGCGCTGGGTGTGTTGCTGTCGATCTGGAGCCTGCGACCCAGCTACTGGCGCTTCGAGCCCACGTGGTTGCGCCACCCGCCCTTGGGGATGCTGTTGGTGCTGGGCCTGGGCAGCGTGATGGCCTGGATCGCGACCGAGCACTTCAATTTGTCGTTCTACCGCCTCGGGGTCATTGCAGTGCTCAGTGCCGTGCTGGTCTGGGTGGCCTCCTATGATCGGGATTACCTGTTGCCCCGCAGCCGTTTTAAAACGGCGCTGACCTGGGTGGGCAGTCGTTCCTATGGGATCTACCTGATCCACATCCCGGTGTTTTTCCTGTTGCGCGAGTTGTGGTTTCGTTTCGCACCCTTGGGCTCGCCGGATCCGGCAAGCCATCCCTGGCTGGCCCTGGCCTGTGCCTTGTCGCTGATCGGACTGTTGAGCGAACTCAACTACCGCTGGGTCGAAATGCCCATGCGCAATCGTGGCGCTCAACTGGTTGAGCGCCTGGCCGCCGCCCGAACCGTCCTTCCTGTCTCTGGAGCCCCGTCATGCTGAGCCTTTTGAAGAAACTCACCACGGGCACGCCCGCGCCCGCTGAGCCGGTCGCCGACAAGGTCGACCCGTATATGCTCGGGCTGCACGATGCGATGCTCAGCGGCTGGTTCAACCAGCAAACCGGCGAACTGTTCACCGGTTTCCCGGTGACCCCTGAGGACACGCTGCTGGACGTGGGGTGCGGCGATGGCGGCAACGTGCATTTTTGTGCGATGCGCGGGGCGAAGATCATCATCGCCGACATCGACGCGGCCAAGGTCGAGGCCACTCGCCAGCGCTTGAGCGACACCCCCGCGCGCGGCGTCGAGTGCCACGTGACCGACTGCAACCCGCTGCCCATTGCCGACGCCACGGCCACGCGAGTGGTGTCCACGGAAGTCATCGAACATGTCGACGACCCGGCGCAGTTCCTTGCCGAACTGGTACGGGTCGGCCAGCCCGGTGCGCTGTACCTGTTGAGCGTGCCGCATCCCAGCTCCGAAGACCTGCAAAAGGACATCGCCGCGCCGGAGTACTTCCGCAAGCCCAACCACATTCGCATCATCAGCGAAGAGCAGTTCAAGGCGATGGTCAGCGAGGCGGGGCTTACGGTGTTGAGCCACAGCCAATACGGTTTCTACTGGTCGATGTGGATGCTGTTGTTCTGGGAGGCCAAGGTCGATTTCAGCAACGCCGACCACCCGTTGCTCAATCATTGGGCCGACACCTGGCAAGCCGTGCTGAATTCGCCGCGCGGCGCGCAGATCAAGCAGGCGCTGGATGCGGTGGTGGCCAAGAGTCAGGTGATTATTGCGCGCAAGCCTGAGTGATGCCCTCTGTGGGAGCAAGGCTTGCCCGCGATAAATGCGACGCGGTCCTCCGGGAATCGAGGTGCCTGCTTCGCGAGCAAGCTTTGCTCCCACAGCAGGATCAAATCTCCTCTGCACCATTTTCGCTTCGACCCGAGTGGCGGTAATCTGCTGGCCTTTGATGGGTGGTTAAGGCTTCATGACTGTTTTTTTCCGGCTCTCTTTGGCCCTCGCCGTGTTGCTTTTGGGGGGCTGCGAACAACCCCCGGCTCCGGCTCTCGATCAACAGCTGTATATCTGGCAGCGCCAATGGACCAAGGCCCACGAGCCGGCGCTGCGCCAGAGCCGTGGCGATTTCTCCAGCCTGCGGGTGCTGGCGTTGCAGGCTTTTCCCGGGGCGGGCTGGAGCCGTGCGCGGATCGATCCGGCCCTGCTCAAGGCTGACGGCCGCCCGCTGATCGCCGTGATTCGCCTGGACGGCCAGCTCAAGACCCTGGACCAGGATGAGGTGATCGCCCAGATCCAGCAGGTGCTGGGCGATTGGCAAGCCCAAGGCCTGATCCCGGTGGGGGTAGAAATCGACCACGATGCCGGCAACGCACGGTTGCCGGCCTATGGAAAATTCCTCGGCCAACTTCGGCAAGTCCTGCCGGCCAACGTGCGGCTGAGTATTACCGCGCTACCGGCCTGGCTCGACAGCCCTGCCTTGCCGGGATTGTTGGAAACGGCGGACAGCAGCGTGCTGCAGGTCCACGCGGTGAGCGATCCACGGCAGGGATTGTTCGATCCGAAACAGGCCCGGCGCTGGGCACAACGCTGGAACGAGGTCACCAAGAAGCCGTTTTATCTGGCCCTGCCGGCCTACGGTGTCGCGCTGCTGACCCAGGAAAATGGCGCTCCTGTGGTGGAAAGCGAAGTGCCGATCGATCGCGCTGGCGAGCGGCGGGAATTGCTGGCCGATCCGCAACAAGTGGCCGGGCTTGCGGTAGATTTGCGTGCCGATCCGCCGAAACATCTCGCTGGGCTGATCTGGTTTCGCCTGCCGCTGGCCGGCGACCGACGGGCGTGGAGCCTGACCACGCTCGGTGCCGTCGCCCGGGGGGACAACCTGGACAGTCGGCTGGCGTTGCAGTGGGAGGAGCAGGGTGGTTTGTACGATATCCGCCTGGTTAACCAGGGCAATCTCGACAGCCCCTGGCCCCAGCGCCTGACGCTGGCTGTTGGCGCGTGTGACGGCGTCGATGCCTTGGCCGGTTATACGTTGCAACAAACCCCCGGACTGCTTACCTTCACCCGCATTCAGGAAGGCCGCTTGGCTGCTGGCAGCCAACGGGCAATCGGCTGGGCGCGCTGTACGAAAATTGACCAAGGAGGTTTCAATGTTTACCCGTAAGTGGCCTCGTCACCTACTGTGTCTGAGCCTTTGTCTGCCGCTGGGCCCGGCGCTGGCCTGCGGGCCGGATTTCCCGATGCGCCTGCTGGATAACCGCGCCCAGTCGCTGGCCGAATTGCCCGAAGGCAGCTTTCGCTTCGAGGTCAGCCGCCTCGGCCAGGCGATTGCCGGGCTCAAGCCGGCCACCGAGGCGACGCGCAACCCGGACTACAGCTATGACGCCCCGTCTTCCTACGTTGAGCAACGCAACCAGGCCGAGCAGATCGGCCTGACCCCACCGCAGCAAGCGGTGGTGGAGCGCCTGCGAGCCCTGACCGATGTCGACCAGGTGGCAGCCGAAGCGGCCAACCTGCCTGATGAACTGCGCCTGTATGCGATTGGTGCGGCGGCTTTCAACGTCGGTGAGCATCAGCGCGCCGTGGAAGCGTTCCAGCAGTTGCTGGCGTTACCGGCCGACCAACGTCGGTTGCGCAGCACCTGGGCCGCGTACTCCCTCGGACGGGCCTTGTTCGCCGTGAGCACCGAGGCCGGCAGCGGCGACCCTGTGGTTTTGCAGGACCAGGCGCGAGCGGCGTTTCGCCAGGCCCGCGAGTTGAGCATTTCCGGCTTCAGCGATCCGCTGGAACTGGGCATCGCCAGCCTTGGCGAAGAAGCCCGGGTGGCCTACACCGCTGACGATTGGGACAGTGCCATCGGCCTGTATGCGATCCAGAACCTGCAAGGCTCCCCGGTGGGCTACAGCTCGTTGCTGCAATTGGCCGGTGATTTGAGCGCCCAACCGGATGAGCGCTTGAGCGAATTGCTCAAGTCCAAGGCGGTGCAGCGATTGGTCACTGCCTACCTGCTCAGCCGCGTCGGCTGGTGGGACGGTGAAGAACCCTCTGGCGATAAACGGCTGTTCGAACTGTTGCGAGCCAACGCCCGGGACAACCTGGACGATGCCGATCGTTTGGCGGCGGTGAGTTACCAGCACGGCGATTACGCCAGCGCCCAGGCTTTTGTGCAGAAGGCTTCCGACACCGGCCTGGCCTGGTGGGTGCGTGCCAAGCTGGCCTTGCGCGACGGCGACAAAGTGGCCGCAGCGGCGGCTTATGCCAAGGCCGCCCAGGCTTTCCCGAACGATGAGTCATGGGGCGGCCGGCGGACACCGGATTGGAACTTCGAGTCGGTGCAGCCCAAGTGCCGGGTCGAAGGTGAAAGCGCGATCCTGGCCTTGCAGCGCGGCGATTACCTGCAAGCCTTCGATCAGCTCTATCGCGGCCAGAGCAACTATTGGTACGACGCTGCCGCAGTCGCCGAGCGTGTGCTGACGGTGGATGAGCTCAAGCAGTACGTTGACGCCCAAGTCCCGGCGCCACCGGCGTTGAGCCAGGAGGATCGGGACAACTATGTGCCGCTGCCCGTGGCTGCGAGCCTGCGCAATCTGCTGGGTCGTCGCTTGCTGAGGGAAGGGCGCTTTGATGAGGCACCGGCTTATTTCGATAACGCAGACTTGCAGAACAAGGCCCGCGCCTATGGGCAATTGCGCCAGGACGCGGAGTCCAAATGGTGGCCAACCCGACGGGCCGAGGCGTATTTCAATGCGTCCTGGATGGCGCGCAAATGGGGCATGGAGTTGCTCGGCTATGAGATGGCGCCGGATTACGCCAGCCTGGGAGGCAACTACAGCCTGGAACCGGTTGAACTGAAGGTTGGGCCGCTGGTGGCCGAAGGCGAAGTGCAACGCCAGCAGGCCAGCGCGGCGCAGCCGGACATGCGTTATCACTATCGGTTTGTTGCCACGGCGTTGGCGAGTCAGGCGGCGGATCATTTGCCGCATACCAGCCAGGCGTTTGCGGCGGTGTTGTGTAACGCGGTGGGGTACAACTCCAGCCTTGAAGAGCAGAGCGCGTTGTATCAACGGTACGTGAAGGAAGGCCCGTATGTGGATTGGGCATGGAGCTTTGGTTACCAGTGCCCTTATCCAGAGTTCAACAAGGCCGATAAACGCTACGTCACCCAGGCCCTGGACCCGATTCGTTCGATGTTGCGACCTTACAAGGGGTGGCTGCAAATGGGCGGTGTGGTGCTGGTAGTGGCGGTGGCGTTGGGGCTGATCAGCCGCCGCCGGCGCAAGGCGCGGATGTCGGCCTCCTAAGCTGAATAACCCATTGTGGGAGCGAGCTTGCTCGCGATGACGGCATAGCAGACGCTACAAAGGCGTATGTGATTGCCCCATCGCGAGCAAGCTCGCTCCCACAGGGGGGGGTATCGCCAATGGGGCGTGCCCCTACATCTGCGTCGCCATCCCCTCCACATTCATGGCCGCCTGGCGCAACGCCTCCGAGCGGGTAGGGTGTGGGTGGCAGGTCAGGGCGATGTCCTCGGCTGAGGCGCTGAACTCCATGGCCACGCAGTATTCACTGATCATCTCACTGACGCTCGGGCCGACCAGGTGCACGCCAAGGATCTCATCGGTGCGTTCATCGGCCAGGACCTTGGCGAACCCTTCGGTCTCATGGTTGATCTTGGCCCGGCTGTTGGCGGTGAAGGGGAACTTGCCGACCTTGTAGGCACGGCCTTCGGCCTTGAGCTGTTCCTCGGTCTTGCCGACGCTGGCCAGTTCCGGACGGGTGTAGATGACGCTGGGAATCAGCGCATAGTTGACCTCGGCGGCCTTGCCGGCGATCTGTTCGATGCAGACCATGGCTTCGTCCTCGGCCTTGTGGGCCAGCATCGGTCCGGACGTCACATCACCGATGACCCAGACGCCGGGCGCTTCGGTCCGGTGATGCTGGTTGGCGAGCATGCCGCGCTTATCAGGGCTCAGTCCGACGTTCTCCAGCCCCAGTCCTTGCGTGTAAGGCCGACGACCGATGGCGACCAGCACGTAATCGGCGTCCAGGGTCTGTGCTTCGCCGCCCGCCGCCGGTTCGATCTGCAGTTGCACGCCGCTGGCCGAGGGAATGGCTCCGGTGACCTTCGAACTCAACTTGAACTGGATGCCCTGTTTGCCCAAGGCTCGTTGCAGGGTCTTGCCGGCCTCGCCATCTACCCCCGGGCAGATGCGATCGAGGTATTCGACCACGGTCACCTGGGCACCCAGGCGCCGCCAGACTGAACCCAGTTCGAGGCCGATGACGCCGGCGCCGATCACCACCAGATGTCGGGGCACCTCACTCAGGGACAAGGCGCCGGTGGAGTCGAGGATACGCTGGTTATCGATGGTCACGCCTGGCAGGGGCGTGGGTTCCGAGCCGGTGGCGATGACGATGTCCTTGGCGCTGAGTTCGGTCTTGGTGCCATCGTCGCCTGTAACGGTCACCTTGCCCGGCCCGTCGATGTGGCCCCAGCCTTTGATCCAGTCGACCTTGTTCTTGCGAAACAGAAACTCGATGCCCTTGGTCAGGCCGGCCACGCTTTCGTCCTTCTGCTTCATCATCTGCGCAAGGTTGAGGGTGGGGCTGACTTCAATGCCCAGGTTGGCGAATTCCGTTCCCGTGGCGGCTTCGTACAGTTCAGAGGCATGCAGCAAGGCCTTGGAGGGCATGCAGCCGACGTTCAGGCAGGTGCCGCCCAGGGTGGCTCGGCCTTCGACACAGGCGGCTTTCAAGCCCAATTGCCCGGCCCGAATCGCCGCGTTATACCCGCCGGGTCCGCCGCCCAGAATGATCACGTCGTAGTTGCTCATCGTTGTTCTCCCGCTTGGCCTGATGAAAAATTATGGTCGTAATATGAGCGTTTCCAGAGATTTCGGTCAAGGCTTAAGTCAAGAGGTCGGCGCAGGCCTTGTCATGAAGAATTCAAAACGGAAATTTCACAGGAATCGTTATAAGGTAACGGCATATAACGGAGCGTCGGTGGCGTTTGTCCACGGGCCCGGATTTTGATCGCCACGAGTGCTGGGGTGGTATGCAAGTCGATCTTGATGTCGAGGGGGCACAGGTGGCCGAATGGCCACGTTTTCAGCGCGCGTCGTTTCAAGGGCGCCGTTTGAAGCAGATTGCTTTCGCCCTGGGAAGCGTGGCGGGCGTGGGCCTGGTACTGGCGTTTTTTATCGGGGTATTTTCGCCGCAATCGCTTTGGCCGGCGCTGCTGGTCAGCCAAGGTGCGGGACTGCTGGTGCTGGTGGCAGGTTTGCAATCGGCCTGGTGGGTCACGCAATGGCGTAGCAAGGCGCTGCTGCCAGCTGTGGATAACCTGCCGGCGGAAAACGAGCCTGTTGATAACCTGGGTTGGTATGAGCGGCTGCTGGAGCGAATTGGCGCTCGCGGGATCGGCCTGCTGAAACAGATCGGTGCGCCTGCGTTGTGGCTGGCCGGTTGGTCCGTGCTGGTATTGCTGGGCCTGGAGCAAGCCTGGAACTTGCAACTGCCGGCTGCCGCCCTCGGTGTCTCGGCCAGTGTGGGGGCGGTGTTGTCGTTGTTGTTGGCGTTCGGGCTATTGGTGTTCGAGCGGCAGTTGGCCCAGCAATCTCCCGTGGAATGGCCGGAAGCGCCGACGCTGGCGCAGCTGACGCGGGTGGCGATCATCGTGCTGGTGCTTGGCGCTTTGTGCTTGTTGTTCGCCGCAGAAACGTCCATCTGGCCGTTTCGCCTGGCGGTGCTGATGGGGCTGTTGCCGGGCGTGGTGGCGGCGGAGTTTTTGCTGCGCGCCGTGTTGTCGTTGTTCATCCCGCGCCGGAACGCTCTGGAACCGCCGCTGCTGGGCCGGAGTGTCATCGCCGATCTGCTGCGCTGGCCGCCGCAACCGTTGCTGGCCTTGCAGCACGAACTGCACAACCGTTTTGGCATCGACTTGCGGCAGATCTGGGCCTTCAGCTACATGCGCCGGGCTTTTTTACCGGTGTTGGCGCTGGTGTCGCTGGTGGGCTGGTTGTTGACGGGCGTGCACGAAGTGCCGCTGCAGGGACGTGGCATCTATGAGCGTTTTGGCAAACCGGTGGAGGTGTTCGGCCCGGGCTTGCATGTCGCGTTGCCTTGGCCGTGGGGCAGGGTGCTCAACGTCGAGAATGGCGTTGTGCATGAATTGGCGGCCAGCGTCGCGGAGAGTCGGGCAGTGGTCGAGGCTGAACCGGCGGAGGGACCGGCGCCGGCAATCGCCAATCGGTTGTGGGACGCCAGCCATGTGAACGACAAGTCCCAGGTCATTGCCAGTCGTCGTGCCGACCAGCAGAGCTTCCAGATCGTCAACATGGACGTGCGCTTTGTCTATCGCATCGGCCTGACGGACGCCGCGGCATTGGCGGCGACCTACAACAGCGCCGATGTGCCGACGCTGATCCGCAGCACCGCCAGCCGCATCCTGGTGCATGAATTTGCATCGCGCACGCTGGACGGTTTGCTGGGTGCGGACCGTGTCAGCCTCGCCGACGAAATCGGTCGCGCCGTCCAGGCTGATTTGCAATCGCTCGATAGCGGTGTGGAAATCCTGGCGACGGTGGTGGAGGCGATTCATCCGCCGGCCGGTGCGGCCAATGCCTACCACGGCGTACAGGCGGCGCAGATCGGCGCGCAGGCATTGATCGCCCGAGAGCGCGGCGCGGCGGCGGAACAGACCAACCAGGCACAATTGCAAGCCAGCGTCGCCCATGACCAAGCCACGGCCACCGCCCGGGAAATCAACGCGACTGCCCAGGCCGCCGACCTGCGCTTCAATGCCGACCGCAAAGCCTACGCCACGGCGGGGCACGCTTTTGTACTGGAGCATTACCTGAGCCAACTCAGCCAGGGCCTGGCCAATGCCCGGTTGCTGATTCTCGACCATCGCCTGGGCGGCAGCGGCAACGCGCCGACCATCGACTTGCGTACCTTCACGCTGCCGGCAGACCCCGCGTCGCCGCGTAACCCTGTCCCGCCAGGAGCTGCCCATTGAGCCAGTCCTCTTCACACGATCACCACGACCACGCTGGTCACGATCACGGCCATGCCGGTCATCACCATGGCCATCATCACCACCATCATGGCGATCCGCAACAGGCCGGTCCGTTCCCGTGGCGGCGGATGGGTTGGGCGGCGTTGCTGGTGGCGTTTGCCGTTGCGGCCGCAAGCCTGGTGCAAGTGCGCTCGGGGGAGGCCACGGTCATCACTCGTTTCGGTAATCCGGCGCGGGTACTGCTGCAACCTGGCTTGAGTTGGCGCTGGCCGGCGCCGTTCGAGGCGGCGATTCCGGTGGACCTGCGGTTACGCACCACCTCCAGCGGTTTGCAGGATGTCGGCACCCGTGATGGGCTGCGGATCATCGTCCAGGCCTACGTGGCGTGGCAGGTGCAAGGTGATCCGGAAAACGTGCAGCGTTTCATGCGCGCGGTGCAGAACCAACCGGACGAAGCCGCACGGCAGATCCGCACCTTCGTCGGCTCGGCGCTGGAAACCACCGCCGCCAGTTTTGACCTGGCGAATCTGGTCAATACCGATGCCAGCCAGGTGCGCATCGCCGATTTCGAAGCTCAGCTGCGTCAGCAGATCGATCAACAGTTGCTCACCACTTACGGCGTGCGCGTGTTGCAAGTCGGTGTCGAACGCCTGACCTTGCCCTCGGTGACACTGACGGCGACGGTGGATCGCATGCGCGCCGAGCGTGAAACCATCGCCACCGAACGCACCGCCGTCGGCAAGCGCGAAGCGGCGCAGATTCGCTCCGCCGCGGAACGTGATGCACGAGTCATGCAAGCCGATGCCACAGTGAAGGCCGCAGATATCGAAGCGCAGTCGCGGGTAGAAGCGGCTGAGATCTATGGTCGGGCATACGCCGGCTCCCCGCAGCTCTACAACCTGCTCCGTTCGTTGGACACCTTGGGCACCATTGTCAGCCCAGGCACGAAGCTGATTTTGCGCACCGATGCGGCGCCATTTCGTGTTCTGGTGGACGGTCCTGTTTCCGTGGAAGGCAAAGGTGGAACACAACCATGAGTTTGGTTCCACGTGGAACAAACGAGTTATCCAGCCCGTGGATCCAGGCCGGACGCCTGGCATTTCTTGCGCTTTACGCGGTCACGGTGCTGGCGGCGTTGGCCTGGGTCTTTTCCAACGTGCGGCAGATCGATCCGCAGAATCGTGCGGTGGTGCTGCACTTTGGTGCCTTGGATCGCATCCAGAATGCCGGCCTCTTGTTGGCGTGGCCTCGTCCTGTGGAACAAGTGGTCTTGCTGCCCGCTGCGGATCGGGTGCTTGAGCGGCGGGTGGAAAATCTGCTGCGTTCGGATGAGGCCCTGCAAGCCGATCGTGTCGCCAGTTTTGCCACGCCAGTCAGCGATGCGCTGGCCGGTTCTGGTTATTTATTGACCGGTGATGCCGGCGTGGTGCAACTGGATGTGCGGGTGTTCTACAAAGTCACCGACCCTTATTCCTTCGTCTTGCAAGGTGAACATGTCCTGCCGGCACTGGACCGGTTGGCGACCCGCAGTTCCGTGGCCCTGACTGCAGCCCGGGATCTGGACACCATTCTGGTGGCTCGCCCCGAACTGATGGGTAGCGACAACCAGGCGGCCGAGCGCCGCGAACGCTTGCGTGGCGATCTGGTGCAGGGGCTTAACCGACGCCTGGCTGACCTGGCGGCGACAGGGGAGGGGTTGGGTATCGAAGTGGTGCGGGTCGATGTGCAATCGAGTCTGCCGGGGCCGGCGGTGAGTGCCTTCAACGCGGTGCTGACGGCCAGTCAGCAGGCCGATAAAGCCGTGGCCAACGCGCGCACCGAAGCCGAAAAGCTCACCCAGGCCGCCCGCCAAGACGCCGACCGTGCCGTGCAGGTCGCCCATGCCCAGGCCAGCGAACGGCTCGCCAAGGCTTCGGCTGACACGGCGACGGTGCTGGGCCTGGCGAAGACCCAAGTTAGCGATCCGCAAATGCTGCTGCGCCTGTATCGCGAACGCATGCCTACCATCCTTCGCCAGGCCGGTTCAGTGACCACGGTCGATCCGAAAGACGATTCCCGCCTGATTATCCAGGGAGCCGGACAATGACCGCCCAAACCAGCGCTGCACCGATGTTGTCCTCGACGGAACAACGCATCGCCGCCCGACAACTGACCTTGGCGATGCTCGCCCTCGGCTTGCTCGCATTGGGCCTGGCATGGCGCGGTTGGTCGCCAGAGCAGAGCGGTGTCAGCCAACTGCTGTTGGGGTTCGCCTCGCTGTTGGTGGCAGTGCCGGTGATGCGTTCGGCCTGGTACAGCTTGCGTTACCCAAGCCTGCACGGGATTACCGACCAACTTATCGCCCTGGCGATGCTCGGTGCCTGGGCCACCGGCGATCTGCTGACGGCGGCGTTGTTGCCGATCATCATGATCTTCGGGCATGTGCTGGAAGAGCGCAGCGTCATTGGCTCCCAGGAGGCGATCCATGCCCTTGGCCAACTGACCCGCAGCCAAGGTCGCAAGGTGCAGGCCGACGGATCGATCATCGATGTCGACAACGCGACGCTCCAGCCTGGCGATGTCGTGGAGGTGCGCGCGGGCGATCGGGTGCCGGCCGATGGTTGTGTGTTGTCCGGCCAAGCCAGCCTCGACACCGCGCCCATCACGGGTGAGTCGGTGCCGTTGGAGGCTGTGGTCGGCACTGAGGTCTTTGGTGGCGCGATCAACCTGGATGGTCTGCTGCGCCTGGAAGTGACCCGGACCGGCGAAGAATCCACCTTGGGCAAGGTCATTGCCCTGATGCAAAACGCCGAACGCTCCAAGCCGCCCATCACTCGCTTGCTGGAACGCTACGCCGGCAGTTACCTGGTACTGGTGTTGTTGCTGGCGGCGGTGACCTGGTTCGTGACCAACGATGCCCAGGCGATGCTGGCAGTATTGGTCGCCGCTTGCCCTTGTGCGTTGGTGCTGTCGGCGCCGGCCACCGCCATTGCCGGGATCGCGGTGGCGGCGCGCCATGGGATCCTGATCCGCAGCTCGGCCTTCCTGGAAGAACTGGCGGACCTGACGTCGTTGGTTGTCGACAAGACCGGCACCCTGACCTACGGCGTCCTGCGCCTGCAATCCATCGAATATGCCCAGGATGCTCCCTCATCGTTGCTGCTACCTTTGGCTGCCAGCCTCGGTTCGGCCAGCAGCCATCCGGTCAGTCGTGCGTTGGCGGGGTTGGTGGAGCAGGAAGACTGCCTGGCGCTGACGGACATCCATGAGCGCCAGGGCCTGGGGGTGGTCGCGATGACCGCCCAGGGCGAAGCGGCGCTCGGCCGGCCGGAGTTGTTTGCACAGCTGGGCATTCAAACGTCTGCGGTCCCGGAGCACGACGGCCCGATTGCCGGCCTGGCCCTGGACGGGCAGTTCCTCGCCTGGCTGTTGTTGGCCGACAGCGTCAAGCCGGAGGCACGGATGGCCATGGCCGAGCTGCGCGAGCTGGGCCTGGGGCGGCAGCTGCTGTTGACCGGCGACCGCCAGAGCGTGGCCACGACCCTGGCCCGGGATGTCGGCATCGGCGACTTGCAAGCCCAGGCCCTACCGGAAGACAAACTCAAGCGAGTCATGGCCGAAATCGACCATGGATTCCGCCCCATGGTAGTGGGCGATGGCATCAACGATTCCCTGGCGCTCAAGGCCGGGGTGGTCGGCGTTGCAATGGGCGCCGGCGGCGCAGATATCGCCCTGGCGTCGGCAGACATCGTGCTGATCGGCAGCGATTTGCGTCGCCTGGGCACTTGCGTGCGATTGAGCCGCCAATGCAGGCGCACGTTGCAGGTCAACGTGATCATTGGCCTGGGCTGGACGCTGGCAATCGTCGCCTTTGCCGCCTTCGGTTGGCTCGGCGCGGCAGGGGCGATGATCGCTGCGCTGCTGCATAATCTCAGTACCCTGCTAGTGTTAGGTAATGCGGGGCGATTGCTGCGGTTCCAGGAGCCACTCCTGAAAATTCAAGCGAAGGGAGCCGTTGGATAACCCTTGGCGAACTGTGCGTCACCCTTGCAGTCTCTGTTGGAGAGGGCGCACCCATACTGGCAGTACCCGGCACAAGGAGTGAATTTGGGACGGTGATAGAAAAAGGCTATAAATTCGATAGCCTGCTATTTTTCTATGATGGTCTACCCTCATTTTCAGACGTCTGAAACAAGGGGGATTTTTCATGCTCGCGCAACTTCCACCGGCCTTACAGAATCTGCACCTACCGCTTCGGTTGCGGCTCTGGGATGGCCATGAGTTTTCACTGGGTGACGACCCCAGTGTCACGATCGTGGTCAAGGACCCACAAATGGTCGCGCAATTCACCCATCCCAGCCTGGATGCGCTAGGAGCGGCATTCGTCGAAGGCAAACTGGAACTCGAAGGTTCGATTCACGAAGTCATTCGTGTCTGCGATGAATGGAGCCAGGCCTTGGTCGAGGATGACGCCGACAACCCGCCGGTTAGATCACTCCACGACAAGGAAACCGACGCCAAGGCGATCTCCTATCACTACGATCTTTCCAACGCGTTCTATCAGCTGTGGCTCGACAGTGACATGGCCTATTCCTGTGCCTATTTCGAGACGGGCAGTGAAACCCTCGAACAGGCCCAGCAAGCCAAATTCCGCCACTTGTGCCGCAAGCTGCGATTACAGCCGGGTGACTACCTGCTGGATGTCGGATGTGGGTGGGGCGGCCTGGCCCGTTACGCTGCGCGCGAGTTCGGTGCCAAAGTCTTCGGGATTACCCTGAGCAAGGCGCAGCTGACACTGGCTAGGGAACGGGTCAAGGCAGAGGGCCTGGAGGATCTGGTCGAGTTGCAATTGCTGGACTACCGCGACCTGCCCCAGGACGGTCGTTTCGACAAAGTGGTCAGCGTTGGCATGTTCGAGCATGTTGGCCACGCCAACCTCGAGCAGTACTGCAAGACGCTGTTCGGCGCGGTGCGTGAGGGCGGGTTGGTGATGAACCATGGCATCACCGCCAAGCACACCGACGGTCGTCCAGTCGGTCGCGGCGCCGGTGAATTCATCGAGAAGTATGTATTCCCCAACGGCGAACTGCCGCACCTGTCGATGATCTCTGCCGAGATCAGCGAAGCGGGGCTGGAAATCGTCGACGTGGAAAGCCTGCGCCTGCATTACGCGCGCACGCTCGATCACTGGAGTGAACGCCTGGAGGACAATCTCGAGGCCGCCGCGAAGGAAGTGCCGGAACAGGCGTTGCGGATCTGGCGTCTGTACCTGGCCGGCTGTGCCTACGCGTTCGCCAAGGGCTGGATCAATCTGCACCAGATCCTGGCGGTGAAGGCCCACGCCGACGGTAGCCATGAGTTGCCCTGGACCCGCGACGACATCTACACCCCTTAGAGAATCGGGGAAATGAGCCGGGCGACCCGCATGCCGATCTTCTGCAGGCGGTGGGTCTCCCGGCTTTCCTGTTTGTCGATTTCCACGGCTTGGGCGAAGTCCTGCTCAAGCATCTGCTCGACCTCGGTGGCGAAAGGGATATCCACCGTGAGCAGCATGACTTCGAAATTCAGGCGGAACGAACGGTTGTCCAGGTTCGCACTGCCGATTGCGCTGATTTCCCGGTCGATCAGCACCACTTTCTGATGCAGGAAACCCGGCGTATAGCGGAACATCCGCACACCGGCCCGCACCGCTTCAAACGCATAAAGGCTGGACGCGGCATAGACAATCTTGTGGTCCGGCCGCGAGGGCAGCAGGATGCGCACATCCACCCCGCGCAGCACCGCCAGGCGCAAGGCGGCGAACACCGCTTCGTCAGGGATGAAGTAAGGCGTTGTGATCCAGACTCGCTCACTGGCCGCATGGATAGCCTCGACGAAAAACAGCGAACAGGTTTCGTAGGCATCGGCCGGGCCGCTGGTCAGCAATTGGCAGAGCACACCGTCGTCCGGGTAGGTGTCTGGCAGGATCAGCGGTGGCAGCGAACGGGCCGCCCAGAACCAGTCCTCGGCAAACGACTCTTGCATACTCCCCACCACCGGGCCGCAGACTTCGACATGAGTGTCGCGCCACGGCGCCAGCGGCGGCTTTTCGCCCATGTACTCATCGCCCACGTTGTGTCCGCCAACGAAGCCTAGAACGCCATCCACCGCCACGATCTTGCGGTGGTTGCGAAAGTTGACCTGGAACCGATTGAGCCAGCCGCTGCGGGTGGCGAAGGCTTTCACGTGGACACCACCGTCGCGCAGCGCCTGGACGTAGCGGTGGGGCAGGGAGTGGCTACCAATGCGGTCATAAAGCAGATACACCGCCACGCCTTCGGCGGCTTTTTTCAGGAGCAGTGTCTGCAGGCGTAGGCCGAGGCGGTCATCGTGGATGATGAAAAATTGAATCAGCACGGCCTGCCGCGCGTTATCGATGGCCTGGAAGATTGCCTCGAACGTGGCCTGCCCATTGACGAGCAAGCGCACCTGATTGTTCGCCAGGCAAGGTGTGCGCCCCAGCTTGGGCATGGCCCGCAGCGAGTCGTAGGCCTGGGACGCGCGAGCGGTCAAAGCCTCTTCGACCCACGGCCGCCAGTTCAACTCGGAGATCGCCTTGCGCATCTCTTCGTTGGCTTGTCGGCGCGCCTTGATGTAGCCATCAAAAGTGCTGCGCCCGAAAACCAGGTAAGGGATCAATGTCAGGTAGGGAATAAACAGCAGCGACAGGGCCCAGGCAATCGAGCCTTGGGCCGTGCGCACCGTCAATACGGCGTGGACGGCGGCAATGGAACCCAGGGTGTGGAGCAGCGCGATCAGGTAACCGAAAACATGCGGGCCGAAATAATCCATGGGGGCATTCTTGCTCCGGAAGTTTCAATGCTTAACAGACCATGTTCCATGGCGAATGTCGCTATTTAATTCACTTGTCCCGGGCTTGAACCGAAGCCTGTGGGCGGCGTCTAACGGCCACTTGTCCTCTGGAGTTTATGCAATGAATGTTCGTCTGCTGGGTGTGGCCTTGGCAATGGGGTTGTCGGTTCCGATGGCGGCTCAGGCGCAGATGCTCCAGCCGGGTTTGTGGGAGCTGACCACCAGCAACATGAAGGTCGATAACCAGAACCTGCCAGACCTGCAACTGATCCTGGGCCAGGTGCAGAACCAGATGACTCCGGAACAACGGGCGATGCTGGAAAAGCAGGGCATCACCATGGGCGGTAAAGGCATCCGTGTCTGCCTGACCCCGGCGCAGGTGCAAACCAATGACATTCCGCTGCAAGACCCGCAATCGGGTTGCAAGCAGCAGATCACCGAGCGCACCGGCAATCAGTGGAAGTTTCGCTTCAGTTGCCCGAAAGCCCAGGGTAATGGCGTTGCGACGTTCCAGAGCGATCGTGAATTCACCACCAAGGTCAACGGCACGTTCAATGCCACCGGCATCCAGCAGAACGGCAGTCTCGACACTCGCGCGGTGTGGCTGGGGCAGGATTGCGGGACGGTCAAGCCGAGGGCTTGAAGCGGGTATGAAGTAATCGTTTGGAGAATCTGTGGGAGCAAAGCTTGCTCGCGACGCAAACAACTCGGTACATCGCCAGGGGCGTCACCGTTCATCGCAGGCAAGCCTTGCTCCGACAAATGCTCTCAAGGCCGACTCAGCGCCTCATACAACGTATTGAGGTTGTATTCGAACAGACCAGTAAAGGTGCTGGCCGGTCCGCTGGCCGCGAGTGCATCGGAATACAGCGTGCCGCCGATGTGCGCGCCGCTCTCGTCGGCGATCTGCTTGAGCAGGCGTGCGTCCTTGATGTTTTCCATGAACACCGCTTTGACCTTCGCCTGACGGATCTGGGTAATCAGTGCCGCGACTTCTGCTGCCGACGGTTCACGCTCTGTGGATAAACCCTGGGGCGCCATGAACTCGATGCCATAGGCTTGGCCCAGGTAACCGAATGCATCGTGGGAGGTCACGATCTTGCGATTGCCTGGTGGCAATGCACCGAGCTTGGCCTTGGCTACGGCGAGCAGGGCGTAGATTTTCTTCAGGTACGCCTGGCTGTTGCGTTCGTAATCGGCCTTGTTGGCCGGGTCAGCAGCTTCCAATGCCTTGGTGATGTTGCTGACATACAGCTCGGCATTCGCCAGGTTGTGCCATGCGTGCGGGTCGGGGATGGTCTCGCCATCCTCATCCAGTGAGCGGGGGATGACGCCGCGGCTGGCGCTGATCACCGGAGCAGTGGTTTCAGTGCTGGTCACCAGGCGATCCAACCATGGCTCGAAGCCCAGTCCATTCTTGATGATCAGTTTTGCCTTGAGCAGTGCCTTGGCGTCGTCTGGCGTGGGTTCGTAGGTGTGTGCATCAGCGTCCGGGCCGACCATGTTGGTGATGTGGATATGCTCACCGCCGACCTGTCGGGTCATGTCGGCGAGGATGCTGAAGCTCGTCACCACCTGGAGCTTTTCGGCGGCGGACAGGGACATGGACAGCATCAGACTGAATAGCACGAGCAGAACGCGCATCGGAAACACCTCATTGGGATGTGAGCAAAGGCGGGCGGCGCAGCAAACCGTGCACCGGACCGAATACCACCGACAACAGATACAACGCGCCCGCCACCAGTACGATGGACGGCCCGCTGGGCAGTGAGTAATAGAAAGACAGCAACAGGCCAAGCCACACCGAGAGGCAGCCAAGCAGCGCCGCGATCAGCATCAGCAGTGGCAGGCGACGGCTCCAGAATCGCGATGCGGCGGCAGGCAACATCATCAGGCCGACCACCATCAGCGCACCGATGGCCTGGAAGCCGATCACCAGGTTCAACACCACCAGGGTCAGGAACACACCATGGGCCAACGGGCCGAGACGACTGACGGTTTGCAGGAACAGTGGGTCCAGCGTATCGAGCAGCAACGGTCGGTAAATCAACGCCATCGCCAACAGGCTGGCACCGGATACCCAGAGCATGCCGGTAAGTGTCGGGCCGTCTACCGCCAGCGCCGAGCCGAACAGCAAGTGAAGCAAGTCTAGGCGTTTACCGGCCATGCCGAGGATCAACACGCCGGCCGCCAGGGAAATGGGATAAATCGCCGCGAGGCTGGCGTCTTCCCGTAGGCCGGTGCGCCGGGTAATCCAGGCGGCGAGTCCGGCCATGCTCAGGCCCGCGCCCAGGCCGCCAATGGTCAGGGCTGGCAGGCTCAGCCCGGCGAACCAGAAACCCAGGGCGGCGCCAGGCAGAATGCCGTGCGCTACGGCGTCACCAATCAAGCTCATGCGCCGAAGAATCAGGAACACGCCCAACGGTGCCGTACTGCACGCCAGCACCAGGCCGCCGAGCAAGGCCCTGCGCATGAAGACAAACTCTTGAAACGGTTGCCAGAGATGAGTGGCCGCAAGCATCAGGCCACCCACGTGTGGGGTTGTTGAGCGATCAAGTCGACGCTGCGGCCCAGCACGCAGCCGGTGTTGCTGATCAGCAGCGTATGGGGGATATGTTGGCGGACCGCTGCCAGATCATGGCATACCACCACGACGGTTCGGCCCTGGGCGTGCCAGTGATGGAGGTGTTTCCACAGCAGCGCCTGGCCCTGTTCGTCGAGGGCGGCGTGGGGTTCGTCGAGCAACAGCAGTGGCGCTTCGGCCAGGCTCAGGCGAGCGAGCAGGGCGCGTTGCAGCTCGCCCCCAGACAGCGCCATTAGCGGACGATGTTCGAGGCCGGTCAGCGCCCAGTCGGCCAGTACGGTCTGGAGCAACTGCCTTCGCATGGCTGGCGTATGTCGATTACCCCAGGAACCGGCGGCCACCAACTCTTGCAAACTGATGGGAAATTGCCGATCCAGATGTTGCTGCTGCGGCATGAACGAAACCCCACCACGGCGTGGAACATCCAAGGTGACTTTGCCGGAGAGCGGTTTTTGCAGCCCCGCGAGCACTTTCAATAGGCTACTTTTGCCCGAGCCGTTGGCACCGATGATGGCGGTAAGACTGCCGGCCGATCGCTGCATCGCGAGCGGCGGTGTGAGGGGTTGTCCGGGTGCGCCCCAGCGCAGTGCTTGGCAGTTGATCATGATGCCTCCCGCGTCCAGCTGCTTTGCGCCACGGCGTCATGGGCGTGCAGGCTTTCGGCGTGAACGACGCGCACATTCAACGCAACGATGTCGGGTGACCGCCTCAGGACCGTGCTTAATCGCCGCGCAGCGTCTTCGCAGAACATCAGGTTTTGGCCGTTGGCCAGGGCGAAGGCCTGTTCATCGGCGCGCTTGACGGCGGTTTGCACAGCGGTGCCGAGGGCTGCTTCGGCTTCGTTGATGAAAGACTGCAGCGGTAAATCGTCGGCATCGGCATTCAGGTGTAGGGTCAGGCTCGCCGTACTGCGTTGGCTATGAGGGGTGGCGACAATGCCATTCGATGAACCTAGCCAGGCCAGGATCTCGGCGTGCTCAAGTTTCTTGTTAGCGAAGTCATCGACGAATTGCTGTTGGATCAATTGCCGGGCAAGTGCGGCCGAACAAGGGCAGGTGGAGGAATAGGGAATCTGGATTTTCAGTTCCACGTGGAACACTGCGTTTTTCAAGTGGGCTTCGATGCTCACCGGGTAGCGTTTCCAACCCTCAAGCGGGCTGATGAGTGCCGGACGCTTGAGCAGCAGATCGGTATACACACTGAGCGATGCCGCGTGGGACAAACCTTCATGGCTATCGAGAAATTGCTGAAGGATTCGACGCAATAACGCCGGCGAAAGCGTCGTCTCTTCGAGCAGCTCTAGCGCCAGGTATAAGCGTGACATGTGAATGCCGCGCGCCTCACCGTCATCAAGGCTGACACCTGCGTCGGCCATTGCACTGAGACGTTGGCCGTCAATCAACACCGGTGTTGCGATGCCGCACATACCCACCCAATCAAGGGGCAGGGTTTGACGTGAAGCCTGCGCTGCGATGTCGGGCAGGGTTAACGCGTTCATGGTCAAGGTCCATCGAAGGTTCAGAATTAGATGTTATAGTATAACAACTAATTTAGAGAAACCTTTTCCATGAAAGGAGTTTCATCTCCCTAAACGTTTACGTTCCACGTGAAACATCAGCGCGATGAATCCTGGCAACCGTTCATGCGTCCGCATACAAATGCACCCGCACTACCACCAGAACTCGAGAAACGATTGAGGGTCGTCCAGCCCACACGCCGGCTGTATCCGACCCAACTTTCTCCATCCGATGCCAAACCAGTAAAGAAGGTGAGCTGACCGTAACGGCTATTGGTTTGCGCCCAATAACGACGACTGGCCGTTTCAAAACCTCGTAAATAAATGGTGTTTCCCGCCGTTGCGACGCTGTAGGCATTGCCCTGAATGTCCACGCACGCCAGCAGATTTGCACTACGGGTGCAGTTCGCCAGGAGAGGGGTTTGGGCCGAAGCGCTTAACCCCCACAGCAACAACAGGCTCGCTAATACGAATTTCAGATGGTTGCGCATGGAGTGATCTCAGGCCAATGAGGGATGGCGGGGGCTGGTTGAATTGTGTTGTTATACTATAACATAAAACACCGTGACCCTGACCCCAGCCAAACCTGGAAACGAGCCGTAGTCGAAGCGGCCGCCCGATGAGGATATACCTGATGCCCAATCGTCTTCCCGTAACCGTGCTTTCCGGATTCCTCGGTGCCGGTAAAAGTACGCTGCTCAACCACGTTTTGCGTAATCGCGACAATCTGCGGGTTGCGGTGATCGTCAACGATATGAGCGAGATCAACATTGATGGCAGCGAAGTCCAGCGAGATGTCACCCTGAGTCGTTCCGAAGAAAAGCTAGTGGAAATGAGCAACGGCTGCATCTGCTGCACGTTGCGCGAGGACTTGCTCGAAGAAGTCGGGCAACTCGCCAGGGAAGGGCGTTTCGATTATCTGTTGATCGAATCCACAGGCATCTCCGAACCGTTGCCAGTGGCAGAAACGTTCACTTTTCGTGACGAAGAAGGTCGAAGCCTTGCCGATGTTGCGCGGCTCGACACCATGGTGACGGTGGTCGATGGGGTGAATTTCCTGCTGGATTACCAGGCCGCTGAAAGTCTTGCGTCACGGGGTGAAACCCTGGGTGAGGACGATGAACGCTCGATCACTGACCTGCTGATCGAACAGATCGAGTTTGCCGACGTGATTCTGATCAGCAAAATTGACCTGATCAGCCAGCATGATCGGGAAGAATTGATCGCAATTGTGCAACGTCTCAACGCCCAGGCGCAGATCCTCCCCATGGTCATGGGGCAGGTGCCGCTGGGCAGAATCCTCGACACGGGCCTTTTCGACTTCGAACGCGCCGCCCAGGCCCCTGGCTGGCTACAGGAACTGCGTGGCGAGCACGTGCCAGAAACCGAGGAATATGGCATCGCCTCGACCGCCTACCGAGCACGCCGGCCGTTTCATCCCGAGCGCTTCTTCAATTTCATCGACCGTCCCTGGCCTAATGGCAAACTCCTGCGCTCCAAGGGTTTCTTCTGGCTGGCCAGCAAACCTGAGGAAGCGGGCAGTTGGTCCCAGGCCGGAGGCTTGATGCGGCATGGCTTCGCCGGGCGCTGGTGGCGGTTCGTGCCGAAAAACCAATGGCCGCAAGATGAGGAAAGTACAGCGGCGATCATGAAGAACTGGCTTGCTGCCACAGGCGATTGCCGCCAGGAGCTGGTCTTCATTGGTCAAGACATCGACTTCAGCCAGCTCACCGCCGAACTGGACGCTTGCTTGCTCACCGACGCGGAAATGGCCCTCGGTGTTGAAAGTTGGCGCCTGTTGCCGGATCCGTTCGGTCCATGGCATGAAGAGGTCGCGGCGTGATGCTGGCGCCCAATCTGAAAAGGGCAGCGCAGGCACGACAGGTCAAAGGTGATACGCCAGGAGTATTCATGCAGATCCTGGACGACGGCACTAACCTGGCGGTCTGGCAGCGCCGGCTTCCTGCACACATCAGCGATTTTGCGACCATGGTGCTGGCGATGGACCAGTCGCTGGCCGAATCACGTGTGCTTGAGTTGCCGGAGGATGACACGCAGCCGGCGTTGCAAGGCCTGGCTGCAGGTTTCAGCGACCTGCAAGGCTATGAAGGCTTTATCGCCGATGTCTCCTGGCTCGTCAGTGCATTTGCCTGCCTATTGGGTGCCCAACGTGTCGGTCTGCGCCTGCGCACGCTGGACAAGGCGATGTGCCCGCGCTTTCACGTCGACCACGTGCCGGTGCGGTTGCTGACCACCTATGCAGGCGTCGGCAGCCAGTGGCTCGAGGAAGGTGTCATGGACCGTCGACGACTTTCCGAGCCTGAGGCTGAGCCCAGTGATCCGTGCGTGATCCAGCAGTTTCGTTGCGGTGATGTGGGTTTGCTTAAAGGCGAAAAATGGCACGGTAACGAAGGCCTTGGCCTGATCCATCGCTCGCCGGAACCCGCGCCGGGAGAGCGTCGACTGATTCTCACGCTGGATTGGCTGGCTTAAGGCTTAAGCCAGGTACCCTGGCTTTTTCCTTCGCAAAATGGCTGCAGATAAGCGGTATCGGTCGCCACGCCGTAATAGTGAATATCCTGGCGGTAAGGCATATTGGCGACTTGGGCGTTGCTGCAGATGCCGAACGCGCCGCCAGGGCATTGATCGACGTATTGCACCTCGACTTTCTGACCGGCAAGGTTTGGCTGGCAGAAACCGTCGGCAAACAGCTTCTGCGGGATGTTGCGGTTCTGCTGGCAGACTTTCACATCCAGCCGTTCCGCCTGGCTGTGGACCACACAAGCCTGGGCCAATGCCTGGTTCGAAGTCAGTGCCAGTAACAACCAACCGATCATTCGCATATTCACCTCCATCGAAAGCCGTCGATTATGTTGCAGCACATTCCCACCCATGTCATCGCCGGTCCCTTGGGCGCCGGCAAGACCAGCCTGATCAGGCATCTGCTGGCGCAGCGACCGGCCAATGAACGCTGGGCGGTGCTGATCAATGAGTTCGGTCAGATCGGCCTGGATGCCGCGTTGCTGACCCAGGCTGGCGATGGTATCGCACTGGGCGAAGTGGCCGGTGGCTGCTTGTGCTGCGTCAACGGCGCGCCGTTTCAGATCGGTCTTGGGCGTTTGCTGCGCAAGGCCAGGCCGGATCGGCTATTCATCGAGCCCTCGGGCCTGGGGCATCCGGCGCAGTTGATGCGCCAGCTGAGCGAAGCGCCATGGCTCGGCGTGCTGGCGGTGCAACCCTGTGTGCTGGTGTTGGATGCCCGGGCGATGGTGGACGGCAAGCCTTTGCCCGACGCGCAGCAACAAACCCTGGCGGATGCCGGACTGCTGGTGCTGAACAAGTCCGAGACCCTCACACAAGCCGATCGCCAACGGCTGGAGGCGCAACTCTCAGGGCGTGCGTTGTACTGGACACAGCAGGCTGCGCTGCCGATCGATCGATTACCAGGCCTTGCGGCTCGGGGCAGTGGGGTTGTGGATAACTTGAATCTACCGAGGAGCTTGGGCCAGATACCGGCCATCTGGTCCGACCCGACGCTGCCGATCTGCCTGTATCAGCAGCAGGAAGGTGGCTGGAGTATTGGTTGGCGCTGGCACCCCAGCCAGCAATTCGACGCAGCGGCACTGGAGCGATGGCTACAAGGCCAAGACTGGAGACGGGCGAAGATGGTTATCCACAGCGTCGACGGCTGGGTTTCAGCCAATGCGCTGGAGGGGGCGGCGCTGGGCTGGCAAGCCAGTGAGTGGCGCCAGGATTCTCGGATCGAGCTGATTTTCGATCAGGCGCAAGACGTTGATGGTCTGCAAGCCGGGCTGGCGAATTGTCGGTGTCGCTGAGTCAGCCCTGTTTCAAGGCTTCCACTTGTTGTGTTCCTGGCGCCACTGGCTCAACTCGATGACTTCAGCCCTGGGCCTGGTGTGGATCGGTTCAATGGGGGGGGGCGGTGTTTCTTCGAAGGGCATCGGGTAGGGCGCCAGTTCGATGTGTGCGCTGTGGGCGCCAAACTGGGTGATGGTGCCTGAATGGCGGCTTTCACCGGTGACGGTGAATTCGAAGGTGTAGACGCGTGCCAGGCGTCGTCGTCCGCTGGCGTCCTTCACGAAACCGATTTTTTTCGGCGCCACGTTGCCGTCCAGCAGCTCGATCTTGAGGTTGGCGCAATGCTGCATGACCCTCGCCAACGCCCGTTCGCGCAAGCCATGGTTGTGCCACAGCCAGGCGCCGCCGGTAGCCAGCAGCATCAGCACGAAAATGTTTCCAAGGGTCAGCATGAACGAAGTGCTCCAACAAGTTGCTGCCAGCTTAACTGTCTCGCCGGTCTGTCGTATAGGCTGCGTTTAGTCGCATACTGCGCGGCTTGAATTTCAATCGTTTTACGGAAACTTCCCGCATGAAACGTACGCCTCATCTGCTTGCCATTCAGTCCCACGTGGTATTCGGACACGCCGGCAATAGCGCCGCAGTGTTTCCGATGCAGCGGATTGGCGTGAACGTTTGGCCGCTCAACACCGTGCAGTTTTCCAATCACACCCAGTACGGCCAATGGGCCGGTGAAGTGCTGGCCCCAGAGCAGATACCGATATTGGTAGAAGGCATTGCGGCCATCGGTGAGCTGGGTAACTGCGATGCGGTGCTGTCCGGTTACCTGGGTAGCGCGGCCCAGGGGCGGGCGATTCTGACGGGCGTGGCGCGGATCAAGGCCGCCAATCCGAAGGCGCTGTACCTGTGTGATCCGGTCATGGGACATCCAGAGAAAGGCTGCATCGTGGCGCCCGAGGTGAGTGAGTTTCTCCTGGAAGAAGCCGCCGCCGTGGCGGACCTCATGTGCCCGAACCAACTGGAACTGGACAGTTTTTCGGGACGCAAGGCGCAGTCTTTGCTCGACTGCCTGGCCATGGCCCGGGCGTTGCTGGCCCGTGGACCGAAGGCGGTGCTGGTCAAGCACCTGGCCTACCCTGGCAAGCCGGATGACAGCTTCGAAATGCTGTTGGTGACCGCCGATGGCAGTTGGCACCTGCGCCGTCCACTGCTGGCTTTCCCGCGCCAACCGGTGGGCGTGGGTGACCTGACCTCGGGGTTGTTCCTGGCACGGATACTGTTGGGGGACAGCCTGGTGGCGGCGCTCGAATTCACCGCCGCGGCGGTGCATGAAGTACTACTGGAAACCCAGGTTTGCACCAGCTATGAACTGGAACTGGTCCGCGCCCAAGACCGGATCGCCCATCCACGGGTGCGGTTCGAGGCTGTGCCGATCAGCCTCTGATCGCACCGTGGAAATGCTGCAAAATCCCTGTGGGAGCGAGCTTGCTCGCGATAGCGGTGTGTCAGTCAGCATCAATATTGGCTGATCGATCGCCATCGCGAGCAAGCTCGCTCCCACAGTTGAATCTTCGGCGGTCGGTCAAGGCCCGTCTGCCTTGATGTCCTGATAACGCTTTTCCAGCTCCTGGCGAATCTGCCGACGTTGCTGGGCTTGTTCGTAGCGGCGTTTTTCTTCGCTGTTTTGCGGCTGCAAGGGCGGCACGGCTGCGGGTTTACGCAGGTCATCCACCGCAACCATGGTGAAGAAGCAACTGTTGGTGTGGCGCACCGAGCGTTCGCGAATATTTTCAGTCACGACTTTGATGCCCACTTCCATCGACGTGTTGCCGGTGTAGTTCACCGATGCCAGGAAGGTCACCAGTTCGCCGACATGAATCGGCTCGCGAAAGATGACCTGGTCAACCGACAGGGTCACCACGTAGCGCCCGGCGTAGCGGCTGGCGCAGGCGTAGGCGACTTCGTCGAGGTATTTGAGCAAGGTGCCGCCATGGACATTGCCAGAGAAGTTGGCCATATCGGGGGTCATCAACACCGTCATCGACAGCTGGGCGTTTCCGGGTTCCATAACGTACTCACGGTTCAAGGCAGCAATTCGGGGGTGCACCTCTGCGGGTGCTGGTGGGTGGCCTGCAAACAGGTCACCAGGTTTTAAAAACCACCGATATCGGGACGCTGCGCCTGTGGTTGCCGTCACGCGCCGATGGATCTGTTTCCATATATTGCACCGTCTTTTTGTCGGAAGTCGCGGTGTTACCCTTCAAAAGCCTGTTGTGAGGGCAATTCCTACAGAGGAAATGGATTTCTCCAGCTCTGCGATGAGTCATTTGAACAGGGAGCTCCGACATGCATGCCATCAGTTTCATTCAAGACTTGGCAATCATCATGATGGCAGCGGGGCTGGTGACCGTGCTCTTTCATCGTTTCAAGCAACCGGTGGTATTGGGCTACATCGTGGCGGGCTTCATCATTGGCCCGCATACGCCACCGTTCGGTTTTATCCATGACGAAGACACGATCAAGACCCTGGCCGAGCTTGGGGTGATCTTCCTGATGTTTTGCCTGGGCCTGGAGTTCAGCCTGCGCAAACTGTTCAAGGTTGGGGCCACGGCCTTCATCGCGGCGTTCCTCGAAATCGTGCTGATGATCTGGATCGGCTATGAAATCGGCCGCTGGTTCGAGTGGAGCACCATGGACTCGCTGTTCCTCGGCGCGATCCTGGCCATTTCCTCCACCACCATCATCGTCAAGGCCCTCAACGACCTGAAGATGAAGAACGAGCGCTTCGCGCAGCTGATTTTCGGGGTGTTGATCGTCGAGGACATTCTGGGCATTGGCATCATCGCCTTGCTGTCGAGCATTGCTGTCAGCGGCACCGTGAGCTCCGGCGAGGTATTTTCCACGGTGGGCAAGTTGTCGTTGTTCATGATCGTCGCGTTGGTCGTCGGCATTCTGTTGGTGCCGAGGGTACTGGCCTACGTCGCGAAGTTCGACAGCAACGAAATGCTGCTGATTACCGTGTTGGGCTTGTGTTTCGGCTTCTGCCTGCTGGTGGTGAAGCTGGAATACAGCATGGTGCTCGGGGCGTTTCTGATCGGTGCGATCATGGCTGAGTCCCGGCAACTGCTGAAAATCGAGCGGCTGGTGGAGCCGGTGCGCGATCTGTTCAGCGCGATCTTCTTTGTCGCCATCGGGCTGATGCTCGACCCGGCGATCTTGCTGCAATACGCCTGGCCGATTGCGGTGATCACGGGCGCAGTGGTGCTCGGCAAGATGTTGTCCTGCGGCCTCGGTGCCTTTATCGCCGGCAACGACGGACGCACCTCGCTGCGCGTTGGGATGGGCCTTTCGCAGATCGGCGAATTCTCTTTCATCATCGCGTCGTTGGGGATGACCCTGCAGGTCACCAGCGATTTCCTCTATCCGGTTGCGGTCGCCGTCTCGGTGTTGACTACTCTGCTGACGCCGTACCTGATCCGGGCCGCCGACCCGCTGTCCGTCAAGTTGGCGACGGTCATGCCGCAACGGTTGACGCGGGTGCTGGGGATGTATGGCGAATGGCTGCGCAGCATCCAGCCCCACGGAGAGGGGGCGGTGGTGGCCTCGATGATCAGGCGGATTTTGCTGCAGGTCGGGGTCAACCTGGCGCTGGTCATCGCGATTTTTGTTTCGGGTGGTTTTTTCGCCGAGCGGATGTCGGCGTACCTGCAAGCGTGGATCAGCGACCCGAGCTGGCAGAAGGCATTGATCTGGGGCGGGGCGTTGCTGCTGTCGCTACCGTTCCTGATCGCCGCCTATCGCAAGCTCAAGGCGCTGTCGATGCTGCTGGCGGAGATGGGCGTGAAGCCGGAGATGGCTGGCCGCCACACCCAGCGCGTGCGTCGGGTGATCGCCGAAGTGATCCCGATTCTCTCGTTGCTGGTGATTTTCCTGCTATTGGCAGCCTTGTCGGCCAGCATTCTGCCGACCAACAAGTTGCTCGTACTGATCGCCGTGGTGGCGACTGCCGTGGCGGCATTGCTCTGGCGCTGGTTCATCCGCCTGCATACGCGCATGCAGGTGGCCTTGCTTGAAACCCTGGACAATCACAAGGAGTCGTCCGGGCATTGACCGGCCGTGGGGCTCAGCTTTCCAGCCAGACGTCCCGCGCCCAGTGCCAGACTGATTCCCAGGTTTCTTCGGCGATCAGTTCTTCTTCGGCCTGCCACAGCACCACAGTGCCGTCTTCTTCGACGCAATAATAATCGTCGCCGTCCTGGCAGATCGGGATCAGGCTGCGGTCGACACCGGCATCCCAGGCATTGGCGGCCACATCCGGCAGGTAGGTGTGGGATTGTGGATCGGTGACGGTCACCGGTTCCAGGCTGCCATAGACGACATCGCTGACGGTCAGCAAAAACTCCCTGAAGACGAATGGGATATCGATGAACAGCTGCTCTTCGATCTCTACCAGCAAGTCTTCGTCGGGCAACTCCAGCGGGACCGGTACGGGCTCGTTGGCTTCACGCAATTGTTCGATGATTTCTTCCACGTCCGGGGATCCTCTTTCTCGATGGCGCGGTTTTATATGGAGCGGTTTATACAGTAGCTCGCTATAGATGCAACCGCGAAATAGAAAACCCCGGCCTGAGCCGGGGTTCTTTTATTTCAACATGCAAAACGGGCAAAGGTTCAACCGTTCTGGCGAATACCGGCCACCAGCCAAGGCTGGTCATCGCCCTGGACACGTTCCATGTTCCAGCTTTCGCTGAACGCTTCGCCCTTGTCGAAGCGAGAATCCTTCGACACACCGCTGAAGGTCAGGGTGGCGATGGTCTTGTCGGCGCGATCGTCGACGCCGTCCAGCTGCACGTGCAGGTTATCGATGTAGGTGGACTGGAAGCCATCACCCAGTTCGGCCCGCTCGCGCTTGAGGAACTCCAGCAGTTGCGGGGTCACGAATTCGGCGATCTTGTCCATTTCGTTCGCGTCCCAATGCTGCTGCAGGGACATGAAGTGGCTGCGCGCGGCTTCGATGAAGCGTTGTTCGTTGAACCAGGCCGGCGCATTGATGACCGGACGGGCGGCCACAGGCGCTGCCGAACCACCGAAGATCGAACCGCTGGCAGGCTGCTGGTTGAACACTTCACGCTGCATCGGCGCGTGGCCGGCTGGAGCGAATTGCTCCTGCTGCTTGCGACGACGGGCGGCAATGAAGCGGAAGACCAGGAAGGCGATGACCGCCATGATCAGGATGTCGAAGATCTGCATGCCCTGGAAGCCGTCGCCCATGAACATGGAGGCAAGCAAGCCACCGGCGGCGATGCCGGCCAGGGGGCCGAGCCAGCGCGAAGCACCGCTGGCCTTGGTGGCAGCGCCCGCGGCACCGGCAGCGCCTGCGGTGGCAGCGGTAGAACCGGCGGCAGA
>Ga0065704_10000246_pt1 | contig 53706 bp, 44 predicted proteins | sample SwiRhicommuniRL2_FD_59091 | JGI IMG/M metagenome (GOLD analysis project Ga0065704, IMG submission 59091) | Switchgrass rhizosphere bacterial communities from Rose Lake, Michigan, USA - RL2 v2 (version 2) | ecosystem: Host-associated > Plants > Roots > Rhizosphere > Soil | place: East Lansing, MI | reverse complement strand
TTAACCCCTTTTTTTAAAATAAAGTGCTTTACAAAATGTTTCGCATTCTGCTTTAGTGATCTTCTGCCGTCGTACAGTTTATGATTGTATTTCAGATCAAGATCCTGCTGCTGATAATCGATACACTCTATATTATGTGTTTCCAGTGCCCTGCATAAGCCATAAGCCTGTAAAACGCCTCCATAGTTGTACACATTATGGAAGGTAACTAACCCAATATTCTTTGTTTGTTGGTCTTTCATGTCCTTATAAAATTTTAACCACTTCTTCTGCATCCAGCCTTGGCGAGGATGCTATTTTAATTTTCTCAGGCAGGTATCCGCAGGAAACCACCAGACCCACTCTTTCATTGTTCGGGATGCCCAGCAGCTGTCTTAATTTCAAATCCCTGTGCACCTCCACGCTCCAATTCAAAGGGCAGGCACCAATGTCATATCTGTGCAGCGCATACAATAGCGACATCGCAAACATCCCTGAATTCACAAAAGATTCATTTCTATCATTTGGGCCCTGGAAAACTGAAATATCAGCGGTGATCACAAATAGCGTGTCAGCCAAATGCCCAAACCCCCTGTTGCCATATTGCAGTTTCAGCACCTCCTGTTTCATCTCAGCAGATCTGACCATGTAAATCCTGTTCACCTGCCTGTTGCAGGAGGTGGGCGATTTTAGCGCCAGTCTTACACACTTCATCAACACCTCTTCGGGAATCAGCACATCGCTGTAATTTCTGGAGCTGTATCTGGAAAGGCAGAACTTATCGAACGACGATTCCCTGTGGGCGAAATAAACGTCTCTGTCAAATTCAAATTGTTTTGGTGTTTCGTATGCGGTAATTCTCAACCTTAATTTGGCTACCTGATCGGTAATGGCCTGCTTTAACGCAAAGCTTTTTTTGTCATGGAATTCAACATATTCTTCCAGTACATTCATGGAATGAACAAACTCCAGACTAGATAAATTGTATTTTTTATCCAAATACATATTCATCATATCTATCAGTTCAAGCACAACAGGCTCCCCAAACCCAAGCCTGGTATCGGGCATAGTCAGCCCCTTCTCCAAAACATGATAATAGATGGTTAGCTTGCCTTTAAGTTTGTTTTCAGTATCGAAGGTTTGATAAACATTCGAATTCTTAATAAATCGATTAAAATCGTAAGCATAAAGTTTCGACAACTTGGCTATGATTTTAACTTTTTTCGGGACGATTTTTTTTATGAAAGACATATAATTAAATTTTATTATCTTATTTATTTTCCGGCGAATTTCACCTGAATTCCGGATAACTTTTTTGTAAGGCCTTTTGCAATTCCGGCCACCATATCACGTTCAGCTTGCACAAAGCCGTAATTCCATATCAATAACGAGGTAGAGCAGAAGCTCAGTGCCAGTACCACACCCAACCTAATAAAGCCCTCCGGCATAAAAAGTCCCGGTAAAAATGATACCCCTATTCCCACTGCAGTAATCACCGCAACCTTTAGAATGATATTCTTGAAAAAAGCACTTATAGACAAGCCCGTTAAGGTGTGAACAATCCTTAGCCTGATCACCAGCGAAATCGCTTCGAGGCACAGCCCACCGATTAAAACCGAATAAGCGGGATAACCAGATCTAAGCAGAAAATACGAAAGTGGCAAAGTGAGTAAAACGGTAGAGCCCACAACGGACTGATATAGTTTAATCTTGCCAGTAGCCTGAACTGCTGTTTTCAATCCGGTGGACATCTGACTAACGACACTGGTCATCAGTACAATCGTACAAAAGGCAGCAGTATACTGAGGTACATTGGATAACCAGAACTTCAAAATAAAGGGCATTTCAATGAGCATGGGAATAACCATGAACAGCAGCAAGAAAACAGAAAACTTACTGGATTGAGTAGCCAGTCTGATCATCCTTTCCCTGTCGCCACCGCCTTCACTTTTAACGATCTGCGGATTAAAGGCCCTTACCATCATTACGGAAAAAGACTGCATTTGGGAGTTAACCTGATTGGCCACCGCATAAGATGCATTGATCTTAGCGCCATAGAACCTGTTCAATATGATGCTCAGCCCCTGAGAGCTGGCCACATAACACAAGGCGCCAAACAAATTCCATCCTGCATAAGAGGCCATTTCCTTCAGCAGCGTGTAATTGGCCGAAAAGCCGAAACTAAACTTACATTCTGCATACTTCACCGAACACCAGATCGTCTTGATCATCCTGATCAGGATGGTTACCGCAGCAATCAGAATCCCGTAGGTGATCAGCTTATCAAAGTGTGTATACAACAGGTAATAGGCAATACCCAGTTTCAATACCGCCTCCAGGATGCCACTTAACGAATCAAATAAAAGATCTTCGTTTGCATTAATTGCGGCATCGTATGGCACTGCATTTATGGTAAAAAATGTACTCACCACCATAAAATGAAAAACATACTTTGCCGTTTCAATCCTGGCGGCCGGTATATTCAGCACGCCATCAAAAAGAAACAGTCCGGCAATTTCCAGCAGGGCAACAACCAGCAATCCAATAATTAAGTGTAGGGTGATACTGGTTTTAAATACCTCTTTGTTTTTGTCTACTTCCCCCTTTCCAAGGAAAAACGAGAGGTAGCGCTGGGTGGTTACCGTCATCGCGCCGTTCAAAAAAGAAAGCATCAGAATAACCCCGGCCAGCAAATTAAAGATACCAAAGTCCTCTGTTCCCAGAGATTTCAATATCAAACGGGTCGAAAACAATGCGATGAACATCGTAATCACCACTTTTCCGTAAAGGAAACCGGTGTTGTAAAAAACTTTTTTAGCGGCTTTCATATTACCCTTTAAAAATTCGTTTCCAGAAACCTTTTTTCGCTATTTCCTCTCCATAACTGCCATAGCCGTAACCATAGCCATAAGCATAGGAATCAGACAGCACGATATCGTTTATTACTATTCCTATTTTTTTCATTTTTTTAGTACGGAACAGATCATCTACAATATGCAGCTGGTTTTTAAGCGTAAACTTATGCCGCACTAAATACAGGCAAACATCAGCATGGGGCTCAAGCAACTGGGCATCGGTAATTATACCTATTGGCGGGGCATCAATAATTATATANTCAAACTGCGTTCTGAGCTCATCTATTAACTCCTTGGTACGCGNATTTAACAACGTTTCCGCAGGGTTTGGCGGGATAGGGCCAGAACTTACAATAAACAGGTCTTCGTGGATATCCAGAGGCTTTACAATATCCTTAGCAGCAAGGCTTTTGTCGACAACGTAATTGGTAAAACCAACACCATTGGAGGTATTTAATTTACCAGACATACCCGGTTTTCTTAAATCCAGCTCCATCAGCAACACACGCTTTCCGGTAATGGCCAACACATTGCCCAGGTTAATTGCCACAAAGGACTTTCCCTCTCCAGACATGCTGGAGGTAAGCAAAATAACCTTTGTTTTTTCGTTATCGTTATGGTAAAAGGACAAATTGGTTCTTAATGCCCTGAACTGTTCTGAAATGGCAGATCTTGAATTGTCAGAAACAGCCAGGTTAGCCGAATCGTCACTATGGCTAATTTCTCCCAAAATCGGAACCTCTGTGGCTTCAGTAATGTCCTCCTTGGTATTTATTTTATTATTTAAAACATCCAGCAGGTAGATGATCCCAATTGGGATAGCCAGCCCCATAAACAAACCTACCAGTGCCACTACAGATTTCTTTGGACTAAAAGGCTTAAATTCAGATTTTGGCGGATCAATAGTCCGCGAATTCGCGATATTAGAGGTTTTGGATATCGCCGTTTCCTCACTCTTTTGCATCAGGTAGATGTATAGCTCCTGCTTAATCTGTTGTTGTCTGGCCAGGTTTAAATAATTTCTTTCGGTAGCAGGTATCTGCTGAACTTGTCCTTCAACCGATTTCATCTGTCCTTGCAACTGCGCCTTGGTAATCTCCAGTCCGTTTTTAGTAGAGATCAGATTGGCCAGCATATCCGTGCGCATGTTCTTGATCTGTTTATCCAAATTGGTAATCACCGGGTTCGTTTCCGTTACACCAAGCAATCTTCTGTCGCGGTCTAAAAGCAAGGCATTATACTTATCAATTAATCCCGTAAAAACCATATCGCCCGGCAAAATTGAACTGGGTAGTACGCGGTTTCCACTTTCATCTTTTAAGTATTCCTGCAGATTCGATAAGATACTCAGCTGCGTTTCTACCTTCGACAACTCATTCATAAATGAACTGGTATTTTGCACCAGCAATTTAGATTGCTCGGTCATGTCGGCAAGGTTGTTTTTTTGCTTAAAACCCTGAATGTTCCCTTCCAGGTCACCCAGTTCCGAGCTGATAAAGGCCAGCCTGTTCCTTATAAATTTAATGGTACTGTCGGCAACCTCGTTTTTGTCATCAATATTTCCCTGAACGTATTTATGAATGAGCTCGGTTAAAATATCCTCTCCCTTTTTGGGTATAGGGTGGTTAATGCTCAGGTCAATTACCGTGATCAGCTTATTTCCAACTGACACGCTCAGGTCGTTCATTAATCCGGCTACCTTCTCATCTATGGAAACAATAGAGAACTTATAGCGCTCATCTTGAACAAAAAGCTGTCCGGGTGTTTTGGTAATGATAAATGTCCCGACTTTAGGGAAAGTGATTCTACCGTTAAACTCTACTACAGTATCTAACAGGCCAGATTTTAGCGAGATTTTGCCATTTTTCAGCAGTTCCAGGTCAAAACCTGTTGCTTTAATGGTATCTTCCGGTACAACAAATTGAACTGTAAACGGGCTTTTGTAGATTTCTATGTCGTTAACACGTCCCTTTTTAATATAGGTAATATTAAGGTGCATGTCCTTCACCACCTGTTCCATCAGATACCTGGTCTGCAGAATTTCTGCTTCATTATCTACAGTGCTTTTGGTGCCAAGCAGGCCACCAAGATCACCAAGCGCATCGGCGGCGGCACCAAGCGCGCTACCTCCCTTTTTTTCATCGTTTACTAAAACCCTTGCCGAAATCCGGAACATAGGGGTGGTGTATCGCAGGTATAAATAGGCCAGGCCTAAACAAACTATTACCGATAACAATATTAATGGCCATTTTCTGATAATCTTGGGCAGTAGCTTGCTAATATCCAGGCCTTCATCTTTTGGAAGTTGATTTGATCTTGTACTCATAGGGGATGATTACTAATGAAAAAATGATTAAAGCCTTGTAATTAAAATAATTAAAACGGAGAGCGCTGATCCGAGTATTGCAAAAGTCTGGGTTCTCGATGCGTTGTTCGCAGCTATACGTGCCTTATTTGGCTCTACGTAAATCACATCGTTCTGTTTCAAATAAAAATATGGGCTGTTAAATAATTCTGAGGAATTCAGGCTAAAGCGGGCGAATTCTTTCTTACCGTTGTTGTCGCGGATAAGCAATACATTCTCTCGTTTGCCATAAATGGTGAGGTCGCCGGCAAGTCCAATCGCATCTAAAATGTTAACCTTCTCATTCGGCAAGGTATAAGCTGCAGGTCTTACCACCTCTCCTAATATGGTAATTTTGAAATTTGCGAAGCGTACCTGAACACTGGGATTGTTATAAAGTTCGGCAGCTTTTTTTCTGATAAGATCTCTTGCTTCAAACGTAGTCAATCCAACCAGCTTGATCTTTCCAATAACCGCCAGTTCAATCTCTCCGTTCTTATCAACCAGATAACCGCTAACCTGCTGCTGACCAATGGTAGATGCGGAACTTGCTCCTAAGGCCTGTCCGGTGGTGGTTTGATTAACCACTGCCGAGCTTAGGGGATCTATTGTAAAAATAGACACAGCAAGTATGTCGTCGGGCTGAATTACAGGGTCTGTAAATGGAGCCGTCTTTTCCATTGCAGATTTATCTGCTAGGGAAATGTCCTGAAAGTACGGGACGTTCTTGGTGCTGACGCAGGAAGTAATAAACAATGTAATTAGCAATCCTGCTAAGTTCTTTAAAGGGATACTGGGTTTTCTTTTTCTCATAGGTAGGTAGCAATAGTCTATAATAGGTAGATTCTAAAAAAGTGTTCCGACAAAAAGAGGTGCGTAATTTATTTGAGCAAGCAATTACAAAATCTTGAAGAAAAATGAAAATAAAGACTAAAAAAGGAATGAATATTAAAAAAATCCAAACATAACAGAAACTTAATACATAGTTTATCTTCATTTCACATGCAATCATAAGTAATTACTACGTAATCATCCCAAAAAGCACAATAATTGCAATAAAAAGAGGAATGATTGACCAAATATACTGAGATTATTACAAAAAATTAAGAAAAATCATTAATAAAAGTCACAATTAACATTAAAACAACCATAAATTAACATAAAAAACTTAAAATAAACCACATAAAAAATATTTGTAAACAAAAAGGGTCCCAATTGGGACCCTTCAACATCATTAAAATGATTTATGTTACTCTACTGTAACCGATTTGGCCAGATTTCTTGGTTGATCTACATTACAGCCTCTCATTACTGCAATGTGGTAAGACAATAGTTGCAATGGTATTGTAGCCAATAAAGGCAAGAACGCTTCACTTGCATCAGGAATCTCAATGCAATAATCTGCCATTTTTCTAACTTCAGTATCACCTTCTGTTACGATTGCCAAAACAATTCCTTTTCTGGCCTTAACTTCCTGAATGTTGCTGATTACTTTTTCGTAAGATGAGTTTTTTGTTGCAATAACCACAACCGGCATCTCCTCGTCAATTAAGGCGATAGGGCCGTGTTTCATTTCTGCAGCAGGATAACCTTCGGCATGGATGTATGAGATCTCCTTAAGCTTTAATGCGCCTTCCAGTGCTACAGGGAAACCACTTCCTCTACCTAAGAATAAGCAGTTCCGTGAATCCTTAAATTTAGCGGAGATTTCTTTGATCAGGCCTTCAGATTGCAATGCTTTTTCAATTTTCTGAGGGATGTTATCCAATTCGGTTAACAACTCTGTTAATTTTGAGCTTGTTAAGGTTCCTTTTTGCTGTGCAAGGTGGAAAGCGATCAAAGTTAACACGGTAACCTGGGCAGTAAAGGCTTTAGTTGAAGCCACACCAATTTCAGGACCGGCATGGGTATACGCGCCAGCATGTGTAAGACGTGGAATAGACGCACCAACCACATTACATACCCCGAAAATAGTCGCCCCTTTTTCTTTGGCCATTTCAATAGCAGCCATGGTATCAGCAGTTTCTCCCGATTGAGAGATGGCAATTACTACATCTTTCTCGGTAATGATTGGGTTTCTGTATCTGAATTCCGAAGCATATTCAACTTCAACCGGAATTCTTGAGTACTCTTCAATTAAGTATTCGCCAACTAATCCGGCATGCCAAGAAGTACCGCAGGCCACAATGATAATACGATCTACATTTTTCAGTTTATGCGCAAACTCGCTGATTCCACCAAGCTGTACCCTTCCTTCGTTAGGATAAATACGACCTCTTAAACAATCTCTAACTGAACGTGGCTGCTCATAAATCTCTTTAAGCATGAAGTGATCGTAACCACCTTTTTCAAGCATTTCCAGTTTCAGATTCAGCTCCTGGATATAAGGAGTCTGCACGACGTTATCTAACCTTTTGATCACTAACTCATCGCGTTTTAAAAATGCGATTTCGTTATCGTTCAGGTAGATCACGTTTTTAGTATATTCTACAATTGGTGTCGCATCAGAAGCGATAAAATATTCGCCCTTTCCAACACCGATAACCATCGGGCTACCTTTTCTTGCTGCAATCAGTTGATCAGGCTTTGCTTCGTCCATTACAACGATGGCATAAGCTCCGCTCACTTCATGAAGGGCAAGCCTTACTGCTTCCAGCAGATCGATGTTTTCCTCTTTATAGATTTCTTCAATCAAGTGAATCAATACTTCAGTATCCGTATCACTGTTAAATTCATGCCCTTTGCTGATCAGCATTTCTTTAAGGGTAGCATAATTTTCAATGATTCCGTTATGGATGATGGATAAGTCGCCACTATGCGAAGTGTGCGGGTGCGAATTCCTGTCAGAAGGAGCACCATGTGTTGCCCATCTGGTATGTCCGATACCGATGGTTCCAGAAAGGTTTTTGCCTTCAGCAAAATTTTCAAGTTCCTGTACTTTTCCGGCTTTCTTGTATATATTCAAACCGTCATTATTGATTAGTGCTATACCAGCGCTATCGTAACCGCGATATTCTAACCGCTTTAATCCTTTAATAACTAAAGGCCAGGCTTCTCTATGGCCTATGTAACCAACTATTCCACACATATTTTTTCAATAGGTAAATAAATAAAAAAACGTTAATAAAATTTGTCAAACTTAAGGCTTTAAACTCAAATCTAATAATGATTTTTTCTAAAAATAGGGCTCTAATGGCAAAATCAAACGTTTGCATGCTTTTAAGCAATCATTTTTGAAAAGGGTCTCCGAAAGACCACAGTTAAAACTGAGCATTTTTTTCGGACTAGGGATATGTCTAGGCTTAATGCCCGGTGTTTTAAAAACATAAAATACCGAACATTAATTTATAAGAATTATTAGGAAACAGCATCAAACTCTTCAAACTTAGAGTTCTTGCTTTTGAATTCCGGAACAATTGTTTTCATCTGGATAACCACTTTTCTGTTATCATTGATCACAGCATGTTCCACTAATTTATAGATCTGGGCTTCTATTTCATTGAATACATATTCACGCACCCTGCCAATCATGATCTTTTCATGATGCGTAGGCATGGTGTTTTCATTATCGTTCAAAAGCTCTTCATATAACTTTTCACCTGGTCTTAAACCAGAGTAGGTAATTTTTATATCTTCATTAGGCACCAAACCTGCAAGGCGAATCATTTTCTTGGCCAGTTCCACAATTTTAACGGATTTACCCATATCAAAAACGAAGATCTCTCCTCCTTTACCCATGCAACCTGCTTCAAGTACTAATCTGCATGCTTCAGGGATGGTCATAAAATAGCGGGTAATTTCAGGATGGGTAACCGTTACGGGTCCACCTTTTTCGATTTGTTGTTTAAACCTTGGGATTACAGAACCATTAGATCCTAAAACATTTCCAAAACGGGTAGTGATAAACCTCGTAATTGGTTTTACGTTTAAATCATTAATGTATCCTAATCCATTTGAGAATACAAAATCATTAGTGGTTAGCGAGTTGTTTAATGACTGCACATAGATTTCTGCAATACGTTTAGAAGCACCCATTATATTGGTTGGGTTAACTGCTTTATCGGTAGAAATCATTACAAATTTTTGAACACCGTGCTTTACTGAGAGGTCAGCAATTGTTTTTGTGCCCAACACGTTCGTTTTAATCGCCTCCGCCGGATTATCTTCCATCATAGGCACATGTTTGTACGCTGCTGCATGGTATACGTAATGAGGCTTAAAGGTATCGAACAAGAAATTCATGCGTTTCTCGTCCTTCACATCGCCAATAAAGGCATGGAAATTAATGTCTTTGTGAGTTTCTTCCAATTCCAGATACAAATGATGCAAAGCAGTCTCGCTATGATCACATAGAATGATCAGGCCCGATTCAAATTTCAATACCTGTCTTACTATTTCGCTGCCAATAGATCCCGCAGCACCGGTAATTAGAATCCTTTTGTCTTTTAATTGATTTTTAATACCCTCAGTATCGATCTGGATAGGCTTTCTGTTTAACAGATCCTCAATGTTCAGGTTCTGAATCTGCGCCGTACTTACATCACCACGAGCCCAAACATCAGGTGGTGGGATATTAAGAATCTTAACGTCGTTCTCCAAACAGACATCAACGATTTGCTCTTTTCTATCCGATGGGATGGTATATGAAGCAAATATCACTTCATCCACTTCATGTTTAATGATTAAGGTTTCAAGTGTGGCCGCATCAAGGATTTTAACTCCGTCGATCGTTTTTCCAACTTTACGTAAATCATCATCAACATAGGCAATGATTGTTTTATTTACCTTGGCGTCATGATCAAAAGTTCTTTTGGTAGCAACTCCTGCTTCGCCTGCACCATAGATAATTATCCTGATCTTATCCAGCTTAGCGTTTTTGATGTACATAAAAAAGTACTTTACAATCACTCTGTAGGTTATTAAGAACAGGAAGCTAAATAAGGAGTATATGATTATAGTAACATTGCTGAGAATCCGGTCCCCTCCCAATACGATAATTATTGCATTTGAAAAGAAAATTGTAAGAGAACTTAACACTACCGCAAATAGAATTCTGAACGAATCCTGGGCACTTGTATATCGAACGATACCAGCAAAAGTTTTGATATTAAAAAAAACAAGGGTATTTACCACAACAACAAGTAATACCGATTTATAGAGTGCTAATAGATTTATATTTTCTATTATAAAGTTATTTTTAAGAACTTTTGCAAGCAGGAGCGCAAATATACTCAAGCAAATATCGATTGTGAATATAATCCAGCGCGGTACGATTTCTAGTTTAGTGAACATTCATTGGGCGATTTTTATCCAAAAGCAAACTAACAATAATTAAACCAAATTTTAAATACGCATAAATAGGTATAATGTTAATAGAAAGAAAACAGTTACAATCAGTTTAAAAAAGACTGCTTAACAGTAGATTCTTAAGGCTTTAGCAAATAAAATAATTTAAGACGCCGTAGTTATTTCAACTAACTTAAATACAAAATCTGTTAAATAGTGTTAACCATCTTTTAAAGAGGCCTATTGTTTTTAAAAATGTTTGATAAGATTTTACTTACCCATCATTTTACCATTTTCGATATCCTGGAAAGGCAGGTGCATATTTATTATGAATACGAATAGCTTCATTTTCGTCAACTAAACAAAATCCCTGATTCAAATTGGTTTTTTTCTGTTCAACATACAATACTTCATAAGCTACCCATGCTAACCACTTATCATTCTTCTGTGCCCTATAACTTTCTAGTTGCTGAGCCCCATTTGCACCCAAAATTTTCATTGCATTACCGACAACACGCCAACCATATGCGGCATCTTGACGTGTGCTTCCATCCCCATACTCAAGAAAGATTTTTGACAGAGTGGAAAGGGCTCTCTGCCTATCAGTACCTTCCAAGAAGGAATTCATAATTGAGATCCCCTGTGCGAGCTCTAATTGAAGGTACTGATCATTTGATTGAGATAAATTAGCAAGAAGATCAGTCACATATACTTTCTTTTGAGATGGAGACATCTTTAATCGTTGGGCCCCTAGTCCCTCGATTGCCCACCAGCGAATATTGTATGCTTCGTTTTTATTATTCATTATTGACCTCAATTTATTAAAAATATCATCTGTCAAATTTGTCCTTCCGATTGTTGTCAATGCTCTTATACAAACTTCCTTAACAGCCAGATTAGAGCTATTTAAATTATTAATTAGATTGGGAATAGCTGATACGCCAAATGAACTAAGAGTAGCTTGGGCTACCCCTTTTAATGGAAAATCATCACTTCTAGAAACAGTATTAATAATGTTCTCTATTGATGCATTCCCATTAATTTTACTAAGAGCGGCAACAGCCTCAATTTTCACACTTAACTCGCTATCATTAAGCGCATTTTCCAAAATAGTAATATCGCCGGATTTTTTTAATTTTCCAATAGATTTTATAGCCGTTCTCCGAACCAACAAATTTTGATCTTTCGCTAAAGAAGATATAGCATTGTCATTGTTAATCATATTTCCTTTATCATCCTTGAGGCTTTGAATTCTCGATTTCCAATCCTTGCTATTAATTAAATTTGCTGATTTGGATCTTTTAGAATACTCCTCTATGCCATTCTTTGGGCTAGTAATTACCGCTATTGGGACCACACCTGCATTGATATACTTTTTCCAATAAGCCGCAAACGGACTTGGAGTTCTAACAACCAATTTAATTGATTTCCCGGATGTTGCTTTTAATAACTTATCCAACAGAGCAGCTTGATCTTTAAATTCACCCAATTGAACCCAAATCTCATCAACAATCCCTCTTTTTATCCAAGTTTCCCAGTCCATATAGATCATTCCAGTACCCCGAATTGATTTACCCCACCAAGGTTGTGGATAATTTGGCTCTTTTGAATCCAAAATAATCGATAATTTTTTATTCTTGGCTTCTAGCTGCGCATGAAACTCCGAAAAAAAGTTGGTAACAAACCCACCTTGTATCTTATATAATGACAGGCTTTGTTGTTTAGTCAAGCTATCTTTTTTAACATCCACATTTGGATACAGCTTTTTAAACTGATTTAAGACAGGGCCGTCAAATCCAAATTCATTGACATAACGAATTCCAAGATTTTCAACATATGAATAAAAAGTTATACCATCATAATTATATTCATTAAGGTAATTCATTAATCGATCAATAATCGCTTTCCTTGCAGCCGGGTAGCTAAATGAAATCGGTCCTGGAGCTCGTCTAGTCCCCCATCGATCCTGAGGGACCCATTCAGGGTGATTAATTCTTAACTCGTCTTCAAATAAATATGGCTGGACAATACCAACATCTGGTTGAACTCCATGTTCAAAAAGTCCGGTATACATGAAAACTTCCATACCGTTTCTCTTTGCACTCTTTATTAGCGATCCATTTAGGTTATTATTTTGATATAAATTTTTTGCCCAATTATTATAATCATACTGCGGGACACTAGCCTTTCCAAATTTGAAATGTCGATACATTAGTTCTTCCTGTCCACCTCTCCAATAAATTCTCTTTACATTATAAGTTTCCGACATCCAACCGACCATTGACTCTAGTGAAGCTGAAGAATTTACAGGCTCCTTATCATAAGAAAATAGGTGATCTCCGGTACCACAAAAAACATACAAAGGGTTTTGAGTAGCTGAAATTGTCGAAGATGTTTTTTTAGTAAGAATATTAGAATTGCTAATACTGTCATTGATGGTTTTTGTCAATAGCAAACTAGAACTTATAGCCAACGCTTGATTCAAACAAGCAATGCTTAATCCTACAATAAGGAAAGAAATAATATTTAAGCTGTTTTTCATAGCAGTATATCTTGAAACAATAATATCAAGAACCTTGCCATACAAGTCTCAAGCTCATCTTTTCAACATCAACCTTGGTTTAAAAACAATATAAGAGATGGTTAAAGGAAGTAATATTACTATCGATAGGAAGTAAAAATCAAATTTTGCAAAAACGATTGCTGCAATTATAAGCAATTGAAGGAATCCGTAGAAAGATGATACAACGACATGTGAGATCTTTTGATCGTTAGCTAGTATTTGATAAAAATGCAAACGATGAGCTTCAAAAATATTCTGCTTTAAAATTAGTCTGTGCATAATTGTTAATACAGCATCTACGCCATATACCGCTAAAAATAAAATATAGGCATAGTTGTTTGTTTTTATAATCAATTGCAACAGCAACATAATTATCCAAAAGGCCATTGTTACGCTTCCTACATCACCAGCAAAACATTTTGCTTTTTTCCTGAAATTGAAATAGAGAAAGACTACACAAGAGATCATTGGAAACCAGATTACATCTGGAGCCGCAAAAGAGCTTTGGTATAAATTTACATATTGTAATCCACCTAAAATCACTAAACTGTATAATCCGGTTATCCCATTAATACCATCCATAAAGTTATAAGCATTAATTATTCCTATTACAAGAATATAAAGCATGACTATAATCCACCAAGGTAGGATTCCAAATACTGGCAAGAAATAGAACATTAATGTTACAGCTGCAAGGTGAAATAAAACCCTAATTCTACTGGAAAGGGTAACACGATCATCTACAAAACTTATTATCCCAATAATGGATGCTCCAATCATTGGAATAAAGTATTGTTGATTTAAGATTCCAGATATGATTATAGCAGCTAGAAAAATTATACCTCCCCCTCGTATAGTCGTTTTTGTATGAGAACTCCTTTCATTTGGCTTATCTATAATATTGAATTTGTCAGCGATTCTAAAGTAAATCAACATAGATAAAAACAAAAAGATAAAAATAAATATATATGGCATAATCTTAACTTGAACGGAAACTTCTGATTGTTGTTAAAAGCCCTTCTCTTGAGCTTATAGGTAAATTTTCAATTTTTAACGCATGTTTTATCTTATTATTCGACACTACATAACTTTCCGTGAGCTTCTTTAATCTTTCGGAATTCAAAGGTAAATGTAGCCTATCGCCAATGGCTGCAATAGTTTCGATAATTCGAGAATTTATTCGCCAAAGTTTTGCTTTGCTTCCATTTGCTTCGGCCATTATTTCAATTACCTCATTAGTGGACAAAGGTTCATCATCCGCTATGTTATAAATGCCTCCAGAAATGTTTTGATCTGCTAATATTTTTTCAATGATGTAATTAAGATTCTGAATAGATAAAAAAGATCTCCGATTTTCAAATCCTCCCAATGGATATGGGATTCCTTTTTTCACTATTTTATAAAGCAAATTGAGATTACCCTTATTTCCTGGGCCATGAATCATGCACGGTCTAATTATAAAAAGGCGTTTCCCAAGAGGCAACTTATTTCCTGATAAATACGACTCAGCCTCCTGTTTGGATTGTCCATAAGTCGTAAGAGGGGTAGGGACGATTTCTTCTGTCAACACCCCCTTAACACTGTCTGCGACAGACTTAACACTACTGAAATAAATAAAATCCCGAATGTCAGATTTCACAAAAAGATCAAAAAGTTCTTTCGTCTTTCCAAAATTAACATCAAAATATTCCTGAGGATTTGATGAATTTTTCAAATCATGAGCTTTACCCGCAAGGTGGATTATCGCCTGGCCACTATCTAAGGTCACGGGCTCACGCAATGACAAGCTTACAACATCTCCAATTTTTTTTAGCTTAAGAAAAGGCACTAAATTACTCCCAACAAAGCCTGAAGAACCAGTAATAAAAATGCTATTATTCATTTGTTATAATTTTATTGATCAGTTCAACATATTGTGACGTAACCACGTCATTAGAATATCTGAGCGTTACCTCGTCTAACCCCAATTCACCCATCTTCTTAAGCTTCACTTTATCAATGGAGTCTAAAACGTTGATAATAGCTGTAACTTTCTTTTCAATATCTCGTTCAGATATGAGATATGCACATTGCAAGTCTTTTAACAACCGATAGATAGGGGTACTTTCTCCAGAACACACCAACAACGGTTTGGCACACGCCATAATTGTATATACTTTAGATGGAAAACCATGTCCTTCCATCTCAGGAGACATAAAAATAAACTGTAAATCAGAATATGCTATTAAAGAAGCCATCTGTTCACGTGGTTGATATGGAACTAAATGAACCTTAGTCAAATTATTATTTTTGATCTCTTCCTGAATGTAGTTCTTCATAACCCCCTCCCCAATGATAAAAAATTCGAAAGGTCTATCCTTAAGCCGAATCGCTGCTTTAATTAGTGGCACCCAATCTTGTGCATGTCCGATATTGCCGGCGTACATTAATTTTAATGTTGAAGTATTTAAGGGAAAGAAATTACTATCTACCGATATTTCAACATTACTTAGCGGCCTATATAAAGTTGTATCTACAAAATTAGGAATGATAGTAAGCTTTTTCCTATCTCTAAATCGATCTGCAATAGTATTATAAAATACAGCATCAATCGTAGTAACGGCATCTGAATGGTTGTAGACAAAACGCTCAAGCCATTTCAACAATGAAATAATGAATTTTGACTTTAGCCCTCCTTGTTCTATTAAAAAATCAGGATAAATTTCCTGAACATTATAAACAACCTTTATTTTTTTAATTTTTCCAATGAGTAAATTGATAAATCCAATTGTCAATGGAGGAGAGGGAGAAAGTATAACACTCACTTCTTTTTCAAATAGCCCAATAAAAAAAGATAAAATATGCCAGTAAACAAACCCAATAATTCGTAATAATGCGCTACTAAATTTTTTTTGGGGAACATGCTTTACTTTTATTCCATTAAAATTGCTTTCATAATATAATCCTAATAGCCTTTTTTTTAACGGTTGGACTTTCAACGCTTCTGGCAGAACGTTATAATGGGGAGTAGTGGTTAATACAACCACATCATACCCACTAGCTTTAAATTTTAGAGCTATATCATTATATAAATACGCAGTAGAAACTCCGTCGGGGCTAAAAACTATACTATGAATAAGGATTTTTTTTCCCATCACTAGTTAGCAGATTCTGACCAAACAACTCTTTTAATATAATCAACATAACTGATAATTATCCGTACCATTTTGTCAGAAACATTTGGCATAGAGTAATCAGCTACTCTCCTAAAATTCCGATCCTCGCCACGTGTCTGATAAGACAGCTGTACTAATGCCTGCATAATCCTTTCAGGGTTCATACCTACCATCATCACCGATGCTTCTTCCATAGCCTCTGGACGTTCATGTGCGTCACGTAAATTCAACGCTGGGAAGTTCAAGGTGGACGACTCTTCAGATATTGTACCACTATCAGATAGAACAGCGAAAGACCTCATCTGCAAAGCATTGTAATCATTAAATCCCATTGGTTTCAGAAACTGCACCTCAGGTCTCATTACGATTTTCTTAGATTCAATCATATTTCTTGTGCGTGGATGTGTGCTCACAATGATCGGATATTTATAATGTTCAGCAATAAGATTTAAGCTGGTCATTAAATTGGTAAAATTCTTTTCACTGCTTATATTTTCCTCTCTATGAGAGGAGACAACAAAGTATTTTTGCTCTTCCAAATTTAAACGTTTTAAAACATCAGAATTCTCAATCTCGGGCATGTAATGATTTAAAACCTCAAACATTGGGGAGCCAGTCTTTATAATTCTGTCTGCAGGTAAACCTTCCCTCAGGAGATATTCCCTCGCAATGGAACTATAGGTCAAGTTTATGTCTGAGATGTGGTCTACAATCTTTCTATTAGTCTCTTCGGGTACACGTTGATCGAAACAACGGTTTCCCGCCTCCATATGAAATATAGGTATGTGACGTTTCTTAGCTGGGATTGCACATAAACAAGAATTCGTATCACCTAGAACTAGAAAGGCATCCGGTTGCTCTGTTTCTAATAGAGGATCTATTTTAATTAAGATCTGTCCTACTGTTTCCGTAGCCGTTTTACCTGCAGCGCTTAGAAAGAAATCTGGTTTACGGATTGCTAAATCATCAAAAAAGATCTGATTCAACTCATAATCATAATTCTGACCAGTATGTACTATAACATGTTCAATAGCATCAGATGCATCTAAAGCTGCCATTACTCGCGCTAATCTTATAATTTCAGGCCGGGTCCCTACCACGGTCATTACTTTTAATCTCTTCTTCATAGATAATTAGGTCTAAACTTCTTCAAAATAAGTATCAGGATCATTGGCATCATAAAACTCATTAATCCAGAAATTGGTGTACAATTCCTCATCGCCAATATTTTTAATGTTGTGCGTATACCAAATTGGCATATCTACATAGGCTGGCTCATTTCCGTCAAGATAAAAGTCCAAAACCTCGTTAGTTCCAATCCTTCTCAATTGGATGAGCGCTTTGCCCTTGATTACGGCAAATCGTTCAATTTTACGTGTATGATAATGATTTCCTCGAGTAATTGCAGGAACTGTCGTAGAGAAAGAAATCTGCCCACCCACATTTAATCTTATAATCTCAACAAATGTCCCCCTTGGATCTGTATGTTTAACAAACTTAACTGGATTATGAGATTTTATATCAATATAGCACCTAAAAGTATTAAATAGATTAATCTCGAATGACGTTTTCAATTCGGGAATTATACCAAATTTAAAATATTGTTCTTTATATCCCTCTAACAAGGAAAGTATTGCTGATACCTTATTAATTGATGTATGAGGAATAACAAATAAGGGTTTACCTAATCCGCTTCTTATCTCATTTAATATAATGGTAACAAGTTCCCCAACATAAATCAATTTCACCTCGCCATCCACCTCAATTTTTGGTTGTTCTTCATGAGTAAGCTGATGAGAAAAAGTTGCAATAAAGGAATTGTAATAAGGATGCCCAAAAGGGCCAAATACATTAGGAATTACTAATCCCGTAAAAACACCCCCTGCTGCTGCCGCCCAGTGGGTCAGTAACTCTCTCCCCTCTTTTTTACTTTTCCCATAAAGGTTATCTCGTTCCTCCTGAGAAGAGGAGGAGAAAAGAACATGTGCTTTACTTCCAGTTTTTTTGAGGGCATCAATCAATTGTTTTACCAATCCCATGTTGGTTTGGTAAAGTACTTCAGGATCATTATGTCTATTCATTGCGGCCAAATGAACAATTACATCACATTGACTTACAAAAGACTCCAACTTTTCGACATCTTTAAAAAAATCGATGTGATAAGAAACTCTTTCAAATTCGTCCGGGAACAAGCCAATCGTATTGAATAAATGTTGACCAACAAATCCGTCCTGACCCGTAATACCTATTTTAACTTTCATCTAATTCTTAATTATTAAAATAATCTAAAGGGAATAAATAGTCATCATTTTTAGCATGCTCAATTGCGTAGTCTGCAAAAATAATCATTTCTGAGTTTGCAGATAAAGCTTTAAACCTAGTAGCAAACCCAGCAGGGACATGCAAAACCGAATTGTCTTCTGCATTCAATACTATTTTTGTTTGTTGCAAAAGCGAGCTAGGCATATCCCAATTGTCAATTTCTATAAGGTCAATCTCAAAAGCCCCATTAAATACATGAAACCAGCGTTGCTCTATTCTGTGCCCACGCCACCCCCTAATTGCGATAGTATGAGGATGTTTTATCCGATAAAATCGTTTTATAGCTGTCATGTCGAAATCGTTAAAAAAAAAGAGCGTTCCACGAGCATCCCTATGCTGACCTCCTATTGTTATCATAAATTGATTTTTCATTAGCCAGGGTATTGCACCGCTTCCAAATCTCCGAATACTTCCTTCTTAATTAAAGGCAAACCAGCCAACAGCTTTTTCATCCCCTCAACTCCCTGTTGTTCTGTATTGTGAGAATGATAATCTTCAATTACAGAAACATCCGTCTCTCCTTCAGAGAAGTATTGTGCATAGTTTAAATCGCGATTATCTGCAGGGATTCGATAAAACTCGCCCATATCCTCAGCCTTAACCATTTCTTCACGAGTACATAAAGTCTCATAAAGTTTTTCCCCATGTCTTGTTCCGATAATTTTTATTTCATTATCCGCATTACAAAGCTCTTTTAGCGCTTGTGCTAAATCACCAATAGTACCTGCCGGTGCTTTATTCACAAACAAATCACCTGGATTACCATGTTCAAATGCAAATAACACCAGATCTACTGCATCTTCAAGTGACATCAGAAATCTCGTCATCTTTGGATCTGTAATCGTTAATGGTTGTCCGGACTGGATTTGTTTCAAGAACAAAGGAATCACAGAACCTCTAGAAGCCATAACATTTCCATACCTTGTTAAACATACAGTTGTATCTATTGAGTTTCTTGAAGCAGCTATTGCCACCTTTTCCATTAATGCCTTGGAAATACCCATTGCATTAATTGGATAAGCAGCCTTATCTGTACTTAAACAGATTACTCTATTAACCTTATTGGCAATAGCAGAATCGATAACATTCTGAGTACCAAAAACATTTGTTTTAGTCGCCTCAATTGGGAAAAATTCACATGAAGGAACTTGCTTTAAAGCCGCTGCATGGAACACATAATCCACCCCATGCATAGCTCTGTTTATGCTGTTATAATCACGAACATCTCCAATATAAAACCTCAGTTTATCATTTTTCAGAGAGTTACGCATATCATCTTGTTTTTTCTCATCACGAGAAAAAATGCGAATTTCTTTAAAATGATCGGTATGTAAAAACCGATTTAAAACAGCAGATCCAAATGAACCCGTTCCTCCAGTAATCAATAAAACTCTATTTTCAAACATTATATTAAATTTTATTCATATATACAATCATATTAATTCTCAATCTTTAGCGTCTATTATCGCTTTGTAGATCATATCGTCCAGGTCTTGCCATTTGGGAAGATCTTTTAGAATTTCATTTCCTTTATTTATTCTATTTTTAATCTCTAGCTTATTGTCAAAAGCTTCTGTTATTGTCTTAAAGATTGAATTTGCATCGTTCGGGTTAAAATAAAAGGCTGCATCTTTACATACGGCATGGGCAAAATCCATGTCACTTGTAAAAATACTTGTTTGAGCTTGCATAGCTTCTAAATAGGAGCCCGAATAGGATTCTAATATGGAAGGCAAAAATAGTCCATCGTACCTACTAAGAGTCTCATTAATATCCTCATGAGAAATATTTCCAATAAATCTAATTATATCTTCAACCCCATTATCGCTAATACTTTTATGTAAGGCCCTAGTACTTGAATTTTCTTCAACAAACAGACTAAGGTCGATTCTTAAATTACTTTTCTCTTTTTGTATTAGTTTCGCCAAGGGCAATAGAATGTTAAAATTTTTATGCACATAAAATTTACTTAGGAATAAAAGTTTTATTTCTTTAGCTTCAGGCAGATTAACCTTCGATGATTGCGAGACGCTACTGTGATAAGAAACAACGTTTGGCATCACATAGATTTTCTCTTCGTTAATATTTAGTTGCTCTGACAGCCTTTTTTTCATAACCTCAGTTTGTGTTACAAATACATTTGCAAATCGCAAATGGAATATCCCATAAGCACGAAGTAATTTTGTTTTTATTAATTCTTTAAAGCCTAATCTATTCCATATTTCTGATTCAGGATAAAAAAAATACGCATTTTGTAATAATACGATGTGGGGAACTTTTGAGGGGAATGCTACATTTCCGAGGCTAAAAACTTTATCTACTCTTAACTTTCTTGCAATTCTTGGGAAAACAAAATTATTAGTAAAAAATTTATTTAGGTAATTATGGTGAAACGAATCTTTGACATAAGAAATTTTTATTCTTTCAGATTCAAATTCTTCATAACCAACATCTCTAGGCGCTAGTATATAAATAACATCAATTTTCCCTGAGCTTTGCAAGCTTTTAATTATATTTTTAGCTAAAGTAACACCCCCACCAAACCTCACATTTGACGCATTTATTAAAATATTCATATTAACATATTTTATTTTTATATTAGGACACCAACAAGTTTTTTATTAATTCACCTACTTGCTCTTTATCCTTTGATATTCTCTCTGTTACTTTTTCAATTATACTGCTCCGAGATTCTAGGATAGAATTTACATTTTTTTCAAAAAGACTAATGCTCTCATCTGAAGAATAATTCAAAACCCAATTTCGTAAACCAAGATTGTCATAAATACCCTGACTTTTAGTGCCATGATAAGAGATGTTAATAGCAGGGACCCCTACTGACCAAGAAAAAATGCATGAATGAAGCCTCGTTCCAAGAACAAAGTATAATTTTGCATATTCATTTAGCAAATTATTAATCCCATTTAAGTCGTCTAATATTCTAACTCTGTTTTTAATCTCAGCTCCCAAAGTCTCCCATATCTCTTTAGATGCTTTAATGTCATTATCCAATGGCACTTGCGGTAACATTACAACATCAAAATTGTACTTGTTCACTAAGAGCGTAATGGCCTCCTTCATAAAGACAAAATATTTATCCTGATCCTTGTCAACGTACTTTACAGTTACCCCAACCGTTTTATTTATATTTTCATTGATAGTTGGCTTAACTAGTTTTTGGAAAAAGACCATGTCGTTGTTAATTACATAATCTCTTTTAATAAAATAGTCATACTCTTTTAGGCACACTGATTCACGTAAAATAACTTTGTTGAATCTTTTCAGTAAATAATTTCCAAACGATTTTCCCAATGAAGTATTAAGTGGGCCAATAGATTGCCCTAAAATCACTACTTTTTTCCCCAATTTAATAGCCATTAAGCCTATATACCAAAGCCTAAAAAAACTCAAAAACCCTAGCTTTCCGTTATCATCACAAAAGTAACTCCCTCCTTTACTAACTACTAAATCTGAATTTTTAAGTAGATTATACGACTCTATCTCACTTTTATTTAGTAAGATTTTAGCAGCCCAGCTTTGCTTAATTAAGGGAACAAATAATAAAAACCGCAGAAGACTCAGGAAACTTCTGATATATATAAATTTTTTATCACGATCAACTATTCCAAAAATTCCAGGAAACATTTTCCCGTCATGTTTTAATAAATAATCCTTTAAATCCTCATGTTCAGTATTAAATCTTTTATCATCATAATTATAAGTACTTATACTATTAATCTGTACATCAATATCAGCATCGTAGAATAAGTCTGCAGTAGACAATATTATTCCTAAATCACCATAATTGTGATCACTATAACACTGAATTAAAGTTACTTGTTTCTTCATTTTAAATTTTATTTATTATTAAGTGTAAGTTTATTATTGGATTTTTTCAATCTTAAAAAAGGATAAAGAACCATGGCCGATAAAATGGCGAAAAAAATGCTTCTATTTGAAAGATAATTACCAAAAAAAGATAGCGCTAGAAAACTTAAGATAAAAAGGTACACACCGATAAATTCTTGGCCTTTAATTATTACTAGTAGTGTCCCAATTATTAATCCAAAAAAGGTCATTTCAAGAAAATATAAATAATTATAGTCTTTGATAAAACCTGCAATAAATGTAGAGGCATTAAATCCATTTATCGAATGATTGTCACTCACTTCCGTAGTTTCATCTTCTCCAGAAAAAAGAGATGTTATTGAGGAGGGAGCATTGGAAGGATTAGTATTAAAATAATATCTGACAACCTCGAAGTTTATTGAAACATAGCCGTAAAACCAAGCGACTGATACTGGAGCGTAATTCATTCCAATATTTGACTTCAAATCATTCATACTTCCTCCTCGCGCCGTTTGTCTAATGTTTCCCGATTCAACAAAAAGCAAAAAACCAAAAATTATGATTACTATAGTTTTGACTTTCTTCCCCAACGAATAACCCTTACCGTTTAATTGATTATTTAAAAACCAAATAAATAAAAACATCATTAATCGTATAACATCCCCTCTTTTGACATGAAGAATGCCTGTTAAAATTACAATAGCAACGACTGCACAAATAACATATTTTCGTTTTACGTATGGAGCAAAGATTAATAGCTGCCATTGAATTATCGCCACTAAACCAGAAACACCTGGAATTACATAATCCCTCCCACTTTCAAGATATGTACTATCCTTTAAAGAATCAATCCTCCAACCAACCGTAAAACCAATATATAACTTAACACCAATAAAAATTACAAGGAAGACCGTATATAGTAAATGTATATTCAGAAAAGGTTTGACCTTAGGCAGATATATTTTTTGTTTGATTTCAAATAAGTATAAAACCAAGATAAAGCAAGAAGGTCCTATGAAATAAAAATAAATATCGTGTATATTCTTGGAAGTTTGAAAACTGCTTAAAGACCAAGTACTTGTGAATAATGCTCCAAAATAAAATAATGCGAAAACATTGTAACTTTTTAAATTATTCCTGTTTATTGACAAAATAGAAAAATAAGTAAATATCAGGCTAAGAATACTAACAATGAAGTTTACAATATCTTCAGACAACATTAATGGGACAATTACCAATAATACTACCGCTACAATTATTATAGGCATTATTTTACCATTATTCTTCAGCCCAATATCCATTATTCTAATGATTTATTTAAAGAGTTATTCCCAATCGTTTTTAATTTAACATATGTTGTTATAAAATATGTAAAAAAGCACAACAACAATCCTACCGAAACATTAATGGCGGTTAATAAATGATATCTGAAATAAATCCCTGCCCAGAAAAGCAGCATAACCATTATGCTGAAAAACAACATCCATAATAAATACCTATTTTTCATATAATAACTATACTTTGTGTTCAATATCCCAGCTGACAATCTTAATGTTTCAGCACACAGCAATATAGCCAACAGCACATAACTAAAGTTATATTTTAGCACAATATCTAACAATGGCTTTGCAGCTATGAGACATAGGGAAATTCCTATCAACCCTATTATAATCAATTTTTGATATTTTAAAACTGTAGCTTTATTTTTTTCTATATTTTTAAAATAAAACTGCGGGAAGAAGAAAAATACCAATGCGCTTACTCCTTGGATAATCTGAATAACCCGCCACGTCATAACATACTCTTGAAAGTCCGTTTTTATTCCAAATTTATTTAATACAGTTTGTCCTAAAAGAAAAACGCCCTGAAGTAAAAAAGTATATAATTGAAGAGGCACTGAGTATTTAAGTAATTCCTTAAATAATTCTTTATCCCAAGTAAAAGAAGAAATTTTTGGATAATAAATGATTCCTATACCATAGCTTCCCCCAACGACTAAATACCAATAAAGATCATCCTTTGTATTAAAAAAATAAACAAATAGAGAGCCAACTAAAATCAATAAAAGTCGTCCCAAATTCAACCAAATAAATTTTCTAAAATTCTCTATACTCCTCAAATAATACTGTGAGATAGTAAAAGGCAAAATCAGAACTAAGAGAACGGATTTCTGCCCGGTTATTATAAAGGAAACGGCTATTGTCAACAATGTAGTTATTATACCGAAGCATCCGATCATTTGGTTAAGAGTGACTTTATTAATATCAGGCAAATATTGATATCGTATCAAAGCTTGAGGAATCCCTAACGAAATAAATAGGCTTAAGAATGTAACTACATTGAGATTATAAAACATCTCAACTGCTACTGTTGGAGCATAATATCTAACAGTTACAATAGAAACAGCTAAAGTCAAGAAGAATTGAACACCAAAACTTGTAATATAAAGGGCAATTTTACTCTTCATAATAAAGTTCCTTCCCGGTCAATATCCAATCTAGATAATTTGAAAGCCTTTTATCATCTATTTTATCCTTAGTTTTTTCCATGGTATAGCCCTTATAATCAAAAAATTGATCTCTCATGTGAACTTGGCTGTAATAAAATGTCGCCCACTCTAATGCTTTATTTTTGATTTCCTCGTTAATAACTATTTCCTTATTCGCTCCATTGTTCAAAATTCCATCAAGCATTTTCTCAAATTCGTTGTAATCATTAGGTTCATAGTAAATATCTTTATTTGAAGATACATTTCTACCCATCTGAATTACGCTCAAACCTTTGGCGGCTAACTCTAACCCGATTGAACCGGCAAATAATACGTTTGCCTTTACTTTTTCAGCGATATCATAGCTTGTTATTGATGTCTCGTATGGCAAAACGGTAAAGTTTTCATTGGCAGCAATCTCATATTCCTTTGTAATGTCCAAAAATGTCTCCCCTATATGAGGATTCTTTTCGGGATTTTCGGCAGGATGTGGCCTTATTATAACATGGACATCATTGTGTTTATCCGCATATTTAATTAATGACTCAAGTACATCTCGAAGGCTTCTGAAGTTTTTAGTTGAAACAAATGCCTGACCATCCCAAGGTATATTAGGATAAAATCCTATATATTTCTTGTCCGTTTGCATTATGGACTCCAAAGATACAGCTCCCGAGCTATCACCTTTTTCATAGTATTTTACTAAATCTGCATCATTCGTTAATGTCCATCTTGCTTCTAAATAAGATTTGACTTCTTCAGCATTTTCTTTTCTTATTTTATCTAAGAAAAAGTCTCTGGTAATAAATTTAAGTCCATTTAAATAGGACTCTCCTTTAAAACTGACTATTCCAGAGTTGTAATAACCTCTCCCCCAAACTGTAACATCACCCCCTGCATATCTAAAACCAGCAACCAATCCTCCCCATGTACCGTATATACCATGTGAGGTGAATAAATGCGTAAAGCCATCTTTTTTTACAAGTTTTTTCCCTGCTTCGAAACTACTAATAGTCGTAAATAAGAATTGGCGTGCAATTTCAGGTTTTTCTGATAATCTGATATCTGTACTTAAATAGTATCGTTGAAGTGCACAAGACCATTCATTTTGAATTGAATATCCATCCCACTCATCAACCTTCGTTAAATCAACGGCATTAACAAAATTGTTGATATTATTTCTTAATTTACTATCGATCAAATCATCGTAAGAAACTTCATCTAATTGAAATGTTTTCTTAAAATAATCAAATTCACTGTGACACATGGAGCAAGAAATTTGATTATCCTTGTAGTGAGTTTTTGTTTCACATGATTTCAAAAACTGACCACATCTTAACACAGCGACTTCTAATCCCGCCTTCTTAAATGAGCCACCTATAGCACCTTCAAATAAATTCGAGTGTGCTTGCGATCGAATAGAACCAATGATAATCTTAGGTTTTCCCGTGCTCTTCAGTGAAAGGTTAAGTGAAAGTTTTGCATTCAAATCAGCCTGTAACTCTTTATTATTAAATAATTTTAGATTAACTCTTTTCCATCTGAGCTTCAATAAAATCGGTGCAATTGCATTATAAATCGTCTTTTTTATTTTCATCTTTTTTATATTATACTCCATCCCCCATCTACCATTAAATTATGTCCTGTTACAAATGATGCCTCCTCTGAAAGCAAAAAAGTAACAGCAGGAGATATCTCTTCTGCTCTCCCCATTCTCTTTAACGGTGATTTCTCTTCATATCGCTCAATGAAAGATGGATGTTGATTATCCTTTATACCACCAGGAGAAACACAGTTTACTCGAATATTAAATTTCCCATAATAAGACGCCAAATAACGGCTCAAATTTATTATCCCTCCCTTAATTGCCGCATAAGCCGCGGGGGAAGTGCCTCCATAACCTTCATAAATCGTAAAATCATTTCCAACTACACCATAAATTGATGCAATATTTACAATGGATCCGGATTCTTGTGTCTTCATATGAGCCAATACTTTCTGACATAAGAGAAAAACGAAATTCATTTGCATGTCTACGTTTTTCTGCCATGACTCAAATGGGATATCTTCAAATTTTACTCCCCAATCTTTTGTTCTAGGATAAGCGTTATTAACCAGCCCATCGATTCGCCCATATTTTGAAACTACTTCAGATACCATATTATGAATAGAATTCTCATCGGTGACATCACACTGATAATCTCCTGCAAACCAATCAGTAACTACATTGAGTTCTGCATTGATAACAATCGCACCATTTTCCTTCAAATGTGATACAATGGGTTTTCCAATAAGGCCACTTCCACCAGTAACAATGATAATTTTATCTTCTAATCTTTTGCTATGCATAACGTTAATATTTCAACAGCCTCGTTTATCGTGTTAAATTCAATTTGCTTTTTTAGGACTTCTTCAGTAAAAAAACGAAGTTGATCCTCATATGTATCTAGAATGGTTTCATTTGAAGAAAACACCTCTGCTCCTTCAAAGAACACCTTATTGCGGAGGAGATCAACATTTATTGTCCCTTCTTCCAATAAAATCTCCATATCTCTCTTCGCATCTCTCCTATAATAGTTCAATATTGTATTAACGCAAAAATCAGAATATTCAAACAAATAATTGGTGTAGTCTACTGCAGTTATTTCCAAAGACGACCTACTTCTTTTGGTAGAACTTGTATCAGATGGCTTACCAAACAGCCAGAACATATAGTCTATCTCGTGGATTAAATCAATATGTACCCCACCACCCATGTCTTTATTGGCACTATAAACTTTTCTAAAATCAACTCCAGGTCTCCAGCCTGGCAAATAAGAGCCACAATAGATATTAACCTCATTGATCCGCTTATTTTCAATAAAATCTTTAACAAATTTTATACATCCCAAGAAACGCAGATTACAAGCAACATAAGTCGGTATTGCGTGTATTCTGATATCATTTAAAAGACACCCAACATCAAGCCCATCAAAAACAGGCTTCTCAATAAACAATGGGATTTTATATGGAATTAATTTTATAATAGCCTCTTTGTGAAGTGAGGTAGGATTTGAAATGATAGCGAAATCTATATTTAAAGAACTAATTTCTGTTAAATCAAATAGGTTGGTTACATCATCAATAGGTTTCGCATCAACAGACGATCTAAGCGCATAAATATCCAATTCAGAGAATATCTTTCTGAGTGCCTTTATGTGCTTTTGTGCAATCGAGCCTAAACCTATAATTAATACTCTCATTATATTTTAAAGTCTAATAAGCCGTTTTCCATTAAGAAAGACATTGTTAGAAAATCAATCGGATGATCTAGATCAAAGCAAGTATGAGGTACTTCATATATCAATGATCTTTCTGTGATTGCTTTCTTTAAACCATCTTTAAAAAAGGTATCCCTATAAATATAAAATGACGCATTCATATCATAAACCCTTGGAGCAGATTGTCTGGTTAAAAAAGATCCCTGCTTGCTGGTGGAATAATATCCATTCTCATTCTCTTCAACCATATTAAAATATGGATTTCTATTTGCCGGACTAACTGAAAAAACATTATAAGCTTCGGGCTTATTTTGAAGTATCTCAAACGCATTCTCCAAATCTGTCAATGTTCTCAAAGGTGAAGTAACATCTAAATCAAGAATGAAATCGTATTTCTTATTATTCTTCTCTTCACTATATTTTAATACATCCTCAATAGCATCAATCTTTCCGGCTGTATCAGAAGCCAGAAAATCCGGCCTCGTATGGTCAATATCTACCTCAAAACCCAAGGCACCAACCTGATTTTTAATAGATTCGTCATCAGTTGATAAAACGAGATCGGTTCCCTCAAATAAGTCAGCAAATTTTGATGCAGTATTCAAAGAATAATATATCAAAGGCTTTCCATTTAATATCTTGATGTTCTTTCCTGGTATACCTTTAGAGCCTCCTCTGGCACAGATAGTAATTAGAATATTCATTAAAATTTAATTTGTAAAATATCTTTTTGAGCTTTTTCAAAGTCCTCATGTTTTCCCACATCTAACCAATAACCTGCTAAAGGATAAGATAAGACCTTACAGCCCTCAGCTAATAATTTTTCCATAAGATCTGTTGTATCAAAATAGGACTCTTTAGGCAAATACTTCAGAACCTCCCTTTTCATGAGGTAGATCCCTCCGTTAGAATAATAAGTATAAGTAGGTTTCTCCTTAAAACTTTGCACATGCCCATCTGTAGTTTCCAAAACCGCATAAGGTATACTTACCTCATAGGGGATTGTCACCACTGCAAAATCAACATCTTTCTTGATGAAATCCAAAAAAAAGTGTTCATAATCCAGGTTTGTCAAAACATCGGAGTTAGTAACCAGCACATAATCATGCTCAAAATCATTAATCTTCGAGACAGCGCCTATCGTGCCCAATGGTTCATCTTCCCAAACGTATCGGATCTGCACATTCTTGTTCTCTCCGCTACCAAAATAATTTTCAATCTGTTCTCCCAAATATTTAACAGAAAACCAGAAATCATCAATTCCATAGAGCGCCAAGCGATCTACATTATATTCCATGATCGGCTTGTTGCCTATTTTTAATAGTGGTTTTGGCGTTGTATCTGTTAATGGTTTAAGTCTTTGCCCTTTGCCTCCAGCCATAATCACTGCATCAACAGGGAGATAAGATCTTGTTTCTCTGAAATTAATAACATTCACCACTTTATTCTCTTTATCAAGAATCGGTAAAATCCGAAAATTACCTTCTCGGTACTCAATAACCTTATCGATATCCATTTCTCCCTTCCTTAAAAAACGAGGATTAGATTGGATTATACTACTTACTGAGTCTGACGTTGCCAATCCTTTTATTAAACCACGTCTAACATCTCCATCAGTTAGTGACCCGATTAACTGGTCATCATCATCAACAACAAATAATATTGCATCTTTAGCAAGATAATCCAACTGGATAAGGGCCTGCATAATATCGCTATTAAATGGAATTAAATGATCTTTATAATTTCTCATATTCCTAAGTATTCAGATTATTAAGTATTAAGTTCACAGTACCGGAACGGTGGTAAATATTATCTCCTTTAAAATCTTCTTTTCCCGAAGCAAGTAAAAAAGCTTTAACCATCTCAATGGCAGAGAATGGAACATTTATTATATTATTGCTCTGAGCCCTCCCTTTCTGCCTATCACCAACATTCAGTACATATTTATGAAATGAAGCAGCTTCAATAATTCCGCTGGAAGTATTTCCAATCAGCAATTTACAATAACGCATTGCTGCGAAATAATTTAACTTACCAAAGTTCTCTATAAGAATCACGCGTTCTGCCTGTGAATCTTTTAACTTGAATAAGGCGTCACGGTAGATTGTCCCAAATGTATCAGCATTTGGCATTGTAATTACCAGCAAAATTTCCTTAGAAATTTCCTTTAGGCCATTTAGCATTTCAGTTGCATACTCAACATTCTTCTGAGGAGAAACTGTTTCAGGATGAAAAGTCAATAATGCAAATTCCTCTTTGATCTGGTATTTTTCCCTGAAATCGGATTCTTCAGGTATCGGTATCTCATCCAGCTCATCAATAGATAAAGAGCCTACGGAAAAAATATTTGCAGCGCTACCAATTAGTTCTTCAATTTTTTTTGCAAAAACTTCAGTTGCCGGAAAGTGCTTTTTAGAAGCCAAAGATATTTGGTGACGATAAATATTATCTATTGCGCCCAGGGTAGTCTCTCCGCCGTGAATATGTGCAAAATTTACACCGTAGGGTATCCCAGCTTGAACAGCGGCAGACATTTCATATCGATCGCCAAGGCAAAACACCCAGTCAAAATGATGGTTCCTCCAAAAATCCGCAAATTTTAATGCGGTTAACCCATAACCTGTAGAAATTGAAGTTTCATCATCATTTGTAAGAAGAGATGAAATTTCGTAAATATTTTCAAAGCCATCTGCCTTAATGTGGTCTATTGTATACCCATGATATTTAGATAAGTGAGTACCAAAGGCTATGATTTCCAGGGTATAATCGGGGCTTTCCTTTAATTGCTTTAATAAAGGCAGATAGATTCCGTAATCAGCTCTTGAACTTGTTAATACCGCAATTTTCATGTCTATCGAATTAAATCATCAGCTTCAAAGTCTTCCGTTGCAATCTTACCCATAAGATCATCCCATTTCATTGGAGAAATACCATCTCCTGGGCGCTTTACTGTTAGGTTGTTTTCTGAAAGTACGTCTCCCTTGCTTATATCTATTTTCGCTACAATACTTTTTCTTGCAATAGCGATATTTTTCATCTCCGATTCTGAGGGTTCTTTTAATCCTGAGCCAGAAATAGCCAGCTCAATATTACGAATTGCCAAAGACATAGCTTTAAGTTCTGCAGGCTCAAGAGAGGCTCTATGATCAGGGCCCTCCATACTTTTATCCAATGTAAAATGTTTCTCGATCATTACAGCTCCCAAAGCAACAGCTGCAATTGGAACTTCAATTCCCAAGGTATGATCAGAATAGCCAATGGAAGTTTTAAATTCCTTTCCAATATGTAACATCGCCAACAGGTTCACATCCTTCATTGGTGTAGGATATTCTGTATTACAGTGCAATATTGTAATGTCCTCTTTCGTAATTCCAACTTTGACAAAAACAGCAACGGCATCTTCTATTTCACTCAATGTAGCCATCCCTGTTGAAATAATGACCTTCTTAAATAAATTACCTGCCCTTCTCAGGTAAGGAAGGTTAGTGATTTCTCCAGATGGTATTTTAACCATATCCATACCCATTTTTGACAGATATTCGAGAGAATCTAAATCAAACGCAGTAGAAAAGAATTTAATATTTTTCGAATTGCAATATGCGATGATCTTTTCGTGATCATCTTCAGAAAGCTCAAGCTTCTGAAGCATTTGCAGTTGCGATTCTGTACTATTTTTTGTGTTTTCTATTTGATATTCAGCTTTCTTTGCCTTTATGGAAACTAAATTAGAAGCTTTAAAGGTTTGAAATTTCACATAATCTACTCCAGCATCAACTGCCGCATCAACAAGGCGAAAGGCATTTTCCAAACTTCCATTATGATTTACTCCTGCTTCCGCAATAATTATTACACTTTCCTTTTTCATATCATTCTACCTGGATTACCAACAATTTTCTTATGATCTGCAACGTCCTTCAATATAACAGACCCAGCTCCAATGATCACATTTGAACCAATTTTAACACCTTGCTTTATCACAGAATTTGCACCTACAAAACTTAAATCACCAATTTCTACATTCCCTGCAAGCACTGCTCCAGGGGCAATATGAACTGCGTTTCCGATCTTACATTCATGTTCAACTATACATCCGGTATTCAAAATGCAAAAATCACCTATACTTGCTAAAGGGTTAACTGCAACCCGTTTAGAAATAAAATTACCCATGCCCATTTCAACATGACTTGAGATCAACGCATCTGGATGAACAACATTTAAGATTTTTTTTTTATTCGCCAAAACCCGGAGTGCTATCGCATTCCTAATCTGATTATCTCCAACGCCTAAAATAAATTTATAATCCTCTTTCCATCCTATAAAATCTTTATCCCCGTCAAAGCCAAGATATTTCAGTTTAAAAGGATTTCTTTCTCCTTCAAATCTTTCGCAATAAAATTCTAAGGTCAAGCCGGCCATAAGGGCTGCGTCGGCGACAACAAAGCCGTGACCTGAATATCCTATGATGCCAATTCTATCGAACACTACTTGGTATGTTTACAATTCGCTCTTCTAAAAACTCTGCATTTTTCTGGCCGTCGCGCTGGCAATTCAAATACATAGGCAAACGATACATCAGTTGCCAGATAGGGCGTGTCATTACTTTATTTTCATTAGTTTCTTTTAAGAAAAGATCTCTTTCTGCTTTATTTTCCAGCTCTACACACATCAGCCAGTAGTTTACCTTTGTATCAGGAAGTTCTGTTCTGAAATTCACGCCTTGTTCGGCAAAAAAATTGCGATATATATCTGCCAGTTCTCTTTTACTTTCTAACATAAATGGAAGTTGCTCTAATTGCGCACATGCTAATGAGGCATTTAAATTCGGCATTCGATAATTGTATCCCAATTCATCATGGTAGAACTCATAAGGATGAGGCCTCTTAGCAGTAGTTGTTAAGTGCTTTGCTCTTTTGCCGATTTCGAGATCATTGGATACAATGGCACCACCACCTCCGCAGGTGATCGTTTTATTCCCATTAAAAGAGAATATGCCCAACTTACCAAAGCTTCCGGTACTTCTTCCTTTATATTCACTGCCAAGGGACTCAGCAGCATCTTCTACTAATGGGATATTCCATTTATTGCAAACCGCAATTAATTCGTCCAAATGAACAGGAAAGCCAAAAGTATGCATTGGCAAACAAGCCGAAATCTTTCTGCCACTTGTTTTATTATAGCAAACATCGTCTCTAAGCTCTGCATATTCTTCTAAAAATGCATCAACTGCTTTTGGAGACAAGCCCATTGTATCCAGATCAACATCAACGAAAACAGGTAGTGCCCCATTATAAGCAATAGCATTAGCAGTGGCAACAAAAGTTAGCGCCTGGGTAATCACTTCATCTCCCCGTTCAACACCAGCAAGTCGAAGAGCTACCTGCAAAGCAGCTGTGCCATTCACAACAGCAATTGCTTTCTGGGTACCAGTCGATACTTGCATCATTTCTTCAAAACGATCTACATATGCACCTACTGAGGAAACAAAAGTAGAGTCAATCGTATCGAGCAAATATTTCTTTTCATTGCCTCTAAACCTGGGTTCATGCAATGGAATAAACTCTTTTGTATTGTATGAATTTTGAATAAACGAGATGATATCTTTCAGGTCTTTCATATTACATTTTTGCATCTAAATATTTACCCGTTTCCCTATGCCCAAAATCCGGGATCATTTTAAAAAATAATTCAACAATATCTTCTTTGGACCAAGCTTTATTTGATTTAAGCTCTTGGGTACGTGAAGAAAACAAATTTAACAGTTCATCATTAATCCTAAATTCATTTTTTATTACTCCTAGATTATCAAATCTATCCATATCTAAAGTCTCATTTTCGGTAAAGAATTCTTCAAAATCCTTTTCACCTGTAGTATCACTACTGGTAAATAGGCAAGGCCATTTCCCTTGTTGAGGTAAGGTTTTTATGAGTTCTCTGGCCTCATCTTCACTTTCACATAGATAAGGTTCATATCCTAATTCTTTTAAATATTTTACAGCGATATCTGCAAAAGTGATCAAGTGTAAACTTTCACTAAGTTTTGGGAAGAACACATCCCGGTTCTCACCAAAAATGCAAGACATCAGGCAAAGCTCTCCAGATTCCTTTGGTATTACAAAATACCGTTTAATATCGTTAGGAGCTACGATAGGTTGTAGCTTTTGAATGCGTTGGTTGAAACCATGTAACAAAGAGCCATCTGAAAAAGCAACATTTGCAAAACGTGCAGTCGAGATATTAATATCTTTACTTCTACGCATCAAAAACATCTCCATAATTCGTTTCGACGCCCCCATCATATTAACTGGGTTAGCGGCTTTATCCGTTGAAACACAAAAATATTTCTTAACACCTTTATCTAAAGATTGTTGAATTGTTTTATCAGTATTAAAAACATTAACTTCAATCATCCTCATTAAGGTGTAAGGATCCTTTTCACTTCTAACATGCTTCAAAGCCGAAAGGTTAAGCACATAGTCATATTCACCATCCGCTTGTATAAAAGCATCGTATTCCAACGAGCCGATATCTAAAGCAAAAGTTTGAAAATCCCCGTCAATGTATCCATAAGAACTACGAATATCTCTGACCAATTCCACCATATTATTTTCGCTAATATCTACGACATGAAGTTTTTTAGGATTTCTTTTAAAGATTTCCTTGGTAACCGCCTGACCAATAGATCCTGCACCACCAATCACTAAAAATCTGGAATCAGAAACAATCGACTTCAATTCTAATTCATGGTTAGAAATATCTTTTGTAAACAATTCCTGGTCTCTGCCTATTAGTTCTAAAATATTCATAGGGTTTATTTTCTTCGTTTTATTAAAGTCTACCGTCAACCAATGATCTCTCAAGACAAGCTTTGGTATCAAATATAATTCCGTTATTTTTTTTAATTGTACTGTAATCAAGTTCCAGAAATTCCTTATGTGCCACTGCAACAACAACAGCATCATAAGTTGTATCAGTAGTCAATTCATTTAATATTGAAATTCCATACTCAGACTTTACTTCGCCTGAATTTGCCCAAGGATCGTATACGTCGACCTCAAGACCAAACTGGACTAATTCCTTGTAAATATCTACCACACGGGTATTTCGAACATCAGGACAGTTTTCCTTAAAGGTGATGCCGAGTATTAATGCTTTAGATCCTTTAATTTTATGGTCTTTTTTTATCATTAGCTTTATCACCTTTTCTGCGATAAAGGCACCAATATGGTCATTTACCCTTCGGCCTGATAGAATCACCTGGGGGTGATATCCAAGAGCCTCCGCTTTATGTGCCAAATAATAAGGATCTACACCAATACAGTGTCCTCCAACAAGCCCAGGTTGGTATTTTAAAAAATTCCATTTTGTACTTGCAGCATCAATAACATCATTAGTATCAATCCCCATTCTATCAAAGATTAGAGCAAGTTCATTAATAAATGAAATGTTTATATCTCGTTGTGCATTTTCAATTGCTTTTGATGCTTCCGCTACTTTAATACTAGGCGCCTTATATGTACCTGCAGTAATTATTGATGAATAAAGCTCATCTACATATTGAGCAATTTCAGGTGTTGAACCTGAAGTTACCTTCTTAATTGTCGTTAACGTATGTACCTTATCTCCGGGGCTAATTCTTTCTGGGGAGTAACCAACAAAAAAATCTTTATTAAAGACTAATCCAGAGCTTCTTTCTAAAACAGGGACACATTCTTCTTCTGTACAGCCTGGATAAACTGTAGACTCGTAAATGACAATATCTCCATATTTTAATGCCTTACCAATCATTACCGATGCCTTTAAAAGTGGCACTAGATCCGGACACTTAAATTGGTTTATTGGGGTAGGAACTGTTACAACAAACACATTACTCTCTAGCAAACTTTCTTCCTTAAAAGAAAAGCCCAACCCTACCTTATTCTTAGCAAGATCGAGTGTTACTTTTTTTAACTCATCAAGGTCTGCCTCTCTTGTCTTATCGTTGTCTTTTGTTAATTCTCTTACACGTTCTTCTTTAACATCAAAACCAAGTACTTTATACTTTTTTCCAAACTCTATAGCCAATGGAAGTCCTACGTAACCTAAACCAATAATAGCAATCTTAGCATCTGAGATAGCAAGTTTCATATTATTAATTAAAACCGTTTGTAAATATTTTTTAAAATTGTTCCAAATCCAGTTTTGTGTTTTTGCAAATCATCAGAATAATATCCATACCCATATCCATATCCGTACCCATATCCATAACTTCCACCCAGCTTAATCCCATTAAGAATGAGATTAAGCTTAGGTAATTTTTTACTTAAATATAATTCTTGTAAATTCTTTATTTGTTCTTTGAAAGTTACGTCTTGTCGAACCAAATAAATTGTTGCATCTGCTATTCGGCCAAGTATCTGAGCATCTGTCACTAGACCTATAGGGGGTGTATCTATTAATATTTCGTCAAAATTTTCTACCAAAAAGTCAATCAAAGTCTCGATTTCGGGCTGAATAAGTAACTCTGATGGATTAGGTGGGATAGGCCCTGATCCCACAACAAAGAAATTGGGATTAATATTTGACTGCTGAATTATGTCTTTTATTTCCGCTTTACCAATTAAATAATTGCTAAGCCCTGTTTTATTAACTAAATCCAAATATTTACTCACCTTCGGCTTCCGTAAATCAAATTCCAATAACACTGTTTTTTTTCCACTGATGGCCAAAGCAGCAGCAATGTTACTAGCAACAAAACTTTTCCCCTCTCCAGACATACTTGAAGTAAGAAGGGTAACTCTACCCTTATTTGAAGCTCTGTTCCCATGCAAAAACTGCATGTTAGTTCTTATAGAACGAAACTGTTCCGCAATAGCTTTGCGACTATTTACGCTAACAACAATTGGTTCAGAGTCTTCACTATAAAAAATTTCACCAAGTAGTGGAGCATCGGTTAGCTTAGAAATATCAGAAGAGCTCTCTATCTTGTTATTTAAAATCTCTTTCAAATAAATGTAGACCATTGGAAGAACTATGCCTAGGACTAATCCCAATATATATATAATAGCCTTCCTTGGTTTTACAGGGATCTTTGAATAAAAAGCGGAATCTACAATCCTGCTATCTGCAACTGCAGATGCGTATGACAAGGCCGCCTCTTCTTTTTTCTGTAACAAATAAAGATACAATGTTTCCTTTATACTTTGCTGCCTCTTAATGCTGATCAATTGCCTTTCTTGTCCAGGAATTTTTTTTATTGAACCCTGAAACTGAGAATCATTACCAACCAATCCCTTTTTTGTATTTTCAAGAGATTCAGATATGTTTTCAATGTTTGACTTAATTCCGGCTCTAGTTGTTTCAATCTGCTTTATTATAGGCTGCACTAATGGGTTATCGGCTGTAGTGGTGGCCAATAACTGATCTCGTTGCAGCTGTAGTTCACTCAATTTACTAATTTGGCCTAACAAAGTAGGGTCGTTAATTCCGAGTGTACTTGGCAATTTTTCCTGTGCCGAAGTGGAATTTACATATCTTTGAATATCCTTAATAACGCTAATTTGCAAATTAATCTCGTTCAATTTTGCATCATTTGCCTTAACACTTTCTAAATAAAGATTGGCTTCACTACTAATATCAGTTAGGCCTAAATTACTCTTGAAGCCTTCAACATTTTTCTCGACCTCAGTTAGTTCACCACTTATCAACTTCAATCTTTCATCGATAAAGTCAATGGTGCTCTGAGTTGTTTTATTTTTATCCGTTAACGCTGCCTCATTATAAACTTGAATTAAAGTATTTAAAATATCTCTACCTTTCTGTGGCACTGTAGTTTCAAAACTTAAATTTAAAACAGTAGATTGTTTACTTGTCAACGTAACAGTTAAAGAACTCAGAAAACGATCAACTACAATTTGAGGGTCATTTATTGTGATATTTAAATCTTTACCTTTCCAATCAGGAAAATTTTCGTTTCGATCAATCTTATATACTCCAAAACTATTTCTTTGAAGTTTATTAAGGTCTCCGATTACCTTATATCCCGTTTCTTTGTCTGTCAGAAGATATCTATCATGAGAAGGAAAGGTTAAAGCCAAAGTTTTGCCGTAGAAAGAGCTGTCTATTTGGATTACCCCAATATTGACAGGTTTATTGAGATAAATATCTGAGTTAATTACACGCCCCTCTGCTTTAAATGTAATCATTAAATTCAAACGATTGACAACCTTAGCCATCAGAGTTTTGGATTTTAAAATCTCAATTTCATTATCAACAACTTTTTGAGTTCCAAAAAGGTCTAATTCATTCAATAAATCCGTATTTCCTCCAGGAGTTCCTCCCTTTTTTTCATCTTTAATTAATAGTGTACTGTTAACAGCATAAACCTGTTCGGTATATCTTAAATAAAAAAACACACCGATTAAACATACAATTAAACCCACGCCAAATACTGGCCAATGGTATGAGTATTTGGATAGAAGCTCTCTAATGTTAAATGAAGGATTTTCTCCTTCATTCCTTAAACTTGATCTATATTCTTCAGTATTAGTCATTGATAACGGATTAGAAACGGGAAATAATTAAAGCAATAACTGATAGGGCCGAAAGTATAATACTTACATTTCTGTAGCTTGAGTCAACACTCGCATACTTAGCATTACCTGGCTGAATATATATTACGTCATTATTTTGTAAGTAGTAATAAGGAGAGTTAAAGAGTTCTTTGCTCTGCATATTCAATCGAATATATTGTCTTTTACCCTGATTTTCCCTTATTAATAATACGTTATTCCTAACTGCAGTAATAGTTAAATCACCGGCCATACTTAAAGCCTCAGTAACAGAAACACGTTCATTTTGGATAGGATAAACACCGGGGCGAACGACATCACCCAATACAGAGACCTTAAAGTTTACTAAACGAAGGCTGACTGTAGGCTCCTTTAGATATGTACCCAACTTTGACTGGATGAGATCCCTTGCGGAGGCGGTAGTTAGCCCTTCAACTTGAATAGAGCCAATTAATGGGAGCTGAATGGCACCTTTTTGATCTACCATAAATCCATTCGCTGTTGTGCTAGGATTTATATTAGCTGAGGGGGTTCCTTGAATTGAGCTGGTATTACCCATATTGAAAATCGCAGAAGCTTCTGGATTTAAACTAGAAACAGTTATTGCCAAAATATCATCCTTTTGAATTTTTAAAACCGTTTGATTTAGGATTTGTTCCTGAATTGTTGAATCGACTGGCAAATCAGTAAAATAAGGGACTGATTTATATTTCACACCGCATGAGCTCATAAAGAGTATAGCAGCAATTAAATAGAAGAATTTTCTCATAGGCTTATATAGCACATTTATTAAATTTTCCAAAGATAATACTTAAGATTTACTCGTGAATGATAAATAATCATTAATTAAGAATCCAATACTGTACAGATTATCCCTGTTGACAATTCAAAGCCCCATTCACAAATTCCATACCATAAAGTTTTAATTTTTATACTTAGTTTCGTATTGATTAATTATTATAAAAAAAGATTCCATGTTTTTTTTCAATCGTTCCAGTAAATCTAAGTACACTGATTTTAGCTCAATAGGCATTGATATGCATTCTCATCTGGTTCCGGGGGTAGATGATGGCGCTAAGGATATAGAAGATAGTATTCAGTTAATTTCCGGATTAAAAGAATTAGGTTTTCATCATCTGATTACCACACCGCACACTTTACAAGACATCCATCCCAATACCTCCGAAACTTTAAAAAATGGGCATTCATTACTGGAGGGCAAGCTGCCTGATGGAATTACCTTAAACCTTTCTTCAGAATATTACCTGGATGAACAGTTTCATGACCAACTAAGTCAAGGGAAGTTAATGCCATTGCCTGGCAATAGACTGTTAGTGGAGTTTAGTCAGATATCACGTCCCCATGATCTGGAAGAAGTGTTTTTTGACCTTGGCATTAAAGGTTATCAGGTTATTCTTGCCCATCCAGAAAGATATTTATTCTTTCATAAACAATTCGATTATTACAAACGAATTAAAGAAATGGGCGTTGAATTGCAGGTAAATGCACTATCTCTAACGGAACACTATGGCAAAAATATTAAATCAATTGCTGAAAAATTAATCGAAAAAGACATGATTGATTTTATTGGAACAGATATCCACCACGTTAGGCATCTGGAAGGTTTAAAAAAAGTTCCATTAACAAAGCATTTCCAACGTTTAGTAGACAGCGGGTTACTAAAGAACACTACCTTGCATTCTCATGGCCAGTAAGCACCTGCCAGGCTGTTAAGAATACAATCTTTAAATCGAGCAGAAAGGACCAGTTTTCCAAATACCAGATATCCGCTTCAACCCTTGCGGCCATAGAATCATCGATTTTAGTTTCACCCCTGAATCCTTTAACCTGTGCCCAGCCGGTAATCCCCGGCAACAAAAAATGCCTGACCATAAACTGGTCTATAATGGCGGAATATTCCGCAGTATGCTGTAGCATGTGTGGCCTGGGGCCTACTACAGACATCTCTCCCATCAGCACATTAAAAAACTGAGGCAACTCATCAATGCTGTTCTTACGCATAAACGCACCAATTTTAGTAATCCGGTCGTCCTGTTTAGTCGCCTGCTTGCAATCTGCATCCGAATTCACTTTCATGCTTCTGAATTTGAGACAATAAAAGGGCTGGTTGTCTTTTCCTGATCGCAGCTGCTTAAAAAAAACTGGGCCTTTTGATTCCAGCTTGATCAAAATTGCCATAAGTGGCAGCATCCAGCTCATCACAAAAACAATGATCATAAGCGAAAACACGACATCAAAAATCCGTTTAACCACCTGGTTAATCATGATCTCCAAAGGCTCCATCCGCTGACTCAATATGGGTATATGCCCATACACCTGTACTTTAACATTCTTCTTAAAATAGTGTTTTATATCGGGTACAAGTTTAAAACGGATCATCTCCTTATCCGCCTCCCGCATCAGGGTATTTATCTTATCCAATGAACTATCGGGTAATGCGCAAAAGATCTCCCGGATACTGCTCCCCTTAACGTAATCGATGCAGTCGTTTACCTTACCCAAAATATTAAAGCTCTCATCATCATCCGCAATGTCATCGTCAAAAAAACCAACCACCTTATAACCCAGGTGGGTATCAAACTCCATGTGTTTTTTAAGTGCCAAACCCAATGGGCCTGCTCCTACTATAACCACCTTCTTGTAATTGATTAAACTTTCTCTCCTGGAACGACGAAACAGTAAAAAAACAATCTTTCCGACAAGGAATAGGCCTGAAAACACCACAAAAGTAAACGACAGCAATTGATAAGATTGGTTTAGGTCTTTGATGGTATAGATCAGTATGCCCATGAAGGCTGCAAACAAAAGCAAGGACCCTAAAGCCTGCTTAATGGTTGGGATGGCATCCTTAACAAAAATATCGCTATACAAGCGGGTGAGCTGTGTTACATTAAACCANACAAAATTNATGAGGAGGACATTCAGTAAATTGATATGCTGAAGATCTNTAAAGCNAACGCTTTGATAGGTCATCACATAACCAATATAACCCGCCAGGTTGATCAGAAACAAATCAATCAATATACTTATTACNTTATAATAAGTCCGGTACTGTTCATTCATATATAANTGCAAACTTAGTCATAAATTTAGATTATGATTTAAATATGCTAAATTTGACGATTCATCTATCNGACTTGAAACAATTTTTAACAGGTTCATACAACCGTATAAAAGACACCAATATCTTATCGAATTTTGCGAATCTGAGTAGCATTCAGCTTTCGAATATACTGTTGTTAATTATTATCTTTCCGATCATTACCCATAAAATTGGTATCGAGGCCTTTGGTTTTGTAATGCTTGCCAATTCATTTTCTTCATTAGCCGGAATCATTGTCAATTATGGCACAAATCAAACAGGAATAAGGGACATCGCAGGAAATCTTAAAGACCCTGAAAAACTAAGAGCGGTATTCTACAATACCTTATGGATAAGATTATTATTCTTTATTGCATATATCCTGGTTGTTTATGTAATGCAATGGTTCAACATTAAGTATTATTTATTTATACTTTACGCCATTCCATTGGTACTCTCAGAGGTACTGAATCCTCTCTTTTTCTTCATAGGAATTGAAAAATTAAAGTTTTACAATATTTCAAATCTAGCTTCAAAAGTATTGTCTATTATTTTGCTCATCTTCTTTATAAAAGATGCCCGGGATGCGGAATGGGTAAATTTTATTATGGGAATGGCCACGGTGGTTACTTTTTCATACCTCCTGCTCAATACAATCCCGAAGTTTAGGTTTTCTTTTCAACTTCCGGTAAAAACTGATATTTTGAGAATTACTCGAGACAACTTTTACCTGACAATAAATAACATCTCTACTAACCTGCAACAATCCATTATTATTTTTGCCCTTGCTAAATGGGGCAATGCCTCCTGGCTTGGCGCGTATACACTTTGCGATAAAGTAGTCGGCTCTTCCAGGATTCTGCTCATTACTGTATCCAATGCCGTTTATCCAAAATCTGCCCAGCTATATAAGGAAAGTACCAGATTATGGAAAGTATACCGGCAACGAATGCAATTCATTCTCGCGGGGATTTTCTTTGTCGGGTCTGTTCTTCTCTTTTTCTTTGCGGGTTTTGCTGTTCGGGTTCTTTCAGGAGAGGAAAATGAAACAGCCATTATCTATTTAAGGACAATGGCCTTATTCCCTGCTATTTCTGCTTTAAACGTATTAAATGTACTAGATCAACTGCTCAAAAATAATAGTGTTTACATTTTCAGGATCGCAATGATCATGTTTGCATTTTCTGTGGCCCTTGCATTCCTGCTCTTACATTATGCCAATTATAAATGGTTTGGTTCATTTACAGTAATTATTGAACTTTGCGCTTTGTTTATGTATCAATATGTGGTAAAGAAACCCGCCATCCAAAATGTCTAAACCTGTAGCCCTGATCCTGCTCAACTGGAATACTCCGGAGTACACCGCTGATTGCATAAAATCTGTACTTGAATATTGCAACCCTGATCATTTTGACATTATTGTAACCGATAACGGATCTACAGATGGTTCTCTGGAACTTTTGCAAAGTCAATTTCCCGAGCTCGTTTATCTCGACAATAAAGAAAATCTGGGTTTTGCAGAAGGAAACAACCGTGCAATTGATTACAGCATCAGTAAGGGCTATACCTACTCATTGATCATGAATACGGATACGCTGGTTGATAGCGATATCATCAGCAAAATGCTGCAGCACTTGCAAAACCATCGGGAAGCTGCCGCGGTTCAGCCTGCCATTTATTGGATGCACGACAGAAACAAGATCTGGAATGGTGATTCGTATGTAAACTTTGTACTTGGGTTTACTTATAACAAAAAGAATACTCCCGAATCATCGAATGAGCATGATTATAAAAAGGTTGAATGGGTTACGGGCTGCTGTTGCCTGATAAGAAACGAGGTATTGAAGCAGACCGGAGGCTTTAACAAGCAGTTCTTTTTATACTATGAAGATGTGGAACTCTCTTTCCGGCTCCGCGCACAAGGGTATGAACTGCATTACCTTCCTTCCTGCAAAATGTACCATGAAGCCGGCGCTTCCGGAAAAGAGAAAAAAAACAATGAGGGCACTTTAAGCCCTGTTATTCATTACTACGTAAATAGAAACAAGATCTGGTTTTTGCGCGGATATGGCAAGCCATTATTTTATCCCATGGTATTTTTGTACAATGCACCCTACTACCTTGCCTTATATTCTTATTTTAAGCTAAGGGGAAGAAATAAAAAAGCTGAATATTTATTTAAAGGATTGAAAGATGGATTTTTCACTCCGAAAAACTTAATTTGGCCATCGAAACCGTAAATTCAACAAAGAGCTAACTATGTTTATTTTTCCCCTGGTCTTTATTTGTTCTTTTGTGATGGCAGTAAGAGAGATCTTAAGGGGAAATACAAGCGGCTTGCTGCTGTTCATGATCTTCGGCCTCTCGATCTACACCACCACCATGTCGGTTACGTTTATGCTGGGGTTGAAAAGCATCATTCCGACCATGCAATTTTTTAAAGAGGCCTTGATCTTTGGTGTGCTCCTTTTAAATCTTGCCAACTTAAAATATCGACCCCGATTTCACCTGATCGATTATACCATAATGGCCTTCTTGCTGTACCTGATCCTGTATGCATTACTGCCGATAGGTGAACAGGGACTATTTGACCGACTAATTGCACTTAAAAGTACTGCCTTTTACATCATGGTATACTTTGTTGGGCGTACCATCGATGCAAAAGAGATTTACATCAATAAATATTTTAATTACCTGGTGCTGCTCACCATCGCCGCCGGAGCTGTGCTGGTAGTAGAGCTCCTGATGTACCAGCAGTTACAATTGCGCACCGGCTATGCCGAATACAATTATTATTTTTTTAACGCTGAGCCTAGCGGACAGTATGGAATAAGTACAACTTTTGATTCTGATAGCGGGTACAGGCGTTTTGCCAGCTTTTTCACCAACCCGCTTGAGCTTGCAGCGGCTTCCATCATTTCGTTGGCTGTTATAGCTGGCCTATACACAACCGACAATGATAAATTGAGGATCAATACCGTAGGAATGCTGGGATTAGGCGCTTCCTTTTTAGCCATACTTTTCGCCTTATCAAGGGCACCCTTGGCCAGTTATTTCGTGGTAATTTATGTATACGCATTGCTCACCAAAAGAAAGGCAATAACCCACATTATTCACCTTGGCTTTTGCGTAGTAGCCATTTATGTGGCTTATTTATTCTGGCAATTTGAACAAAATCATGAGGGTATTATTCAAATTCTGGTTAATACCATTGATTTTAGCGATCCTTCCAGTATCGGACACCTTCAGCAATGGGTAGAAGGTGTATTGGCGATAATCAACAATCCAATGGGACTTGGTTTAGGATCATCCGGAAGGGTGGCGGGAACCCTGGGTGAAAACGTGGGGGGCGAAAATCAATACATCATCATCGGCGTACAAGCCGGCATCATTGCTTTATTGTTATACCTGTGCATATATGTAATGGTGATCAGAACGGGCATAAAATGGCTGCCTAAACTGAAAGGGAAAGAAAGACAGGTGTGTTTAACTGTGTTACTGATCAAAATCGGTTTCATCATTCCATCGTTGACATCAGAATTTGAAGGTTCTGCATACATTTCTTACATTAACTGGTTCTTAACCGGTTTGCTGATCAATATGATTATGAAACCAATGATAACCCAAACTAAACCTGCTGATGATCATTGAGAAGTTAATAAGAACATTAAAAGGGGACCCTAACTATAAATGGGAAAGTCCTTATTCTACGAGAGACTTATTCAGTGTGAGTTTTCACAGATTTGTACAGGTAGTTAGAGGGTTATTCCTAAAACCTTTTCTAAAGAAATCATCAGGCCTGATCTTTATTGGCAGTAACGTAAAAGTCCGCCACGCTTATCAGCTTACCGCGGGAAAAAACCTGATTCTTGAGGATGGGGTGAGTATTAACGCCTTATCTGAACAGGGCATCATACTGGGCGACCATGTTTCTATTGCTCGTAATTCCATTTTGTTTTGTACCGGAATTATTGCCCAAAAAGGTACTGGGATTACCATTGGCGACAGAACCGGCATAAGTGCCCGTGCTTATTTTGCAGGGCAGGGTGGCATTACCATTGGCAATGATGTGATCATGGGGCCAAATGTGCAGGTTTTTTCTGAAAACCATGCTTTTGCCGACCCCACCCTGACGATAAAGGAACAGGGCGTAATTAAAGATCCGGTAGTGATTGGAAACAATTGCTGGATAGGTGGTGGCGCCACCATTCTTGCCGGTGTACATATTGGCGATGGTTGTGTAATAGCTGCTGGGAGTGTGGTTACCAAATCTGTAGCAGCAAATTCCATTGTGGCGGGCGTACCAGCTAAGGTAATTAAAAGCAGAGTATAACATGTCGAAGCCATTGATTATAGGAGTAGATGTCCGCGACTTAAGATTAGCCAGAACAGGTACCCGTACCTATCTGGAAGAATTGGTTAAGGAATTTAAAAAAATGAACGGCAATGGGGTTCAGTTTCATTTTCTGGACACTGATTTTCCGGTTTATACTGGAAATAAAAAGATATTCAAACTTATTGAACATGCTCGGTATCAGCTCTGGAAGCAATTGATCTTACCGATAAAAGCGTTTTCGAAAAATTGCAATGTTGTCTTCTGCACCGATAATTTTGTGCCGCTGATTCATTTGGGTTACAAGACCATACCTGTTTTTCATGATGCTTTCTTTTTTGAAAACCCTGAGAATTACGGACGTCTCTGGCTTTGGCTCTATAAAAGAACAGCCATTCCTGCTGCTAAACGTTCTCCTTTTATAGTTACCCCAACAAAATACGCCAAAGATCAGATCGCTCGTTATACCGGCATTGCGGAAAAAAAACTGGTCGTGATTTACGAGGGGCCAAAGTTTCTTGAAGATCATGGCTCCAAATCAAACACCAATAGCATTCCTCTTGACTCCTCTTATCTGCTGCATGTGGGCACCCTATTTAAAAGAAAGAACATTCCTGCCCTGATCAATGCCTTTAAACAGATCAAAGCATCGGGCTATTCGAAGCTGAAGCTAGTACTGGCTGGTTCCTTTCCGGCAAATAGTCAGGAAAGTGATCACAGTTTAATTATAGATACCATTGAAAATTCCGGACTCCGGGACCAGGTGGTGCTTACGGGCTATTTGTCGGACGGGGAACTCGCCTTGCTTTATAAAAATGCTTTAATGTATGTTTTCCCTTCCACAAATGAAGGCTTTGGGATTCCGATACTAGAGGCTTTTAAATATAATTTACCCGTGCTTGTAGCCAACAACACCAGCCTTCCTGAGGTGGGGGGCGATGCGGTTCTTCAATTTAATCCCTTTGATATCGCCGATATGTCTTTGAAGATAAAATCTGTATTAGATGATGAGCATCTCCGCAAGCAAATGGCGGACAAAGGACGGCAGCGTTTGGCCGGGTTCTCCTGGGAAAAAGCAGCTTTAGAATTGATCGAAGTATTTAGGAAGGTCGTTTAACAGAGTTTTTGTCCACAATGCAGCACCCGTAGCATTTAAATGTGAAGTGTCGTGAAAAAGCTTGCATTTACCCTTAAATTCTGCACTGCTTCCATAATCAAGATAATTAACATTCATTTTTGTCAGCAGCTGGAGGAGCTTTTCTTTATACACCTGTTTCTTATTGCTATCGTACTCCATTAGTGGGGTAGTGGTAATCAATAGCTTCACTTGTTTTGACTGTATATAACTGATCAGTTTTATCAGGTAATCGATCTTATTTTTATCAAAAGTGATTTTTCCACTATCCGCCTCTACATGGCTCGCAGTTGCTGTACACATGTCTCCTTCTATCGGGTCATACCCAAGGCTCTGCATACTTTTACCATAAGAGTGACCATAGGTATTTAAAAAGATATAGCCCAGGGTGGAATTATACCTGTACAAATGAGATTTGGCTTTTAATGCTGCCCTATCCGGGATTAAGGAAATGGTAGAATCAATTACAGAATTAGCATGATAATAAGGCAATAAGATCGCGAGCCTTTCATAATCCGTAGGATCATATCGTAATTCATTGTAGTCTAAATTCAGGATAATGAGTTCAGGCTGATATCGGGATAAAACGCTCTTCACTAATGGATAGGTATACAAAAGGCTTTGCCCCTGGTTTCCAAAATTGAAAACAGATTTCGACAATGTTTTTGCCATTAACGGGGCATCAAAATGCTGTGCGGCATGAGAGTTACCAAAAATAAGAACCTGTTCTTTACCGTCCTTTATAGCATGTGAAGTGGTAAAATATTTCCCGCTGCGCTGTTTATTGAACAGGTACTTTAGCACCAGCCCTCCCGCTAAATCAGCAACTACTAAAGCAAGGGCTAAAACCAATAACTTAACTAGAAGTGTTTTTACTTTTTTGCTCATCTCCCTTTATTTAGAACTGGAAATAGATAAACTGTCCCTCACTAAATACACCAAACAGCATAATGATCATTGCGACAAGGGTATAATAACAATACCTGGCCACCACATTATTTGGCAGTAATTTATATAAATGAGGCTTGTATTCTGTTATAAATTCGAAAAACATCAATGCCATGATGGCCACACAGGCATAATAGAAATGATCTTTAGGGTTACCGGGATAGAACGGCCCCTCAAATCTGATGATCTTACCCAATATAGAAATGGCATCGGTGATATTGGATGCACGGAAGAATACCCAGGTAATACAAATCAAAGAGAAGGTAAATATGGTTTTGAGTGCTGTTTTGATCAGGTTATCTCTTTTTGATGATTTAGGGATCATGGATTCGATAATCAGCAATAACCCATTCAATGCACCCCATACCACATAGGTCCAGTTGGCACCATGCCATAGCCCGCTGATTAAAAATACGATTAACAGGTTACGGTATACCAAAACCTTACTTTTGACCTTGCTTCCGCCCAATGGGATATACACATAGTCTTTAAACCAGGTGGATAAGGAGATGTGCCACCTACGCCAGAATTGTGAAACAGAGGTAGCCAAATAGGGCCTGTTGAAATTCTTCATTAGATCGAAACCCATCACCCGTGCCGCGCCAATAGCGATATCGGAGTAGGCAGAAAAATCACAATAGATCTGAAAGGCAAAAAAAACGGTAGCACATGCCAGCGACTGGCCCGATTGGGTAGCCGAGTTATTATAAATGGTATCTACATAAATCCCAATTCTATCGGCAATAACGAGTTTTTTCAAGAATCCAATCAGCATTTGCTTTAGTCCGGAGCTAACCCTTTCCAAACTAAATTCATGCTTTTCATGGAACTGGTGCAGTAGGTTCTGCGGCCTTTCTATGGGCCCCGCCACCAACTGGGGGTAAAACATCACAAACAAGGCATAGATCCCAAAGTTTCTTTCGGCTTTCTGATTGCCACGGTAAACCTCTATGGTATAACTCATGGCCTGAAAGGTATGAAAGGAAAGCCCAATGGGTAGTAAAATGGCTAAATAAGGAAATATAGATCCTATGTTGTCATTTATAAAATTATAATACTTAAATACGCACAACACACTGATATTGGCAATAAGGCTAACGACCAGGAATACCTTTCTCCTGTGCCCAGAACTATTTTCGATGTAAATTCCTGCAAAATAATCGATGACGATTGTGAAGCCGAGTATCAATATATATATCGGCACAAAAGCCATATAAAAATAACAGCTGGACAGCAATAGCAGCATCCAGCGGAATTTATGGGGCAGTACGTAAAATAAGGTGGTTACAGTTATAAAAAAGAATATGAACTGGACAGAATTAAATAACATAGGCTTTTCTGCTATTTATTTAAAAACACTTCTACATGCTCGTCGGCTACATTCTCCCAATTAAAAACACTTAATGCACGCTCCTGAGCTCTTTTAGCTAATGTCAGCATTTCGGAATAATTATCTTCGCAATAATTGATTTGTTCCGTTAAAGACAGGATATTTCCTTTTTCAAACATCCTTACGGTATCCTGTACGGCGTATTCATTTTCTTCAATATCGCTTACAATCATAGGTACGTTTAATCCCATTACGCTCAGCACAACGGGCGATAAGCCCTCTACATCTGAAGGCTGGATATAGCAATAGGCATTTCTGATGAGTGTATTTACTTCATCGCCATATACAAATCCGGGGAACAACACCCTTTCATTTCCCATATCCATGATTTGCTGTTCATAAGGAGAAGGGTTTGGAGATCCACCGATGAGGACCAGTTTTTTGTTGGAATTGGAATTTTTGAATGCCGGAATTAAATAATGTAGGCCTTTGTCAGGAATAAACCTGCCTATAAAAAGATAATACTCTTGTTTTTCGAGGTTATTCTTTGTCAATATTTCAGGCACATCTACCCATGGCGCCACTTCGCTCCCAAAGGGGATGAAAGTGTATTCCTTTTTAAACCGCTCTTCAAATAGTTTTTTGGCAATCACATTGTCGAAGATCACCTCATTAGGCAGATGAGCGGTTAAGTATGCCGAAAGCTTAAGGTACAGCTTGCCATACCACGGCCATTTGTCGCGCTTCCAGTCTACCCCATCCTGACTGATAAATACCTTTTTCCCGAAAATACGTAATGGCAATGCCCAGATACTGTTCCCCCCGTTTTGGATGTGAACGATATCTGCAGTATTGTTTACAATAATATCCCAGGTACATTTAAAGGAATGCAGTAAAGTATCAAAACCTGTTCTTGCAGTTGTTTTGAAGGTTTTTATTTTTACGCCCTCGTATTCTTTAACATCTACAAAAACATCAGGGTATTGTCTGTTATAAGCTACAACGCTGTGTCCACGCTTAACAAGCCTTGGAAACAGCTCCATGGCAAATTTATCTGCACCAGCCGCTCCTTTTGCGGGAGGCATCGACCTGAAGCCAAAAGCCGCAATACGCATAATTAAAGACTGATGGTTTCTTTTGTAGCAGGAAGGTTCTCTTCCAGGAATTCAGCGTAATAGTTATCGATATACTCTCTTAAAGCAACCTTCCAATCACGCATGATGTTCAAATCCCTTAAAGTCAGTTTTTTATTGATCAGGCGCTCTGAGGTAGGTCTCGGCGCAAAATAAGTGTCTTTAAAGTAATCTGACGAGACTTCTTTAAAGGTTACTTCTTCTGATAAACCCAGAATATTTACCAGCTCCTCAGCAACTTCACGTCTGCTGGTCTCACCGTTACACACTAAATTATATAGGCCCCAATATTCTTTTTCAAATAACAGCTTTACATTTTTTGCAAAATCAACTGTAAATGTTGGTGTTCCATCTTTATCATTTACCACATGAAGTTCTCTGGTACCTTTAACCAGCTGCTTGATGAGTTTATTGATGAACTTTTTATCTTTCTTTGGACCGCCTCCCATCATCCAGCCTGCACGGCAAATGATGTAACGTTTGGCATTTTCCCTTACATAACGCTCGCCCATGTATTTTGAGCGGGCATAATGACCAAGTGGATTTGGTTCGTCCCAATCATCATAGAATTCTTTCTTTCCATCAAAAATACCTGCGGTACTGATGTACAACAAAGGGATATTCAATTGATTTGCGATATACACTGCATTTTCTACCGAAGTAGTGTTGGTCAGATAGGTATCGTCCTGATTCAGTTCACAATACTCCAGATCGGTATAGGCACCAAGGTGAAAAAGATAGTCGGGGTTAAAGTCGGTTACGTCCTTTTTATATTGTTCGAATTCACGGAAATCAAGAAAACTAAGCCAATTTTCATTGACGTCCTTATCAGTACATTTAAGTTCGTATTCTTCTTTAAAAACAGAGTGAAAGGCTTCACCAAGCATTCCGCCAGCACCGGCAATATAAATTTTCTTCTTCATTAGAGACTTTAACGCCATATTTTTCAATCTTTTAAAAGAGTTGTATGGCAAGATATTAAATGGTTTGATGTTGACGCCAAAATTAACTTTTTTTTATTACCAGTACAACCTTTTTTAATTCTGTCCAAATTTAACTTGCCTGGCAGAGCAGCACTTTGCATTAAAAAAACTGAAAAATGACCAAAAATGAGTTCATTTTGGTAAAATTTCATTTAATACAAGCATCTTTGAGCGCAAATTACGTTTAACAACGTATTGTGTATAAAAATTATGCCAGTTTATTATAAGTGTTAATTTAGAAGAAACAAATGAATATTCTTGTTGCAAACTGGACCTGGTATCCGAGTGGTGGAGATTGGACCTATGTTGAAAACGTCACCAAGCTTTATCGGGAAAAAGGACACCAGGTAATCCCCTTTTCTATGAAGGATCCAAGAAACTTTCCTTCTGACTATACTGAATATTTTATTGAACACATAGATTATAAAAAAGTAAACAAAAAGAGCCTGAGTGATGGACTTAAGGTAGTAAAGAAAAGCATTTTCTCGACCGAAGCACAGCAGCAGCTGGAAAAGTTACTGGATACGGTTAAAATCGATTTTGCCCACATCAATGTGATCCATCACTACATCACTCCTGCTATTTTAAAAACACTAAAAGACCGGGGAATCCCCATCATCTGGACCCTTCATGAATATACACCGATTTGTCCTGAAAGTACCTTTATCAGTCACGGAAAGATCTGCGAAAAATGCTTTGGCGGTGCCTTTCACCATTGTGTAACCAATAAGTGTAAAAAAGGCTCTTATCCGGCAAGTGTAGTGGCGGCACTTGAGAACTATGTTCATAAATACCTGAATTACTATGCTTATGTAGATCACTATGTGTGCCCCTCTGTTTTTCTGTATGAGAAATTCAAATCCTTTAATTTCTTTGAAGAGAAGCTGGTGCAGCTTTACCATGGTTATGACTACGAAGAGATTGAAGCCGCAAAAGCACAGATTGATGCAGCCTCAAATGAACGCTATATTGTGTTCGTAGGCCGACTGGAAAAGATAAAAGGAGCACATACGGTATTGGCGGCCATGAAAGATCATCCGGAGATCAGGTTAAAGGTTATTGGAACAGGGACACAGCAAGCTGAGCTAATGGACTTTGCCGCTAAAAATAACCTGAACAACGTAGAATTTATGGGTAAAAAAAGCAAAAAAGAAACCCTGGAGCTGATTGGAAGCGCCGACTTTTTGATCTGCCCTTCTGAATGGTATGAAGTGCTTGGCTTTACCGTTGTGGAAGCCATGGCCATGGGCAAACCTGTAATTGGCTCGAAAATTGGTGCGATCCCTGAAATGGTGATTGATGGGCATACCGGATTCTTATTTGAACCGGGTAATTATTCGCAACTTTCTGAAAAGATAAATGAGCTTTACAACAATAAGAACCTGTTATTGCAAATGGGAGCAAATGCAGAAAAACATATTCGCGGTCTTATCAACACCGAAAAACATTTTACAGGATTACAAACACTTATTCCTTCTCTATAATCATATTTACAATTATATCTTTCATAAAACTATCATCTAAAAATGAATAGCTTAAATCTCAAGAAAACCATAGCCCTCTTTTCTGTCCTTATTATTGGATTTTCCTTTATCGCTTTGAAGAGTAATGCCCAGGTTGTATACGAAAACCCAACAAACCCTGTTTATAAATACCTCTCGCGCCAGGCCCAAAAAGGAAATGTCGAGTTTAATGACCTGATCCAACCGGTGAGCAGGAAACAAATTGCTTCATTATTGACCAGTTTACAGGATTCATCGGCTAAACTGACTACAACCGAGCAAAAAGAACTTGCTTTTTATTTACAGGAGTTCAGTGAATTTAGCACCAACGTAAAAGACACCACTACTTTTTTCAAGAAAGATCAAGCAGGTAGATGGAGATTTCTATCCGTTACCAAAGACGATTTTCTATTAAGGGGAGACCCTGCCCTGACTTTTGAAACCTTTCAGGGAAAAAACAAAAGCGTGGCCCGTGTGGGAACCGGCTTAACTTTTTGGGGTAATGCCGGAAAGCACATTAGCTTTCAGTTTTATTTTCAGGACATTACCGACCGCGGGAAAGGAATTGACAGCACCCGAATATTTACTCCT